>Ga0070746_10000004_pt1 | contig 117502 bp, 116 predicted proteins | sample VirMetDEL_Mar_21_FD_77016 | JGI IMG/M metagenome (GOLD analysis project Ga0070746, IMG submission 77016) | Aqueous microbial communities from the Delaware River and Bay under freshwater to marine salinity gradient to study organic matter... | ecosystem: Environmental > Aquatic > Marine >...
CAATCTTTTTCTTCTTGGTCATATGAGTTGGCACTCCAAGCATCATCAATCTCAAAATCTACTTCAATAGTTATGCGTGTCATTTCTCTTTAGTGTTAAAGGTTTTTATATGTTGTTTCGTATAATTTGATTTCTTTTCCCATCATTATATGCCTTAACATCCTTTAATGGTGGGACTTCCCATCATCTCATTTGATATGTTATGTTGTACCATTTGAGATGTTATCCGTATTTATACGCTTATATACTTTACACTTTGAGTGCTTTTAATTTTACACTTTGGTTTTAAAGGTTTTGTCATACCAATGGCTAATAGCAAATTCATCTGCTGCCATTAGATTACGACACTTATAAGCGAAGTCAACCATCACCTTTTCTTCTTTCTCAAGCAAGTCTGTATTTAGCATCCAAGATTTAAAGTCTGCATCACTCATTAAATTGAAGTTCTCATAAACTTCTTGCATTGGTGTTTTCATCTCTCTTTGGTGTTAAAGGTTTACCCTTACTTTGTGAAAATTTAAGGTTCATTGTTGTGAGGATTTGTGATGTTCATCTTTTACTTCTTCCTTGTCATACATATAGCTTAGGAAACTTATCATCCCAAGGGTTGATAAGCCTCCTGCTACTGCAATCATTAATAATAATATCCAATCCATCATTTAAATCTTAAACTTCCTTCTACTGATACAAAGTCTTGTGCACATCTATCACATGAATAGTTATGCTTTGTCATTTGAATAAGCATTGACTCTGTGCAATTAGGGCACAGTTCATTTGTTTTGTATACAGGATATACATCATACATATTTTGTAGATCCATACTTTCTTTTTGTTGCTCTTCTATGAAGAGCTCTTTCATTCTTCCCATCATTACTCTAAAGGGTTATAGTATTTAATCTTACTCTGATCAAATCCCTTTAGAGCCTTTTCTACCCAATACTCATCTTGTGTACCTTTATAACATAGTACATGACAAGTAGCTGTCTCTGTTGGATTTAATCTTAACAAACGGCCAATACGTTGTGCCGTCTTTCTCTCATTACCATACGCATGCATGATAATTCCCTGCTTTAGATTAGGTATAGTAACACCTTCACTAAGCTGGAGTACACAAGACATTTTATCTATGCGTCCATCACTAAATAATTCAAAGTTTTCCTCAGACTTAGGATTGTTAGAATGATAGGAATGTCTGCAGATTCTATCTGCTTGGTCCTGGGTGTTTGCAAATACAATGCATTTAGAACTAATGTTGGATAGAATAGATTTGACATATGCCTCTTTACTTGTATAGTCCATAAGAGCTCTCATCCGCATAATAGAAGCAAACTGTTTTTGCTTTGGTGTATTAGCTTCTTTAACTCTATTGTCTACATATAGATAATCTCTGTATTCTGATGTATACCAGTGACCGCCTTTCTTATTTTTCTTTTTATAAGTTGGTGTTTTATCTAATAGCAGGTAATGAACTACAATTTTATAATCATTAAGAATATTGTTATCAGTAGCATCATCTACAGAGAACTCATACTTAATAGGACAGTACTTTTGCACCATTCTATACTTTTCTGTACCCTTACGTACTGGTGGTGTACCAGTGAGACCAAGAATCTTACCTGAATAAGCAGTTAAGAATGATTCATGGTTCTCTAGCAAACTATGACACTCATCTAAGTATACAAGCTGATATTCCATTGGATTATGCTTGTTAATAGATAAGTAAGTTGTAAAGGTAAAGTGTGGTTGTAAATGTTCAAGATCCATCTTTTCAAGCTCAGTAAGCCAGGCTTCTTTGATAGATAGTTTTGGTATTACAACCAGTGCTTTTATAAATGGATCATAATTCTTTTGAAAATGTTGAATTGCAATACGTGTTTTACCTACACCCATTGATATTCCTAATCCACAACGGTTATATTCTAATGATGTTTCTAATGCTTTTGATTGTACTACTTCTCTATGTGTCATTTTAAAATGTTAACCATTTTAATCTTCTTTGATATTTTCTGATTAAAACAGCATTGTTATTTAGATGTTTTGTAACTCCTTTAGACCAATTTGATTCTACTTCTGCTCTTATAACAGTATTAATGGTATCAAAGTGTAATTTATGTAGATAATCTCTTACATAATTAAGATGTCTTCTCTTTTTAAATAAATTTTTAATTCTTTTCATAACAAAATGTTTAGTGAAACATAGGTGCTCCCTACAGGGCTTGAACCTGTGACCTACTGATTATGAGTCAGTTGCTCTGACCAACTGAGCTAAGAGAGCTAAGTAGCCGGAGTGGGACTTGAACCCACACGGGTATTACTACCCAACAGATTTTAAGTCTGTCATGTCTACCACTTCCATCATCCGGCCATCTAGTGACCCCACAAGGACTCGAACCTTGAACCCTCAGCTTAGAAGGCTGATGCTCTATCCAATTGAGCTATGAGGCCAATGTTGTTAATCTATATTCTTCTTCCAGAATCTAGTGTATTTACCATTCTCCTCAATAATAATGATGTTTCCGTGTATATCCACAACAGTAATTGTGTCAACTCTCTCAAAATTTTCTTGATGTTTATTCTCAACGTACTCATGATCTTGAAATAATACTACAATTGTACCTACAATTATAATCATTATAAGAGACCATAAAGTAAATTTAAATAAGCTTTCCTTATCCATTAGTCTATTCTTTTTTCAGAAAACCCAAGTTCTTCTGCTTCAGCCGGATGTTCCTCTATATACATATGACAGTGTCTACATACAGATAGCCAAGTACTAACCATAAGATGATATTGACCTCTGCCTTTTTTGTGATGAACATCTGTTGACTGCCCTGTACATCCAGGTAATGCAGCTTCACACATTGGTTTCTCCTCCATAAACTTTTTTCTAAGTTTACTGTAAGCTAAATCAATGATTTGCATTGTCTTAGACTTCTTGTTGATTGGTTTTCTTTTAAGTGGTTTATTTTCTTGCCTATACTTATACCAGCAATTCTTGCAATACCGGCTACCTTTATCATTTTTCCAGATAAACTGCTCAGTATTGCAATTATTGCATAGTTTCTTTTTCTTGTCAATCATTTTACAGTCAAAAAGTTTTTGGGCAATAAGCCTTTCTTCATGTAGAATAAGATTAAATCTTCATAAGTTAAACCAAGATCTTTAAAACTTAGTTTGTTTACATATGTAGGATCTATTTCATCTACAGGGATAGAATTAATCTGTCTTCCTAGCTCTGTGGTGTTAAAGATACTAAAAATTTGCATAGCTTTTTTGTTAGTAATTACTTGCTTCCAAGCATTTACCTCTCTTTGTCCACGTTGCCAGACTTTTTTGATTCTTCTTTTCTTATCCCAATGAAGTTTACTCACTTGTTCAGGAGTATAAACATTTAAACCGTGCAACACTCTTTTGAATAAGAAGTGCTGTGTTGGATTGAGTTTAGTGTAATCTAAACGTTGTGCTATAAGTTCAGGTTGAGTTTGATACTCACTCAGTATACCCAAGTACTCATAACGTTCTTTGCGTGCTTGTAATTCAGCTATTTGCTGCTCAAGCTTAAGGATTTGTTTTTGTTCATTAGAAAGCATGTTTAAGTATATTAATTAGGTGAAAATAAAAAGAGGGCCGGTATTTCTACCAGCCCTCATAAAAGGTTTACTCTAAGCGCGCTGTTCCCTGTATTATTTCAACAGTTGGTGGGAAGCGGAGTAAACGTGTTTATAACTCAAAAGTGGCATCCTCTAGTTCTTCTTCTACCACTTCTTCTTCAGCTTCAGCTTGAACCTCTGCTATTGAGTCTTCAAGATCCACTTGCTTATCATTCTCAAATGCTTCTTCTACAGTAGCATTTTTGATTTTATTACCATTATCTTCATTATTTGCTTCACGGATTGCATCACCATTATCGTGTGCTACAAGTACATCCTCTGCTCCTGTATCAGCAGTGTACATTGTTTTCCTATAAATAGGTTGTCCGTCTTGGCAACAAATGATACCAGTATTACCAGCAATCTTAAGATCTCTATCAGGATCATTGTTGCTAAATGGCTCTAATGATTCTCTAATTACAATCTTACCTGGTAATTCTTTCATGTTTTGAATACCCATTTCTCTTAGGTCTTCAACTTTACCGTGTAATAGTGTACTAACTGTTTTACGGCTTACCCATCCTGTGTTACCAAAAGTCACTCTTTCTTGTTGTAGTCTTACATGACCATACTCACTGTTGTTTTGAGACACACGGATTACGCTCCCTAATTCATCAGGGATAATTTGAACTTTGTTTTGCATTTTTTAAATTATAAAAGGTTAAACTTATATGTCATCTGGGTGAAAGTAATCATCTTCTAATTTTTCATTTGGATCTATTTCAAATAAATCTGGTTCAAAGTCATCATCTGATAGTAGTTCTTTTACTACTGTCTTATCTTCATTATTACCATTTGCAAATAAACTATAAAAAGGATTGCTACACTCAAGACTATATGCTGAACTTAAACCATTAAGCTCTTTAACCTCTATATCATCCAGTTCTAGGAACTGCTCTACAGAAAGTTCAATTATACGTCCATTTGGTAACTGATATATCATTTCATTACAACAATAGTTGTAAATTTAAAAATATAAAAGCTATTATAGAAGTATAATTAAGAGCTTATAGTATATGTTCTGCAAATAATTAGCAGTATATAGCTAAGTATTTATCTTAGAATTAATTTTCTACCCTGTCTTCTTATGTATTTCTTATCTTTTAGTTCTTTTAATAGTATTGCTGTGTATCTTACTGTAATATTGCAGTGATCTGCCATAGTGTTCCTTGATGGAAAGCACTCTCTATTTTTATCAGCGTATGTACACAAAAAACTATAAAGTCCCTTAGCTTGAATACTTAATTCAGGGTCTTGTAATACATCTTGACTGACAATACCAAACTTCTTAGTGTACGACATGTCTATCAAGAATTAATCTAGTGGCTGTAAACCATGATGAGGTATCAGCCAATTCAGTATCTCTCATATGATACCGTTTATTCATATAGCTTCCAAAGCTATGAACTTGTTTTTGATAAAGCCTCTTCAAGGTTCCCCACTTCTTTATCTCCGATCTGAGTAGATGTTTGTTTATTCTTGCCATTGTTTAAACTTGTAAAGTATTTTATATCACTCTTATCAACTTTAGTTACACTTAATGTGTGTACTTTGTGTTCATGGTAAGATAATTTACCCTCATCATCATGATATAGAAACTTAACTCTAACTGTACCATAGTAAGGATTGTACTTAGATGAATAAGAACCGTCTTCTGTTACTATAGCATACACCATATCTGTATCAGGACATATCAAACCCATCTCTTTTAATGTATCATAGTTAAAATAAGTCTTAGCATGATAAGAATCTATCTCGGTTTTGATATAGTCACCACGGTTTATAAGTTGTAGTGGTTTATCATCACTAAGCATATCAACGATATACTCCAAAGAATCTGAATCTAATAAAGAAATTATAGCCTTAATAGCATGATCATAATTTACATGATCTTCCTTAAGCAGTGATTTAAAGATGTTAAAGATTGTTTTATTTGTTACTCTATGCATTATTATTAATTTTTAAATAGAAAGATAACTTGCCTGGCTGCGTAACCAGCTTACGTCCCTGTTTAACACTTACGTTAACAAACCAAAACCAAAAGAGGAACAAGTTATCTTTCATCACCTAAACATACTCACAATAGGAACTATAGTTCCCTATAACAATAGTATATATAATAATAATATACTGGTACTGTTAGGGGGAACTATATTTCCCTTTTCATTTATGTATATAAAGACTCTGCAATAAAAACGTCTTTACCTTTAATCATTCTAATCTTATTGCAGAAGTCTTTACTACTTCCATTCTCACGTATGATAGATTTAAATCTTTTCATATGTATCCTGGCTTGATCAACAATCCTAATGTTCTCAAAATGTCCTAAAGCAACAAACTCATCATAAAATAATGTGTTTGTTATTGACACACCACCCATTTGGTCTATGTGTAGTTCTGATTTATTATCATAAATACCAGTTGGACTCTGATTTTGTAGATTGTATTTACCATTCTCAGTTATCTTCTTGTAAAATGCTTCCATGTATTTTGTTGGTAATGCATGTACAGTGATAGATATCTCACTTTTGTTTGACTCAAAATTGTAGTTAAAGTATATCCAAGCATCATAGTATTGATTCATTATAGTGAGATAAGAAGTTTTATCTTCATATGCACCATAAGTAATACTACCAAGATGTCCTTTGAATAGTCTGTTTCTATCAAATTTCATTATGGTCTTAGCATATCCGTTTAAAGGTCTTTTGCTTTTACCTTTAATTTCTTCAATATACTTCTTTAGTATTTTGTCCATGATATCTCAAGCATTACAAATGGTATACATATGGCAATACGATTTCTTTGCCAAGCAATACCTAATCCTAAGAATGATGCCCATTGAAGTTCAAAGTTTAAATTTTTCATGATTATGTTTTTTAAGTGAAAAAAAAAGAGCACCGTTAAGTGCTCTGTTAAAGTTAAATTTTTATTTCCCTGGATTCACCATCATAGCATTTCATTAGGATTCTTTTCTGATCCGTTCTGTCTATTGCATGTTCAAGAGAGGGTGTAATAAATTCTGACCCATCTCTAAAATAGATGTAAGTACATTCTTTATCTTCTTCCATGATTAAAAGTATTTCCAGCTAATGTATATAACAGGTAAGACTTATACAAATCCTACCTGTTAAAATTAAAATGAGAGTGTATAATTTAAGTAGCTACCATCATCTTGGTGATAGTCTCCAACTTCAATTAAATCATCTTCAAGAGCAATCTCACGCAAACCAATGTTGCTGTGTAGCTCTCCTACAAGCTGCTCATATGTCAACTTGTAATCTAATGTGTGTGTTTTGACACGTTTGTAATCTCCGTCTTGGTTACGGATTACACTAAAGTTTCCAAAGTGGCCTGGTGAATCAGGTACTAAGGTTACTACTTTGTCTGAATGTTTAACAAACAATTGTGGGTGTACAATGTAAATACGCATAATAAAAAATGTTTTAGGTGATTAATGTTTCAGTTAATACTCATACCATTCTTCAGGAGCCAATGTAAACGGTTCATCTTTATACCATATTACAGTGGCAATACCAGTGGTATCAGCAACAATTTGACAACGATCTGTATAAACTACAGTGTTCTCTTCCGGTGAATAGTACTCAATACCTTCATCATGTATACGACCATATTGAAATGATGCATAACACATAATGAATACTACCAAGTACCAGTAGTATCTTTCCATACAATTTTGTTTTAGGTGTTATAAGTGTGTGAGATATTATTTCAACCCCACACACATATGTCTTACACAGTAGGTACCTACCTTGTGTCCTGGATTAAGACTCACATAGTTTAACAATTTGATTCCAGGTAACGTTATTACTAATACTAATTACTTCCTATCAATAAGGTTTAGGGTGCTACCCTTGGCCTCTGACCCCTTATTCTTGCAACGCGTTTACTGAGACTCTCTTTCTTAGTCTCACGGAAATAATTAGTACCTATAACTGCAGATTGTTTTAGATAGGCCTCTCTTGACCAGTTGGCAGTTATATTTTATTTAGGGTTAATAACTCTCATAATAGTCTACTGATACTATTGCGGATGGAACCCATCCAACAATAAGCATGAACACACCATATGCCGGGTGTACTAATACTTCTCTATATGATACAGTAGAAGATAGTACATAGATAAGTAAGCCAAGTAATGTATATGTAAGTAACATAGTACCAATGGCAATAAGCATTGTCTTAGTAGCTTTCATAGCTATATTTATATATTTAAGTGATACAATAAGTAGAGTGTGTAAGAAAGTGGGTATATGTGGTGTTTTTGACCACACATTCACAATGCAACACACAAATAAATAGTTTTTGCAGTGAAATAATAAGTGCAAGGGCTTTTACACCCCTGCACTGCAATTTCTTAGTGTGCCCAGTATAAGTTGGGTACAACTTCACCAGTAATGTTGTTTACTACTGGCTTATCTGTGATTTCAAGTGGCAACTTGTCACCTACTTGTAGCTTCATAGAAGCGGCTAACTTGGCATCAATTGCCGTAAAGCCAAATTTCACATCTTCAGTTTGTACACGTACTGGTACTTCAATTCCGCCAATTTGTTTTGTTTCCATTGTTTGGCTCAATGGAGCAGTGCTGGTTACTATACCTTTGCCAGTCTGCGTGAACTTGTAAAAATACATATGCTTTTGTTTTATGATTAATAGCATGATGTGGCTGGGGAGAGGGATAAATAGTGTCTGTAGCAAGTGTGTGAGTGGGATAATATGTGAGGGGTAATAAGTCCCTGTAGCAGGTTTCCTTTGGGGAAGCTTTTACACTTCCCCTTTGGCTTAGTGAGCCCAGTACAGGTTAGGTACTACCTCTCCTGTTACGTTGTTCACCACCTGCTTGTCAGTCAACTCCAATGGGAGCTTATCACCAACTTGCAGATTCATCTTGCTTGCTAGCTCAGGGCTAATAGCAGTAAATCCAAACTTAACATCTCCTGTTGCACCAGTCTGTTCTCTGACTGGTACTTCTACACCACCAATCATCTTGGTAGTAGTGTTAAGTCCTGTGAGAGGCTCTGTGCTTGTGACAATGCCTTTCTTTGTTTGAGTGAATTTGTAAAAATACATAAGCGTATATGTTTAAATGATAGGTACCACTTGTGCGGGGGTACCCTAACCGCGTAATGTTGCTGGGGAGTTGTATAGTATGACCCTCTCAGAACTTAAAACACACAAATTTTGCAGTACCGTGGGGGCATTGTTGAAAAATAATTCTCTCTGGTAGAGGAGCAGATCCCAAATTTTGGGGGTATAAAAATTTCTTAACCCCCTTTTATTTTTGTATCTTGTGTTTATAAGGGATTTCTAAAGCACAGTATTATGGACCATAATGAAGAAAACTATGATGATTGGAATGATCCTATGTTTGAGGGTCTTTCAGAGATAGAACAAATAGAGCAAGAAGAAGAACTAATTGCTTTGGCCTTTAATAACTCTTATAGCATTATTACTAGGGAGGTAACCTTTGATGAGTTGCTTATTCGTAATGAGGGTGCTATTGACGGGGTCACAACCGTGGCTCATGACGTTGAGAACGGTCCCACTAGCAATGATCTAGAGAATATAATCATATACTTTCAGGAAAGAGAGGAATATGAGAAATGTGCTGTAATACACAAGATGCTTACAGCGTAGTGTACAAACTAATTGCAATATTGTACATTCTGTTATGCAATGTTGCGTATGCACAGGAGTGTACCCCTTATAAATCACCTAAGAATTACTTACTGGATAATAATAAGTCTGCTGCTATAGGGTATGTAGCATGTTTACATGCAGCTGGAGTTGTAGCTGAAGTAGGGTATGATAGGATGTTTGTAGGTGTACTGGCTATGGGAGATGGTCATCATGGTGCTACCTACTCTTTTTTGCAGTATGAGATACCTTATGGTAGATCTAGAATGTATATAGGGCCCGCATATAGATTAAATCATAACTCAAGTCTATTGATTGGTAGAGCTGGTTTTGATTATAGGCTTTATAGAAGGATTTATAGTTCTGCAAGCGTACTTCAAATAAATCGTAATCTCAATTACTTACACGTAGGAGTAAAAATAATCCTTTAAACTTTTTGTATTTAAACTTAGTTTGTTATATTTGTTACTGAACATATAAAATCAACAATTATGTCAGAACAAGAACAACCGCAAGAACTCTCTAAAGAAGAGTTGAAGCAACGTAGAGAGGAGATCACTGCTTTCTACAAAGAGAACATCAAACATCTTAAGGTTCAAAGAGAATATGAAGAACTACTTAGAGATGTTGAGAAGGCACGTGCAGAACGTGTACAAGCACAAATGTTTTTAGCACAGGCTTTTGGTTCAGGCCAAGAAGAGTCTGATGAGGAAATGAGTGAAGCTGAAAGAGAATTTGAAGCTGCTATGTCTGAAGAACCTCGTAGAACACTAAAACGTACATAATGGAAATGCTAAGAGAAGGTTCTAAGGGAGCCGCAGTTAGAAATTTACAAAGAGCATTGAAGATTAACGTTGATGGTATTTTTGGTCCTGGTACTAAAAAAGCCGTAATTAGATTTCAATTAGGCTCAGGTCTTACTGCAGATGGTATTGTAGGAAATGACACATGGACTTTACTTCTTAGTAGAGGACCAGAGACTGAAGCAATTGATGAAGACACTGATACTATGGAGCAATACTTTACAACTCCATATGATCAAACTATTCATAGACATTACTTACCAAAAGGGGAATACCTAGATGGACCTATTAGTAATGACTATATTTTCTTACATCATACAGCAGGATGGAATAATCCATATAAAACTGTTGATCACTGGGGTAGAGATAGCAGGGGGCGTGTAGCCACTGAATTTGTACTAGGGGGTCAGAAGATCACAAATGGTGATGATGAGTATGATGGTGTTATGGTACAAGCATTTCCTGAAGGAGGATATGGTTGGCACCTAGGAAAAACAGGTAGTGGCTTTATGAACCGTCACTCTTTAGGTATTGAGATTAATAACTTTGGTTATTTGACAAAAGATCTAAAGACATATGCTGGCCAAAAGGCTCATGAATCTCAAGTATGTACATTGAAGGAACCTTTTAGAGGTTACACCTATTGGCATAACTATTCTGCAAGACAAATAGAAGAGTTAGAGAAATGGCTTAAATATGTTGCTGAAAGAGATAACGTAGATATACGTATTGGATTAGTACAATGGATTAAAAAGTTTGGACCAAACAAAGCATTTGAATTTCAAGAGGATGCTTACTATGGTAAAGTTAAGGGTCTTTTAACTCACACCAATGTGAGAAGAGACAAGTTTGATTGTTACCCACATCCAGACTTAATTGATATGTTATTAAGTTTATAATATGGCATTAGTAAATAAAGTAGATCAAAAGGCTAAAGTAAATCTTGACACTACAATACAGTATCAGATTGTTACTTACTGCTTCTTTAATCAAGTACAGATCAGCAACTCTGATTTAAAGTGTTTGGCTGAGCTTGCAAAGAGTGGAGAAGTAGAGCTTACTTTTTTCTGCCTTCACGTGACTGATCTGGGGATTTTTAAAAGTCCTCAGTCAGCACGTAATGCAATTACAAAAGCAAGCAAGAAAAATCTTGTAATCAAAGACGGTAAAAATAGAAAGAAAATTTTCTTGAATAAAGAAATGAATGTACAAACGTCAGGAACTGTTTTATTAGATTATAAAATTTTAGGAGTTGAGACCCAAGAGTCATAAAGATTTTAAGAAAGGTATTGCTGAAAAGGTAGGTGTACACCCAGAAGTTGTAGATGATTTTATAACTTTTTACTTTGGTAAACTTAGAAAGCACCTTTCTAATTTAACTTATCCTAGTATAAACGTAACTGGTTTAGGTACGTTTCACATTAGGAAGAAAATACTCAATAAGAGTATTAAGAAGAATAAGAGTATGCTTGGTAATCTTGTTAAGAATACGTATGATGGATATGAAAAACATCTAACAGTAGTTGAAAGACTTGAAAGAATGGAAAACATGAAAGGTATGATTGACAAAGTAGATCAAGAAAGAAGAGAGTTTAAACAGAAAAGAAATGAATCTAAGTAAACTAATAGAGGCTTTTAAGAATCTTGATAAGATTGGTGAGGGTGTTTATAGAACACTTTTTACCAAAAAAGAAGTGGAGATTGTTGCAGAAGAAAGAATGAAAATCTGTAATGAATGTGAACTACTTGATAATCAAGGAGATAGCTGTTTTGCTCCTGGAACACAACCATGTTGCTCAGACTGTGGTTGTAGTTTGAAATTTAAAACTAGGTCATTATCATCAGAATGTCCACAAGGTAAGTGGTCAGCTTTAATGACAGAAGAACAAGAAGAACAACTAAATTTATAATTATGACTGTTTCAGAAATAGTAAAAGATCTTTTGAAATATAAAATGATCACACAAGAAGCGGCAACTGTATTGCTTAGAGCAGAAGTTGACGCTATTGCATATAGAATAACAAATAGTGATGTTAGTAGTACATATGATTTTGAAAGCCTTAAAGAAATTGGTATTTGGACTACAACAACAACTAATGATAAACTAAAATAATATGGCAATAGTATTTAAAGAAGAAGGTCATGTTTATGAAAGTGTAGACCAAGATAAAATAAACTGGACTAGTGTAACTTCTTTTGTTGGTATGTTTAAACCTAAGTTTGATGCTAAGGCACAAGCAAAGAAGTCAGCTAAGAATAAAAGATCTAAGTGGTATGGTATGACTGAAAAAGAAATACTTGCTGCTTGGGATAAGGAAACAGAAAGAGCAATTGGATTAGGTAATTGGTATCATAACCAAAGAGAAGCAGATATGCTTGACTTTAAGACCATTGAAAGACATGGTGTAGAGCTACCTATTGTAAAACCTTTATTTGATGAAGATAATGGTGCTAAAGTTGCTCCTCTTCAGAAACTAAAAGACGGAGTATATCCAGAACATTTGGTTTATTTAAAGTCGGTTGGATTATGTGGACAAGCAGATTTAGTGGAGATTGTAAATGGGTATATTAATATTACAGATTACAAGACAAATAAAGAAATTAAGGAAAAAGGATTTACTAATTGGGAAGGTATAACATCTAAAATGTATAATCCAGTTAGTCATTTAGATGACTGTAATTTGAACCATTATAACCTACAACTCAGTATTTATGCGTACATTATTAAAAAGCACAACCCTAAACTGAAGATTGGTAAACTTACCATTCAGCATGTAAAATTTAAACAAGTTGGGGTAGATGAGAATGGTTATCCAATCAATGAACGTGTTAATGGTGAACCGGTTATTGAAGAGATTAAAATGTATAACTTACCATATTTAAAAGATGAAATTAATAGTCTTATAATGTGGTTCAAAGACAATAAAAAATAATGGCAAAATTAGAATTTACAAAATTAGATAAGATATCAGAAAGACCCGTTACTTATAGAGAGAGTTTAATTACTGTTGAATCTAATTTTATTGAATCATACTATGGATTAGTATATGAGAATAATACTCCAGACGATGATGTTACAGTATTAGTGACAACTGGAACTGCAGCTTCTTTAACTGGTCCTTATCTTGTTAAAGGTTCTTATAGTGAAATAAAAGCATTTATTGAAAATACACCTCAACCATGATAGTAAGATTATTTGACGTACAGAATGGTAAAGTTATACCAACTGAACATTGTTATACATTAGAATTTTTAAAGGACTTGATGGAAGAATATCCTGATACATACATGAGTATATATCAATATTTATTTTATATGTCTTGTCCTAATCCAGATTTAAACCCATTTTTTAATTTACCAGAACATGAAAAAGAAGATATTATAGTAGAACAGGTTGGACTAGAAGAATCAACTGAAGATTCTAAAATTAGATATTCATTGGACATGTGCAGAAAGCTTTATGAAACTCCAACCTATAGAGCGTATGTGGGTATTAAATCTATGCTTGATAGACTAGCTAGATATATGGAAACCACACAGATTGAACATGGACGTGATGGAAATATTAATTCTCTTGTAAATGCTGCAGCCAAGTTTGAACAAATTAGAAACTCTTACAAAGGAGCTTTTAGTGATATGAAAGAAGAACAAGAAAGTCAAGTCCGTGGTGGTGCAGGTTTAGCTTATGATCAAATGTAATGACTACTAAAAAAGAAAAGTGGGTATTCTGTTATTGGGATGAACCCGTTGATTTAAAACCAAATAAAACAAAAAATGAAAACAAGAATAGTTCCCGTAGGGAAAAAGGTTCTAATAAAACCTAAAGAAGCACAAAGAACAATACCAGGTACTAGTATTATAATTCCAGATTCAGCATTAGAAAAAGTTTATCAAGGTTATGTAATAGCCGTGGGTGCTGAAGTAGAAGAGATCAAGATAGGAAATCTTATTCAATATGCTGATTACTGTGTACCAACTGAAATGAAACATGAAGGAGAAGATCATTACTTGATTAATGCAGGTGATGTATTTGCAGTAATTGAGACTATTGATTAATGTTTATTGAAATCCCAACATATAAATCCGGAGTATGGACAACCACTTCTTTTGAAACAAGAGAAGACTTCACTGATTTTATATTTTCTATATTTAAAGAACCGGGATTATATAACTTCAATGAAACAGCTTTTTTGTTTAATCAAGAAGCTAGAAACTTCAACAAAGATGGTTTTTATTGTGGTGCTCCTTTTAGATCTAGGGATTTTATAAACTACTGGGATGATCAAAAGAATAAATGCCGTGTAGGAGTTATTTACAAAGATAAATCTAATACATGGTTTCTTACCAGAGATTATTACATGTGGTTAAACTTTCTTCCAATCTATGATAAAGAAGAGAAGAAGTATGGTTTTGCTAAAGTAAGGGATGCTCAATATCATATGGCTCTTTATGAGCTATTAGCTGAGCTTAACTATAAGCACTCTGCTATTCTAAAGAAACGTCAGATTGCATCCTCTTACTTTCACATGGGTAAGATTATTAATACGTACTGGTTTGAAGAAGGTAGTACGTGTAAAATTGGTGCATCACTAAAAGATTATATAAATGATAAAGGCTCATGGAAGTTCCTAGATGAATATAAGACATTTCTTAATGAGCATACTGCCTGGTATAGGCCCAGTAACCCAGAGAAAGTTCTATTGTGGCAACAACAGATTGAGGTGAAAGTTGGCAATAGAAAAACATCTAGAGGTCTTAAATCTAAAATACAGGGTGCTTCCTTTGAGAAAAACGCTACAACGGGTGTAGGTGGTCCAACAACTTACTTCTTTCATGAGGAGGCAGGTATTGCACCTAAGATGATGCAGACCTATGAGTATTTACGTCCTGCAATGTCATCAGGCATGGTTACAACTGGTATGTTCATAGCAGCTGGTTCTGTGGGTGATCTGGATCAGTGTGAACCTCTTAAGGATATGATACTAAATCCTACAGCAAATGATATATATGCTGTAGAAACTAATTTAATGGATGCTGATGGTACAATCAACATGGCTGGTTTGTTTATACCAGAACAATGGTCTATGCCACCACACATTGATAAGTATGGTAATTCACTTATAGAACAAGCATTAGAAGCTATTAGATTAGAAAGAAAGAAATGGAAAGCTGATCTTAATCCAGAACAATATCAATTACGTATTTCACAGAAACCAACTAATATTGCTGAAGCTTTTGCTTATAGAAAAGAATCTGTTTTTCCACAAGGTATATTATCTAAACAACTTAAGAAGATTGAAGACAAAGAGTATGCATATGAGCATATTGAACTTGAAAGAACGCAAGCAGGAATAGAAGCAAAGCGTTCACAGAAACTTCCTATATCAGAGTTTCCTGTAAATAAAAAAGCACAGGATAAAACTGGTTGTTTAGTTGTATGGGAAAGACCTGTAGCTAATCCTGAGTTTGGTGCTTATTATGCTTCTATTGACCCCGTATCAGAAGGTAAGACAACTACATCAGATTCTTTGTGTAGCATATTTGTTTATAAGAATTCTGTAGAGATTACAAGAGAAACTCCAGCTGGATTAGAGCAGTTTATTGAACCAGCCAAAATTGTAGCTGCCTGGTGTGGTAGATATGATGATATCAATAAAACACATGAGCAGTTAGAGTTAATTATAGAATGGTATAATGCTTGGACTCTTGTTGAGAATAACATATCTCTTTTTATACAGCACATGATTGCCAAGAAGAAACAAAAATATCTTGTACCTAAACAACAGATTTTGTTTTTAAAAGATCTAGGTAGTAATAGAACCGTATATCAAGAATACGGCTGGAAGAATACTGGTACTTTATTTAAAAGTCATTTGATATCTTATGCAATTGAGTTCCTTAGAGAAGAGATTGATATAGAAACAGATCAAGATGGTAATGTATTAAGTAATACTTTAGGTATTGAAAGAATACCAGATCCTATGCTTCTAAAAGAAATGTTAGCTTATTACCCTGGGTTAAACGTGGATAGATTGGTGGCTTTCTCTGCTTTGGTAGCTTTTGCCAAAATTCAAGAGTCAAACCGTGGATATTTGAAAAGAAGAGAGTCAGAATCAGATAATTCCTTGGATAATTCAAAAAATTTGTATAAATTAAAGTATAGTCCGTTTAAAAATTTAGGCCGGGGTAAAACTAGTATTGGTGGTAAAAAAATTAAAAGGTCTGCCTACAAAAATTTTAGATAAGTATGAAGGTATTTAATGCAATGCAATTGAAGAATGGGGCAAAAGCTGAGAGCGGTTATCCTACTACAGCTAGTCTCACACAGCCTATACAATTTTTACCTGCCAAAAAGAAGGATGATAACTGGGCGGCTTGGAACTTAGATTGGCTTGAATTGCAAGGTATGCAGTTCTTAAGACAAAATGCACGCAAACTTTTAAAGAACTATAAGTTAGCTAAAGGTATTATTGACAAGACAGATTATATTGTTGAGGATGATAATGAGTACAAAGATTTAGTTAATGTTCTTACAAAGGAAGATGAATCAGCTTTAGAATTAAAGTTTTATCCTATTATTCCAAATGTTGTAAATGTATTAACTGGTGAATTTTCTAAAAGATTTAGCAGAGTACAATTTAGAGCAGTGGATGATTTATCTTACAATGAAATGCTTGAACAAAAAAGAGCTCTTATTGAAGAGAACTTGCTTGCTGATGCAGAGCAAAAACTTTTGTTTAAGATGATTGAAATGGGTGCAGATCCAAATGACCCAGAAATACAACAAAGACTAGCTCCTGAAAGTTTAAAAACCTTACCTGAAATAGAAGACTTCTTCAGTAAAGATTATAGAAGTTTAGTTGAAGAGTGGGCTACACACCAACTTAATGTAGACACAGAGCGTTTTAAAATGCAAGAATTAGAAGAAAGAGCTTTCCGTGATATGCTTATTACTGATAGAGAGTTCTGGCATTTTAGAATGATGGAGGATGATTATGAACTAGAGTTATGGAATCCTGTATTGACTTTCTATCAGAAGTCACCAGATGCAAGATACATTTCTCAGTCTAACTATGCTGGTAAAATAGATCTAATGACAGTTGCTGATGTGATTGATAGATTTGGTTATCTAATGAATCAAAAGCAATTAGAATCATTACAAGAGATTTATCCTGCTAAATCTGGCAGATATCAAGTATCTGGTTATCAGAATGACGGTGCATACTATGATCCTACTAAATCACATGAGTGGAATACAAATGCTCCAAGTTTAGCTTACAGACAATTCACTAGTAATTGGAACAGTGCTCCTGAATATGGGGGTGATATCATCAGTTCTATTCTTAATGAGGGAGATGATTTACCTAATTGGGGGGAAGGGTCCTTAATGAGAGTTACCACAGTATACTGGAAAACTCAACGTAAAGTTGGACACCTAACAAAAATCACAGAAGAAGGGGAGGTAATTCAGGAGATTATAGATGAGACATTCAAGGTTACAGAGAAACCTGTGTATGACACAACTATATTTAAAAACAAGACCAAAGAGAATTTAGTACAAGGTGAGCACATAGATTGGATTTGGATTAATGAAGTATGGGGTGGTGTTAAGATTGGACCAAATCTACCGGCATTCTGGAAATCAGATGCCAGCAATAATATCAATCCTATATATTTAGGAATTAATAGAGAAAAACCAGGGAGAATACCTTTCCAATTTAAAGGAGATAGTTCTTTGTATGGATGTAAATTACCAATTGAAGGACGTGTATTCTCTGATAGAAATACTAGATCAACATCTTTAGTAGATCTTATGAAAGCTTATCAGGTTGGATATAACATGGTAAACAATCAGATTGCAGATATATTAGTTGATGAACTTGGTACTGTAATTATGTTTGATCAGAATGCATTACCAAGACACTCTATGGGAGAAGATTGGGGTAAGGGTAACTATGCTAAAGCATTTGTTGCAATGAAAGATTTCCAGATGCTTCCATTAGATACATCAATTACTAATACAGAGAATGCAACAAACTTCAATCATTATCAAACTCTAAACATGGAGCAGACTAATAGATTGATGTCACGTATTCAATTAGCTAATTATTTTAAACAACAAGCATTTGATGCCATTGGTATAAATCCTCAAAGACTAGGTGCACCTATGGGTAATGAAACTGCAACTGGTATTACACAAGCCCTGAATCAATCATATGCACAAACAGAGATTTACTTCACACAACACTCTGATCATTTAATGCCAAGGGTGCATCAGATGCGTACAGACTTATCACAGTACTACTACAGTACAAATCCAAGCGTAAGACTATCTTATATAAGCTCAGAGGCAGAGAAAGTAAACTTTACTATAAATGGTACTGATCTTTTATTAAGAGACTTTAATGTCTTTGCAACAACTAAAACAAATCACAGAGCTACACTTGAGCAGTTGAAACAACTAGCAATTCAAAATAACACATCAGGTGCTAGCATATATGATCTTGGTAATATAATCAAAGCAGATTCTATTGCTGAAGTTTCAGATATCTTGAAAGATGCAGAAACTAAACAACTGCAACTTAGAGAACAAGAAATGCAACAGCAAAGAGAAATGCAAGAACAACAGCTTCAAGCTAGAGCTCAAGAAGAACAACTCAAACGTGAGTATGAATCAATGGAGAATGATAAAGAACGTCAAAAAGATGTTGAGGTTGCACAAATCAGATCTGCAGGTTATGGAGCTATGGTTGATATAAATGAGAACAAACGTTCTGATTATCAAGATGAAATGGAAAACATCAGAAGAGAAAGAAAAGACAGAGAAAAAATGGACTTCCAAAGAGAACAAGCAGCTGTCAAAAACTCTAATGACCAAGCCAAACTTCAAATTAAAAGAGAAGAATTATCTGCAAGAAGAGAAATAGCAGATAAACAACTTCAAATAGCTAGAGAAAACAAAAATAGATTTGATGTTAAAGGTGATAATAAATCTGAAAACTAAACTTTTCTAATATTTATAATATAAGAAAAACATAGATAGCTATATACTGCACAAAATGAAAATCAGGTTGTGCATTTTGTAAGTTTATTTGTGGAAATATTTGTATATTGTATATGTAAGAATTAGTAATTACAAAAACCAACAATATTATGGCAACAGAAACTAAAACAGTTGAGAGTAAAGTTACTCAAGAAAATATTGATTTAGATTCTCTTTTTGATGGAGCAGCTGGTGCAGAAAGTGTAACAGTTCCTGAAGATAGTAAACCTAAATCAGTGTTTAGTAAACCAACACAAGAAGCTGATTTTTCTTTTGCAGATCCAGAAGGACAAGTAGAAGAAGAAACAGAAGTTGAAACAGAAGCAAATGCTGAAGAGACAACAGAAACAGAAACTAAACCAGAAACCAAGGATAGTGCAGAAGAAGTATTTGACGCGCTTGATAACTTGGAAGATGAAGAAGTTGAAGAAGAGAAAAAGGAGACAAGAGGAAGAAAGAAGATATCAGGAATAAGTGATGTATTTGACAAGCTTATAAAAGATGACAAGATTGTTCCTTTTGATGATGACAAGCCGTTAGATGATTATACGGCTAAAGACTGGGAAGAATTAATTGAAGCTAACTTGGAAGAAAAGGCAAACCAAGTTAGAAGAGAAACTCCCAAACAGTTCTTTGAAAGTTTGCCACAAGAACTCCAGATTGCTGCACGTTATGTAGCTGATGGTGGTACAGACCTTAAGGGTTTATTTTCAACTCTAGCTCAGTCTGAAGAAAAGAAGAGCTTAGATGTTAAAAATGAAAGTCACCAAGAGGTTATTATTAGAGACTACCTGCAAGCTACCGGATATGGTACAGCTGAAGAGATTGCAGAGGAGATTGAAGTTTGGAAGGACTTAGGAAAGCTTGAACAACAAGCTATGAAGTTCAAACCAAAGTTGGATAAGATGCAAGAAAAAGTTATTGCACAAAAGTTGCAAGAACAAGAAATGCGTAAAAAACAACAAGAACAAGCTTCTAAGCAATACATGGAGAACGTATATAATACTCTTAAGGAAGGATCCTTGGGTGATATTAAAGTTGATAGAAAGACACAGTCTATGCTATACAATGGTTTAGTACAACCTAATTATCCTTCAGTGAGTGGTAGAAATACTAACTTGTTAGGTCATTTGCTAGAAAAGTATCAGTTTGTTGAACCAAACTATACATTGATTTCAGAAGCACTTTGGCTGTTATCTGATCCAGATGGATATAAGTCCAAGATTATGGAGAAAGGTGCTCAGAAAAGTGTAGAGAAAACTGTTAGAAAGCTTAAGACTGAACAAGCAAATGCTGGAGGATCTTCTCTTGGTGTACAAGAACGTGAACAAGAAACAAAACAACGTTCTACTAAAAGAAAGATTCCAAGAAGCAATAACATATTTAAAAGGTTTTAATAATAAACACTAATAATAATTAACTTAAATAACAATCAATTATGGCAACTCCTGTATTAAACAATGGAATTTTCCTAAGAGATACTGCCTACAAAGCAAGCTCTCATATTGATTCTTATCACCTTACCCAGATGCTTGGTTCTGCTGAGCCTATGGATATGGGACCAGTTGATCTTTGGGCTATGACCCAAAAGGTAGAAATGCCTTTGTATCAAATGGCTTCTTTTGGTGGAAAGAATACAATCTTAGTAGACAACGCACGTGGGGAGTACAAATGGCAAACTCCTATTGCTCAAGATCTACCATTCGTGGTGGCTGATATTGAGCCTGCAAATGATGAAAAGGGTATTGATGGTACTACCTTTAAGATCAAGCTTTCTAAGAGAGCATTTGGTCACGGTGACATCATTACTTATGACAAGTACAACGGTTTGGAATTGTACGTTACTGCTGATGATATTATCCCAGCTCGTGACGGATTTATCTACACTGTACAGCTTGTAAACAACAACAGTGCTTCTTCATTGGATAATGCTTACCTAGCATCTGGAACTAAATTCTTTAGAAAAGGTTCTGCACGTGGTGAGTACGGTGAAAGATTCTCTGACATTGAAACTGGATCTGGTTTCAGAGAGTTCTACAACTTTGTTGGTGGAGCTGAAGCACACGTACACTACTCTGTATCTAGCCGTGCTGATCTTATGATCAAAGGTGGTTTGAATGCTGACGGTACTGTACCTGTAACTGAGATCTGGAGAAACTTTGATGAAAGCGGTAACCCATCTGTATCTTCTATTGAAGAATTAGTAGCTAGCATGGGTAAAGCTGGAGCTAGAGATGCATTTGAAAGTGGTAAACTTTCTAGAACTTTTGTTACTAATTTGGAAGCTGCTCACTTGAGCAAGATTGCAAATGACATTGAAACTTACCTCATGTGGGGTAAAGGTGGTAAGGTTAAGCAAGATGGACCAGATGATATTAGATTGTCTGTTGGTCTTTGGTCACAGTTGGATAACTCATTCAAGAGAGTATACAACAAATCTGCTTTCTCTCTTGACATGTTCAAATCAGAACTATACAACTTCTACCAAGGTAAAGTTGAGTTCAAAGGACCGGACCCACAGAGACAACTTGTTGTACAAACTGGTATTGGTGGTATGCAATTAATCAACAAAGCTATTGCTGATGAAGTATACGGATCAGGTCTTGTACAGAATGCATCTGACATTGGTGCAGTTACTGGTCAGGGAATGGATCTTGACTTTGGTTTTGCTTACACAAGCTTTACTATTCCATTCTTAGCTAACGTTAAGTTTGTTCTTAACCCAGCGTTTGATAACCTTCACACTAATGATGTTGAGAATCCATTGATTGATGGAAGACCATTGAGCTCTTACAGCTTTATCATCTTTGATGTGACTGAGAACGGTAATGATAACATTCACTTGTTGAAGTTGTCATGGGATAACCAATTGAAGTGGTTCTACCAAAATGGTACTATGGACTACATGGGAAGAACGCAAGGATTTGCATCTTCTGGTAACTTCAATGGTTACAGAGTATACATGACTCAAACCATGCCAGCTGTATGGGTTAAAGACCCAACTAAAGTTCTTAAGATTGTAATGAGAAATCCTGTTACAGGAGGATCATTCTAAGAATTATACTGATAAAAGGGGAGGGGATAAAACTCCTCCCCTTTTTATTTTTTATGATGTTATTTAACTCAAATAACTTTAGTCAGGGTAAACCTGGCTTTAGAAATATTAATAATAATTATAGCAAATTTGCTATTTTTGAGTTGAAAAACAATTATTAATTTTTAAAACCAATTGAAATGAGTGATTACACTATTGTAGAAAAGTATCAGCAAACTAAAAGTGATAGTATTGCTATACGCCCTTACTTCAATCCTGGAAAACAAAACATGGGATTGGAAAATTATGGAATGGCACTTCATGAAGGAGTGTGGCATGAAGAATCTTTAGCATGTTTAGAGATAAACGGTGTTAAGAGATATGTTACAGGCCTTAATGAATTTGCTCCAGAAGTAAAAAGATTATCTCCGGGTGACCGTGAGGTAAAGATAAAAGAGATTAGACAGGTTGTAGTACAGCTTGAAGCTGAGTTAGCTGCTAATGTAATTGATCCAGAAGATAAAGACTTTTGGAATAAAGTTACTTTACTAAAGCCTGACAATGATAAGTTCTGGTCACGCATCAGTTTAAGATGTGGCAATGATCCAGTATTTTTGGATCCTTCAAAGGATTCATATGATCTTATTAAAATTTATGCTATTAACGCTGGAGGGTTCTCTATGGTGGCTAAATCACTTAAAGAAGCAAAGAAGGCTGTTAATCCACCTAAGTTTTACCTAGATCAACTTGAAGAAACCATCAGTGAAAGAACTGAGTACACTAAGCTAAGAAACAGAGCTTTAGTTGAACTTCAGAATATGTATGATACTGATACTACAAAGTTGATGTATGTAGCAAAATGTGTTGATGTTGAAAGTGTACAATACACCAAGTCAACACCAAATGATATTATGTACGAAAACATGGATATGTATATTAATGGTGAAGGAACAGAATCTAATAGAAAGAGGGCTGCTCAAAACTTCTTGGATGCTTCAAAAGACAGCATGGAGAATTTAAAAATCAGAGCTCTTGTAAAAGATGCTATGTATTATAGATTCTTAGTTCCTAAATCTTCTGGTTGGATTGAGACTATGGATAGCTCAGAAAAACTTGGTAAAAGATCTACTGAGGTTATTGAGTATTTAAAAGATCCAGGTAATGAAGATACACTATTAAGTTTATTGTCTAAGGTTGAACCTTACTGGAACTCATAACTTAATAAAAAATGAACAATCAAACTCTACAAATTAAAATAAGACAAAGGCTTAATAAGCTGGCTAGTAATGATTATGACAACATTGAATGTTGGCAAATTGTAGAGGCTTTTAACAAAGCTCAGGTTGAGTGGGTTAGACGTCAACTTCATGGTAATAATTTATACCGTGAAGGAGATGAGATGTCTAAAAGAAGAATTGATGATTTAAATATTCTTTTAGAAGAAGTTAACGTACCTGGTTTTGAAGGAGATAATTATTTTGAATCTACTACAATTCCTGATAACTACATGGAATACAAGAGAGTGACTGCATTTGCTACAAGTGAGTGTTGTCCTGATCCTAGATCAATGACTGTGTATTTAGCAGAAGAAGCTAATGTAGATTTAATTATGAGAGATCCTTTGAAGAGACCTGATTATGATTGGGGAGAAACATTTTGTACATGGATAGGTAATGATCTTAGAGTATACAGAAGAGATTTTAATATCACTGATGTTAATCTAACATATTACAGACAACCAAGATTAATAGAAATTCAAGGTTGTCAAAATCCATATGATGGAACACCAACATTTGCTGAGGTTGAATGTGAATTTAAAGATGATATTGTTGAAGTACTGATAGATGAAACAGCTTCATTAATTGCTGGGGATATAGAAAACTTTAATCAGTATAGCACTAATCAACAAACAGCTGAAAGAAATAACTAATGGACTATAAAAGACCTTTAAAAGCAAAAAGCTCTGATGGACTATCAAGACCATCCACTAAAAAGAAAATGGGTGACAGATCACCTGAAATGAAAAAAGTGGATGCAATGACATCTTCTATGGTTGTAGAGTTAATGAATGCAAGAACAAGCTTTCATAAACTACATTTGCAAGTAACAGGAGATGGTTCATATGCTCAACATAAAGCATTAAATGAGTTGTATGATGCTCTTCCTGATTTAGTAGATACTATTGCAGAAGGATATCAAGGTGCTTGTGAAGTTATTTTAAGTTATCCTGATAAGGCTCCAGCTACTCTAACAAGTGTAGATGGTGCTTTAGATTATATGAGAATGTTATCTATGCAGATTAGTGAATTACAGAAAGTTGTACCACATTCTGAAGTAGTTAATAATCTTGATTTAATCAAAGATGAGATTAACTCAGCTAAGTATAAATTATTATTTCTCAGTTAGTTGGTATTTTAAAAGAAAAATTGTATATTATATATGTGCATAAAGCACAAAATTTTATTTGTTAAACTTAAATTTTTTTAAAAATGGCTTATTTTAATCACGCTTTTTATAAAAGCTTTTTAGCACTAGACACAGCAGGTGCTGGTGTTAAGACTAAAGACCTAGGCGCAGGTCAGTTGGCATTGGTTGATGGAGACACTTGGACTTCAGCAGCTGCACTAACTGCTCCAGCTATGGCTTATTTAGTACAAGGTTCTTTGCATGCAAGTGATACCATTGGTGGTAACAAATTCCACGGTGGTTATGCAGAATCTGTAAAATCAAAAGGTATCAATCCAAGATACTTAACTAGAGTATGGGAATCTGAATGTATTCAGGCTACTCCTGCAACTGTTTCAGTATCAGTTGGTCCTAAGTGTCACCCATGTGGAGAAACTTTAATGTTACGTTTAGATGTTAAAGGTGCTCCTGCATTGAGATTTTTGAATCACAATGCTTATGCTATTGGTGATTCTGCAGGTGATGCAGCTGATGGTGATGTACCAGGATTATGTTGTGCAGATGGTCAAGAGTATCTTGATCCTGTAGTAGCTCTTGCTAAAATTGGTAAGATGCTTCTTGCTGATCCTATTGTTTCTCCATTTGTACAAGAATTAACAGGTGGTGGTATTGAAGCAACTGTGGGTGGTGTTGCAACTGTTTACACTATTGCACAAGTATTAGATGGAACTTATGTAGCTTCTTCTGATCCAGTTGGTGATGATGTTTCTGCTAAAATTTCTTTTGAAGGTGCATATGTAGATACTAAGTTTGGTGACTGTTCTTTTGATACTAGAGATTACTACGGAAAAGAACCTATTCAATTAGTTGCTTCTTTGTTAGATGAAACTGGTGATCCTTGTAATGATTGTGGTGTTGTTGTAAGCACTGCAGGTACAATGCAACAAACTATTGGTGAAGGTGTATTGAGAAAAATCTTGTTGACTGAATCTTACGGTCAAGCTCCTTACCACCAAGGTAATGCAGATTCTGTAAGAATGAGAGAGATTGAAGGTTCTGAGGAAGTAATTGCTGCAGTTGATAGAGCTGCTTTATACAAAGCATACTACGTACAACACAGCATTCCTAGACTAAACAATGCTACAAGCGTATTTGATAATGACCAATACGTATATGAGATCTTTGTAAAATGTGGAGATGATGCAAACATTACTGCAATTGAAGCTATGCTAGATGCATTAGTAGATGTAGCTAACGATTCTGGTAATCCAATTGTTAGAGAAACTGCTATTGATCAGCAATAATAGATCTTTTAATATCTTTTTAAAAAAGGTGGGGGAGCAATCTCTCACCTTTTTTATTTCCTAATCTTATGATTTTTTTGTATATTATCTATGTAGTATAGTATTTATATAAAATTAGAGACAATCATGGCTGATAAGCATATATTAAGTTTAGAAGTTCCTACGGTATCCAATCGTGAGATATTGAGTGTGAGAGACACAAGTCAATACTCATCAAAACTTGATATAGACTGTGGTGAACTTTTAATTACTTCCCCTGGATACAACGTACCAGTTTTAATACAAGTTAATAAAGATTTTAATCTTCATTTAAATGCATGTCAATTAGCATTGCAAACACAAAACTGTGGTACGGTTAGAACAAATTTACCAGATGGTATTTTTGTAATTAAGTATAGTGTTGCACCTACTGATAAGGTTTATGTAGAGTATAATCATTTACGTGTAACAAGTTTATTGACATTATACTTTGAAACATTATGTCACATTGATGTAAAAGATTGTGAGCCTCACAGTGAGAGAAAACAACTTATTGATGAAATGAAATACATAAGAACTCTTATTGATGCAGCTGTAGCAAAAGTTGAATATTGCAATAGTCCAAAAGCCGGGATAGAGTTATATGACTATGCTAAGAAAAGATTACAGAAAATTTCCTGCAAGACTGTAGGATGCTAAATATTAAGTTAAAAACCAAATTATGAATTGTGCACATTGTAATAAATCATTTTCATGTGGATGCCAAAAGACACGTGCAAAAGATGGAGCAACAGTACATAAAACTTGTAAGGCAACTTATGAGAAAGAATTAAAGACTGTAAAAGAATAGATAATGGATTACGCATTAATCAAAAAGATTGAAATAGAAACAAAGTTTGCTACTGCAGTATATAAGAATTTTGTATCACTAAGATTTGGTATGGATCCTTGTTGTATTATAGATGCAGAGGCGGCAAGCATTGACAAGCAACTTTGTGATTGGCAAGATAAGATTAAATGTGAATCAACTTGTGTAGATGAACCGGTGGAATCAACAGGATATTTAACTAGTACTCCTTATGATGAACCTATTAAGTCATCAAGTAAATCAGCAGCATCATGTGCTCCTGTAACATACTGCCCTGATAATAGTGTATTAGAAAGTATTCTAAAATCTATACAGGAAATAAATCTGAAATTAGAGAATGCAGATTTAGATGAAGATGGATTTGTGTTTACACAACCAACGGATTCTTTACAGTGGGATATAGAACACAATTTGGGTAAGTTCCCTAATATAAGATTAGAGATGTTAGATGGAACAGATATTAATGGACAGATTACTTATATAGATGAAAATAATTTAAGAGTAAACTTTGATGTAGCTGTCTCTGGAAAAGCATTTTTAAGTTAAATACAAACATGAACAATAAATAAATTTAAATTAAACAATTATGGCAATCAAATATTTGTCTCATTTAGAGACGTTAAACATTGATCTGCAGGGAAATCAGTTATTGAATGCTGTAGTGCATCCTGATATCACTGCAAACAGACCTACTGCTCCAAACGCGGGTCAGTTATTTTTTAATACATCTACTTCTGAATTAGAAGTATATGACGGAACTAATTGGGTTTCTGCAGCTGGTGATATTACTGCTGTTCTAGCAGGAGATGGTATAACAGGTGGAGGTAATTCAGGATCTGTTACTTTAGCAGTGGATTATACCAATTCTGCTACTAACGTTGTTTCAGCTGCACCTACAGGAACACCTTCAGCTTCATCAACAGTTTTATTTGCTGCTACAGGTGGTGTTTCTAAAGTAGCTTTTAATAATATAGATATTTCATTATTTAATAATGATGCAAACTATTCTACTACAGTTGGTACGGTAACTAGTGTTGGTGCTTCTGGTTCTGGTGGTGTAACTATTTCTGGTAGCCCTGTTACTACTTCAGGTGTTCTTAACATTGGTCTTTCTAATGTTCCTAACAGTTCATTGGCTAATAGCTCAATTACTGTTACTGCTGGTAAAGGTTTAAAAACAGGTGGTACTGTATCACTTGGTGGCACTGTACAAGTTGACGTTGATTATGCAGGTGCTGCTAACGTAATCTTGGATACTGGTAATAAAGTTGGTACTGCTGTAGAGACTGATTGGAATATTCTTGTTTCTGATGGAACCATGGCAGCGGAATACTACGCTGTAGGTGACCTACCATTTGCTCCTGCTGGTACAGTAACTGGTGTTACTTCTGTAGCTATTGCTGGAACAGACGGTATTGATGTAGATTCTGGGTCTCCAATAACTGGAGCTGGAACAATTACTCTAGGTTTATCAAACGTACCTAATAGTTCACTTGCAAATGATGATGTAACATTTGGTTCTACAACTGTAGCATTAGGTGGTACTTCAACTTCTATTGCAGGTTTAACTGCGTTAGATTTTGCTGCTGGAAACAGAACTATTGGTGCTTCTATTGGTGCAAATAGCTTAACTCTTGCTTCTTCTTCTTCTACTGTTGTTATTCCTGGTAACTTAACTGTATCTGGTACTACAACTACTATTGATTCTAACACTGTAAATATTGGAGACAATATTATTACATTGAATGCAGATGAGACTGGTACTCCATCACAGAATGCAGGTATTGAAATTGAAAGAGGTACTGAAGCTAATAAATCTTTACTTTGGGATGAAACAAATAATGTTTGGACTGTTGGTAGTGAATCATTTACAGCTAATACATTCAATGGTGCATTAAATGGTAATGCAAGTACAGCAAGTAAATGGCAGTCATCAAGAACAGTTACATTTGCAACAGGAGACGTAACAGGTAGCTTTAGTATTGACGGTTCTGCAAACGTAAATAATGTTAATTTAACTGTTACTGGTGTTTCTGCAAATTCAATTGCTCTTGGTACAGATACTACTGGTAACTATGTTGCTACTGCAAGTGGTTCTAATGGTATTACTGTATCTGGCTCAGGTTCTGAAACTGCAGCTATTACTATTTCTGGTGTTAATGCAAGTACTACTGCAAAAGGTGTTGTTGAATTAGCAAATAGTACTGAAACAATTACTGGTACTGATACTACGCGTGCTGTAACTCCTAAAGGTGCTAGTGACTTAGTTGCTAATAGAATTGATAAACATAGATTTACGGATACAATTCCAGCTGGTAATCCAGTTCACACTGTACCTCATACATTTGGTACTACCTTTGGTGTTAGTGGTGTTGTGCCTATAATGGTAAGTTATTTTGATGTAGCAACTGGAGATCAATTAATGATTGATACAGTTCAAATATCAAAAGATGAATTTGAGGCTAGACTAGCTGCCCCACATGGAGCTGACATTTTAATATCTGTAATATATGCAGGTTAATAATTTTATAATAATTACTAGATTTGTATAAATCTGAATATTAAGGCATGGCTATTAAATTTTTATCTGCTATAAACCACGGAGCTTATCAACTGCCAACAGTTGATGGCTCTGCGGGTCAAGTACTAACAACGGACGGTAGTGGAAATGTAACATTTCAAAGTGTATCATCTTCTTCTAATTACTATTTATCTGGTGCATCTTTTAATACAAGTGATGGTGTTCTTACCTTAACTGTAGCTGGTGCTACAAATCAGACTGTTGATCTTGATGGTAGATATGCTTTAAGTAGTCATGTTCATAATTATGATAACTATGGTTCTTGGAATCTCAAAACTAATGGGACTCAAAGAACAACTGTACAGTCTGGGGGAGACTTAAACCTGGTAGCGGGTTCTAACGTTTCCCTCAGCTACAGTGCTGGAGGTACAGTAACAATTACCTCCACAGACACAAATACAGACACTAATTATTATTTAACTGGATTAAGTTTTGATACTGGGAGTGGTGTACTTAGCGCAACAGTAAATGGGGCTTCTAATCCTACAGTAGATTTAGATGGTAGATATGTAGAAATTGCTGGTGATACTATGACTGGTGATTTAAATTTAGGAAATAATAGTTTAAATGCTGTTGAAAATATTTATCTGGATAATGCCATTTACAGTCAAGGAGATACTAACACATATACTCAGTTTCATTCTGGAGATCAATGGAGAGTTGTAACAGGTGGTAGTGAAAGATTAGAAGTAACCAATACTCATACTTATCTTCAAAATATTTTATATTTAAATTCAAATTTAAATACAACAAGTACATCAGAAGTTCACTATGGAAATATTAGCACATCTGCTAATGGTACTGTAGTTAGAGGAGGGTTTATGAATCCAGCTTCTGAAGGAAATATGGTTCATTTACCTCATCTTGTAAATGATCTTTCTGGTTTTAATCATTGGGGTACAATAAGTGTTTCTGGTTTATATAAGTCACGTTCTGGATCATCTGGTAACTATACTTATGGAAGTCCTGTTACAGTAAGTGATTTTGATAATGGTGCTGCATTTGATAGCTATTCAAGTACTGCGGGTAGTTGGTACAGCGATAATGGTGGTAATGGTATCTATGAGGATGGAACAGATACTCCAGGTGTTATTACACTAGAATGGACTAATGAATTAACATATAGCGCATGGGTTGGTATTGTATTTGGCTCTGGTAGCTTTACAGCTACAAAAGTTAAAATTGAAGCTTACCGTGGTGGAGCTTGGCAAACATTATGTGATTTAACTGATAATACAAGCAACGTTGTATTAAGACAAATAGGAAGCAACAGCGGAACTGGGTCTGCAACAACAAAATTAAGATATACTTTAGGAGGATCTATAAACAACAGCTATTTTAGAATACACACATTGTATGCTGCTAACTACAGAGCTGGGGATAATAATTTAGCAAACATTTCTACAGATGTAACTAGAGGTGTTCATTTCTTTGAAAAATATAAAGATAATTATGGTTGGGGTAGTTATTTCCCAGCAACTAATGCTTCTTATGATTTAGGTAGTAGTGGTAGAAGATGGAAATCTATATATGCAGATGGTGGTGATTCTACACAGTGGAACACGGCATACGGATGGGGTGATCATTCTACAGAAGGTTATATTAAAGATGGTAACACTAACTGGAATAATACTTATGGTTTTATAACTGCGTCTTCTACAGATACACTAACTAATAAGTCTGGTAATATATCTATGTTTACCAATGATGCAGGATATCTTACTTCATACACAGATACTAATGACATAGACTATATCAATAGTGCGTCATTTAATACTAGTAATGGTGTTATAACAGGCACGGGTGTTGGTAATGCAGGATTTACTGTTGATATTGATGGAAGATACTTATTACGTACTAATGATACATTTACCGGAGCACTTTCAATTAATGGATATATTAAAGGTAATGGTCAGGAGCTTATACTTAGTGCAGGTGAATCACACTCATATGCTACAGGACAAACATCAGAAATTGTATATATCAACGCAGAGGCGGGATTAGAGATTTTATCTTCACCCGACAATTGGTCAACAGGATGGGCAGGACGTAATAGTGCATACATTAACAGAGCAGATGCCACATCATACTTGCCAGGTACTTTAACAGTAAATGGACATGGTAACTCCTCACAATGGAATACTGCATATGATAATATGATTACAGCTGCTGCTGTAGCTGGAGGTGCAAATAAAACTTTAACATTAACACAACAAGATGGAGGTACTATAACTGCAACTTGGACTGATACTGACACTAATGATGTAGATTATATTAATTCTGCATCATTTAACACAGGTAACGGAATTTTAAGTCTTTCTGGGGTAGGAAATGCAGGTGCATCAGTAGACCTTGATGGAAGATATCAACTTGCTGGTACATATAACACGGTAATTGGTACAGATGCAGATATTACTACTTCTGGAGCTACTGTTATAGATGATATTTATATGACAGATGGGGTTATTACATCCCATACTACTCGTACTCTTACACCCGGTGATATTGGTGCTGCTTACTATGATCATTTTAGATCATTAGGTACTACTGCATTTACAGCAGGTGGTGGTAGTAATAGTACAATCACTACAACTCAGTTAATTTCTGAAATGGAAGGTGATGGTGCATTTGACTCTTATACTTCCGCTTTTAAGACTAGCTGGTCATATGCTAGCAATGATGATCTTAGTGATGCTGGTAATTTTACAGAAACTGCAGGATCTTCCTGGTTAACATGGACAGATAATTCTAGTGATTCCACAAGAGGAAATATTACAGCTCTTGCTATTGCACCTAATACAGGTGGTTCTGCTGGTAGAGTATTTATTTATAATGATCAAGGTTCAACTTATGATCCAGGATGGAGAGAAGTTTGGACTAATATGTCATTAGATCCTATTATTAATGCTACAGTATCAAATGATACTATTACATTTACTAAGGCTAATGGTAGTACTTTTAACATTTCAACAAGTGATGCTAATACAAACTACTATTTAGACGGATTAAGTTTTAATACAGGCAATGGAATATTAACAGCTTCTGTAAACGGAGCTACTAATCAAACTGTAGATTTGGACGGCAGGTATCAATTAGCCGGTACCTACAATACAATTATAGGAACAGACTCTGATATTAATACATCAGGAGCAACTGTAATAGGTCAGTTAAATATGACAGATGGTGTGATTACTTCACACACAACCCGCACATTAGATGCAAGTAGTTTAGGTATAACACAACCTGATCCACCAAGTTTAAATGCTTTAAATATTGTTGGGGAAACTATAGAAGTTGTGTTTGACCAATCCCCTACACCTGATATTGATAAATATGAAGTATGGTCTTCTGTTAGTGGTGGATCTTATGGCCTTATTGCTAACATTCCAACAGAGGATATTACCCCTGTAATGACTGCCATTGATGCAGTATTTTCAGTGAGTGGTACTCAAGCTTACAGAGTTTACGCAATTAAGAATGGTATTTATTCTGTTGCAGCCACTGGTTCTACAACATTTAATACACCTAGTTTGAGTGTTGTTAATATGTCTGTAATTAATTTAAATCCTGCTTATTATATTCAGTATGATTTACCAGATTCAAGATTTATAGATCATATAGAAATTTATATGGATGCTGAAACTACATCTAGTAGTTTATCAAGATCAGGTGCATCTTTAATATATAGTGGTTCTAATAGTTCATACATGTACCAAATTGGTGCATCAGATTTAGATAAGTTTCATCAATTTTGGGTGGAAGTAGTAGCAAATTAATATTATGGAAGAGACATTAGAATACTGGCAAGAAATGTTAGCAGAGTTTGAAGAAGCTTTGCATTTGGAAGAACAAATGAATGAAATAGAAAATTCTATGTACCGTCTGTTAAAAATGGAAATTGAATATTGTCAAAACCAGATAAACTTATTATCAAATGATTAAGACAGAAGTTTTAACAACGAGTAATGTAATTAGTATTGTAGGTGCTGCAACTAATAATTATGATGGTCAAAAGTCTATTGTTCCTGTATGGAAAAGGGGCATTAGTAATACTATTGTAAATAGTGGTAGTGGTGAATATGATGGTGGTGACCGTGTTATTGGTGGATGGAATGGATATGAGGTTGATGGAGATTTGCTTTTTACTGTAGGCTGGGGTGATGGTTTTGCAGTACGTAGGTTAAATGATGACGGTACAATGACAAGGTTGTTTTATGACGGCAACTTTCTTTGGAGGGATACAGGCTCTACATACAACCATATACAATCAGTTGCAATTGATAAGATAAATAAGAAGGGTGTAGCGATGACATACAATGTTTATGGCTATACCACCTTTGATTATAGTGGATTAATGAATGGGGGTACAACATTTGTAAAAGACCCTAGACCATCACATAGCAATCCTCAATACTTTATTGGTTCTCAGGATACAGGCAATGGGTATGTAAGAAGAGTTGGTAGTAGCTACCAAGGAGGTTTATGTGCTGCAGGTGAATGGATTTATGCTCATGAGCACGATGCAAGGCATTATCAAAAAGTAATGCGTAGAAATTTACACACAGGTGTTGAAGAAAGACTTGATATGATTAGTATTAAATATCCAGGTTCTGCAGATATTGATAGAAATGGATACAGAGGTTGGATATTTTATGATGAAATTAATGATAGAATATATTACTGTACTTTTTATAATGCAAACTTTACTTTAGTTTTAAATGCATCAACAGCCAATCCTCAAACAGTATGGTGTGACATGGGTGATGCTGGTATGGGAGATGATGGTTATGAACAAGGTTTATTTGTACCGGATCCTGTTAATGAGCCTAACTTAATTTACATAGGTGCTAATAGTAGAATTGCTTACATAGATATTACACCTTGTTTTAGTGGAACAAAGCCTACAGTTCTTAAACAGTTTTATACAGAAAATGGAGAGAGAGGTGCTGCTTTTGGTGTTCAATTTAGAGCAGGTACAAAGTATCAGGGATTAAATGGTGACGCTATGGATAAGCATCCGGGAGATCCTTATTTTTGTCCTACAACTTCAGACCGTGGTAGAAATATGCTAGATGGTTGGATTGATTTTGAAAATGAAAGAATTGTTGGTTTAGAAAGACATGATACTGTAGTTGAAGATACTACAACATTAGGTAGAGGTAGGAGCTATAGAGCTGATTACGGAACTAATGTATTTAAAATGTATAGTACAAACGGTACGCCATATTGGATTAAGTTAGGATATGGATATGATGGTCATGGTTTTAGAGTATGGGAGGATTCTGTGGGTAATGGTTTAGTGGGTAACTGGTCTATAGAATATGGAACATTTACTTTAGATAATAGTGCTAATGTAGATTTTGTAAATATTCAAATAGATGAACATCATGTTCCTTCGGGTTGCTCTTTAAGTTATTATGTAAGTAATAATAATGGGACTAGTTGGGAAAACTATACAAGTACAAATGAAACTGATCATCATATATTTAGTTCAACCGGTGGACAATTAAGAGTTAAGTTTGTAGCCATGGGTCTTGAAACAAAAGCTCCTTATAAAATGTCCCAAACTTTTGACACAGTAACATATGGCACATTATATGAATCTGTTAAAGATGTAACTATTCCTTATAAAGTTTCAAGGAAAAGAATTAGAGGTAAAAATTAAGAATTATGGCAACAATAACTGGATCTAAAAGATTATTAACTATTTCTGCTGATGCAATGGCAGCTGAGAACACTCTTACATTGGGTGGTTTAGGCGTTGCTACACAGACATGGGTAAATACACAAATAGCAAATTTGGTTGATTCTGCCCCTGCTACATTAGATACTCTTAATGAGTTAGCAGCTGCATTGGGAGATGATCCAAATTTTGCTACAACTATAACTACAAGTATTAGTACAAAGCTTGATGCATCTGTAAATCCTATTAAGAATGCAAGTGTGTCAAATGATACTATTACATTTACCCGTGCAGATAATACTACTTTTAATATTACTACTTCTGATGCTAATACTAATTATTATTTAGACGGTTTATCATTTGACACAGGAACCGGTGTGCTAACTGCATCAGTAAATGGAGCAACAAATAAAACAGTAGATTTAGATGGAAGATACCTTACTTCTTTTGATATAACAACTCAAACAGATCCAAAGTATTTAAGAAGCAATGCTGCTGATACTGCAACAGGTCTTATAACTTTTTCTGGAGGTATCACTGGTTTTACAAACACTGCTGGTATTAGTGGTAATAACTACAATATTACTGGTGTTAATCAATTAACAATTAATGATCCAGGAGAGGGTATTGTTTTTTCTGGAACAACAAATCTTACGTTAGCAGTTATAGATGATGCCTCTGATAACATTCTTAATCTTGCGGGTACTAATGCTAAACTACAAGTAAATGGAACGGATGTTTTAACTGCTCACCCAAGTATTAGTGCAGCTACATCAGTAAATAATTCTGGTAGAACATACATCCAAGATATTACATTGGATGCTAATGGGCATGTAACAGGTATTGCGTCTGCTGCGGAGACAGTAACTGACACAACTTATACTTTAACTGTTGGTGCAAATGGTGGTAACGGCTCAAACATCAACTTAAATCCTAGTTCGGGTGGTACTAATACAATTAGACTTGAAGGTGGTTCTAATGTAACAATTACAGAGAACACATCTACGGGTGTAATTGAAATTGCTTCTACAGATACTAATACTGACACAACATATTTAGCAGGGTCTGGTATTGATCTAACCGGTATTACATTTAGTCATACTGATACTAGTTCTCAATCAAGTGTTAATAATTCTAATGGAACCGTTATTCAAGATGTAACGCTTGACACATATGGTCACGTTACTTCATTAGGATCTGTAAATCTTGATGGAAGATATTATACAGAGAGTGAAATAAACACTGGTAATATAACTACAAGTGGTACTTGGACATTTAATGGTGTAGTTAATGGTCTATATCATTCTGTTGAAGAAGATCATTATTACTTTGATGACTATAATGGCCGTAGAAATGTAAATGCATTTTTAAAGACACAATATTCTGATATTATAAAATTTAGAGAAGTAGCTGATCTTGAGTATTGGAATGGAAGTGCTTGGGTTGATGGTTCAAGTCAATTAAATAATCTTAAAAATTTATTAGATGGTAGAAAAGATACTAATTGGTATGTTGATTCTACTTATTATAAATTTAGATTTTCTGTAACTGCTTCTTCATCTTGGCCAACAATGGCTCTTATAGGTATAGAAAGCTCATGGACTGGTTCATCATTTCCTGGTTTTGAAATGATTATAGAAGAACAACAAGCAGATAGCTCATGGTCTACAATTGTTACTGCTGATTTTGCAAGTAGTAATGGAGTAACCAACTGGGGTACAATGTTTAAAGCTGATTCAGCTTTACATACAGGTAGAGGTGGTCAAAGTTTATCAACTCGTATTACTATAGACTTTTATGGCTGGACACCTAGTAACTCTAGTTATGTAACTATACCTTTACAAAATATATTTATATACTCTAATTTTTCTGGTATTGCCAACAATGATTATCATAATTTAATTAATTATGACCGTCATGTAACAGTTCCTAATAAGTTGTTTATAACAACTACAGACACTAATACATCATCAACAACTGCACTTGTATTAAATGGCACAGAAGTAGAAAAACGTACATTAGGATCTAATGCGTTTAATAGTACACAAATACCTACTGTTAATAATGCAACTCTTACTGTACAAGGTACAGGTGCTCTTGGTGGATCTGGTACATTTACAGCAAATGCTTCTAGCAATGCTACCATTAGTATTACTCATGATGACACATCTACTTTATCTGGTTTATATGGTGGTAATAATAATGGTGTTGTTATAGAGGACATTACTGTTGATGGATATGGTCATGTTACTGCAATTGGTACTAGAGATTTAGATAGTAGATTTGACAACTATGGTAGTTGGACAATTAGTGACACTGTAAACAGTGAATCAATCAGCTCTGGAGATACGGTAAATGTAATAGGTGGAGGTGCTACTTCAGTAAGTTATGATGTAGCTAGTAATACTTTAGAAATTAGTTCTACAGATACAAACACAAATACTAATTATTATTTAACTGGTCTTAGTTATAATTCTGGTACTAGTGTATTAACAGCAACTGTTAATGGTGCAACTAATCCTACAGTAGATCTAACTGACAAAATATATGCAGATGCTTTAGCAGTAACTGGAAATGGTACCACTTCTCAGTATCTAAGGTCAGATGGTGATGGAACATTTACTTGGGCTACACCACCAGACACCAATACAGATACTAATTATTATTTAAGTGGCTTAAGTTACACTTCATCTAGTAGCGTATTAACTGCTACAGTTACTGGGGGAACTAATCAAACTTTAGATTTAACTAATAAAATATATGCTGATGCTTTAGCTGTAACGGGTAATGGTACAAGTGGCCAGTTCTTAAGGTCTGATGGTGATGGCACTTTTACCTGGGCAACACCTACTGATACAGATACAAATACAACATACACTTTAACAGTTGGTTCAGGTACTTCTAACGCTGCAAACATTAATCTTAATCCTAATACAGGTGGTACTAACACCGTTAAAATTGCAGGTGGAACTAACGTTCAAGTTACAGAGGACACATCTACAGGTGTAATTGAAATTGCTGCAACAGATACTAACACAACCTATTCTGCTGGTGCTGGTCTTATATTAAATAGCCCTACTGTATTTGAAATAGACTATTCAAATAATCCAACTGCTATTATGGGTAGTAATGTTCCAACCGGTACAGCAGCTCCTTCTTCAGAAATATTACTTAATGATTCAGGAGGTTCTTTTAAACAACCTATTAATACTATTGGTTTATCTAATTTTTTTAATGATATTGGAGCTGGTTCAAGTACAGGTGATATTACGAGTGTAAGACTTTCTGGTGATAGTGGATATGCACAAGTTAACAGCGGTGCTGCAATATTTGATGTAGTTGGTGGTACTGGTATTACAACATCAGGTAGTGGTACAACTTTAACAATTACTAACACGGTAACAGATACCACTTATTCAGCGGGGTCTGGTCTTGAACTTAGTGGCACAACATTTAGTGTTGATGTGGTTGATAGTACTACACAAACAACAATTGCTAATGCTAGAACTACAACTTCAGGTAGAACATATGCTATACAGTTTGATGCAAGTGGTAATTTAGTAGTTAATGTTCCTTGGGTAGATACAAACACAAATACAACTTATACTGCTGATGGTAACTATGGTATGACTTTATCTGGTACAGCTTTCCGTTTGGAAAATGACCGTAGAAGAAATAGTAGTAGTACAGATATTTATACAGGTAATACTCATGACTATACACACTATGATGCTTCACACGGTATTAGATGGTATACGGCAGGTTCTCAAGATATGTTTTTAACAGATGCGGGTGTGTTACATGTTGATAGTGATGTCATTGCTTATTCTAGTACAATATCAGATCAATCATTTAAAGATGATGTTGTTACTATAGAAAATGCTATAGATAAAGTTAAGAAACTGAGAGGTGTTGAGTACACTTGGAATGCAGGTTCTAGAAAAGGTAAAAAAGATTTAGGTCTTATTGCTCAAGAAGTTGAAGAAGTATTACCAGAAATTGTTCATGAGCATGAAATGCCGCTTATGGAAGATGCAGAAGCTGGTAAAACATATAAGACTGTAGATTATGAAAAAATGGTTGGGGTTCTTATAGAAGCAGTTAAAGAACAACAAACACAAATAGATTCTCTAAAAGCACAGATAGAACAATTAAAATCTAAGTAAGATGCCATTACAAGGATCAGGTCAAATATCAATTTCTGAAATTGTAGGTGAACTATATCAAGTATCCCCTGCAAATGATTCAGATAGAAGTTTAGCTAATTTATCTGCGGCTGCAAATAATACAGATTCCTGCAATACAGGTTCATTACCGGCTTCTAATGCAGCACCACATGCAATGTCAGAGTTTTATAACTATGATCATCAATGTACGTCAGGACCTACATTAACACAATGTAATGTAGTTGGACCATATGGATCTGATTTTGAAGCTTGTTCATTTGGACCTATGCAATGTGAAGGTGAAGGTATGACTGTTTATGTTACAGGTACTTGTTGTATTCAAATGGGGGATGCAGTGTATGTAGATTCTAATGGAGTAACTTCGTTATTTCCTGGTATATACTATTTGTGTGATTGTTTTACTCCTCAAGCTGTTGAAATAGGAGATGAAGGTCAAGTTATTCTAGTATATTTATGTGAAGAAGGTGAAGGGGGAGGAAAATAAAATTTTTACAATTTTTTTTGACTTCTTTTAAAAAAATTATATATTTGATCAATTAATTAATTATATGTCATGGCAAAAAAATCAACAAAAAAAGCAGCAGCTGAAAAAAAGATCACTGCTGAGGAGTTAGAACAACTTCAAGCTTTACAACAAGCAATTAGTAATGCTGTTAATAATCTAGCTAATATTGAAATTGCAAAACATGAACTATTAAAAGATCATGCTGCAATGAAAGCTAAAATGCAAGAAGTATCTTTACAACTCCAAGACAAATATGGAGAAGTAAATATTTCTCTAGCTGATGGTGTTATTTCAGATATCCCAGAAACAAAGCTAGAAGCAGTAGCAGAATAAGCTTAAACAAGCTTTACATTTAATCCTATTTTACAGCTGAATAGTAATTAAACTTCTTGTTTGATTACAAAAATTTACGTATATTATAATGTATACTAGTAGGTTTTATTAGTTGTAAAATAGGATTTTATGTTACCAAAGACTGAGTCTAGCACAGTACCGTGCTCAAATATATCATCAAACTGTGTTGTCTGGCAAGGTCCAGATATTCCCTGTATTGAATTATGTACTGGAGACACTATTAGTGACGTAGTTGCAGCATTAGCTCAGCAATTATGTGACTTAGTTATACCTGAACCTAATCTAGATGGTTTAGATTTATTGTGTGTTTTACCACAAGGACAGTCACAACCTGATACAGTTAAAGATATATTTCAACTAATAGTAAACTATATATGTGATGATGAAGGTGAAGGTGACTATGAATTACCTACATTAGCTTTACCACAGTGTTTATATTATGATGATCCAACAACTGGTGATCCAGTTACTGCGTTACCATTAGACCAATACGCTTTATTATTAGCAAATAAAATTTGTGATATATTACAAGCTATTGATATTATAAATGTAACACTGTCAGATCATGAAACTAGAATTACAATTTTAGAAGATTGCGTATTAGATGGAAATGGTAACTGTAATATTGGAGGTGGAGATCCAGATGTTTTTTCAACTTGTATTTTAGAAAATCAAACTGTTGCAGCATCTGTTTTATTATTAGCCTTAGAAGAGGCTTTTTGTGATTTACAAGATGCTGTAGGTGCACCACCTCTTGTTAGTGCTGCGGTTAATCAAGCTGGATGTATCACAAGCTCAGATCCCATGCTTAGCTCAGCAGGCACTTATGGTGGAGTAGCAGGATGGACAAGTACACCAACAACTTTATCTCATGCTGTAGGAAATGCTTGGATTGTTATATGTGATATGCATCAAGCAATTAAAGATATTCAATTAAATTGTTGTCCTGGAGCTTGTGATGATGTTGTATTTGCATATACAACAACACTTACTACTAATGCATCAAATGTTCCAAATGGTATTGATTTTGATTTTTCAGGATCAAGTGTTCCTGCTGGATTTAATGATTGTGGTGGTTCTACTACTATTGTTGTAACAGATCAAAATGGTGTAGTTGCTAATCAAACGTTTACTTTTGTAAACTATGCTGGAACTAATAATATTTTAAACTTTAATTTAGCAACAACATCTTTAAACCTTGCTGATGATTTAGATGTGTCTATTAGTTTCTGTATAACAGATGGCGTAGATCAATGTGATGCAGTAATTACAGATGTAGTTGAATCTTCTGTACCGTGTCCAACAGATACACAAGTAGAAGGAGTTACGGATGAAGAAGCATTTTTAACATTTACTAATGTATTAGGTACTTCTGCGGTATACACAGCAACCTTAACTGACACAACTGATGGTTCAAGTAATAATGTATTTATGGTTACAGGATTGGGTACAAATGCATCAATACATTTAACACCTTTAGATGAAAGTACAGATTATTCAGTAGTATTAAGCGTTCAAGTAAATGGGGTTACGCAAACTTGTGGAACATTTACATTTACTTCACTAGCTGATTTAGGTATTCCGGTTGGTCAAGGACTAACAGCAACTGGAAGTGAAGGTGAGTATTTAATACCTGTTGTAGTTGGAACAGGTGCTGGAACATTTGAAGTACATTTTAATGCTCAGAGTATTCCAGATAGATTCCAAATATATGCAAGTCCTTCAAGTGATGTTTACGCTAATATGGCTGTAGTTGCTGACTCTTTATATGTAGGTGATGGAGTAAATGCAACAACGCCTGCTAATGGTGTATATCAAAATTTACCTCAATATACTTATGTAGGTGATGGTACAGGTAATGCTACTGGACCAGGTGAACCAGGTCCAGATTGGAATATAAGTCAAGGTACAGTTACTTTAACTATATCTGATTCATCAGTTTGTAATCCTACTTCTACTAAAGCGGGTACAGATCCTACAAATGGTGCTGCAAGAAATGGTGCACCGGGTGCTCAAATTGGTATGATGCCTATATGGTATCAATCACAATTTAATTATGATAATGGTACTTCAAGTAATGGTGGATTACATGTAAATGGTAATGGGTCTATATCATTTACTAAAGGAGTTACAACAAGTAGTGTTGTATATATAAGAGTAGAAAGTGCTAATGCAGCGACTGGATGGAATATATGGGGTACTAACTTTAGTTAAAGAATAAAAAAAAAATAAAAAATGAGTTGTAATAATCAATGTGAAAACTGCAATGGATGTCAAGACTGCAATTGTTCTTGCTCTAAGATTCCTTGTGGTTGTAAAGATGTAAGCACAACAACTCCATGTGGATATACTTTATGTACTACTGGTGTAGAACGTTGTGATGATGCGGAGTGTGCTGAATGTGTAAGCTACTGTGGTACTACATTTCAAATAGAAACTCCACAAGGTACAGTAAAGATTGAATCAGGTGAAAGACTTGATCAAATCATACAAAAACTTGCTATGTTTTCTGCACTTGGTGTAGGAGCTTGTACAGCAGATAACGTACATCATGGCCCATATAATATTTATGCAGAAGCAATAGACACTGACAAGGTAACAATTGTTTGGGGTGGTGTATCATCATTTACTGAAAGCTTTAATGTATACTATGATACTGTAGTAGCACCAACAGGATGGACTCAAGCTAATGTAAATCCAGTAAATGCAACAGACACTCAATATGAGTTAACTGGTTTAACATCAGGTACAGAATACAAAATAAAAGTTAGTTCTTTATTCTCAGGAAACTATTGTGATTCTGTAGAAATATTGATTACAACTTTAACATAATATCAACAAGAAGTAGTGGTTTGTTGGTTTTCTACTACTAACGTTGGAGAGGGTCCCTACGGGGACCTTCTTTTTTATTAGATTTTTTTTATTAAATTTGGAAAACCTTTAATTATTTATTATGGATAAACTCAAGAAAAAAGTTATAGAGAGTTTAAAATGGAAAAAGCATCCTTCTATCAGTAGTGCCAGAATAGGGATTAGTGAAGAAGATTATGTAAAATTAAAAAAAGAAGTCTTACAAGAAAGAAAGACTGATAGAAAAAAACGTAGATTTTTTAGCAATGCATCTAAGAATGCAGAAATAGCAGAAGCTATTGACCTTGATAAGGGAGAAGGAAAGATTTCAGGAACATTTGATCATGAACCTAAATCAGCTGAAGAAATAATCCAATTACTTAAAATTGATACAGATAGATGGAGATTATCTCAATACTGGAATAAACAGATGGGAGATCACTGGAGAGTATCAGCTTTAGTTTCTCAGATCAAGAATCCAGAAGAACAATTATTTAAAGATCTTTTAGAAAATTGGGAACCTAAAACTTATAAGATTCCAACAGCAAAAATTAAAAGAGGAGATAGGGAAATTGTATGTGGTGTTATGTCACTTCAAGATATACACTTTGGTAAAGAAGGTAATGACACCATTGACAAAGACTTTGAAGATACTGTAAAGAATCTGATGCAAAGAGCTGCAACATCACACTATATAGAAAAGATGTATTTTGTTATAGGAGGTGATTTAATTAACATGGATACCTTTGAAGGTACAACTACTAGCGGAACTGGTTTAGACAATTGTATGACAGCTACAGAAGCTTATGTACAAGCTTTTGATGCCATGCATTGGGCTGTTAACTATATCAAGGCATTCTGTAAAGATTTAGTTATTGTATACGTACCTGGTAATCATGATAGATTATCATCTTTTCATCTGGTTCATGCTTTATCTAAGTCAATAAAATCTAATGAGATTACATGGGATATAAACTATGAAGAAAGAAAAGTTCATGTATACGGTAATAACTTTAATGCTTTTGAGCATGGAGATAAACGTAGTAAGAACAATCCTTTAATATATGCCAGTGAGTATCCTAAGCAATGGGGTTCTACTATTAATAGAACTTTGTTTAAGGGTCATATACATACTGACAGAAGAGTTGAGTATATGACATCTAATGAAACAGCAGGTTTTATAGAAAAGACATTACCAAGTCTAGGTAAGACAGATTATTATCACTATTCAAATAAATATGTTTGTAATAGAAGATCTGGTAAACTAGAATTACAACATCCAATAATGGGTAATATTTGTGAATTAACCTATCAAGCACTTTAAAGAACAGACTTTAAACTTTTATAAGTGCTGTTTTTTTTGTAAATTAATAATGTAAACTATGATTAGTAATTTCAAAAAGCCTAATCTAAATGCTCCTAGATATAGGAGAAAAACATTAGGCCTACTGAATAAAGAAACATTTAAGGAATTTAAAGACAAGAGACCACTATACTCTAATATAGATGATAAGAAACTAAAAGAGATTATAAAACTATATAACAGAGCATTATGGGAAGGAGTCATAAAACATAGAGACGGTGTAGAGTTACCAGACTCATTAGGTTATTTGTTTATAGGAACATGCCCTCCAGCAAAGAATGTAAACATAGATTATTCAAAGTCTAATGAATATGGTAAAGTGCTAAGAAATAAGAACTGGGATACGGATGGCAATATAGGTAAGATTTTTTATACAAACTGGTCAACAAAGTATAGATTTAAGAATAGAGAACTTTGGTCATTTGTTGCCTGTAGAGATTTTAAAAGAAGCGTTGCCAAAGAATATCCTCAGAACTGGACAAAATATATAAAGATGCAAAACAAGATGAAAGTTTCACATCTATATGATCCTAACTTAGAAGACACTAACAAAACACTAAAGGACTATGATGAATTTGAAACATAAACATCATGACAACTATAGGATCAGTAATATCAAGAATCAGAGGTCAAGTAAAAGCAGAAGTTCAAGATGCTTTTGTAACTGATAGATATATTTATAGCTTAATTCAAAAGTTTGCACAGCTATTAATTAGAAGACAAGACAGTGCAAATAAGTTAATGAAATTTAATGCTATATGGAAAACCTTACCTTTTATAGAGTTAATTGAAGTAGATAAGGTTGAAGCTGAGTGTACAGGGATTCAATCAGGCTGCACAATTAAAAGAACAAAATACAAATTACCTAATATGCTACAAGGCTATTGGGGTCCTCTTATTAGAACCGTTAGTTCAATTGATGGTTCTAAAGAATTACAAGCAACACATCCGGGTACTTACACATCACTAACTAAGACTACTTCTTTTAAATATAATAACAAGAAGTATTTTTGGTTTTTAAATGGATACCTATACTTTCCAGATCTTGAATGGGATGCTGTTAAGTTAGAAGGTGTATTTGATGATGATATCTCAGACTGGTTGTGTGACTCAGAAGATAAATGTCAACCTAGATATTTACATGAGATAAACATACCAGAAGCTTTGTTTGCTGAAATAGAACAACAGGTGTTAGTTACTATGTCTAATGCTATAAGAATTCCACCTGAAGATTCTGATAACAAAATTAATATCCACAGATAATGGCAATTTCACATAAATATAGAACCTTTGATAGTTTGATGGAGGATGTATCCATTGACTTTTCTAGCTATGCGCTAGATGGTATGATAGATCCTGCACAACTTATTAAAGTAGCAACACGGGTAAACTATGACCTGGGTCTTAGGATACATAGAACAAAACAAATAGTTTTAGAAGTAGAACATAACAAGGCTAGATTACCTCATGACTTTGCATATTTAAACTATGCATTTGTTTGTGGTGATTATACAATTGAACAGAAGATGCCTTCTGGGACACATGTAGAAGATGTAGCTATAGATTATGTACCAGATCCTGGAACTACTGGACCTTGTGAAGATCCTAAATGTAATGATGTTTGTGTGCTTACTAACTGTGGAGGTAACGTAGAATACAAACTTGTACAGAAAACAGGTTCATCTGAATATAGAACATACACTGCTTTTGCTCCTTTGCGTATATCTACCGTAAATGACCAAACTTGTGATTGTCCAAATATTAATGTTAGATCATCTATGATTGGAGAAATCAAAGATGGTTTTTTAAAAACCAATTTTAAGACAGGTAAAGTATATATAAATTACCAAGGAGCTATGGAAGATAGTGAAGGTAATCTTCTTGTATTTGACCACCCTTATTGTAATGAATATTATGAGTATGCTCTAAAACAAAGAATTTTAGAGAACATGATATTTGCTGGTGAGAATGTTGCAAATCAATTAAGTCTCATTGAACAAAGACTTAGAGCTGCAAGAAATAATGCATTGTCATTTATTAATACACCAGACTTTGAAGAACTAAGAAAGATGTGGGAAGTGAATAGAAAAGCACAATACCACAACTATTACAATATGTTTAAAAGCGGATCTACATTAAGATAATAAGATGGCAAAGAAAAGAAGAACATCAAACAAGGCAAGATCAACTACACCAAAGACTCAAAATACATCAACTACAGATACTAGAGTTTTTTTAAAAGGTATGGTTAAAGACAGTAGTGCTTCTTTTCAACAAAAAGAAACATGGTCTCACGCCCGTAATGCTATTAACAATTCTGTAGATGGTGATCTTGGTGTTATAGGTAATGAACCAGCTAATATAAGTTGTGGTGCAGCTCCATACACTATCATAGGAGCTATTCATTTATATGCTGATCAGTGGGTTATTTATTCTACAGATGATGTAAACTCTGAGATTGGTAGATTTGATGATAGCAAATGTGAGTATACCACTATTGTAAATGATCAGTGTCTACAGTTTAATAGAAAAAATTTAGTAGTAGGTGCAGCCAAAGAAAACTTTGATTGCTCATGGCAAGTATATTGGGATGACGGGCATAATCCATCACGTACACTTAATATAGATAATGTCCCGTGGAAACAGATTATTACATCAGGTAATGATCCTTGTGTAATATATGAAGATACTAATGAGCTGGATTGTGAGAAAATTAGATTAGCTCCTTTATTAGATACTCCATGCATATCCATGACAAAAGCTGAGAGTGGTGGTCAATTAAGAAATGGTTCTTATCAGGCTTTTGTTGCTTACACTGTTAATGAGCAAAGGGTTACAGATTATATTGGTGTATCTAACATTCAGTCTTTGTTTGATCATGCTGGTACATCCGGTGGTGTTACAATAAATGTATCAAACTTAGATAAGCAATTTGATTATTTTGAGCTTGTATTATTATCTAATAATCAAGAACAAACTGTAGCAAAAAGAATAGGTCTATATAGTACAGAGACTTCTTTTATTGAAATTGATTATATAGATCAATCTTTAGTTACTGTTCCTTTATCACAGATACCACTTAGGACACCCGCATATGAAAAGTCAGATGCTATGTTTGTGGTTAATGACTATCTTATTAGAAAAGGTCCAACAGAACAATTTGATTTTAACTATCAACCTTTGGCAAATAAGATTAAAGCTAAATGGACAGTAGTAGAATATGATAAAGATTATTACTATAAAGGTGGTAATAAAACAGGATTTATGAGAGATGAGCAATATTCTTTCTTTATCCGTTGGATTTATAATACTGGAGAACGTTCTAGTTCATATCACATTCCAGGAAGAGCACCAAGAGCAAATGGATTTACACAGTTTCTAACCCCTGTTAATGAAACAGGAAGTGCTGCTGGTAATTTAAATGCATTGTCATCTGATGAAAAGAATTGGCAAGTATATAACACAGCAACAAAAACGCAAACCTTAAATACACCATTAGCTGATGGAGGTGTCTTAATTGCAAAAGGTGATATGGCTTATTGGGAATCAACAGAAAAGTATTCACCAATTAGACCTGATATCTGGGGTGATTTATGTGGTCTTCCAATTAGACATCATAAAATGCCATCAGAAGAAACGGTTTTAGAAACTCAATTAACTAGTCCAAATGGTGATAAGATTAGACTATTAGGTGTTACGTTTGAAGATATTCAAGCACCTGTAGATAATGATGGTAACCTATTATTAAATATTGTAGGATATGAAATACTAAGAGGATCAAGAGAGGGTCATAGATCTATTCTTGCTAAAGGTATCTTTAGAAATATGCGTGAATATACAATTCCTGCAGGTGGTCAAAGTCTTGGTAATGATAAAGGTTTATACCCTAACTATCCTTATAATGATTTAAGATCAGACATCTTTTTTCACACCGGAAAGCCAGATGCTAATGGAGAACCTACTGATGCAAGAACAGATGGAGCTGATACATTTGATGACTCACTAACAAACTATCCTCCACTTACAGGATATAAAAAAGATTACTTTACATTTCATTCTCCTGAACTAATGTTTAGAAGACCATTTATTAATGCATATGAAACTAGAATATATGGAGAATTAAGTGGAGATGCCAATGGATATTTTATTCCTTCAGAAAATCATCCTAAGAATAAACTTCTTAGAAATGGTGCTGCATGGATTGCTGGTCTTATAGGTATAGGTTACGCAATTCAAAGAGTAAAAGGTAAAGAAACTTATGAGCTAGAAGGTTTAAGTAATGGATTTACTAGCTTAATAAATGATACTTGGGGTATTATAATAGGTGTAGGAAGCGGTGGTGGAGGTTCTGTTCCAGCTACTGGTATAGCTCAGACAGCAGTAGCAGGTGCAGCAGCAGCTGGAGCAGCTGCAACAGCAAATGGAATTAGTAATGTAGTTGTAAATTTATTACTTGATGATCTTACATCTTTAGGAGCTTTATATAGTGGTGGAGCATCAGCTAATAGACTAAACTTACAGGCAAGAAATCTTATAAATAATGCAGTTGCTACTGTTCCTGGTGTTAATTCAGGAAAATATACTACACGATATTCTATAGATGACCCAAGTGGGGCTTTACCAAATGTTGTTAATCTTTTTCTTGGTCCCTTAGTTGCAAGAACTAATATAGCAATAGGTGCTCAAGAGATAATTGATTTATTCTACAATTTAATAAAAGATCCAAGTGATTTTGCTTATAAACATAATTCCCATGGTTTTTATTATGACTTTAAAAAATTACTTTCTAGTCAGAAATATAGAACTAAAAACAATAACACTAATTATTTAGGATCAAGTTTTCAAGAATTTGGAGATTATAAAGTAAATAATTTATTTAGACCATTAACAGTTGCTGTTGCAACAGATGATGAACTAGATGAACCAACAACTTTAGATAATTCAAGATACGCCATTGGTGGTGATTCAAATTCAGATTGGGGAGATACTTATCTTGAGATTCCAGGTAGAGAAAGAAAGAAAAGTATATCTGCACTATATGGTGCTTTAAAGTTTGAATTTGAAAATCAATATGGACAGCTTGATGGTATTAAACAAGTTCAAATGAGAGGTTGTGTAGAATTAATTGATCCTGTTAGTGCTCAACAAAAATTTGATTCTCAACCTATTTTTGCAGGTGATGTATATATAAATAGATATACAGAAAAAACTATAATGCCAATTTTTGCTGATTTCTTAAATGGACAACCAGATGAATTTGTTTATGATTATTTGCAAAATGTAAATATACCTTACCCAAGATTCTGGATGAGTACTGCAAAATTTGATACAGCAGAATTAGCTGATGAAATTATAAGTTTTGGTTTGGCTTCTACTGAGAATTATATGCCTAATGATTTATTCTATTTAGATAGAGGACCTTCTAGCATTAAAAGTGGATTAGGTGCAATATTTAATATGAGCAGTGATCCTAATAAAGTATTTGCAATGACTACTGCATATATGTATACTCATGTAAATGGTATACAGGATTTTTATGTTGAGTCAGAATATAACCTTGCACATAGAGACTGGGAAGATACTTCTTCTAAACGCCACTATGATTCAAATGTATTTACAGGTCTTAATACACTATTTCATGCAGACCATATTAAGGATGGTAACTTCTATAAATATGACTTGTCACTAAGTGTATCTAAATTTGTGACACAAGTTACTTCTTTTGGTAATATTCAACCAAGAGATTATGATCCATATGTTGCAGAGAACTGTTATCAATACTATCCAAAAAGATTACTCTACTCTTTAAGAGCACAAGAAGAATCTAAGAAAGACTTTTGGAGAGTATTCTTACCAAATAATTATAAAGACTTTAAGACTAAGGTTAATATAATTAAACCTATTAGCAAAAGTGGTGCTATTATATTCTTTCCTTATCAGTCTCCTGTTATGTTCCAAGGTGTTGATCAATTACAAACAGACTTAGGAACTAAGGTTACAATAGGTGATGGTGGATTATTTAATCAACCTTTACAGAATATTGTAAACTCTGATTTATCAAATGAATACGGTTCATCAGAAAGTATGAGAGGTGTAATTAATACTCCGGTTGGTGTATTCTATATATCACAAGCACAAGGTAAAATATTCCATTATACAGGTAAGTTAGATAATATTGCTAATAAGGGAATGAAACAATGGTTTAATAAATATTTACCATCTATTCTTATAAGACAATTCCCAGCATTAGAGCAAAGTCCTTTATCAGATAACCCAGTTATTGGTATTGGATGTCAGGCTATATATGATCCTAATTATGATATAGTATACTTTACAAAGAAAGACTTCAAGATAAAGAATCAGTATGCTGGTTGTATTGACGGAAGAACGTCTGGAGAAAAGGTACCACAAGAATGTGTAGTATTTGAAAATGATCAATTTATTTTTAAACCATTAAGTGGAGGAGAAATACCAATTGATATAGGTGATCCTGTATTCTTTGAAGATGCATCATGGACAGTATCATATGATCCTAAAACAGGTTCTTGGATTTCATTCCATGACTGGCATCCTGAACTTGTAATGCCTAGTATTAATCATTTCTTTACTACTAAAACAAACCCAGATGTCAATGCTACTGATAGAGGAGGTATATGGAGACATAATGCAACATGTCAATTATATGCTAACTACTATGGTGAAGACTATCCATGGGAAGTAGAGATTATAGAAAACACTGGTCAAAATGTAATGACTCTTAGAAGTATTGAATATCAACTAGAGTCTTATATATACACTGGTGATTTACTAAATGGTTGTGGTGATGATAGATTTCATGATCTAGATTACAACTTTGATCAAGCTATTATTCATAACTCAGAGCAAGTATCTGGTTTATTAAAACTAGATCCACATCCAAAAGAAGATCCTTATGCAATGATCCGATACCCTCAAGTAGGATTTAATGATATTAGAATCTTATATTCTAAAGAAGAACAGAAGTTTAGATTTAATCAGTTCTATGATATTACTAATGACAGAGGTGAGTTTACAGCTGCTCAACAAAGTATCTTTAATACAGAAGTAAATGGGTATATTAGAAATCTAAACATACTTAATCTTAACTATAATAAAGAAGAGATTCAGCACAAGAAGTTTAGACACTACTACAATAAAGTTATTTTAAGAAGAATGAGATCTGGTAACAGAAAGATGCTAATGAAGCTTGCAAATACCAAGTTAAACCTATCATATAGATAATGCAAAAGAAGTTTGAACACAAAGAAAGTAGAGGGTTACCTGGTGGACCTAATGAAATGTTTACTTATGTAACTGGTGTATTTGATATATATCAAGCACCATCTAACATAGAAGGTCAAGGTATGTTTGCTGGAAAACCTTTTAAGAAAGGTGATCTTATAGGATTAGCACATAGCAATGGTCAACCAGCATCTCAGCTTGGTAGAATGCATAATCATGATGAGAACTCTCCAACTATGATTAGTAAAAAGAGTGGTAATGATAGATTTGTATTTGCAGCTAAAGACTTACAACCAGGAGATGAGCTTACTACTAACTATAGAATGCAACCTGAGTTAGAGCAACCAGAGCAATTTCAGAATGGTGGTAGTGTAATGGTGCCACCTAGAAAAGGTGTTAGAAAAAATCCTGATGGTAGTGAGTCAACACATCTTATGGCTACTGAGACTTTAGATGGTAAGAACTGGTTTTCATTTCCAACATTATTCCAAGACCCAGATGGTACTTGGATTGATATGTCTGATAAACCTTGGCAAGAAGCATATGAAGAAGCCAAGAAAAGAGGTGAGGTTATAGAATTTGGTACAGATAAAGAAGCAGCAATTAAGTTTGGAGAAGGTTCTTGGAAACTACCTAAAGCTCAACAGGGTAAACAGTTACCACCAGCTGTTAGAGATATGTATCCTACAGAAGATCCTATATACTATGACGGGATGCTGGCTGAAACTACAGTTACTGCTCCTAAATATGAAGGTCCTCAAATACGCAGAGCATTTCCTGGTGAAACAGATCCTATTAACACTAACTTTAGTTTTATGGGTGTTGACAAGTCTGGTGGGTTGAGTGCTTTAAAAGGTATTGGTAAAGGTATTAAAGGTTTATTAGGATTAAGAGGAGCTGCTGATGAAGTATTTATACCTCGTAGTAAGTCTAATTATAAATTTCCTACCTCAAAACTTAAAACAGAAAAAGATGTTATTCATCCAGATAATTTAGCATTTGTACCTGAAAATATTATTAATAAAGAAGTACATTCTTTTTTAAAGAAAAATAATATTGATATAAGTAAATTACCAGAATCTCATGTATGGGCAAAAAATGGTACAGATTATATTTTACCAGAGGGTGTTAATCATGATATTTTAAATGAATACGCAAGATTACATCATAATAAACCATATACTCCTGAATTTAGAAAAGTAATCAAAGCTATAGAAGAATTAAATCCTGGAATTAAAATAACTACTAGTCATGATTTGCATGCTGTTGCTTCAAATATTCCAACAAATCAATGGTGGGGTAATAAAGTAAATAATTTTAAAAAAGGTGGCTCACTACCTAAAGCACAGAATGGTAATGGTGAAGTAGTGAGTCTTTCTCCAAGTGATCCTAGATATGCAGAATATTACAACAGACTTAATGATGATGTTGTTTTAGCTGACCCAAGTGGTAAAACTGCAGGACGTATATTCTTAGATGAAGTGGATGTTGTTGCTAATAAGCCAAAACCTAGTAAATTTAATTTTCAACCACCCACATCTGTACAGGATCAGATTGCTTTACAAACACCATTTAGATTTTCACCAGAAGGTATTGCTGCTGGTAAGTCTTATCAAGAATATCAGGATTACATAAATAGTTTACCATACGATCAAAGACCAGGTTATATACAACCTACAATATCAGAGTATGTTCCACCAAGCACGGGAGAATGGTTGTGGGATAAAATTAGTAATCCAATGACTAGTTTGGGTTATGTTGTGAGGGGTCAAACGGATATTATGCCAGATAGACTAGGAAACAGTCCAGATAGAAACATTATTGATTATGCCGTTGATGTTATTAATCCTGCGTCATATGCTAATACAGTTGTTGATATGGGTGAAAAGATAGGTGAAGGTGATATTGTAGGAGCTGGTCTTGATGCTATTACCCTTACACCTATAGTACCTACAGCTGCAAAGCAAGGAACAAAATTATTTAAAAGATCTGTTCAAGTAGGAAATAAGTATGTAACCCCTCTTAGTCATAAGAGACTTTATCAATTTAATCCTCTTGCTAATCAACAGCCTCCGTTTACCACAGTAGTTAGAACTCAAATGCCTGGGCAAACAGGAAAACTAGTTATGGGTCAATACTATGATGACTTAGCAAATCAAGGAAAAAAGTTAAACTGGAGACAAAATTTAGATAGGAATTCTTCTAGAAGATATGGATGGGGTAGAGGATTTTCATCTGATCCTGCTGATATATCAAATTATAGTAATCCTTCATTTACTTCTTGGAGAGGCTATGACCCTAATTTAATAAATCCTGAATTGCTAATTCAAAGATTACCTACTAGTTATTTAGATGACTTTAAGGTTGCTAATTTAAGTTCTGATGCACGGAAGGCTTATGGTAGTGGTAAAAGTGATGTAGAATTTATATTACCTATAGACGATGTTATAAGTGCAGAAAGCAGATCACTTTCAAAAGAAGCATATGATGAAATAAGAAAGATCCGTAGTGCTGAATTAACACCACATTGGTGGAAAGGTTTTCAAGAAGTTAAACAAGATGGTGGTGAAGCTTCTAAAATTGCTGCACAACAAGCAACTGGATATAGACCACAAGCTACTATATCACAATATGAAGAACCAGCATGGTATGAAAAGGCAGCTGACTATTTAGCAAGTCCTATGACTGCACTTAGTTACATAGTTCAGGGAAAAGATTTGCCTGATAGAATTCCAATTAATGCAGAAAATAGGAATACTTATGATATGGCTTTTGATATGATTAATCCTGCTGCATGGGCAGCATATGCAGAATCAGCAGATAAAAATCTTAAAGAAGGTAATTATACAGCCGCAGCATTTGATGCATTGGGTGCAATACCTGTAATACCTTCTTCTGTATCACAAGGTAGAAATGTTGTCAAGGTGGGAGCAAAGTCATTACCTAAGTATGTAAAAAATGTTCCTGTAGGTAATAGTGATCTTTTAATGACTCATGCCATGCCTGGATTAGTTCCAGGAATAAAAGGTACAAAAGATGGTGTGTTAATAGCACAGGCTGCTGGACCAAGAAATAATCATATGACCTTAAAAAAGTTTTTAGATGCTACCACTGGTCAAGATTATTATTCATTTACAGAAAGTTTTATTGATAATCCTATGTTAGCGGGCAGGGCTTTAAAAATGGCAGAAGACTTAGTTCCTAAAGGATCTATATTAAAACAAGCACCTGGTGGTACTTTAAGTCAAGATTCTTTTAATTTGATGACTAGAAGATTGGGTGATACTAGAAGATTTAGAGATCTTACCAACTATGATGCTGATTATATTAATTTGAATGAGTTTGCCAAAGGAAGAAATAGACTTGGACGAGATGCATTTACTTTTTCACAAAGTGATTTTAATGCATTAAATGCTCAGTACATGGACGTATTTAATAACTTAGGTATATCTGAATTTAGAGGGTTAGGTTCTAGACAAGTACCTGTTTTAAATCTTGGAAATAAAGGATACAATATATTTGAGATACCTGGACTCCAGAGTATAAGAGATCCAAGAGCTTTGGAAAAATATTATAATGTTAGTGTTCCTAATATTACTTTACAGAAACTATATCAAAAGGGTGGTGAAAAGACATCATGGCTTGATTATGCTAATCCTTTTAATTGGGGTGTCTACACATATGATGATGCTGGAACATTTGGTGAAGCATTTGCAAAAGCTAGAGAAGAAGATCAAGATCAATTTATGTACTATGGTGACAGATATACAACAGAATTAGCACCAACTCCTGAAGTTAAAGAAGAACCAAAAGAAGATAAGTTATTCTATAACAAAGATATTTTAAAAGGATTATCAGAAGAACAAGTAGCAAGAAGACAGTCTTTGTTAAATGCAGCTAATACAGTAGCATCTGCACAAGGAGATGATGATAACCTTAGAAAACTTCTTGTGATGAGTGCTGTAATGGAAAATACATTAGGTGCTGATCCAAAAGCATATGGTAGAGATTATACTAGAAGTCCAATGTCTATTGATGATGTAGCGTATGATGATCTATTTAACTTAAGAGAAGGTGCTAAAGGTTATACAGCTCAACAGAAAAAAAATGCAGAATGGTTAGAAGGTTTAGGTATTAATACCTCTGATGTTGATTCTTTATTAAGAGCTGATGACCCCATGGCTTCTATGGCAGTGGCAAGACTTATATATGGTAGAGCACCGGAAGCTTTACCATCAGGAGATGATCCAGATGCTTTGTACAACTACTATTTAAAATACTACAACAAAGGTGGTGTAGATAAATACGGAGGTGCAGAAGCTCACCGTAAGAAGTTTAATGATTATTATAATCAAATTTATAGAGAATTTGGTGGTGAAACAGATCAGCTTAAAATATACAAAGACTACGTGTATGGAGTATATGATGGAACTGAAATGCAAAGCAAAGCAGAAAAGATATATGATAAACTTAATAGAGTTTATTATAAAGAAGCAAAACAATCAGGTACAACTGTACCAAATTATATATTAACTAAGGTTATGAAACAATCTGATAATTAGGGATTCTCCTTAATTATTTGTATATTATTAATGTAATATGGCTACCAAGAATTTAAATAAAAAAGGTTTATATCAGGAAGGGGGAATGGTTCCTAAAGATTCTCTTAACCCTGCTATTGATGAACTTGCAAAAGTTGTAAGAGCAAGAGTAGAACAGGGAGAACCTGCAGAACAAGTATTATATTCTTTTCTTCAAGAAGGGATTCCTCAAGAACAACTTGCATTAGCCTTTGAGACAATAGGTTATGATCCAAGTTCTTTTGGTAGTTTAATGCAGAGTGTTGAGACAATGGTAAATCAACAACAACAATCCGCTCAAGATCCACAGATGGCTCAACAGCAATTAATGGAAGAGCTTAATAAAGTTGAAGAAGATGTACCAGAAGCTCAATATGGTTTTGAAACCACATCATATGCTACCGGTAGACCAACTCCTTTATACTTACCACCTATTCCTAAAAGAGGAAATATATTAGGTGCTGGTCTTTTATTTGCAGATGCACTTCAACAATTTACCAGCAAAGAAGATAGAGATGGTGATGGATTGATGGATGGTACCTTTAGAGATATGGGTGCTAAAAGAGCTAGATATAAAGGAATGCAGAATCTTAATAAAACATTTGATGTTGATTATGGAGATTTAGATCCTTCTAACTATGTGGTTAACTTTAATGATTTTGCTGAAGGTAGAGTTAGAACTAAAGATCAATATGCAGAAGATGTACAAAAGTATTCTAAAATAGACTTTGATGCGGAGAAGAACAAATATACAGGAATGTTAGCTTCTAATAATTTAGAATCTAGAATGATTGGTAACAAACAATTCGGTGATGCTATTAGTCTACAAAAGTTTACAGAGAATGTTGGTGATTTATCTCAGGATGAAATTGACATGATGATTAATGCAAGAAGAAACTATGATAAAGGAACAGGACTTGGGTTAGATATGACTAGCTATACAGAAGATGGCAGAACTAAAGAAGAGATAGAAAAGCTTAGAAGTGGTTACAGGGACATTATGCTTGGTAATCAAAAAATGACATCTGCTCCATTTGTTTTTACACCTACAACATCTTTTCCATTAGGAAAGAAACAATTAGGTGGTCAAGCATTTAGTGATTTATCTGACTTTTTATTTGAAGATCAATTAAAGGATCCTATGGGTTTTCAAAATATGATAATGGATCAAGCAACTACAGACTATGCTAGAGATACACAAATAGTGAGAGATGCTCAACTTAAAAAAGAAAATCCTGGATTAGGACCCACACCTTTTGAGCAGCAAAATGAAAATTTACTATCAACAACATCTACATTTGATGAGAATGCATTGGACGGATTAGATTCTACATTAACTGAACCAACTGTAAAAAGAAAAAGAGAACTTAAGAATGTACCTAAGCAAATTAAAACTTTTATAGAAAGTGATCCTACGGTGCAAGCGTTTGCTGATGTTTCAAACTTTGCAGTAATGGGTGCTAATCTTGCAAATGAATATTTTCAAGAAAAAGAGTTTAGAGATTATAAAAATAAATTAAGAAATACTACAGTAGCAGATAAAATATATACAACTGTAGAAGATCCATCAAACAAAAGAGGAACATTTGATATAAATACAGGACTTGCTGAGCCAGATAATCTTGTTGATTACTATGCTCAAGCAATGTATGGTAGAGAAATGTATAAAAAAGGTGGTGAGTTTGAACCACACATGATGTTTGATCCTAAAACTGGCAAAGGTTATGAAGCTAGAGTACCAGCTGACCATGAAAGAATGGCTAAGATGGGATACTTACATAAGGATGAAATGAGTTATGGTGGTGAATTAGAAGTAGATAATGACACTCTTGCTGCATTAATAGCTGCTGGAGCAGATATAGAAATGTTATAATTATGGCAAAGATTAGATTAAAAAAATTACCTGATGGCTTTGAAGTCAGAGATGGTAAAGTTGTAAAGAAGATGCAGCAGGGTGGTATGATGACTGGTGATCAGTTTAACTATGGCCTTATTACATCTCCATATAATTTAGGCAATGATCAATTTAATAATAGCAGTGATAAAAGCGTAAGATACTCATTGTCATCTGTACCAAAAGAAGTTGCTAATATAGAAGCAGAGGGTGGAGAGACCGTCCTAACTGATTTAAATAATGATGGCCAATTTGGTCTATATAATATTACTGGTCCAAGACATAGCCAAGGTGGTGTACCTATGTACTTACCAGAACAGTCATTTGTATTTTCTGATACAGGCAAGATGAAGTTTAACAGACAAGAACTTGCAGAGTTTGGTATTGAATCAAGAAAGAAAATGACTCCAGCACAAGTATCTAAGAAGTATCAACTAAATGAATTTATTGGTGCTATGCAAAATCAAGATGCTGATCTTATTAAAGTTAAGAGTGCAGAACTTATGTTAGATAAAAACCTTATGGGATTATCTAAACTTGCTTTTGGTCAAGAACAAAAGAAAAACTTTGCTGACGGTGTGCCTTTAGCTTCACACCCATACCTTGTATCAATGGGTATTAATCCTGTTGAATTTACACAGAAGGTAGAAAACATTACAGCACAACAAGCTGCTCAAAGAATGTTTGAAACATTACCACCCAATCAACAAGCTCAGGTAATGGCTTTAAGACAGATGATGGAACAAGCTGGTCAAATGCCACAACAACCTATGGCTGCTTATGGTAAAGAATTACCAAAGGCGCAGTTTGGTTTAGGTTTGCTTAATCCTGAAGATGATTCAGATGGGGATGGTGTAATAAATAGATTTGACTCTGCACCATTAAATTCAAGAATAGGTGGTTTAAATGCACAACCATTACCAGCAGAAGATCCAAATATATATGAAAATAATACAAATAAATCTTTTACTTCTTCAAATGTAACTCCTTCATCTACTTCTCCTTCAAGAGGACGTGGTGGTAGAACACTTGATGTTTCCGGTATTGAAGGTGGTAGATCTTTAGGTGATAATTATAAACAATATCAGGAACTAGAAAGATTGTTTACTTCTGGTGATGATATCTGGAATAAAACTATTGATAGAGCATATGAAGCTTTTGCAGCTAATGCCAAAGCTCAAGGTGTTACTAGTATTCCTAGTAGAGATGATATGCTTAATAAATTCTTAGCATATCAGAAAAACAACTATATGATTGCAGATCTAATGCCAGATGATTTTAGATATGCAAAAGAACTGGATAGAGGTAGTGGAGATAGAAAGAATAAAAATACTCAAGCATTATTTGATAAAGCAAGAGAATTATATCCTGACATTTATGAAGGTTACACTATTGATGATAGTGATACAAAATTAAATCAGTTATTCTTCCAAGCTGTTACTATAGCAGATAAGGATAATGCTGAACCTTATTTATCATATACAGCTACCGGACCTGATCAAAAAACAAACTGGGCTGACAACAGAACTGTTTCTAAAGCAGAAGGATTTTACGGTAATAACACACTGAATCAATTCTTACAGGTTAAAGAACCAATTAAACCTGAACCACCAGAAGAAACACCAGGTCCTAAACCACCACCTACACCTCCTCCATATACACCTGAAGATGGTAAATTTTGGATACAAGATATGTTAAAGATGGGTGCTCTTGCAATGAGAGACAGAGATATGTTTTTACCATATCAACCTGCTGTTGAGATTCCTCAATCAGGTTATGTGCTTGAAGAACCTACAAGACAACTTGCTGATGTTAATGAGCAGTTTAATATTGCAGCTCAAGCTTTAGGTTCATTTACTGGTCCTCAGTCTTTGAGTGCTAGAATGGCTAAAGCACAAGGTGATAGCCTTAGAGCTAATGCAAATACCTTTGCTCAAGTACATGGTAGAAATATTGGTACAGTGAACAGAGGTAAACTGGTGGATGCACAGCTTAGATCAGGAGCTCAGAAAGAACAAAGAGATAGAAAGGTTAAGTTATATGATGATACTCAACTAACTCTTCAAAACTATATGGATGAGAAGAACTTAGATAGAGAGCAAATGGCTGATTTACAAGCCAATGCATATACTAACATGGCTAATACTTACAACTTAAATACATTGTATCCATATTTTAACATTGATCCTACTACTGGTGGTATGATTGGTTTAAGTGGTGATTTACCAGCATTAGTTGCAAACAAACAGGCAGCTAATCAATTAAGTCAAATGGAGCAAATGGAACAAGCAGCTCTTGAAATGCAAGGTAGAGGTCTTGATGCTTCTAATATAAATAAAATATTAGATTTGCAATATGGATCTAAGGCAGGGCCTGTATCAACACAAGGTCTTGATCCTTATTCAGATGTACTAAGGATGATTAGAGAATCTGGTATGCCAACGGGATATGGTAAAAAAGGTAAAGAGATCAAGAAGTATATTGTTCCCTTCTATACGGGAAAGGTTGGTTCTTAAACTAAATAAGTGTATAGAAAAAGTTTTTAAAACTTAAAAAATTTTAGTAAATTAGATTATGGCAACTTACGTACCAGGAAGTCAAATATACGCAAGGGAAACCCAACCTTTTACACCGGATTATAAATTCTTATCCAATGTATTAGATGTTAGGCAAGACCGTTATGATACAAATTATAAACAATTAAGTGATTTGTATGGTAGAGTTGTATATGCAGACTTATCAAGACAAGATACCACTGAGATGAGAGATCAGTATGCAAACCAACTTGCTCCAAAAATTCAACAAATTTCTGGTATGGACCTTTCCTTGCGTCAAAATGTTGATGCTGCACAAGGTCTATTTAAACCATTCTATGAAGATGATCTTATTGTAAAAGATCTTGTTTACACAAAACAGTTTAAGAAGAATGTACAATTGGCACAGGTTTATAAAGACTCAGATAATTTAGATCAAAGAAAGAAATACTGGGGTACAGGTATGCAGTATTTAAATTATCAAATGGAAGACTTTAAAACTGCTGATAGAGATGGAGCTTTAAAACAAGCACTACCCACTTATGTAGAGAATGTAGATCTTATGGCCATGTCAACAAAGCTTCTTGAAGAAGCGGGTTTTGAGGATGTAAAGATTGATATTCCTTCTGATGATGGGGCTTGGATTATTACTGAAAAGAATGGCCAGCAGCAAGTGCCTGGTGCATATAACTATTTACAGAAAACCCTTTTGGAAGATCCAAGAGTGATTGATGCATATAGAGCTAGTGGTTACGTACAATCAAGAAGTTTTGCTGAAGCTGGTGTAGAATCAGGACAATATGCAAATATATCAGAAGGTCAGAATGCTTGGGCACGTCAAACACTACAAGACTTAGCACAAAGAAATGCTACAGCAAATGAAATTCTTAAACGTCAGTTTGAAGATGCTTTAGATACAAAAGAAAACTGGGAGGCTTATGAGAAAGAAGAAGGTATAGTACCAGGCAGTGATGAAGCTAAAGCAATGATGGATGCACTAGAACACTATGATAAGTTAAATGGCGCATTACAAAGAAATGAAGAGGATATGCAAAGATTAGATAATACATCTTTGGATGATGATCTTTTATCAAAGGCATATAATCTTCTTATGAGTTACAATATTAGTAGTGATATACTTGGTGCTGCTCAAGCATATAGTATGCGTGATTATGAAAGAACTCTAGAAGCTAACCCATATAAGAAGATGGAGATTGAGCACATATATGATATGGCAGAAATCAATCAACGTCATCTTAATAAAATGAAAGAGATTGAGCATAAAGCTAAGATAGATCCATCAACTAAAGAAGGTGCTATTGCTAATTTAGTTGATATGATTTGGGGAGGAAATGCTCCATTAGATGCTCAGTCAACTCAGTTTGAGGAAGCAGAAGATCCAATAGCAAGAAATGCAGAAGATGCTGCAAACTTTGCAAATAAAACTCTGGAAGAGCAAGTTGCTTTTATCACAGAGATGGATAAATTATCTAAGACAGGTAAGAGTATCCAAGATGTTGATCTTAATAGAATGACTATAAAGCTTGCAGATGGTACAGACTATACTGGGAGTTATGATCAAATTAGATCAAAGTTATTAGAAAAAGATGAAAGTGGTACTCTTGTTAATAGTCCTGCTATTTCAACATTATATAAAGATTCTAAACTAAAACTAGAAACATTACCAGAAACTAATCCTAAAGCAAGTGAGCTTCCAGCATATGTAGCTCTTACAGGTGCTCAAGAAAATATTAGAGCGCGTGAAAGCATGTCTCTTGATTATGAAGAAACTTATAGTCAAGTTCTTTTTGATAATATGAAAAGAATAAGGACAACAGATAAGGGTAAAGAAATTAATAGTCAACTTAATAATGGTGTTCCTTCAATTATTACAGCAGATCCTAAAGCTGTTCTTTTAGGACAAGTTGATGCGGTTTCTGGAGCTGGTGGATCAGAATTTAAACCTAGATTATTAAGTAAAACAGAGTTTCAAGATATTTATGTAAGTAGAGTTAGAAATAAAGCAATCAGAGGCATAGATGATGATGCTTACATGGTAAGAGAAAGAAGATATGATGCAAGTACAAGCATGCGTAAGGGTGCTGGTGGTGACTTTACACATAACTATACATATGTTACATATTTTGATGAAGATGCTGCAAGACGAGAGGCAGATAAACTATATGATGATCAATATGCTGCATTAGGTGGCTCTTTAAATGAAGCCGTTAATACATCTCTTGGTGGAGCAAGAGTAACACAACCTTTTTCTGCTGATGCATATTTTAGAGGTGTTCCTTTAGATCAAATGAATGCATCTGAGTTGTATACTTATAGAGGTTATCAAGAAACATTTAATGTAGAAAATTTAAATAATCCTGATGCGGTTAGTATGTTGATGAACTTAGTTAAACAACATAATGAAACAGCTAACAAAATTATTGTAGCTACAGGAGCTTCTACTGCTGAAGAAGTAGAAGCAGAAAATGATCCAACTGCAGCTTACATTTTTGAGAAAACTTTGTTAGATACAAAAAGAGCAATGCTAACACCTGATAAAGCAAGTTCAAAAAATTTACTTTATGATATTACATATAATCCCGTTAAGACTGTTGATGGTGAATCATATGCTTCTTACACCTTAAAATTAACCAGAGATCAGATACAACAATTTGCAGATACTCCTGATAAACAAAATAAAATTACTAAAGAAATTAGCACAAGTGATATTGTTAAATATTCTGAAATAACAATGCTTGTACCTATGGATCAAGACATGAATCCAAGAGCAGCTGGTAATTATAATTTCTCTGCTATAGATTTTCAAATAAATATGAGTGATGAAAAGGTTTATAATTATAATCTTTTATCAAATAAAGCAGGTTCTTTTAAAATATTTAATGATGGTGGTTTATATTACGTAGCTATGGAAATGATGAAAGTAAATCCTGAAACAGGTTTATTTGAAACCGCTGGTATACAGAGTCCTACTATAATTGTAAATGATGAAGGGCAGCCCGTCACTAAAGCAAATATTGATAGATATGCTGCACACTATAGAAGAACTATGGAGGAAATATATAAACAGAATATAGAGCAGCAGAAAGCTTGGAAGAAAAAAAACGGTATTAAAAAATGAGCATTGACAAAAAAGTAGCCAACACTCCAGAGTCAAACATACAAACTGAACCATTTTACAATCCAAACGGTTTTGAGTTTACACCGGTAGAAGAAATGTTTGATAAAGACTTTGACGTAGAAAGCGTTCAAGGTATGGATGAGTACATGAAAGAATTGAATGCCATTGCACCTGTTGTCAATGATATTACTAAGTCTTTGTATTTAGCAAATGTTCCAAACAATATGCCTCAAAACTCAACTAAAAATTTTAGTTCTTTTGAGGGTTTTTCAAAAGTATTTAATAGTCCTAATCCTTTTCTATCAGGACAATCAGAAAATATTCAAATACAAGATCCAATCATATCTGGTTCTAGATCATCCGGCTATGATAGAATAGCATTACATCCTGACTTTAATAAATTAGGGTGGAATCCTGCTAGAGATAATGAAGCATATTATAATGCTAATACATCAGGATGGTCAGATTTTCAAAGAGCTTGGGGTCCTTGGGCAGATAGTGTAGGTACTGGTTTTATGTCTGGATATAGAGCTATTGCAGATTTGTTTAGTGATGATAGTTATTTTAAAACTGGTGATTATCAATCTGCAATGGAGTTTGCAGAGGCAAATAGATTAGGTTCAAGTACAAGAGGTGGTTTATCAGGATTTGGAACTAATCTTTTTCTTCAGTCTGGTTATACGGTTGGTATTATTGGTAGTATTGCTGCTGAAGAACTTGCACTAGCAGCAGCTACTGCAGCTACTGGCGGAGGAACTGGTGTTGGTTTTCTAGGACGAACTCTTTACAATTTTGGTAGAGGTATGAAAGCTCTGGGTAATATGTTTGACGTTAGAAGAGCACTTAAAACTACTTCATCAATTCTTGATGGACTAAGAACTGCTGATAAAGCAAAAGATTTTTGGACTGCGGCTAGAGCTGCCGGTATAGGTACGGTAAGATTTGCTGGAGATATTTTTACACCAGAGTTAAGAGCAACATTAAAAGCTTTTAAAACAGGTGAAAATACAATTCAAGGTTTAGAAGTATTAGCTAAAGGTGCTACATATGGTGCTTTCTATAGAGATCTTAGAGCTATTAACTTAGCCATGAGTGAAGCTAAAATGGAAGGTGGTTTAGTTTATTCTGACGTATACGCTGAACATCTTGCTAAAAATAATGGTCAGTTAGCTACAATTGAAGAGCTAGAAGAAATTAATAAAGCTGCGTTAGATGCTGCTGCAACTACAATTTTATTAAATGCACCATTTATTTATGCAACAAATAAACTTGTTCTTGGTACAGCACTATCTGGTTTTTCTCCCACATTAAGAAGAATCTTTAATAAGAGTTTACCCGGATTTGCAAAGAACTTTATAAAAAGTAAACCAGTTAGAGATGCAGCAACAGGTAAAGCAGCTAGAAATTTATTTAAGAATGTTGGTGCTAAATCAGTATTAGGTAAACTTTTCGGATTCAAAAAACTTAGAGCTATAGGTATTGGTAAAGGAACAGCTCATAACTTATTGAGATATTCTGCTGCTTCTTTAGGTGAAGGTGTGCAAGAAGTTTACCAAGAAGGTGTTGCTGTAGGTGTGGTAAATTACTATACTAAGTTATTAGATAATCCTCAAGCTAATCAAACAGATCTTATGTATGAGTCCATTAGAAGTGGACTAAAGAGTCAGATGTCTGCACAAGGAGCAGAAGTATTTATGTCTGGTTTCTTAATGGGTGGTTTAGTACAAGGACCACAAAAAGTTTTGTTTGAAACTATTCCTGAAGTATATCAGAGAAAAAGAAATCCTGAAGCTTATAAGAAGTATCAGGAAAACATGGAAAAGTTTGAGGCAAGAGTAAATGAAGTTGGTAATGATATTCAAGATAATCCTTTTGATTATTTTAATGACAAAAGACTACACTTATTCTTTCAGAAAGATACTCAAGAAGATGCAGAAAGAAATCTATTTGAAGCAGATCCTATGGGATTTTATGATGCAAAAGATGCTTCTGCATTTATGAATAGATACTTTATGATGTCTTCTGGTACTGAAAGTTTATATTTAGAACAGCTTGAAGATATAAGTAAACTAAGCAAAGAGGAGCTCAAAGAAATGTTTCCTCAGTTTGAGGATATCATTGAACCAGGCAAAGGTCAAGAATATATTCAAAGATCTATTGATGACCTTAAGAAGTTTACTAAAGAATATCAAGCATCATATGATAAGATTGTAAATCCTTACAACTTTAAACAATATAAGAAAGGTAGTAGAGAGTATAATCAAACAAGACAAAAACATTTAGCTGTAGAACATGCTAGATTGTTATACTTGTTTGCAGGTGATTCATTTGCACAAGCATTAAACCGTAGAGATAAGCTTAATAATTATCTTAAGACTTCTGGTGTAATGGGTGATCAGTTAGATACTGATGATCTTACTGTTCTTTTATCAACGGATTCTATTGATGCAGAAAACAAACTGTTATTGCAAGAGGTTCAAGTATTAAATCAAGCTGAAGAAAAAGATGAGAAGCTTATAAAAGAAAAAGAGGATAAGTTAATTGCTCTTGCCGGATATAGAGCTGCTCTTGAGAATATATATGATGAAGAGTCTGGTGTATATGATAGAGAAAAACTTGAAGCTTTAAGAAAACCCTTAGTTCAATACTTAGAAAAGTTAGCAGAGAACAAAGGTGGTTTTGTTAAAGAAGATTTAATTGATGAAGTACTTTATGCTCTTGTTGATCATAATAACTTAGACAAGAGAGCTCAGTTATATAGCAGAACGGTTTCTCTATTTAGTAATCCAGATAAGGTAACAGATATTATTGATAGAATTGGTGATCATCTTAAAGTAGTATTTGATAACAACAAAGCTCAGTTTGAAAAGAATGTAAAAGGAGCTGTTGAAGATGCAGAAGCTAATCAGGTTGTATCACAGTTTAAAGAACTTGGTGTTTACCCAGATGCTGCACAAGTATTAGAATTCCTTAAAACCAAAGATGTATCAAAGTTAAAAGACTTTTATACAGAAAACGGTAAAGTATTTCCACAAGCTGATCCTGAGTTATGGAGTAAGATTCAAGCTATCTTGAATAATTACACTCAAACAAAAGAGGATTTAGCAAAAGCAAAACAAGAAAAGGCAGAAGCTAAAAAAGACACAGCTACGCCAGAAGAAGCTTTTGATGAAATAGATTCACAAGAAATACCTGATGACTTACAAGCTGAAATGGATGAAGCACCAGATGCTAACCTTTTGGTAGAAGATCAGTCTCCATTTGCCCAAGAAATCTTATTAAACCTCTATGCCAAATACAAGTTAGATCAGTTTAGTAAAGGTGAGGAATACTTACCACTAGATGAATGGGTTAACAGTAGAGAAGGTAGAGGTGCTGTAAAAGCATTAGAGAAGTTAAAGAAGATGTGGTATGTTTCTTTAACTAAATCTAATCTTACTGAAGAACAGATTGAGAAAGCATATAAAGAAGATGATGGATTCCAATCATGGTTGATGTCACAAAAAGAAGATCCTCTTGTATCAAGAGCATTGATGCTTGGTGGTATTAGATTTAGTGATGTTGAGATGGACACAACTGGTGTTGGTCTTGATTCTGTAGTAGAAGATGATCCTAACAAAAGATGGATTCAAAAAGGTCCGGGTATTAATATCTTAGAAAGAAGAGTTGGTGATCCTACATCTGAAGAAGATCAACAGATTATGTATACCCTTACAGATAATAATGGTGTGCAGCTATCACAACAAGAACTGGATAGAGCAGGTGTTAGCAAAGCAAATGAGATATCATTAGATAAAGCTGTTGAATCTTACAAAAAGCTTTTACAAAACAGACCAGAAGATTCTACTTATGAATTTGATGGTATAGAATTAAAATATTTAGATGAAGTAGAAGATGCTCAGGGTAATAAGTTTATTGTACTTGGAACATCTGTGTCTACAGATAAAGGGGCTAAGCTTAAACTATTACGTTTTGAAGACAGAGAACTTCAAGGTCAAGAAAGAGAAGCTGCATCATTCTTTGCAGAAGAGACTAGTTTTTCTGATCTATATAGTAAAGTAGAGCAGTCTTTTAAAGGTGTTACGTTTACTGAGAATATGAGTAAGCTAGATCCTAAAGATATGTCTGCCTTATATGGTAGAAGATTTGAAGGAGATACTGAAAAAGGTATTAACCCAAATGAGAGATTGGCTAGAGCTTTAAGTGTATTATCTGAAGAAGACTTAGCAAAAGCCACTATTGTTATTATTAGAAATGACAGAAGAGAGCCTATTAAATTACAGATTGGTATAACTCCTGAAAATGCTTTTGTAAATGATAATGGAGATAAATATCATATTGAAATTGTATTGGAGCAAGATGCTGCTAACAAAGTACAACAAGCTTTAGAAGATAGTATCTATGCATATCCAGAAGATTTTGGAGGTAGTATTGGTTTTATTGCCAATGACCAGTATTCTTTTACTGGGGTTAAAGGTAAAGAAATAAATATCTCAGCTATTGAAGATAGCAAGATTGAGAGATATATAACACCTGAAGGCGTTAGTGCTGCTGATCTTAAAAATGCAGCAGCTCAACAAGCTTACTTTATTGGTAAGGTTGATGAGTTAATGAAAGACAGCAATAACAAAGCCTTTAAGATGGCTGAGTTTAGAGAAGCTACTGACTTTGACATTGTTCTTACTAATGGTAAGTTTGAGCAAGGTAAAGAACCTGTTTCTTTAGAAGAACTTGATCATAACACGTTTGATGGTAATATGATCATTATGATTAACACCAAACAAAAAGGTGGAGGTTTGGGTCTTTCATATGTTACAAATCTAGAAGATGATGCTGAGTTTATTAATGGTGTAGAAGCTCAGTTAAAAGCACAAAGTGTATCTGGTGGTCAGTCTAATATGTTTAATGAAGCAAGGACTCTAGGTAGATATGTTGCTATTATTAAATCACCAAATGGTGCTATTACCTTAGCTCAATTAAAACAAGCACCATATTCACAAGAAGAAAGAGTTACTCTTTACAAAGAACTTATAGAAAAAGCTCAAGAAGTTAAAGATGGTAAAGTAGAGAAAAAAGATTTATATGCTTGGAATGATAGCTTTAATGCTAAGTTTTATATTCCAATCAATCCTAATCTTTCTCCTGCTTTCTTAGATTTAAAAGTTGATCTAAAAGGAAACATTGTATTACGCATTAAAGTTGGAAAGAGTGCACCTACTGCATTTATATCACAGGTTAAGATTACACCTCAGCAGTTAGATGAGTATGCTAAAGATCCAGCTACCTTAGCTTCTTTATTTACTAAATTAAGTAATAATCCTGCAGTAAAACAATTTAATGAAAGCAGTCCTTATAAGCTCAACTTTACGGAAGAGTCATTGCTGCAAGTATTCCCAATTGATGCTGCTATTGATGAGATTGTAGGTAAAACAAAAACAGATCTTGATAGACGTGTAAGATTTGGACAAAAGGTTTACATGACAACAAGTGCTGATTTAAGCAGTGCAGAAAAGATAGTAAACAATTCTGTAGAAGATACTACTTCTGATGAGTATGCTGAATTTGTTAATACAGGAAACGTATCACAAGAAACTTTAGAAAGAATTGCTGATTTAATTCAAAAGGGTGATCAATTAAGTGATGAAAAAGATATTGCAATCTTTAATGCTAAAACAGCTGAGATTAATAAAATATTAGAAGAAAGAAAAAGAGTTGAAGATCTAAAAGAAAATACAGATCTTCAAACAATGGATGATGCATTGTATGAAGAATTCAAAAAGAATGACTTCCAAGATATATCATCTGATATAACAAGAGGTATTGCAGCCAAGGTTGTAAGTGAAGGTAGAGATAGCCTTACTGATAGAGAAGCAGAGGTTCTTAAGAGCAGAGAAGATATAGAAGCTCTTATAGCAATGGCCAGTATGCAGAGCTCTACTCCAACAGAAGAGTCTACATTAGATAAACAAATTGAAGAAGCTGAGCAAGAGTTAGAAAAAGAAAAGGCTCTTATTGAAGCTGAGTGGGCTAAGACTAAGAAGAACAGAAGAGTTCTTAAGAGAGAGTCTGAGTCATATCAAGCAGCTCTAAATAAACTTAGAGCATTAGAAAAGAAACGTAATGATCTTAATGCATTTAAAGTATTAGATCCTACAGAGTCTTTTGGAGAAGAGTATACATTAGAAAGCTTCCTTGTATGGGCAAAAGAAAACTTACCAGAGTTTATTCAGGTAAGAGATCTTGATGAATTACATACAAGACTTACTGAACGTGGTATCCAAGTGGGTCAGTTTACAATGTATTTAAAACGTCTTGCTGGTAATCTTGATATAGAAGGTACTATATACACAGGTGTGGGTAATTCATACAGATACCATGAAGCATTTCACGCTGTTTATAGATTACTACTTACAGATGAGGAGCAAGCTAAATTAAGAAGACTTGCAAAAGATGAAGTAAGAAAGAAATTTAAAACAAGAGAGGCTTACTTAAATGAGTTAAGTAGATTCAAAAACTTGCATCCTAAGTATAGAGCTATGTCTTCTAAAGATCTAGAGAATGAGTACTTAGAAGAATACATGGCGGATGAGTTTGAGAAGTTCAAAACTAATCCTAGAGATACTAAAACTAATTCTGCAATCAAGTCATTCTTTAACAGACTTCTTCAGTGGATTAGATCTGTATTAAAAGGTTATAGAGGTAATGAACTTACAAATCTTTTTGAAGCAATTGATTCACGTAAGTTTAAGAATGCAGCTATACAAGATAACATCTATACAAGAGGATTACAGAATGATGTTATTGTAGATACCTTTAAGATTATTCCTTATGAAGTTATTTCTGGTGATAAGATGACTTCAGCAAAATACTTAGATCCTTCTACGGCTAATCTTCTTATTAGAATGATTGGTAATACTTATGTAGAAAGAAGACAAGATACTAAATATGGAGAACTTAATGATAAAGATCTTCTTGGAACAATCATAGATAAGTACGGAGAATTATATAATCCAGAACAAGAGAAATATAATAGTTTATCAGAAAAAGATTTTGATAAACTAGAAAACATATATGATGCTCTTATAATGAATGAGGGTGAAGCGGTTGCAGATGCTGTAGAACAACACCTAGATATTGTAAACATTAAGATAGAGGAGCAGGAAGATGAAGTAGACCAACTTGAAGATGAGTTTGGTCCAAGACGTGTTGGTGACTACAATAAAGATGCTAACCAATTTGGTGGGTATGCATCAGCAAGTAAAAATATTAGAATGTTTATTGCTAGTGTTGCAATAGACTCCAAAGATATGTTTGGTAACGTAGAGTTATTAGACGGTCAAAAGATTAAGGTTCCCGTTGATCACATTGATGTCTACAATGGTTTGATGTTAGCTGCAATGAATAAGACAAATACAGCTGACATACTAAAAGCAATGTATATTTTCTCACGTAGAAATGAGCATTCAGGTGCAGTTGTAGATGAGTTCTTTAGAAGAACCGGCATTGATGCTGAAACATTAATGGAGAGTAATGAACTACCAAAGAAAATTAAAAAATCTAAACTCTTTAATGAATTTGTAACAACATTTACAAACTCAAGAGTAGATTATATTTTCCATTTTGAGCAAGAAGATAATGCAAGTAATGTTGCAATCTTCTCAGCATCAAATAGAGATGCAGCTAATAGTCAAATTGATTACTGGAAGAAAGGTTTTAATGATAAGTTTGAGTTGTTTAGAACAAATAGACAAAAACTTAATGAAGCAATCTCTGTAGTTAATGCTTTAGATAAGCTTTTAAACAAGAAGACTATAACTAATAAACTTTTGTCAAGTGAATCCAATAGATTATCTAAGGAGATCTTTGATAAACTTGGTATTAAGTTAAGTCCTTTGTATTTAGAGATAAGCATTGCTTCATCTTTGAGTGGTGTTAGAACTAAATATCAAGAACAATTAGTTCAACTTGGATCAGATAAAAGATTGATGACATCTGAAGACTCAAACATCTTAGTTAATATGCTAAGTGCTGAGGAGATTATTGTTAATGGTAAGAAGAAGACTAATATTCCAAAACCTCAGAATTTATTTATTGATGATCAAGGTGCTGGTATGAGTAGTAGATTAAAGTCTATTGCTCTTGGTAATGCTTTGTTTGATGAGAGTGTTGGTAATACTGTGTTTGAAGATCCTAATGGTAACTTAGTATATGCACATCAAAATCAAACATATCATCTTAAAAGAATAAATGAGTTAAATGAGGCTGATACTATATCAGATTTATCTGAGCAATTTGAGCTAAACTCATTACTTAATAATCCAATTTTTAGACAGATGTCTAAAGATAACCAACTTGGTATTATCAGAGTTGCTGGTTTAAATGCTGGTAAAATAAAGACTAATGAAGAGGACAATACTTTAGAAGATTACACACCGTCCATGGGTCAAACTTATGGAGACTTTAAATCTGTTGACTTCATTAGAGTATTAATCAACCTATACGTTGCTGATTATAACACTAAGAGTGGTAAAAATAATATTATTGAAGCAGAAGGTCAATCTGCTGCTACAGCTCCTGTTCTTATTAGAATACTAGAGTCTGCAAATACTAATGATATGATATCATTGCCGGTTAACACTACAATACAAGATGGTAAGATAACAGAGAGTACTATAGATGTATTTACTGACATCATAGAAAAAGAGTACAATATTATTAGAGATAACTTTGAAGCTGGTTTAGGTGCAATTAAAAATTACAATGACACAGATCAGGGTAATGGTTTTAAATTCTTTAAAGCAGATAACTTAATCTCACTAGAAACTAAAGCTGATTTAATTGCAAAAGCTAAAAAAGGTGTTCAATGGAAAGATATAAGCAGAGATGATATTGCTAAAGAAGTTGGACAAGTTCTTGAAGCTACAGCACAAGACTTTGTTAATTTAGTTAAAGCCAGTGGTATTAATGTTTCAAGTTTAATTCAAGGAAACTTTGCACAAACAGATTCTACTGAGAAAGCAATGGCTGAATTAAACTTAGTTAGAAATAATGTAGAGCAAAATCTAAAGCAAATTTTCTTAAACAACTGGATGAATACTCTTGCTATCAATGAATTAATTCTTGGTGAAGAGGCAAGACTATTTAAAGATGCTGTTGTTGATCCAATTAAGCGTGCTAAAATGCAGAATGCAGCACATGATAGTGTAGCATTTGATGTAATACCAGAAGAAGAGGTAGGTATTGAGCATACATTAGGAGATGAATCAATTGCTTTGATGACTATAACAGATCCTGCATTTGAACAGCGTTATACAAATGGTGCAGTACCTGGTAACAGAAAAGGTGATAAAGCAGATGCTCAGACATATGTTACTGCAAAAGGGGCAAGATACTTTGCATATGGTCTTGGTCAATTAAATGAGGAGTTTGCAGAAATGTTAGATAAGATTGAGAGAGGTGAAGAAATTACTTCTGAAGATTGGTTTGGTAAATATCAACCAGCAAATGCTTATCTGAATTCTAAGAAGTATGTATATGGAGATGGTCAGACTTTCTTAAAGATGTCTACTGTTGTTTTAACTAAAGAAGAAACTTCTATAGAAGTTGACGGTGTACTTAGACCAAGACCCGGAATGGAAGAGCTTCACTACATGCGTGAAAACATGGAAGCTTTTGAAGCAGAAAATCAAGGTAAGGTTGCTATTGTGGCTCCAACAAGTGCAGTAAAAATGTTGAAGCAAAATATATTACCTGTTGAAACATTATCTGGTTCTAGAAATGTAATTACTCAAGATGAAGTTACTCTTTTAAATGCAAGAGATTTTGGTAGACAAATGATCAATCCATCTAACAAACTTGAGATAACTATACCAACTCAGATTAAGTCTTTAATTACATCTGAACAATATCAAGGAGAAGACTTTAAAGTTAGAATAGCTGGGGAAGACCTAAGCATGAATGATGTGAGAGAAGAGTATCATAGACTTGTAGCTGCTGGTGTAAGATTTGACTATGCACAAAAAAGAAACTTGATATTTGATCTATTACCACACATTGATGGTAACATTGTAAATGAACTAGAGAGATCAGGGAGCATTGAACCAAACTTAGCTACGTTTATTAGAACTGCACAAGCCAATCTTAAAGCTTCTGCTGCAGGTAGTAATATGATTGAGTTCTTTGCTGATGAAAATGGTCAGGCTAAATATGAATTAAACAATACGCTTACAATTCCTAAGTTTGAGCAATTCTTCTTAGCATACTTTAGTAAGAAAGTTCTTGCACAAAAAACACCAGGTATGTCACTTGCACTTAAGTCTGACTTTGGTAAAGGTGTTATTAGAAAAGTATACTCTTTAGATGCTGAGGGTAATATAGATAAGCAAGAAGTTATAAGAAGAAAGAACTTTGATAAGTCTGGTCAATCCGTAACCATTGATATAAGAACAGAAGAGGGTATGCAAGAGCTTAGAGATGCTTTAGCTAATAACCCTGGTCAATCTGTTACTGTAATAGATAGGTTAAGAATTAACTTACCAGAGTATGATAAGGTTACTGAAGACCCTAGTACTTGGGTTAAAACAAATGTTAGATATGCTGAGGCTATTATACCAGCGCACTATAAAGAAGTAATGGATTTAATTGAGAACAAAAATGTTCCTATTCCAGATGTTATTGCTAAGATGTTTGCTGTACGTATTCCTTCACAAGATAAGCATTCTGCAATGGCTGTACGTCTTGTAGACTTTGATCCTGTGTACAATGGTTCTACTGGTGTATTCCCAGAAGAACTTATTGAGATTTCAGGTGCTGACTTTGATATTGATAAAGTATACACTGCAATCAAAGAGTGGTATGTTAAAGAAGGTAAGTTTATTGAGTATGGTTCAAGAACTGGTCAAGAAGGTTTTGAGGACTATGTAAACTACACTAATAAGAAAGTTGCCAAGAAAGGCTCATACTTATATGATGCAGCTTTAAAGTATGATCAAGGTGGTCTAGTATCTATAGATAAATCATTTGAAAAAAGTGAAGAAATAGAGTTAGAAAATCTAGGTTACTCAGAGGATGCAATACATGCTCTGTATGTATTAAATCTTCCTAAAACATTAGCAGAGTATAATAAGTATGTTAAAGATTCTGGTCTAGAACCTTATAGAGCTCCTATGATTAACAGAATTTTGGATATGAACTTTGCATTGCAAGGGAATACAAAACTTACTGAATCAGAGACTGGAGTTCCTATTTCATATCAACCTGCGGATGTTGAAGCACTCAAAGAAGAATGGAATACATTAAGTGAACAATTCCCATTCTTAAAAGCTCTAACGCTAGAAGAAGGTATTTCTATTGATAACTTAATTGGTCAATACTTTACACACAAGAATGTAAAAGAAAATGCAAATTTGATTGGTGCTGTTGTACCACCTAATGTAATCTTTAACTTCTTGAAAGAACAAGGTGTATCTCTTAGAAAAGAATTTGGTGCATTTAACATTAATGGAAAGCCATACAACAAGCTTGTAGATAATGAAGAAGGACTAAAAGAACTTAGAAGATCTCAATACATTATATCTAACTTGATTTCTGCAGCAACAGATGATGCTAAAGAAAGATTGTTAAGTAAGCTTGGTTATGTTAAGAAAGCAATTAAAACAGTTGAAACAATGGTAGCATACGGTGTGCCATTACATACAGCTACAATGCTTATTAATACGGACAGCATAAGAAAAATAATTAGTGAAGACACTTACGCTGGTGAATTAAAGCTTGCAATTGCTGAACTAGTTAATAAGGGAATTGAACCAGTGGCGGTAACAACTAAGAGTATTGAAAAAGCTATGGTTGCTGGAGAAGCATCAGAAGCTGAGTTGTTAGGTATATATTACTTAATGAATAAAGTAAATACTGTAGTTTCTTTTGCTGATGAAATGATTTCTATCTTTAGACTAAACAATGGTTTTGGTAAAGACTTCTCAGCACTAAGAGACCGTCAGCAAAATATTGATGCTCTTGGTTTATATGTAAAAGGTGATGTATTTAAAGAAATGAGATACAGAGGTGCTCCTATGCCAATGGATCTTAGAAAGGCATTTGGTATAAACACACCAATGAATGAACCTACATCACATTTTATAGGTGAGTATTTGAGAATTAATAAAGAATTTACTGAGTCTATTTTACCTCAGATATTCTTAACTCAAACTCCAGAGTTTAAAGAAATGTATGAGTCTGTAATGAGCTACACATACGCTCAGTTAAATGCTAGAGGAAGTAAACTCAAAACAAAAATATATAAAGATATTCTAGCTTACATTACTCTTAAAGCTTACATGAAACAAGTCTTTGAGACAGAAGCTGGAGCTGTAATAGGTGCTTCTTTAAGCAATGAATTTATATATCCGGGTGAGTCTAGCTTTAATATAAATAAAGTTATTACAGATCTAAGAGCTAAGTATCAAGATAGAGATAATTACTTCCTTGATTACTTCTTATATAATAGACCATTTGATTCTGCCGATAACAAAACAGGTATGAATACTATTGTCACTAATAGTTTTGGTAAGCTCAGTGACAATGAAAAAGTGAGAATTCAAAATGGATTCCAATCTCTATATGGAGAAAGAGAAACTAGAGCTGATGCAATGCACATCTTACATTACATTATGATTAAGGATGGTCTTCAATATGACTTTGGTTCTGTGTTAGATGCTATTACACCATTTGGTTTAGAAAAATATTTACAAGCATCAAAGAATGCATTTGCTGCATTTAAAGGTGATAAATCCTTTGAAGATGTGTTTGGTATGTCATTCATTGAATTGTCTAATGAACTTGCATCTAATTATGGTGAGTCTACTTCACACGCAAGAAATATAGCTGCGGTTAGTGAAAAATCTTTAGCACAAAACAAGCACTCAATAACAAAAATTGATAAAGGAGCTTCTATTGTAATTCAAAGACAGCAGCGTAGTGATGCACCTAAACTAGGATTCCCTAGATTTATGCAAATAAAAGATTTTGTTACTGGTGGTTCTACATATTATAGACTTACTCAAGCTGGAGATGTAAACGGCAAAGAAACTACAAGTATTGATATTAATAGTACATCAGGAAGAGTGATTGCAGATAAAGTAACTTATGAAAGATTTGTACCTAAAGGTTCTTTCAAGCAATCTGCAATAGGGTTTATGTTTGATAATGAAAACTTCTCAAGACCAACTTTAGATAAGCTACAGGTAGGTGAAAATAGAGAAATGTTTGAGGATCCATTTGGTGGTATTGATCCAATGGATGTTGATGATTTTGCTGCTCTTGAAGACTTTGCTTATGATCAGAATACATTGGCAAAACTTGAAGCATTTAACCAAGGTGATAGAACAGCAACAGAAAAAGGTATTGAGATTGATGGTGTTAATATTGCAGATGCAAAAGCACCAGCAGGTATTGAAGATGCAACTTCTAAGTTAGAAGCATTTATACAACAAGAAAAACAAGTAGAAGATCCTATCCAAGAAATAGAAGAAGGTGAACAATTAGAATTAAATTTAGATGTTGATCCTCTTCAGGAGTTTTATGAAATTATTAAAACACAGGATGTAGATGTAGAAGCATTACAAGATGCTGGCATTAGTATTAACAGCTTAGAAAGCTTTAGAAAGTCTTTTGAAAGTAGTAAATTTACAAATGAAGAAGAATTCACTGAGCATATTAAGAAGTGTTATCTTAAATAATATAAAATGAGCAAGTGTTATAATAAAAATTTAAATGAGTATCAGAATCTTAAACAGGAGTTTAAGAAAGATATTATTGTTGATAGCATTATTAGCAACTGGCAGGCGTTTAATAAGTCTGAAGAATACCCCACGGTAGAAGAAGCTAAGCAGTATGTTAAAGATGCAGAGACTGCTTTTTCACTAAAGACAAAAGACTTTGGTGAAGCTGTTTTATCTAATCTATCACGTAATAATCTTATAAGCTGGTCCAATAAGTACCAGAGATACTTTGTAAATAACACTAGAGAAAATGAATATGTAGGCTCAGAAGAAAGCTTAAAAGCAAACCGTAAGGCTATATATAAATACTTAGATCATAATAATATTCCTAGAGAAGCTGTTAAACTAGAAAGAACCAATAAGTCTTTTATTATAACTGTTGATGATACTGTCTTTACACCAAAAGATATTCTACCAAAATCTAGAGCAGCAGCATCATCACACACAGTTGATGTATTAAGACATTTAAAAAGAGTCTTTCCACAGATTAATATTAATATAGTTACTGTTGCTGAAGCACAAGCTTTTTATAATAGTTTACCAAGCTGGCAAAAGGCAAAGGTTCCTTTTGATTCAGTAAAAAGTTTTTTTGTTGATGGTCAAGCTATCCTTATTAAAGGTAGAGTTACTAATGATACAGCAATAGAAGAAATACTTCACCCTTTTGTTGATGCTCTTTATTTAGACAATAGAGAATTATTTGATTCTTTACTAGCAGAAGCAAAAAAGAACTTCCCGGTATTAGCTCAAGAAATAGAAGATGCATATAATACTAAGTATAGAAAGTTTACAGAGGAGCAAAGAGATTTAGAGCTTGTTACCCAAGCATTAACTAGACATTTTGCAAGAGAGTATGAGAATGAACCAACAAGATCTTTCAAGTCTAAGATTAAAAGTTTCTTAGACTGGTTTATGAATATCATAAAAGATCTGTATAGTTATATTACAGAAGGAGGTTTAGAACTTAAAGTACAAAATATTAAAGAAGGTACCTCATTATCTGATATAGCTAAGCTATTGAATACCAGTGACTTAGCGTTTACTCTTGAAAGAATAGATAGAAAAGTAAAGTATGCTTTATCTGAAGATAGAGAAAAGTCTTTGAATGCAATTAAGTCAAGAGGTAATGATTTACAAAAACAACTGATTGATAAACTACTACATGTTGCTAGAAGTAAAGAACAAGAAGTTTCAGGCTTTCCAGCTAGTAGAGAAGATATATCATTGGGTGATGAGATTGTAATCCTTAATGAAAAGGATCACACTTACTATAACTTAAATGATTTAACCAAGAAGTATGTATCTACAACAACGGCTATTGATGGTAAGATGAAAAATGAAGAAGACGTTGCACTTAACCTTGCCGTGGGTAATGACTTTGATAAAATAGCAGAAGGCATAGCTTTATATAAGACATTTGATGAACTAAAAGATCAAATGGAAAAGCTTGATGAAGCTCAAGCAAGAAGAGCATATGATAACTTAAATGGTTATATAACTGCAATTAGAAGTAGAGGTGACTTAGTTATCCCTCAAGTTGTAGTGCATTACACTGCACCAGATGGATCTAACATTGCAGGAACTATTGATTTACTTCTTATATCTCCTCAAGGAAAACTAAAGATTATTGATCTTAAAACAAGCAAGAATAGATATTCTACAAGTGAAGATGGTAAGTACAATGCTCAGTGGGATATTAAAGATGATTCTCTGCTAAAAGCATTTGGTGTTAAGACACTATCTACTAAGCAAAAACATAATCTTCAAGTAAATCTATATAGAAGAATGCTTGAGAACATGGGTTATCAGTTTGATAATTCAGATCAAGCAGTTAGTACATATCATATTTGGGTTGATATAGAAGGAAAAAGAAAAGATCAAAAGTTCAATGGAAACTTTGAACTTGAGGATGCTGTGTTTCATCCAGTAGGTCAAAATAAACCATACGTTGATGCACTAGTACCAAGAGACGTAAATAAAGTTTCTGAAGATCAAATTAAAAAAGCTATTAGAAATAGTGATGCTGGTGCTGTATTAGAAGATCAAGACTATAGAGATGCACAAGAAGCACAAAGACAAGCTGAAGGTCAAGATGCTACGGAATTTGGTGGTGTTGAAATGGATGTATACTATAATGCAATTAAAAAGTATAGAGAAGATCTTGTTACCAGAAGAGATGTAATACAGACTGTAAAGAGTACTGTGTTTATGGATAGATCTAAAGATGATGCTATTGAAAGAATTAGTACAAGCATTGCACTAGCAACAATTGCTTTATCTTCTGACACAGCAGAAACAAGAAGAATTTTTACGGAACTGCTTACAGATGCAAAGAATGAATTACTTCAGTATGAAAAGTATCTCTTAGATAAAGAGAATGCTAAGAACTCGGATTATATCACAAGAGCAAGAAACTATGAAAACTTTGCCAGAACATTTGAAGGTCTATATAAATTAGATGATGTTGTATCATTAAACAATTCTCAAAAGAATCTAATATTACAAATACAGAATACTCTTAATAGACTTAGTTCAAGTACAAAAGATAAACTAAGTGTTGTAGATGAAGCAATCTTTAATCACGTTAAAGCAATAGTTAAAGAAACATCCACTAGAGATTTTACTCCATACACTGACCCTATAACAGGAGAAGAGGTTGACCCATTTGAACAACTATTTAAAGAAGCTGTGGATATTTCTGGTAAAGATTACTTGACTAGAGATACTAATACATCTCCTGATACACTATTAGCTATTATGAAAAAGCTATGGCATCAGGAAAGACAAAGAGTATTAGATAGAATTAAAGCAAGAGAAGATGATATTGCTATGCTTGGATCTAGACTTTCTAGACTCACACCAGGGAAAACAATGAAAGACAGATTCTCTTATATGATTGAACTTGATGAAGATGGTAATCATACAGGTAGATTGGTTCAGCGTGTTGGTAAAGAATACACTGATAAATTATATGAGCTTAGATCTCAACTTACAGATGAGCAAGGAGACTGGTTGCAGTATAGACCTATAGATGATATTAGTAAAGCTAAACCAGAAGATATCAAATTCAATAAAGATTTATATGCTAAGAAAAAAGCATACTCTGATTTTTTAAGAGCGGAAACAATAGGTGCCGATAAACAACCAACAGGTGGAGAGTTTCATGAGTACACAGAAGAGTGGTATGATATCAGAAATAGATATCAAGATTTTATTGCAGCTGGAGAAGACGGAATGTGGGTTGATAAGGCTGGTTTAAGTCAAACAGAGAAAGAAGCTTTCTATGCAAAACACTTTAATGCGGTTGAAATTAATAGTCCTATATTCAAAGATGGTGTATTTACTGGAAGAACCATCAAGAAGATTGCACACTTCCCACTAAAAAAATATAGAGTAGTTAGAGATATAACTGCATCTGGTAAAGATCAAAGAAGTGAAAAATATAAAGCAATAATGGATGCTTCTGCAACAGATGAATTAGCTGTTGCAAGAAGAACATTCTATTTAGCTTACATGAGACACTTTAAAGAATCTCTTGATAAGTTACCACAGAATGTAGCAGATAGTATGCTTGGGTTAACTCCAAGAATTGCAGGTAATCTTGCTTCAGAAATTAAGTTAAACGGACAGGGTGCACAACAACTATGGGCTAGAACTGTAAGAGGTGTAAAAGACTTTACAAAACAAACTACAAGACTGACAAGAGTTAATGTAGATGAAAATGGAAATATTGTTAGTAGTATTCCAATCATGTATACTGGTAATCTTAGAAGTGAAGAAGCAATTGAAAAATTAGAAAAAGAGCTTGAAGAAATAAAAGAAGCATATGCAAAAGCTCCTAGAGCTAACTCTGAAACATACAATAGTAAAGTTGCAGAGCTTGAATCTAAGATTGCTGCTATAAGATCTAAACCTACAGCACAAGAGTTAAGTTTTGATATGGTATCAAGTCTACTTAAGTTTAGTGCTATGGCAGAAAATTATGAAATCATGACTGCTGTAGAAGATACAATGATTGCTTTCCAAACAGTTATTGAAAAGAGACAATACAAAGAAAACTCTTCTAAGATTAAAAGAATTGCAAGAAGTGTAAGTGGCAAGAAAGATCAAGATGTATACATGAAGAAAAGAGCTAATGTTCAAAATGCTGCAGAGAAATTCATGGAGATGGTATTCTATGATGAAGAAGATGTAACAAAAGGTATGTTAGAGAAGGCGGTTGATAAACTACTATCTTATACTTCATTATCATATGTAGCATTTAACGTCTTTGGTAACTTTAATAACTATGTATTAGGTAGACTTAACAACGGTATTGAGGTTATGGGACAAAGGTTCTTCTCCAGAAATGCTTATATAAGAGCAACAAAAGAATTTAATGGTAGAGCTATATCTGATATAATTCAAAGAGCATCTTACAGTGCTATGAAAGTAAGAACAGGTGCTGCATTTGATCCTTATAAGCCACAAAGTAAATATGAAGCTTTTGTTGATCTATTTAGAATGATGGATAACAAAGGTGATATCCGAGAGCAAGCTGGTATAACGGACACAACAGGAAAATCATACTGGGAAAGATTTAAAGAATTTGGTTATTCTTTCCAGGATGCTGCAGAATATAATGTACAGACTAAAGTAGGTATGGCTATTCTGATGGATACATATATTTTAAATCCAACTACAGGAGAAATACTAAGTCTATATGATGCTTTTGAGTTTAATGGAGATCAAGAATTAGATATGAAAGAAGGTTTTACAACAATAGTAAAACCTAAGAAAAATATTCCTACGTTTAGACAAGCACTTAAAGGAAGCAATATAAAAAGAGATGAGAAGGGCAACATGCTATACACTGTAGAAGGTGAATACAATGATACCTTTAGATATAACTTGCGTATGAAAATCCGTGAGGTTAATAAACAGATTCATGGTAACTATGCAAGAGAAGATAGAATGGTTTTACAAACCTATACTCTTGGTAAATTATTAGCACAGTTCCATAAATGGGTGGCACCTGCAATTAGAGCAAGATGGCAAGCAGAATACTTTGATGAAAACCTTGGTTGGTTGGAAGGTAGATACATATCATATGCTCAGTTTATAAGATATGTATTGAAGAACGCATCTAATGTTTTAACCGGTAAAGAAAATTCTATTAAAGGTTTCATGGAGTCTCTTGGATTCCAAGATGATGGTTCACAAGCTGATGACCGTATTATGAATAAAGTATATAATATTCATAGAGTTAATGGTGAACTTGCAACTATCATGATGATTTATATGACCATTGGTTTGTTAAGAGGTATGTGGGCAGATGATGATGACGGTGATACAATTAAAAGACTTAAGAACATTGCACGCTATCAAGCAGATAGAGCTAGAGATGAAATGATTCTATTTACACCATCCCTTGGTGGATATCAACAAGTCCTACAATTTTTTGAAAGTCCATTTGCTGCAACTAGAACATTAGGTGAATTTGGTGGAGCATTAGATGCTACATTCAGTTATGCTAAAAATGGAGCAGTCTATTTAGCTACAGGTGATCCAGAAGACTGGTTCTATAACAAAGATGTATATTATACAAGGGGTAGAAGAGCCGGACAATTAAAAGTAAATAAAGAGTGGTCTGACGTAATACCTATTTTATATGAGGTAAAGAAATGGAATGACTACATTCAGTTTAATAACTTCTTTATTAAATAATTACCTATAGATGGTAATTTGTTTGAGCTAGGTTGTAGAGGGAGTGATAAGCCAAGTGGGTTGAAGCCCCAACCTCTAGCAGCCTGGCCGTTACTTTCCAATCTTCCAATAAAGTCTTCCAGATAATACAGGCTGTAGATTTTGATCTATGCCTACACCTAATCCATAGATTTGTTTCTTTCTATTTCTATAGATAAGTCCTCCACCCACATAGTTTAATTGATCAGCTGTACCATTTATATCTAGACCCCAGTATAGCTCTCTATTATTTAGGTAGATTTCTTTAGTAATTGTTGTGGTGGGATAAATAAGATCATACTCTATACTGCGTGCAAAGATCTTATTCTGTGAGATAGAGTCTATAATAGTTAAGTTAAGGCTATCAAGCTCTTGTCTATCTTGATATACATATGTAGCAAAGTAATCTTTTAGTATTGCTACTGTATCAATAGGTTGTGTTTTAATTATAGTGTCTATCCTGGTCTCTATTTTCTGTACGTATTTAGGTACGTAAACAGGTACTTCTTTTGTGATAGTATCATATCTTGTCTCAATCTTAGTAATAATTTTAGGCTCTACTGGCTGCTTATTACCAGAGCAAGATCTCATTAATAGTATAACAATAATAAGAACAATGATTAAAAGTGTCTTTAAATCTTTGATGTAATCAAATATATTTTTAGAATTGACTTGCATTTTTTATTTCTATAATTTTCTCATTTAATTCATTTAAATCTACAGGACATTCTAAGTCTAAACCAGCTCTAAATGATTCTTCTAATATACCATCCTTAAAGATTAATATAGTTGGGGCCATTCTAATTCTATACTTCTTTTTTAATTCTGGATTTATAGATAAATCACATCTGTAGTAATGTGTAATTTCTTTTACTTTATTATATTCTTTGAATGCGTTTTGATCATTAAACTTGGCCCAAAATTCTATTACTACAATAGAAGTTTTATCATCACCAAATGGAGATTTTTCATGTATTCTTTCATCATAGTTGTTATCACTAACCCAATCTATTGATTGAGCTTGTAGAGTCACTACAAAAAAGAAACTTATAAATAATAAAATATATTTCATTTTATCTTATTTTTTGTAACTCATATAAACGTTGATCTATTTTTTCTAGATCCTCTAAAATTTTATCTACATCATCTTGAGTATCCATAATAGTCTGGCGGATTAATTCATCCTTAAGATCATATTCTGTTCTATCAATTACAGGTTCTGGTTTTTCCATAGCTTCTTGTATATCCGCTTGTAGTGTAAACCACATACCGATTACAGTTGCTACAAAGAATAAGAGAATACCTATTGTTTTTAAATCTAAAGTTACTTTAGTTCCTTCATCTATTTGTTGTGCCATTCTATCTCTTATTTAAATGTATAATTTAATCCAAATGTAGATTGATATAATCTGCTATCCCACATTTTACTATATTCTCCTTCTACAAATATTCCTAATCTCTTTCCAACTTTCCAACCTAGATTAGCACCAAAAGAATAATCACTCCATTGATCACCCATACCTAACTCATGTTGTTGATTATGACCCTGCATATCCCAACCATTTCTATGTAAATAAGAAAAGTCTTCATCACCCATTACATAATGATGATAAGGCAAAATCCAATTGGCATATGCATGTAACCAAAAGTTAGATTTGTAATGATAAAAATCAAAACCAAGTATAGGAGCAATTTCACCAAATCTGTCTAGCTCAGCCCAACGCTCTTCATTAAATCTATTCATTAATGAAGGGAACACATTTTCTCTAAACGCTAGATCTGAATGAGCAACTTCATTGCCATCTGCATCTACCCAAAACCAATCAGAAGTAGTGTCACCTAGTTCATTTGTTTGTGTATAAAATATATCATTATATCCATACTCATACCCAAGAGTCCACCAAGGATTTACAGCATAACCATCTTCATCTTTTTCATTTAACCAAATTGCAATTGGATTATATCCATAAGCACGATCATGAGTTCTAAAGATTGCACCACCTGAAATAGAGAATTTTTTACCAATAGGTAGTCTAGCTCTTGCTTCAGCTGATTGATACTTTAAATTAATTCTACCTACTTCTCTAGACTCTGCTTTTACAATATGATACTTACCGGTGTGTTTTAAAAAGTATCTATTATTGTCAAATTCTCTACCCATCCATCTTTCCCATTCTCTATGGAATTGATATTCAAGACCTTGTATTGCAGAAGATGGAGCTGTAAATACTAATTGATCTTCAGTACCATCATAGTAATTTCTAGGTTTTCTTTCATAATCAAATCTTGCAAGTTTTCTAATACCAAAACCAATTCTATAATCCATAGGATATTCTACCGTATTATCTACTACTACTGGTATTGAATAAATATTACCGTTATCATTAGTTCTTACAAAGTAAGTTGGATGTGGGGCTTCAACAGAATTTCTTATTTCTCCTGCGCCATACACAGTTCCATATTTTAAAAAGTCTTTGTATAACTCACTAATAAAACTTTGAGAGTATGCCTGTGTTGTTGTCAATAATAACAGAAGTGCTAATAATTTTTTCATTTAATCTAATTTAGGTTTACATCTATGTTAGATTGGTTTATATTATAATATACAAATTTTACAGGTGTAAACAAAAAAAGAACCGGCCATTTCTAACCGGTTCTTATCTGTTAAGTATTAATTTTATTAGCCTTCACAACTTGCACACTCTAGAATGTTTCTAGAAAATGCTTGAGCTGAACTTTGACTAAACTGATAGTATAAAGTCTTCACACCTTCTTCATGAGCATAGAGATATAATTGGTTTATATCCTTAGCAGAAACACTAGGGTGAATCATCAAGTTTAAAGACTGTGATTGATCAATATACTTTTGTCTTTGTGCAGCTTGTAATACAAGTTCTTTGGGACTAATCTCAATAAAAGATTTAAACACACCTTTTGTTGGAAAGTCTAAGTGTTGGACAGATCCATCTTTCTTTAATATGCTTTCCCAGGTATCTTCATTATTCATACCATATTTCTCTAACTCTTCTTCAAGGAAAGGATTCTTGTAGATGGTTTTACTTTTAGCCAGATCCTTAATAAAATAATTAGATTTAATAGGCTCAATACCCATTGATACAGCACCATGAATGAAACTACTAGATTTGGTTGGTGCAATAGCTATCAATGTTGTATTAGCAAATCCTTCTCTTAGAGAGGTATAACCTTTGTACTCATGTAACCATTTAGATGTTGCATCACTTTTTTCTTTTATCTTTCTAAAAATTCTGCTATTCCACATTTTTGCTTCCAAAGATTCAAATTCTATAAGCTTGGATTGTAAGAAAGAATGATATCCCAAAGCACCCAAACCTATGGCTCTGTGTTGATTAGCAAACCTATGGGCTCTTTTTAGACCAGGTAGAGTAGAAGATTTAGTAATGAATTCATCCATCACTGCATTTAAGAACATTACATAAGTCTCAACCGCATCAGTTTGTTCTATTTCTTCCCAATGTAATAAGTTCATAGAACCAAGACAGCATACAAAAGAATTATAGCTATCTGTAGGTAGTTGAATTTCAGAACATAAATTAGATGCAGTAATTTCTAAACCTAACTCTTTATATGGAGAATTATTATTAGAGTTATCTTTAAACATTATGTATGGATATCCAAATTCATTTCTTCTCTGAATTACTTTGGCCCATACTTTACGTTTATCAGGATCACCTTCTTTCATTTCCTCTAACCAAGCATCTGTTACTGTAACACCATATTGTAAGTTTTGAATAGGATTACCTTCACTACCAATATCTAAGAACTCTAAGATATCTGAATGTTCTACAGGTAACCAAGCAGCACAAGCACCACGTCTTGCTTCTGATTGTTTACATACATCAACAACAGTATCATAAATCCTAGCATAATGAACTGGTCCATCTGCAGTACCACCGGTTGATATAGTAGCACCACGCTCTCTAATATTACCTAGATAAACACTAGTGCCCCCACCATACTTAGACATCATACCTATTTCACGTCCAGCATTAAGAATACTATCTAATGTATCATCAATGTTAGATCCGTAACAACTAATAGGTAATCCTTTTTGTTTTCCAAAGTTAATCCATACAGGAGTAGACAAGGAGTAAAAACCCCTTGCCATATAATCCTCAAACTTTTGTGCAAATCCTTCTATCTTAAGATACTTTTCTGCTGTGTTAGCTATATCTTTTATTCTTTGTTCAGGACTTTCACTTATATATCCTCTTGATAAAAATGTGCGGCTATCTTCATTCAGCCAATAATACTTCTTATAATCCATTTTAGAATAGGTCATCTACTGTTATACTCTTACTCTTTTTATTGTAATCTATTTGTTTCTTATAGAAAAAGTCACCTTCTTTAGTTGCAGTAATTTCTACTTCAAACCATTTGGTCTGTCTTAATAATTCATCATTTACTTCAAAGAGGGGTTGCATTCCAATCTTCTTCAATGAATTATTAAATCTATTTTTTATAAAGTGATATATGGTTTGCTTTGGTAGAAAATCTAATTCACCTTCTTCAAAGATCCAATCTAAAATACCACACTCAGCTCTGTATGCTTTTCTACATGCAGAATATATAAGTTCTTCAAACTCAGCATCAAACCAATCAGGGTTTTCTTGTTTAATAATATTAATAATCTCAGCTCCAAAGTTACCATGGATATCTTCCTCTTTGGATGTAGCCTCAACAACATTAGAAATACCCTTAAATATATTTCTTTCTTTATTGAATGACATCATAATCAAGAACTGACTAAACAAACTTACATGCTCAATGAATAAAGAGAATAATAATACAGACTTGGTGTACATCTTATTATCTCTACTGCGTGAGCCATCTAAGTACTTCTTAAGATATTTAATTCTATTTTTAATTGCAGGTATCTCAACTACATTTTTAAACTCTTCTTCAAGACCTAAGATTCTAAGAAGTTTTGCGTAAGCATCTTTATGCCTTACTTCAGATTCTGCAAACGTCATACCCACATCACCAATTTCTGTGATAGGCATACGCTTATATAAATCAGCCCAGAAAGTTTTTACTTTAACTTCAATTTGAGCAATGGCTAACATAGTTCTTTTAATTACTTCACGTTCTTCTTCAGACACATTAATCTTAAAATCATTTATGTCAGTTGTAAAGTTATATTCACTGTCAATCCAGTAAGAGTGTCTAATTGCATCCTTGTAATCTAGTAAGCTTGGATATTCATATGGAAGAATATTCTCCCGTGGCATAAAAATGTTTTTTGTCATAATGTGTTCATTTAAAATCTGTTATAGAAAAAAAGAGCTATAAAGCCAACAGATCTTGCTGGCAGTATAGCTGTTTAGTGTATAATCAATTTACAAAAAATTGATCAGTCTTCCTAAAGGAAAGTGGTTTAATTCCACTTCATGTTAGAATAACTTAATGTAAAAAATAAGAAACCAAACTCAATACTAAATACTGGTCTGAATTCATCATCAGCACATAGAACTTCCGTGTTGTGAACATTGATGCCTAATAAAGGCTCAGATGGTAATAAACTAACATGGAATCTATGGTTGAAAGTGTTTTCTGTAACGTTTGACATAATTAAAATTTAAAGTTAATAGATTTAAAATTTCAAAATCCCAGAGAGATTTTGTATATTATATATAGATAGTGTGTAAAGATAAGTTTTTTATACCAACTATCCTTTTTGTTTATAATTTATTTAAAATGGATTTCACACAGATATTGATAACGGTCATCACAGTTGCAGGGTCAACTGGGATATGGCAATTTATATCTACAAGATATAAAGAGAATAAAGCAAAAGAGAAATTTGAAACATTAAACAGTGACGGTGTGCAATATAGAGATGACCTAAAAAGTAGAGTAAGAAATCTTGAGTCTTTATTAGCTCAGTCTTCTGAAGAAAAAGATGAAATGAGAGAACAAGTACTTCAGCTTACTGCAGAAGTCCATGCTCTAAGAGTTAAGGTGGAATTTCTTGAAAAAGAAAATGAGAGATTAAAGAACACCTAAGTTTACTGTTTTGAAAAGATTTAAACTTTTTGTATATTATTAGAGTAAACGTAAATATTAAAACAATGATTAAGAAGGTATTACAAAAAATCTGGAATTTTTCACTCAAGCAAGGTTGGGACTGGATTTGGTCTAAGACTACCGTTGATGAAAAGGCAATTGAAGTAGTTAAAGAAACTAAACGTAGAGCCAAAAGAGTTAAAGAAGAACTCCAAGATGTTAAAGAAGAGATCAAAGATGTAGTAGAACAATCTAAAGATGTTGTTGCTGCAGCTAAGGGTACAAAACGTAGAGGTAGACCAAAGAAAAAACAGTAATGAAAAAGATTGTAGCTTGGCTTGGGGGATTATTAAAAGATGAGAAAGGAACTCCTTCTTCTAAAAGATTTATTGGCATTCTTGCTGGTATCTCTTTATGTATAACCCTATATGTAAATCAAGCCACAGACGAACAAATTGCACCCTCTCCTTCATTAGTGAATGCTGTTGCAGCAATCTGTATTGGAGGACTAGGTCTTGCTTCAGTTGATAAAATTTGGGGTAAAAGAGATAACGAATAATGGCAAAATTAAACCTTCAAGTGTATGTAAAGCCTGCTAAAAGAAAAAGACCAGGTGTTCATGCAAAGAGTAAAAGTTCAAACTTGCAATCAAGTAAGAACTATAAAAAGAAATATAGAGGACAAGGAAGATGAGACAACTATGCTTATTTATTCAGTGGATATCACGTGGTAAAATCTGCATGGGTTATTGCCGTCAAAGCAAAAGTAAGATATAATGAATTGGCAATTAGAAATAGCATTTCACTGGCCTCATAATAGATTAGCTCTTGGTTGGGACTGGATAGATCCAACAGAAGAGTTTAATTATACAACAATTAAGTTGTATTTATTTATAATGACATTAACATTAGATATAGATTAATAATGGGAAATAGTAAAAAAGCAGGTGCACAAGCATTGTTTGATGCACTTAAAGCAAAAGGATACAAACAAATGGGTGGTGAAAAACTACTTATGCAAGCTGGTGGTATGGTTGACTTTGCAGAAATGGCTGCAGAGAAAATGAGATACGGTAAAGAATATGCTGGTTATGGCAAAGAAATGAAAATGGGTGGTACATCTGGTAGAAGCACATACTCAGGACCTAAAAAGAAAAAAGCAAAAAAGAAGTAAATGCAAATACTTACTGATATATTAAGTCTCTTTAAGAGAAAGCAAATTGTTACGGAACCAACTCCAGAAGATCTTATTGTAGTTGGTAGACACGAAGAGCCTGATATGTTAGGTGTTGCTTCTCCTATTCCATATAAGAGTGCTAAGCTGGTTAAGGTAAAAGATCTCTTTCCAGAGAATACCTGCGGATACACAAATCTTAATAATGGAACAGGAACCAAACCGGTTGGAGTATATATTAATAAAACAAGTAATCCTTGTTCTATTAACTTGAGAAGCATTAGTACTACAGGAAACAATATTCAAGTAGTACAAAATGCTAATGAGATAGAAATATCTACAACAGGGGAACCTAATACAGCTAGTAATATAGGTAGTGGAGCTCAAGTATTTGAATCTAAGGTTGGTGAAGATTTAAAATTCAGAACCTTAGTATCAGGAAATCAAACAATAGGTATAGAACAAAATGCTGATGAAGTTGATCTAAGTTTAAAACGTGTTTTACTAGAGTCACCTAATGGAACTCAATGGGAAATTACAGTGGATAATAATGGTAATCTTTCAGCAACTAATTTAAGTGTATAACAATGAACTTACTACAAGACATATTAGCATTAGTAACAAGAAAAAAAGAAGTGAAGCCGGTTGATACTGATGTATTGCCAATTGGTAGATATAAAACTTCTAGAGAAATATTAAAACCAAAACCAGAAATGAAAACAAATCTGGTTACTTTAAAAGATTTAAAAGCTTACATAAGTCTTGATCCAACAAGTGATAATCAAACACTTAGTTTAGAAAACAACATTCTTACTATTGAAAATGGTAACTCTGTTGATTTAAGTTCTATACAATCTACATTAATTCCACATATATTAATTGGTGAATCTGGCGGTGTAACAGATTATGCTGTTGAAGATCTACCATCTAATATGGTTTTATTGAGGTGGGGTCAAGAAGGTGTGAATGGTCATCATTCTGTATATCTACCACCTATTGATGGTAACGTGTTTAGATCAATAAGATTTATTACAGACTCCACTGTAGATGCAAATGAACAAATATGGATTTATCCTCAAGCCGGAGCCACTATTGATGGTGGTGTTGGTCCTTTGCAGATAGATAGATTTTATGAAGGTCTTTCTATTTGGAATGATGGTATTGAATGGTATGTAATTCAAGCTAAAGCACATTAATTATGGCATTAAAAAAGAAGGCAACAAAGAAAAAAAGTACTGTTAACGCATCTGGGAATTATACAAAACCTGGAATGCGTAAAGCTTTGTTTGAAAAAATTAAAGCTGGTAGTAAAGGTGGGCGCGCTGGTCAGTGGTCAGCACGTAAAGCCCAAATGCTTGCTAAACAGTACAAAGCAAAAGGTGGTGGTTATAAAACTAAAAAGTAATGGCCAAAACCAAGAGACAAAAAAGTTTAGATAGATGGACAAAACAGAAATGGAGAACACCATCTGGTAAAAAGTCATCAGAAACAGGTGAAGTATATGCTCCATCAAGAACTATATCTAAACTTAAGAGTACTAAAAAAGGTAGAGCAAAACTAGCTGCAGCTAATAAGAAAAAAAGAGATGCAACTAAAAAAGGTAAACAACATGCTAGTCATGGTTTACATAAAAATAAAAAAAGATAAAATTAAAACTAGATAATTATGAACCTTATACAAGAAATCTTGAATATCCTTGAAAGAAAGGAGCACAAGAAAACGCTAGAACTCAAAAAAGACTGGTTTGAGTTTGGTAGAACAAGAAAAAGTAGTGTAGGTAATCCACTTTACACACCTAAAATGACACCTCATGCTATTAGATTTGATGACTTAAAATGTCAGATCATTTCTGGTTTAGTAGAAGGTACTGGTACTGAGCACACATTACCAATGTGGTCTACAGTAAATAAAGATAATTGTAATGTACAAACTATTGTTGATTCTATCTTCAGTCAAGATCCAGGAGCAACAGAAGGTTTAGTTAGTGGTGACTTTAGAGTTACCGGTAATACTGTATTAGAAGGAGACCTTTTAGTATTGGGTACACAAACAATTGTTGAATCAACTATTGTAGAAGTAGCAGATAACATTATGCGTATTAACTCTGGTGGTGCTGGAGTTGATGCTGGTATTGAAGTGATTCAACCCAGTGGTACTAAGACTTGGGCGTGGGATGTAGCTCAAGGTTTATGGTCAACGTTTGGTGATAATATCCGTACAGAAGATATCTTTATTAATGGAGCAATTCATCAAGATGGTGAAAGCTTAGTTAATGTAGTTAATGAAGCTGAAGGTTTAGCTTCTCAAGATAATGATAACTCATTAGCAACTGTAGCAGCTATTATTGACTGGTCTGATCAAATGGACCTAGATGTTGTTGCTGATTCAGGTGCTCCTTTAGATATTCTTTTAAATTCTGAAGCTCTACATATTGTGGGAGGTTCAAATATTAATACAGATACTGATGGGCAAGAAAAAGTTATAATTAACTTAGATGATGATATTGATGTTAATAGTGTAACAACAAATTTCTTGACATTAAAAGGTGTCCCTGGTCCTTATCAAGTTACATCTATTGTTAATGATATTGCTAATGTTGTTGATTTTGATGAAACCTTATTAACTGCAAGAGCGATCAGTCAATATGTTGATGATCAAAGAGACTATGTACAAACTGTAGCTTTAAATGGAACATCACTAGATTTTAATGGTGTAGGTAATGGATTTGGTGGTAGTGTTGATCTTTCAAGTATTGCTGGAGGTGGTGCTGCTTTAACGGGTGGTGATGTAATTACTGTATCAAATGGTGTTATTAATCATGATGCAGTTAATCGCAATATACATAACCCTTCAACTATAACAATGGGTTACGGACAGAATTTACCACGTAAACTTGTAGGTTCTAATATTACATTTGATGCTTTTGGTCATATAACTAATTACTGGGCAGAGCAATTAAGAATGCCTGATTGGTTAGGTCTCACTAATGTTTCATTAAATGGAACTAATCTTTCATTTACAAGTACAGCTGGTTCATTTGGTGGCTTTAGTGGTTCTGTTGATTTAAGTTCTTTAGGTTTATCAGAAACTCTCACAACTTTAACTTATGTTGGAGATAGTGTTAGTGGTACAGATGAATTAACATATACAGATGAAAATGGTAATGTTCATGTTATAAGTGGATTAGGACTACAAGTCCTTGATTTACAAGGTTCAGATCTTTCTATTGTTGGAGCAGATGGTGTAACAACAAATACAGTTGATTTATCTTCTCTTTCTGGTGGTACTAGTGCTCCTGTTATGTCAGCAAGTGTAACAGGTACTGGTAAATTATTTAGTGATGTAGTTCAACCTACACCTGCAAATCCTGTTACTGATACAGCAGACAGAACATATGGTGTACAGTTTAATGCTCAGCAACAATTAGTAGTAAATGTGCCATGGACTGTTGGTGCAGGTGCTGACGGTAATGATTTTGTTTCTAATGTAACATTTGATAGTAACACAAGTGTTCTTGACTTTACAGGAACTGGTGGTGCATTTAATGGTAGTATTAACCTTGCTGCTTTAGCAAGTACAGAAACACTCACATCATTACAATTTAGTGGAGGTAATCTTATTTATATAGATGAAAATAACAATGGTACTGGCATTGCTGCATTAGATATTGCTCCTGTACAACAAGTACTAGGAGACGGACAGGCTCTTAGCTCATCATATGATACGCAAACAGGTATTACAACAATTTCACCTATTCTAAATAATCAGCCTTCACAAAACAGTCAGGCTTTGGTTAATAGTGGTGGTATTTGGGCTTATATTGATGCACTTACTTTCCCTAATGATATTGATTATGTAAGTGCAGTTGTGCTTAACGGAACAGATCTTGAATTTACTTCTGTTGGAAATGGATTTAATGGATCAGTTAGTCTTGCAACATTATTAGATGATACAAATACTACTTATGATTTAGGATCTAATCAAGACGCAGCTGATGTTAATATTAGATTGACTGGCTCAGATGCTACTTCAGATAATATTAAATTTGTTGCAGGTACTAATATTACATTAACTGATAATGGTGCTAATGAAATTACAATTGATGCTGCCAGTGGTAGTAGTAGTTTTACATTTGGTACTTACTTAACTGAAACAGGTGGTACTGTAAATCATGATGCTACAAATAGAACTGATAATATTTCTGCGGCCTCACCATCACACGGAGATTCATTCACTGTTATTGATACCATAACAACTAATGCAACTGGTCACGTTGAAGAAGTTAATACTAAGACAGTAACATTACCAACATCAGATATTGCATGTATTAGTGGTATTGGTATTCAGTCTGCTCAACAGTTGCAATCACAATGGCAAGTTGTAGGTCAGGCAACTCTAGGATTCCCAATGGGATTCTCAAATAATTCTGGAAAAACAATGCAATATGCATTAACATGGACTCTTGAACTGACATCTTTAGGTACAACTGGCGTAAAAGGGTTTAATGTAAAAGTTGTTGCAGATTCACAAACTACTCCAATTGATTTATGGCAATTTGATGATTCAAATTATTTTGTAAGTGAATTAGCTTCAAGTCATACTTGGACTTATGCTGTAGCTAATTGTGCTCCAGGTCAGACTATTGAAATACAAATACAAGGAGATACAAGTTTAACTATTCAAAACGGTCAATTAACAGTTATTGAATCAGAATGTAGTGGAACTAGTAATGACAGAATTCAAGTACTTCCTATAAGAAATTAATAGATGACAACTAAAAAGAAAGATAGTAGATTAACAAGAGCGGGGGTCTCTGGGTATAATAAACCCAAGAGAACTCCCTCTCATCCTACTAAGTCACATATTGTTGTGGCTAAAGAAGGTGATAAAGTTAAGACTATCCGCTTTGGACAACAGGGTGTTAAAACAAATCAAACTGTAGGACAACGCAAGGCTTTTAAAAGCAGACATGCTAAGAATATTAAAAGAGGTAAGATGTCTGCTGCTTATTGGGCAGATAAAGTAAAATGGTCTCCTAGCAAAACAAAGTCTAAGAGTACTAAATGGAAGAAAGGATAATTTCTAGTTTTAAAGGGGAGTGTAATTACTCCCCTTTTTTATTCCATATAAAACCCACACCCCACTTTAACCAAACAAGGTCTATACTAGTATATCCATGCCAGTCAAAGTCATTATAATGTACTAATGCTGGTGTTATATACCAGCGGTCCATGCTGTAGATTTCTATTTTCATTTTGATTTCTTATTTATTTACCGTACCTTTATAGTATAGTAACATTCATTTAACATTATGAAGAATCTAGTAATAATGGTGATGTTATTAACTTTTGCGTCTTGTGGTCCTACACAAGAGTTAATTTCTGAGACACCGAAAACAACAAGAGAAGCTATCATCTATGAAGACAAAGTAGTTATTGTAACGAGAACTACAATCTCAAAGGACCACTATGAAAGACTAGTTGCATCTAGAGAGAAATTAAATAACTAATTACTTTCCCCATTTATTACGGTGAACTAGCATAGAGATGATTGAATAGTTAGACAGATCAGTCCACGAATCTTCAAGACTCTCATTGTTGGGCTCAACTTGGTTGTTGACGATATTCAAGATGCGTTGGATCTTGTCATTCATTCTAAACCATAATCCCATTAGACTCAACTGACGGTTCTCTGGTTTTTCTGTTCCTTTACCAAGAGTTATATTCTCTGGTCCGTAATCTAATTGCTTTCTGCAGAATAGCTCATACTGTTCCTGCTGAATCTTTTTAAACTCTGTAGTTGTTACGGGATACTTGCTCTCACAAATAGAAACAGGGCTGTGTATTCCGTACTCAGCTGCTGGATCTTCTTGTAGGTCACTTAATGGATGACCAAATGGTTCTACTTTACTCATATTAATATTTATTTATTTGTTTAGAGAGTTTCTGTAAAAGCTCCTCATCCTGTACATATAGGACCAGCTCTTCAAGTAGTTCTTTCATGAACGTCTTAGACTTTTGCTTTGAGATTTGATAATTAACTCTTTCTACCTGGTAAAGATGGTAAGCTTCTTCTGAAGTGTTTTTCAACTTCTCATAATATTTAGTGAGACGTGCGTCAATCTTTCTACTTCTATCTATATTAGTGATAGTGGGAAAAGCTTTATGCAGCTCATCAATCCGGCCCTTTAAATATTGGACCTCCATAAGTTTATGTATTTCCTGTTCTGTCATATTTTAGTTTTTAAATACTTTACCAGGTAACTGGCCGTTCTATAATTTGTTGCAAGAGGTACATTATATACATCACACAATCTCATTAACATACTAATATCAACATCATGCGGGTGTTTATCTAATGGGTCTCTCATAAAGATAACAAGATCAATTTCACCTTCAGTAACTAATGATGCTATTTGTGCATCTCCACCAAGCGGTCCTGACTCCACACCTCTTACATTGTTTATACCTGCGTGTGTTACATGTCTTCCGGTAGTTCCAGTACAAATGATATTTATACCTTCCCTATTAAAGAAAGAAAGTCTCTTTGATACAAAAGCAACCATATCTGCTTTTTTGTTATCATGTGCTATTAGTGCTATATTCATTTTTTAATTGGTCTTTTAATTAAACATTTAGGGCAAACCTTAGTCATTCTTAAACCAGGTGGAATAGGCTCTTTACACATAGTGCATTTATTCCATTTGTCTTTTTCCATTGATAATTCTATTAAATTGAATGTTGACGGCCTTCCAATATCTAAGTAGTATTTTAGATTCTATATTTTCTGCAAAATATATTAGCTGTGTTAGATGTTTTTGTCCATCTATAGCTCCATGGTTATTTAGTATTTCAACTGCTTGTTGTTTTTCTTCTGTCATAAGTTATTTTTTAAGTAAGAGGAAGGGACCACCAGAAAATGCAAGAAACCGGTGGCATTGGTTCCCTTCCTTATACTATCTACGTTTACTTCTACCTCCAAATATAGTAATACCTATAATAATCCAGAGTATGGTTAATATCATTTCTAAAAACCAACTCATATCATAGGTCTCCCATTCTTAACAAATAAAAATGATATAGATGGCGGCCAATCTCTATCATCATCCCAGTCATAATCTGAAATGGATAATAATTCAGCACTATATACATCATTATCTTTATAAATCTTTAGAGGAAATACTTCATTAATAAGATCTGTCTGTTCCTGTGACAGGAATGTACGTTGATCTAACTTAATGTAATGACCTTCTTTGCCATTTATCATAGAAGAACCCAAGTAAGGGATATTAGTATCTGAGAAATCTGCTGTGATACTAATACCCTTTGACTCAAGTTTTTTCTTTAGAGACTGTAATAAGTTTTTATTGTTATTTCTAAACTCTATAGAGCTCATATAGTAAAGGTATAATCAGATTCAACAACCTCTACTTCTTTATCAAATAAGTCTAATTGATTTTCTGGTGTTTCTTCTTCTACCTCTTCTGTATTATCTTTTGTTGCAATACCCATTTGACCGAGCAAGTCTCCTACAATAAACTCATGAAACTTCTGAGAGTCACTTAACCATGATCTTGGATGTGATTTCTTAAGTGCATGTGTAACATGATTATAAAAAGCCCAAGCGTTCTCCTGATCAGCCTGATAGTCATAAGAAGGTTTAATCATTTCTTCTTTTACAGTAACAAGTTGTGATACATCAAGGATTTCTTCTTGTGCATATAATCTACCAAGAAGCTCAGCCTGTTCTTTCATTGTAAGATCAACCTTTCTAAGATTGTCTCTATCATCAATGATTCTTTTATAATACTTTTCAGCATTTTTAATCTGATTAGAAATTTGCATTCTAATCTCATAATCTGCAGAACCAGTGTGTTTTCTAGCAAATGACATCATATCACCTGCTACCATACCATTATAACAAACCATTACGTATCCACCAATAGCACACTGAAAACGTGTACTCTTGTCATATGAGTTGGTCCAAGCAAACATCATCCCTAATTCTGATTCTGTTCTAATCTTATCATCAATAGGATTACTTGGCGTAATGTGATAAACACCCTGAGCTACATTAGCATTAACGTTAGCTCTATAAAGTTCTCTTTGTACTTTAAAACCGCTGGCATTCAGCATGTTAAGTGTATTTTCTATAACATCTCTGTGTGGAATTACAGTGTATGTATCTCCATGAGACGGTAGTGGAGCATTCTCCAAATAGTGTCTTGTAGACTCTTTAATTAACTTTGGCATATGTAAATTTTATAAGTGTAAATATAATTAATCTAACTTAAGAAACCAAATTAAAAGATATATCTGATTGTATTAAGACTAAAATATTTACTATAAATAGACTTAAATTCAGAAAGTAATCTTGATTTGTGGCTCAAAGGATATCTCATTACACCACTTTTGTTCTTTACTTCTGAACTATATTTCATAAGTTCCTGAGCTTCAGCTGATGATCTAACCATTTGAAATCTATGATTAGTGAGTGCAATAACTTCACACTTATTCTCACCGGCTATCTCTTTGACTTGTTTAAATAGATTATCATATTCTTCTTTCCATCCTGGATAAAAGATCAGAGGACTGTAATTACAATGTACTTCCCAACCCAATGCTTTAAGCCGGTTAATGTCATGTATTCTGCTTAAGATACTTGACATCTTAGGTTCAAGTACATCAGAATACTTTTGAGGCATAAGGCTTACACGTACTCTAGGTTTCTTATTAAAACTACTGACGTCTAACGTTAGTAATCCTGGATACTTAGTAGCCATAGTACTATTAAGTTGGGGGTGATCATCATACCTTTTAAGATAATCTATCAATGGTTCTGGTAAATGTTTCTGCATTAAGACTAAATCAGTGTTACATGCAATATCTACCATAGTATATATAGGGTCTTGTTGATCTGGTACTTTAACAAAGGTCTTTTCCCATTCAACAACAGACTGAAATATATCATCTACGTTTGTATTCACGTAAACTCTCTTGTCATTATACCTGGACATATAACAATAAGTGCTAACACATCCTCCAAAGCAACCATAAATTAGGTTAGGAGCAATGCAGTTAGCACTATTGTTATTGTCTTTAGTTACAAGAGTTTTAGTTCTCTGCTTTTTAATCATCTATTATTTCTACTTCAGCCCAGGCAACTAAATGCACCACTTGTCCTGCATCTGTTGTACAATAAGAATACATTCCGTCAATGCTTCTAAAGTTTAATTCATCTCCAGCTTTAATCTCTGGAGCTCCTGGTGGTACTTTAATATCACTAATAACTCTGATTCTTGAGTTTCTAGGTACGTTATATAGTTCCATTATTAATCTTTTACAAATTGACCATTAACCATTTTACCTGTACGTTTAGCAATTACATTATAGGCTGATTCAAGACACTCTTCTAATTTGAGTCCTTGCATTTTAGCCTGAATGATCAGGGTGACCATAATATCACCCATAGCATCAATGACTTCTTCACGGTCATCTGCGTTGATTGCTGTACATAGTTCTGTACATTCTTCTAAAGTTTTAAGAGCTTGGGCCATTGGTGTGGCTTTATCCAAGATTCCTTTTTCTTGTGCCCATTCTTCAACGGCACATTCTAATTCAAAATAATCCATGTTATCTACCTGGTATGTTTTTAATGTTGTCTTGTTTATTGATCCTATGAAGACCAAGTTTTTTATTTAAGGGAAGCACATATTCCTTACAGTAATCCCAATCAGTAAAAAACCGATGGTTTACCCCATCATCTGTCATATCCTTCCATGCTATTTTTGCTACCCAATTTTGCATATTAAAATAGAGTTAGTTGATTGCTGCTAACATTCATAATATTATCTATCTCTTGTTCTATAGCCTCCAGATAATAAGCTTTATTGATATTATACGTCTCCCATTTTGGTTCAACCTTAAGTGTATTAAACACTGTTTGTAACCATTGGCCTGACTCTAATTGTATTTCTCTTGCATCTTTCTTATTTACTTTAATAATCTTGACGCCAGATTTAGAAATATAATATCTGTTTATCTTCTGAAGATCTTCTTCTACATATTGTTGATCTTTGATATACTTAGCAACTTGCTTCCAATCACCTTTAGATTTACCACCTATGCAATAATCTAATATATTTTTATTCTCTTCAAGATAGTCTTGCGGCATCTTGTCATGGATAAAATAATTAAATATTGCTTTAGGTATAATCAATTTAGACTTGTTCTTATGTAATTGTAAGCCATAGAAGTCAAATCTACCTTTTAGTTTTACAGGAGCAAATAAGAACTTATCATTTTCTACTTTAAATTTATAATGAGGATTCTTACTTCTTATATCCCGCCAGGTAGTAATATCTACTTGCTTATAATTATTAAGACCTATGTAATTATTACAACCTGCAGATACAAGCTTCTGATACTCATCATGTTCTAACTGTAGATTAGTGAGGTCTTCCCATTCTTTACATATAGACATATATTCATCTACATATTCTCTTGGAATCTTAGTTTCTAAACCATCTGTATTATGCATAATAGCAATAGCATTTGGTATACGCTCCATGATCATTTCATAAAGCATCATAAGACTAAGCTGACCGTTAATTGTAATTCTCATAGTTAGCTCAGGATCATAGAAGAAACTATTTCTATCATTGCTGAGACCGAAAGTTGAATTAAGAATAATCTTATAGACATAGTTCATAGGATTACTCTTTGGTATCTTCTTTCTCTCTTCAAAGAACCATTCATATTGATCACAGAATTCTTCTGCTGGAAAATGTCCTGGTGCCCACTTGTTTCTAATAACAAGATTAGGATAGAAACTGGTAACATCTGATGACATAATAACTGAGTCTTTATCAGAAGTATATATACCATTAACATTAGCACCGTGTACACCACCCACACCAAAGTCTGTCTTCACTCCTTTATACGTAACAGAATACTTGAAAGCACCTTTTAGATTCTCAGGATTCAACTCCACTGCTTTAAATCTATTAAGCAACTGATTAAACTCTGGTGATACAAACTTTATATATGGAAGTACAATATCATCAAACTTAATTACATTCCTGTGAGTTCTCATTTGTTTAAGGTCTCGTTTTGGAATGTTTAGTTTTTCTGACATATAGTAAGCAAACAGTTCTTTACTAATACGTGGTTCACTAGCACTGTAGAGATTAATACCATATGTATTTGTAAGTTCTTTCCTTAGAGCAATTAGATCTTTAGACCTGTTAAATATTTCTTTGGTTGAACGTACATCATTGATATTATATTCAAGTATAGTATCAATCTCTTCTAGTGTAGTTATTTCTGTATCATGATGTATAGGCATGTCAAGCATATTATCCCAATCCATACTATACTGAATCCATTTTAAGCTGGATCTTTTAGCAGGATTATCCCAATGATGCATTTTAAATAGATCAATTTGACCTATACACATTTTCCACTGTGGATAATCATGAAACTCTTTAGCATCACTACGGGCAATACATTTAGCAGCATACTGATATATAATGCCAGCTATTTCACCAGCACTTAGATTTTCCCAAAGTTCATAATTCTCTATGATATAGTGTGTGATTTGTGCATCAAACGCTAAACCATTATAAGAAATATGCCACTCCCGGTTATCTGTATTTTGTTTTAAGAAATCTATGAAATCATCAAAGTCATTACGCAGATCATGAACAACAAAGACTTTTGTTTCATTAGTCTTATAATGTTCAAACACTGCAGTAAAGCAATTCTTTAATGTCTCATAGTCCATTACCCAGTGATTCATACTTGCATTTTTTAATAGTGCCAAAAAAAGCCCACAAGGGGCTTAATTTGTTGGGGTGAGTGTAAGCTTACTGACCCGGCATTATAATATTAGAAGTTTTCGTTTCTTGAATGTCTACTTCTAGGAACTCTTTATAATCAAATGATGTAGCATTAATTGCAAAGAGCTCAATAAAGGTCTCAATATCTGCTTTATCATTAATGTAGTACTCTTGGAATGTGTTTAATGTGACACGTTGTTCCTTTACAGTCTTACCTGTAGTATTGTTTGGTACTTTTAATCTTTGTGGTTGCCCGCTATCATCTAGCCTTGGCATCATGTGAAAAGATTCTTTTCTTTCTTTTCCAATAATTGCTAAAATGCTTGAACTTGGATCAAACATAGCTTCTACATAAGGTGAGTCATTACTCACTGGAATTAAACTAAATGATCTTGCTCCTCTAAATACAGAGTTTACAAGCATCATATTATTTCCTAAACTATTTGCCATTGATTTTAATATTTATCCAAAGATATAGAATTGTTTTTAAATATCATTACCTCTTGTGGAACTTTTTCATACACGGTCTCCTTTTTAATATCCGGTGGGGAACATAATTCATGCACCTGTTTTATAAGTTTTATATCTACACCTAAAGCTTCAGAATAATCCTCATGATACTCCTCTGGTTCTAGAAAACTTAATACATAATCTGATATCCTACCTACACTTCCAAAGAAGTCTTTGATTATATCTTTTGTCTTTAGACTAAACTTAGAATACTTACCTTGAACAAAGGCTTTGTAATCATATTTATAATCTATAAAGTCAAAGATATATAGATGTTTGTCATCATCTAATTGAAAATAAGATTCTAATAAAGGATGAGACTTTAAATAGAGTTGTTCAAACCTATCATACTTATCTGTACGCTTTGCATTATATAGGCACATAAACTTAATATCTTCAGTAGAATAAAGTTTGTCCCAAGCAATATATGTTTGCTCAGGAACAAAGTCTATACCCTTCTTAAGTTTAAGAAGTGGGTAAAGAAAAACTTTACTCTTCTGAAAATATTGTGTGTATATACCTCCCATATTATAAGATAACCTTTTCTACTAAAAATTCATAAGGCAAGGTATAATCTCTCTTATTATAGTGGTATTCTGCAATCTTTAATGTCTCTTCTAAACCCTGCGTCCAGATTGATAAAGTCTCAGGTGATACATCAAAGACATAGACCTGCTTGTATTTATCAATTACTACAAATTTATAAATAAAATTGTAATCCTGCTGTGATTCATCAAGATTTTCAAAGACCAGTTTGCAATATATAACAGCCTGCAACCAGTAGTTATAGTAATCTATGGTTTCCTTAAAGTCTGATATAGATTTACCAGTTGTCTTAAGGTCAACTATTGTAACTAACTTTTCATCATCATCAACTTTATAAAAGTCTATGATTCCTTTTAGTCCAAATGGTTTATCCTTTAATTCACATTCTAAAGGTTGTTCTGCATATGTTTGAACTGGGTCCAAATCAAAGTCTGTTGATACAGTAGCAAAGAGATCCATAACATCCTTATTAGATTTTATAATCTCAGCATAGTCTGTACAAGTACTAAGAGTATCTTGATCTACAACATCTACATTAGGATTTGCTATAAACTCCCAATAGATTTTAGTCTCTGGTGTTTTAACTTTAGCCAACCTTGCTTCATCTTCCTTCAAGCTTTGATATAGATTCTCTTCTTTAAGGGTATCAAGTATTACATCATCCGCAGACATTATATCTATACTATTATCCTTAGCATAGACTTTATGTAAGATCTTTCTAATACTATCTGTTGGTGTTTTATCAGGGACAAGCTTAAACTTTTCAGTTAAGTTCTCTGGTTCAAATACTAAACAGTGTACAAGCTTACCTTCTATAAGATATTTGTCTGTCTTTAGTTCTCTATCTTTCAATATATAGTCCTTGTAAAACAAGGATGGTGAAAACAATAACTTGTTTAGTGATGAGTAACTAAACTGAAATGTTTCATTATAAAAACTATCTAGTGCGTTTTTGTCCATTTATTAATACATTAAATAAGGAGGGGGACTCCGAAGAGCCCCCACAATTATGGCTAATTCTCCTTAAAATTTCATAACAGCATTTTCTACATCAGTGAGAAAGAAGTCATGTTCACTTTTTAATTTGTCAAGATACTTTGGATTAATTTGGATTGCATCTATATCAATCTTAAATACAGAATTATCATCCATACCCATATGTCTCTTAACAACATTATGAAATACATATCTTGCACATTCTTTAAAAGCAAACTCAGTAAGCTGATCTGCTTTTACTAACTGTTGTAAATAGTTATTATAATAATGACCGTATGCCATATTACTCATTGGGTTGAAATTAGAAAGAGCATTTCTTAATGTCTTTACATTTACATTATTCCAATTCTTAGCATCTTTCATATAATCATAATAAAAATAGTATAACATAGATACATAATCAAAGGACTTATTAAGATTACAGTTAGCCAGCATTTCTAAAGCTAATGCTCTGTTTTCTATATCATTTGATTTAAGCATATTTCTGCAATTGTTATACTCTTCTTTTGTTAATACATGAAGGTCCTCATAAATAACATCATTAATACATGTATCACTAACAAGATTATTGCTATTTACTATATCATTATATGTCTGAATTTCTTCAGCTTTTAAGTAATAATAGTTATGATAGGCTGCATCTTTTGTTTCATTTATTCTTTTTCCTTTATTACTCCAATAATGACTACTATTTAATTCAACAAGATCATCATCATTAGCATCTTTTAACTTATCTTTTACTATATCTAATGTATCTATAGTAAATTGATTTTGCTCTTTATTAATCCAATCTAATGTATCTTCTACAGTATATAAATTAGACCATGATATATCACATAAAGTATTAATATACTTTTCAGAGATAATTTTATAATCTGCTTTGTCCTCTGCTCTTGTAACAGATATATTGAATTTCTCTTTTAGGATATCTACTTTAGCTCTTGGCAGAGTTAATTTAGGATATCTATAAAAAGATGCATCTTTAATCATGGAGCCATCAATATTATTGAGTGTAATCCCTTTCATTAAATTTGCTTCACTAGCATAACTAGATATAAACTTCCTAACATCTATTAGTGAAGCTTCATTATACTGATTTAAACTATCATCCCAGTCTAATCTTATTCTATATACGTCTTTCATTGTTTTACTTTTTTTAAATATTTTCTGTATTCTGGTTTAACTTCAACTTTAAATACATATAGGTCTCTATTATAGATGGTAATTTCTTTTCTTACAATAGGTTCTAAGTATCTAAAGTTTTCAGAGCTAAGTAACTCCTCTCTCTCAAGCCATTGTATCATAGATTGAGCATTCATATTATGCATCTTCATAAAATTAGAAGCACCTAACCAATACTGGACGTCTTTGTTCCTGTTGAAATTATACATCTTATGACCACATTCTTGAGCAAATTGCCAAAGTAAGTGATGATTCTTAGTATAATCAATTGTAGGAAGAATCATAGCAGCCATTGATTGATCTTCTTCATTATATGAATTAACCTGAGTAATTAAAGTTCTCATTAGATCATCAGTCAACTCTTGTTTATTTGCAGATTCTGATACCACAGTATCTACATCAATACTATCAAGCTCACCTAAATCTATTTTATGTGCTAAATCAAGAGCCATACCTGTAATCATCCAAGAATCATATAAAGATTCACCATTACTACAACCATATCTACGTATATGATCTTCAGACTTTGTATCAATTAAAATTTCATAACCTGTTGTTTCAACATACGTATCTACAAAATTTTTTGAAGGATTTCCACTATCAACTGCAGTATGATAGTTCCAAAATTTACCCATCATAACTGTTGATTTTATAGTTTCACCATGCTCAAACCTTTGTGAAAAAGCATCATGTGTAATAATCACATCAGCTAACTCATAATCATTAGTCAATGTAATTTTGTACTCCTTGCATGCAGCTTTTACTCTGTCTAGAGATACAGGGCTCTTAGGCAGTAAGAAAGCTTTTTTCTTATTTTTAAAGCTAGTACCATTTAAGGTATTAGTTTTAAGAAGATTTTTAACCTTATCATATGTTGTTTCTGAATCTGTAAACAATACTGTGTCTACACCACTGGATGAGACAACCCCATAGTATGAGGCTGTCTCTAATCCAAAGTGATCTAGTGCATCAGTATTATATTTTTGATATACTGATTTACTTGCCATTACTTCATTGTCATTTTGATAATTTCTGGATTCATCATCATTTTGTTAAACTTCTGCTTGTTACCATTAAAGATGGTACGTACAATCAAATACTTAAGATCATTAGTAAAGTAATCTTTTGTACATAATGAAATCAAACGGTCTGTAATCTTCTGTGTAATTGTATTCTCTTTAGAGTATACAACTGCATAGTTACCTAAACGTGTTGCAAGAGTTGATGCAATATCTGCACGGTATGCATCATCTTTACCAATACAACCTCTAAGCTCACCTAATATGTATGATTCATTTTCATGAGTCAACAAATCTTTAGGAGTGACAAGCTTGTCAAGTTTGTTATTAATAAATGTAGTAAACATACTAGCAAATGCATCACCAACTGAACCTTCACCAATCATTTGTACCATACTCAAGTTATCTTCAAAAGATTCAAAGCTTGAGATAGCATTAAAGAATGTGGTGATAGATCTTGCATTAGTCTCTTGAGTTACAAGCTCTGGATGGAGTAGCAAGAAGTTAATACAACGTGTATCAATACCTGCTTCTTCTGCCCAACGCCCCCAGACATTAACATCAAACTTAAGATTTGCAGTAATGTAACGGGTTTTCTGTGCGCTGTCAATGCTATTAACCATATAGTCACCGTTATCTGGGTTAGCAGTTAGAATGATGTGCCAGTCTTTTGGTAGAGACCAAGAGATGTATGTCTGACGATCAATCAACTCCATCACAGCTTGTATAAAACGCACATCAGCACGGTTCCAGTCATCAAGAAGAAGAATACCTCCTTCTTTTTTGTCTGCAATCCATTCTGGCGCTGCATATGACATTCTATTCTTACCGGTCATCTTGTAACCATTCTTTAGATATTCACTTACTGCAAGTTCATCAACCCATTGACCAACTTTCTTTGTTACAGTGCCAGTCATTTTAGCTAAGTCACCAGCAGCTGCAGTTCTTTGTGCAGTAGTGTAATTAAGATCATCTACTTTCTTAATTGTTTTCTCTTTGTACATCTGGAATTGACGTACAGGGAAACCAACCAAGTCACCAAGCTCTTCTATCTGAGCAAGGTTAAGCTTAACAAAATTTAAATTGTTTTCTTTTGCAAGTTCTACAACTGTAGATGTTTTACCAATACCTGATTCACCAACAACTTCAATTGCTACTGGTGGTTTTCCTTGCTCTTGCAAGAATCTGTTGTTTGTAATTACGTGATTTACAAAACCTTTCAGATCATCAATGTTTAAATTTACTTGTGCCATAATTGTTTTTAATTTAATTGTATTACTTTTCCTGGTAAATCATTATTCATCTGAGATTTGCTGCTAAGTACCCATAGAGTATTCTTAGGACAGTTCTCAGGATTCCAAGCCTCACCATCTGTTAAATATATTAGGGCTGTATATGTACCCTTCTTTTCATTAAAGTGATCAATAACCGGTTGAAATGATGTACCACCTCTACCTTTAATTTCTAAATCCTTTTTAGGATTAAACTCTGCAACTGAGTTAAGTTGTGTATCACACTGAGCTATAGTAATCTTATGCCCGGTCTTATGCATATGCACAAGTTCATTCATAAATTCCTTTAGTTCATCTCTTGATACAGAACCAGATGTGTCTATACCAACAAGTATATTATTTTTGAACTTAATCTTAAGGCCAGGATTCTCAATGTAACGTTTGTTGTATTTTCTTCTAAGCTTCTTTGTATAAACAATAGAAGAGTTTCCAACAAACCTTCTCAAATATCCTTTCCAATCAAATTTAGCTGGTTCAACATGTCTAAGTCTTGAAATAAGATCAGCTAACTCACCTGGTATATTACCATGTCTTTTCTCAGTCTGATCAGCAACTTCTTTAAGCTGATGTTCTATCTGCTTTTGTATAAGTTTTTTATCAGCTTCACTTAGTTCATCAATCTCTTCCCATGTCTTATGATCATATTGACTATCACCATCCATTTGATTTAATAAAGAATCAAGAGACGGAGATGTACCATCTTTCTGTGCTTTCTCCAATATCTCATAATACACTTTAGTACCTGCTTTAACTGGAAGATTCAGTTCAGGAAAAGAATCTAATTTAAGTCCGCCCTCTGGTAAATAATCATTATTTATGTATTGATTAATTTCCAAATCTGCAGCAATATTAAATAGTTTCTTGTTGCTGTATAAGTCCCTAACCAACAAGTGTCCAAAACTAATATGAAGTAACTCATGTTTCAGCAATCCTATTCTATGTTCAAGGGATAAACCTTCAAAGAATTCTGGATTAACTGCCAACTGTACTCCAATGCCATGTTTACTTACACCTGCTGTTGGGATATCTTTTCTAAATGTTTTGTTTAGACCAACTAAAAAGAGCCCGTAAAAGGGCTCCTCTAGTATTAGTGTCTTACTTGCCTTAGCAAGTTGATCTGATATATTTACCATTTAACTTTAATATTAATAGTATCCAGAAAAGAATAATCAATTACTTCTTTAACTGCAACTTGAACTTCAGCAGTAAACATTGTATTAAAAATCTTTTTAGCATTTTCATCATCATTATAATAACTTGTAATAGTATTATAAAGATTTTCCCAACTAACATTTACAACTTGAGTATTGTTACCCCAATATCTACTCACTTCTTTTTTAAAGTTTGTAAACTTAGGATCACAGAAAATATAACTATCAAACTTTTCAAGAACCTTATTTCTTATATGTACATTACACTGTTTAACTAACAGTAAAATATACAAAGGATCAAGTTCTAGATTCTTTATATTTTCTATACCCACATTATTGTCTTCCTCCATTTCAGAGTTAAGCATTTTTTTTAATGCTATAAATTCTGGTAACTTAATTATATTTAACACTTCCATTAATCTTCTATCTTTAACGTTTTTATCATCCACTTAGGTTTGTTCTCTTTATTCATATGAACTAACCATTCCTTTGCTGTAGGTATATAACCATTGCAATCCTCTTTTACATGTTGTTCTCCAACATATCTTGTATATATAGTTTTACCATCTGAATTAGTAAAACTTTTACCATATCTTTCTTCTACTTCAAAGATACCTTCAGAGTGATGACGGAACATTCTATGTATACTATGACCAGCCCATGCTTTAGTAGCATCAAACCATTCATGAATATGCATATAATCTTCTACTTTACCACCCCATTTTTTCACTGAACTTTTAGCATGAACTATTGGGTGTGCCATTATATGAATAATTGAGCGTCAGACCAATCATAATCTTCTGTAGTTCTTTGTGAATAATTAAGTGTATAATGATTGGTTTCAGTATTGATTTCAATATTACCAAAACCACCTTCATTATTAACCCAATCTCCTACGGTATTTACTTTTGAACATATGATATCATATGCAAAGTCTTTAAGAACATTCTCATCAGATTCTTTTATTTTAATAGCTGAAGATATTTCTTCATCACCTTGATAATATTCTATATCATCAATATCACCACTGTCTCCAGATCCAGAAAAATTAATATTTATTCTATTTACTCCTTGATCTTTTACTTTCATTAGAGTTAGAATCCGTCTCAGATTTCCTAGTTGTTTTTCTTCTTCCATCTTTTAAACTGTTTTCTTTTAATATTTCTATGTATACACCAGGATTTGTTTTGTCATACTGATAATCATAAAACACAGGTATTATGTTTTCAGCATTGTCATCAACAATCCATTCATGTTTAACCATATCATCTTGCACTGTTTGTGCTGGATTTATATAATCAAACTTATGACGGGTCCCCCTAATAAATGTAAATCCAATTTTGACAGGAAGTTTATACTTCTTAAGTTCTTTTTTGAACTCAGGAGCATATTTCTGATAATACTCTTTTGTATTCTTACGGTAGTTTACAACAGTTTTACTTGCTATAAAATACTTACCTGTCCATCTACGCCCATTTTTTGAGCTTGGTACATTACCGGGTATAAACCACTTCATATTATTTATTTAAAGTTTCCTTTAGTAAAGGTTTTAGTTCCTTATGCACTGCATCAAAACCATGAGTCTGTACAGCATCTGATATGTCTTTACATATAGATAGTGCACATCCTTGAATATTATATGCATTAGCATACTTTTCAATGGCATTGTTACCTGCTTCATCATTGTCAAAGAGAGTAATAATCTTTTTATACTTCTTCTTTAGGTTCTCAATAATGTAAGGTTTAATTAATGTATTCTCACTGTTAGGTGCAATAACTTCTATATTGTAGCCGAAACCTTTAAGACACATAGCATCTTTAAGTGAAGAACAAATCACAAGATAAGGTTGATTATACAAGAGCTGATCATAACCTTGTATATAGTCAGTAATATTATAGAACTTGTGCTTATCATCTTTTGGTTGATATAATTTAATTACATCACCATCCTTATTGAAATAAGCATATGTCATTGGCTTTCTAAACTTGGCCTTTTCAATCTTACCTTCCTGTTCTCTTATCATGGTAAAGTATTCTACCGGCTTCACATTATATGTATTTAACATATCAGAACCTATCCTAAATGATAACCAAAATTGTGCATCAACATTGGTCCATCCTCTTGCTTGAACATGATCCATTTTCCATTTAGCACTTGGTTTCAGAGTAATTAATTCAAACTCTCCATTTTTTACATAATCATTGTAGTCCTGGACAATCTTATTAACTGCTTGAGTAAAATTCAGATTAAATATTTTTTGAACTAAATCTGATTTACTACCTGCTACTCCTGTAGAAAAATCTTTGAACTTATATTGATTACTCTTGGTATCAACATAGATAACAAAGCTAGGGGTTCTTTCTGATGGATTGAATATAGATTTAATCTTTACATCTTGCCCAGTAAGTTTTTCCGGTAGGTCTAAATAGTATTGAAATACCCAATAGCTAGGTACATCCTTTATCTCTATTACAAAATTTTTAGTACTGAACATAATAAAAAAAGGAAGGGCCGAAGCCCCTCCTATTTTAATGATTAAAGATCAAAGTCATCACCAGAAACTGTTCCAGCTACTGGTTCAAAACTTCCATTGTTACTTGCAACACTTGCAGTTTTATTTCTTACAGGGATAATATGCTCATCTCTGTTGAATGTTACCATTCTTGAATTAGTTACATCAACTCTCTCAAATGGTACACCTGCTGAAGTTCTCTTTGGTAAGAAGAACTGTAGGTTAATATAACCTTCTTTGTTCTCCCATTCTCTACCAGCAATACAGAAGTTGTAATAAGTATCACCACTCAAGATATTACTTGCAGCTGTTACAAACTCTTCAATAGTTTGTGCTTCAATAGAGTCCAATTCTGAACGTTTGTCTTGCTGTTCTGCTAAGAAGATAAGTGACTTCATAATCTCAGCATCTCTGTTAATCTCTCTACCACTTGGTAGTGTAGTATCAGCATAAGCATAGCGTTGGAAACTAACTCTACCAACTTGACCTTGATATCTTGATCCGTTTGGATTATTTACATCATGAAGAAAACCTTCAAACTCACCACCTACTGGTGCAGATTCTACATTTAGTTGTAGATCATATGCATTTTGATCATACGGTGGAGTGTGTAATGTGATTGAATTAATTTTCAATTCTTGATTACCAGCATCAATTACTGGTTTTGCTTTGCCGCTACCGGCTGACATGTCTTTAGTACTTAACATTTCTTGTTGATTTAAAATTTAACTTTTGATTATTCATTTTCATATGCATAGATTGCATCCTTGACATATTGCAGATCATTTGGAATAAATTCACTGTCAAACATGTCCATTGGTGATTTACAGGTATTCTCACCATTGTTTTGTGTTTCAAAACCATAGTGTAGACTACCATCATCTTCTTTACGGACTTTGCCAAACAATACAATAGAGAATAAACCCTCTAGTGTAAGAGCATTGTCAATCATTTTACCCACAGTCTTAGCTTTTACCTTACGGTGGCCATTAATATCTGTTGATTCTTCTGAGTGTGTTAAGAAGAACACATACAGATCATCTCTCAGATCTTTAGGAAGCTTGGCAACTTGTGCAAGATTAGCCGCAATCTGGGTAAACTTGTCATAGCCTTTCTCAGTAGCTTTATCAAAGTACTCAAAGCTTGACATATATTGCCAGTCATCAACAACTAAGTTTTTGATGTGAGGCATCTTCTCACTTACATGTTGCATGGCTTTATAAACTCCTGGTCCACTTGATACACTGATCAAATTACCATCTGGATTTGCTTTATCCAAAGGAGTGTATTTGCTTCTCCATCCCTTGAAAGGTAATGGTTTATTAGCAATGTTAATAATAACTGTCTCTTTAGGATCCAGTTTTCTAATTGAGGTTGATTTACCTGAGCCTGACTCAGCAATTACTAAAACACTTTGTGCCATCTATTTTAATTTATTTTCTATTCTGATTAATGTATCTGCTATTTTATTAAGTGCTTCTACTATACCTCTTGGTGAATAGGTTTCATCCGGATTAGGTAAGTTACCAATATCATCAAGACTTTCAAATATATTATTTTTTCCTGTCTTAGATACAGCATCACTAACAACTTTTAGTTCTGATACGGGAACAAGATGTCTTTGAAATCCACTATTACTTTCTACCAGTTCATACTCTTCTTTCCAATGAGGATTATATTTATATAAATACAATGTTCTCTTTGGGTCTTCTGAGTCATAGTCAATACTTACAAACTCTGTGTAAATATCTTTATTTCTCTCAAGTTCACTGGGAAAGAAACTAATGTGTAAGTCATCTTTACTTGGTGGCCTGTAAGCCATCTTTGGAATATAGGCAGGATTACTTAGTTCATTGGAATTAAAGTAACTCTCATGCTGTACTTTTAATTCTGCTACTTTCTTTTTTCTTTCTTCTGGAGTCATTTTTAATGTTTTAACTGCATAATTTTTTGTTGAAATCATCTTCTTTCTTCTTGTGGTGGAGTTGGCATTTCAGCAATCTCCATTTTTTCAAACATAGCTTTAAAGAAACTCATTCTAGTGTCACCATTACGTGCTTTAAGAAAGTGTAGCACTAATGTTCTATCATCTTCTATGATATATCTGTCTGGACCATATAGTCTAATCTTCTGCTTTGCTGGTCTGTTAATACCTATTAGGGTATCAGCATGTTGAAGCATTGCATCTGATCCAAATATATCTGATTCAAGAATATAGTTACCATACTTTCCTTGTTGAGCACGGTCAGGGTTATCAATATTTCTGTTAAGCTGTGACAATGCTATAAACATACAGGGATATTCACGTTTTGTCTGTGTAAAGAACTCACCTAATTCAAATAGCATATCTAAACTACTATTCTGATATGGTGCTCTCTTAACAAGCATTGTGTGGTCCAGTGTAATAATTGTCTTCTTACCTTTATGTTGATTCATATACATATCAATCTGTTCTCTCATCTGATTAACAGTCATAGGTCTTGATACAATATCAACTGGATACTTTACACGCTCTTTAGCATATTGATGACATTTATTCAATACATCAGTGGTAAGTGTACTACCTGCACTACATAACTCTTTATAAGTTTTACCTGTAATAGATGAAAACTCACGTAGTGCTGAGGTTCTACCAACCATCTCAAATTGAAACTCTAATACTCTGAAATCATCTTCAGGGTTTAAAGCAAATGATTCTCTTACAATCTGATCCTTTATCAATGTTTTACCTGAGCCAGGTCTTCCACCAATAACGGTAAGTGTATTCCATTCTAAACCATCAGTAGTAGCATCATTAAACTTTGGCCATGGTGTGTAAATAGATTTCTCTTCACCATTGGCACGTTTATACATGTATTTAAGGGCATCATTAAAGGCAGCATACTGCCCAACCCATGCTTCTTCTGGTTTACTCATACAACTTTTTCTTTAAAATGATGAACTTCTGTTTGAACTCCATCTTTTATCATATCACAGTAATCAGCAAGTGCACTGTGTTTAACTCTATGTTTATCTTGCTTTGATACAAAGTATTGACTTGTCATCATATACAAGTAATCTGTGGCTCTATACTCATTTACATACATTTTGGTAGCTTTCATTATTATCTCCCAATCATGATCATAAGTTTCAAAGAACCATCTAAAAGATTCACCAAGAGCTCTCACATTTTGTCTTGCTGGTTTACCTGATGGTAGTTTACCGGCAGGAAACACATTTCTATAGTCTTCAATCATTTTATTATAATCCTTACCCATCAATTGAATGTTGGTTTTTTTCTTGGCCTTAATAAAATAATTATCCAACTTAGTAATAAGCTTCTTTGCCTTATCTGTTATTTTATATACAGAATCTTCTTCTATTACAAAATCATTCTCTATTAAACCTGGCAATTCATCCTTAGACTTCAGCAATGATGCTTGAGTCTTTTCTTTCATGCTGTATAATAGATACATCTGATTCGGAGTTATTTTCTCCTGTACTATTTTCTGAAATATTTCCCACATATTTTTTTAGTCCATATTTTACACTCATCATACAATCTGTGAACTCTCTATGATTTTGAAACATATAGTTTTCACACACTTTAATAGAGTGTATTACTGTAGCATGGTTCCTAAGCAAGTATCTTCCTGTTTCTGTTAAACCATAACCATATTCTTTTACTGCTATATAACAAAAGATTTGTCTTAGCATTACATAGTAATGGGTTCTTAACCTCTTGGAAATAGTATGAACATTTTCTAGTAAAGGAAACTTTGAATTAAATACTCTAACACAACAAGCTTCTATTGCTTCTAAAGATAATTGTTCAGTATCTTTTTTTACAAAGACATTTATATCTAAACCATATTTATTGTTCATTTTAAATTTGAACTTCTTAACTTCTTTTAAAATGTTAACGCGTTGATTATCAGTCATTTATTGTAGTTTTGGGAGTAACAAAATTAATAAATATTTACCATTCCACCAAGGATTTTCCTTGTTGTTTTAGTATATCATTGATTTTAATGAACAAATCTTGATCATTCCATATACCACCTTTATAGGCAGCAGCAGCTGGATGTTCTACTTCAATAATTATTTGATTATTAAGAAGTTTTCTCCATTCTTGTGCTTTCTTACCAAGTAACACAACAACTAACTGTGAATTGTTTTTGTTAATACCGTTTAATAAGCCTGTGGTAAATGTATGCCATAGTGAATAATGGGATCCAATCTTGTTTATTTCCACAGTTAGTGCAGTATTAAGCATAAGAACACCTTGTTCTGCCCATCTGCTTAGGTCTGGATTACGTTCATATCCTGGATACTGTTTCTCTAATGAATTAAAGATATGTCTAAGAGATGGTTGTTCCTTCATTGTATTACTACAACTAAATGAAATACCATCAGCAACATCTAGTTGTGGGTATGGATCCTGACCAATAAATATAACTTTCATGTTATTATAGTGGCAGATCTCAAAAGATCTAAACCAATTTTTCATCTTAGGTGTAAATCTGGTGCCATTCTGCACCATAGTTACCAATTTGGTAAGTGTGTTATAAAAACTTTCTGAGTCTAAATAAGGGTACAGTATATATTCCCAACCGGTATCTTTTAGTTTTGCTTTTAATCTTGTTATCTTTTGAGGCAAATCAATTGTAATTTGATTCATAAATTCTTATATTTGTTTATTAAACAATAAGTTATGGCAGATAAATACAAGTCTCTACAGTTTGATATTACTAAGAATATCAAGGATTTAGAAATCAATGCTGGATTTATCCACGGTCTTGATGATGTTTTATTATACTTTATGGGTAATGTTATAGATGATCCATCAACAATACCAGCCACTTTTGAAAAGTTTAAATTACTTCTTGAAGCTGCTAATGCTGATGAGGATCAGGAAAAGCTTAAAGAAATAAAATTTGATATGAAGGAAAGAATGTTATATACAATCTTTGCCATCCATCAATTACTTAAAGCAAAAGCATTAGAACAAAACCTTGCTGTTGAGAAAGAAACTAATATTTCTCCAGAAGATATGCAGAAATATATGGCTGCACTTCTTGAAGAAGAAGGTTCACCTTCTGAGAAACTTAAGAAAGTAATGAGTCTTGTAGATAAGAAGTTATCTTAAGTTCATATTACTAAAGTCTCCTATTTCTATTGCTGCTTGAATAGCAAGATTTAACTCTGCCCTGTCACACTGAGCAAAAGACTTGCAGTACTCTGAATTATTTTTCATAAAACAGAGACCTGCTTGTCTTTTGATTTGTAACTTTACTTCTTCAAAGGTATAACCCAACTCATTAGCAATCTCTCTACACATTGCATGTATTCTTGCCAGTTGTGCATTACTACCTTTCTTTTCATCTGAAACGCTTATAAACATCTCAACTTTTGCTCCTTCTGGAGCATTGGCTAGGAAGTTATTTAATCTGGATTCATTAGCTTTTATAGGATAAGTAATCTTACCATCTTTTATTTCAGCGTTTAGATGTATATGATTTTTCATATAAATACTTTATTGATCTTTACTGTCTTTCCACATTAAAAATAGTCCTGTCAATATTAATGTCAAAACTATAGATAAAACTGCATAATTAATCATTTTCAATTCCGTTTTCATCCAGATCTCTCTGGCATAGTGTTATTACTCCTTTCATCTCTCTTTGGTGTTAAAGGTTATTTCTTTAATTGTAAAAGATTTAGATGTAGAAACTGCATCACCTACATCATTGTTGTGTAGGATAATTATACTTGTAGGAATCACCTCATTCCAAAACCAATCTTTTTCTTCTTGGTCATATGAGTTGGCACTCCAAGCATCATCAATCTCAAAATCTACTTCAATAGTTATGCGTGTCATTTCTCTTTTGTTTTAATTGGTGTAAAATTCCTTCTTTAACTGCTTAAATACTCGTTAATGATGCAAATAAGCAGCATTCAATCTGCTTAAATAAACATTATCTCTCTTTGGTTTTAAAGGTTATATGTCTCTGCATACAAATTGATGGAATTTCCCATCATTATATGCTTAAACTCTTGTTAGTGGTGTAAATAAGCACCATTCA
>Ga0070746_10000006_pt1 | contig 88235 bp, 112 predicted proteins | sample VirMetDEL_Mar_21_FD_77016 | JGI IMG/M metagenome (GOLD analysis project Ga0070746, IMG submission 77016) | Aqueous microbial communities from the Delaware River and Bay under freshwater to marine salinity gradient to study organic matter... | ecosystem: Environmental > Aquatic > Marine >...
CAAAAGGACTTTATGTAGATAGAAATCAAACAATACAATCACTAATTCATTTGATGAGAACTTTTCACAATCAAATGAGTAAAAGAGGGACATTATTAATATCGACAACCACGACAGAAGATGTTGATGGAGACGACTTTGAGATTGATGGCGAATTATTAAGAGTCATCAGATATGATAAGCAGTGCGACGAGTTCATGTTCGCCCCAAACAATCCTAATACGATTGGTTGGGTAGTGGACATCAACTCTCCGCTGAATAAATACATACACGATAATCCATTTCTAGTTAAATTATTTCAAGACCCTACAGCAGCACCGTTGATTCAACCAGCGAGTGTTTCTCTAGTTACTGAGGATGGTTATGAAAATGTATTTAAGATTGAAAATGTACTTGATACAGAACAAGCTGGTATTGGAATAGCAGCTTTTGATGCAGACTTTGTGACTAACGTTGATCCGACAATCCCATATGAATTGCAATTTTGGGTTAAAGGTGATGGACTACTTTCAGCTACAATTGAAGGATATGACAAAGCTGACGTATTGACATTACCATCATTAACCATTCCAATCATCACAAGCACTGAGGCAATCAAATCAGCAAGTCTTGCAAATACTACTACTTGGTTCTTAGTTAAGATAATCATTTATCCTACTAACGAAGCGATAGTAACACAACCTGCAATTCAAAAGCCGAATATTGGTGTTGGATGGAATCTTAAATGGAAAGCAGGTACGTGTAAAGCAGGTATCAAAGTGTTGATGGATAGAACGATAGCAGCAAACACTCCACCTACAACAGTGGATCAGATAATTGCTGGAGTAGCAAACGATGCTTTAGTTACGTTGACACTAGATGATTTAATAGCAGAATATAACGACATTGAAGATAATCCATTTGAGTCAATTGACATCACAGCTTTTTCGGGACCTGGAGATTTATTATTAGATTCAGTCGCGATAGCAGGGTTTCCACAGACGGTGACTAAACAAGAGATAATCGATGGGAAACTACAATTTGATGATGATGGGACAGTACTGACGAGCAAAGATATTACAATTACCTATGATGTAAATGACGAACAACCAATAGGTAGTGATGGTGATATTTTGTATATTCGTGATGTAATTTTTAAGCCACTTAAAACTACTTATGGAAAAGGGATCATTGGATCTCCACTATTAGTGGAAACTTGGCTGAAGAATAGAAGTGAGTTGTCAAACCAGAACGTCAATGAAATTATTACACAACTAATTCCACATAATGTTTCGGCGCAGAACAACTTCTTATTGGAAGAATCCAAGACTGGATTACTTCCAATCTTAAAAGGACTATATGAAGAACGTTATGAAGACTTATATCAATAAATATGGCAGATGATTTAAAAACAATAGACCAACAGATTGATACAGCAATCAATCCAGCTGCATTGCCAGGACAGATTCTTCATTATCTCATAACGGATTACTACATGCAATAATTTCCGCTGTAGGAAAACTTGCAGGGTACCCTTTTACAGCAAAAGCATCAGGACAAGCACCTCAAGGAACGCTTCTATGGAATGATAATGCTATGGATGGATTAACGTCATTTGTAGTGACAGTTAGTAAACTAACTGCAGATGGAAATGATTTTGGAACAGTGCTAGGCAGTATTGTTAATGGAGATATTATCAAATTCAAAGATTTTGAAGGTAAGAGTGCATTGCTACAATATCAATCACACGTAGCAGCAACAGACGGATTTGCAAACGATACATACGACATTACAGTAATAGGATTTGCTGAGAATCCTTCGTTCACATATACAACAGAGGAGAATATTTGTATATTAGATCTTCTTGGTGGCGGAGGTTCGGGAGCAACAATATTTTGGGTGGACAAGCCACTAATAATCAAAAGTCCCGCAAATTCGAGTAATGGGATATTGGAGATTGGCGATTATGTAGAAACATTTATAACAGCAACGCGATTAATCAAGGGAATATATCTTGGAGGAGATCAAACACTTCCAGCAAGCTACACTATCCTAGATGAAATCAATTTTTAATAATTAACTATGGACTTAAAATTCTCAAATAATCTATTTCTAGGCTTTGCTGAACTGTCGCAATTGAAAGAATCTTTGAAGCAAGAAGGGTATGAGAAATTACTCAAGCAGGCGATTACTTCATATGGAATAGCTAAGCCTACGAGTACCAGTACATTTTCAGCACTGAAAGTTAGTTCATCAGGAGTAGGGCAATTAAGCATTGCTGCAGGAATTGCTATCGATAGTGATTTGAATATCATTGATGTAGTAGAAGATCAAGTTGATGCATTAACTGTACCAGGAGATGGTGTTACAAGATTTGTGATAGCATCATACAAAACAACTTTAGTAGAGCAAGGGACTGTTGACATTTCAGCAGATGGAGTAGTCACAGGAACTGATACTGAATTCACTCAACGTTTAAGAGGACAAGGAAACTTTCCTTCAAAAATAGTATTCGTTAATGCTGACTTTGACCCTGATGTAGATACGCCAGTTGAGTATGAAGTTCAAGCAGTACAGAATGATACATTAGCTAGTCTAAATATCGCTGCAGGGGTAATTGCACCAGCGACTGGAGTTAGATATGCAGTAGTTGGTAGTTTTACACCAGGTATTGTTGTTCCGGATGCTGATAAGTACCCATTAATATTAGATGGATATACGATAGAGCTTAGATTATCAAGCACATTAATTACAGACAAAGAATTTTTATTAGCAGATGTAAACTACAATGGGGTTACACTTGAGATCAATGATAGGAGAGAAGAGAATATTTATAGCTTCTTAGACATTGAATTAGCGTCGATTACAGACGTTAATCCATTGATCGGGATACATAACATCAAATACGATACAATCAACGCTGTACGCGAAAAGAATTTAGTAGAGCTCGGTTGGGGTCTTAAATCACTCAATGGCAACTGGACAGTGAATCAAGGACTACAAGAAGTCACTATCACACAAGCATCAGGTGGAATCTGGGATGACATTTCTCAATTCGCAGCTGGACAGTTGGATGGCTGGAGAGTAGTGTTTGAAGAAACTGGTCAAACAATTAAAGTTGAGCAATCAACAATTGGCGCTAGTTCAATAATATTGACACTATCATTTGACCCTGAATATCCATCAACTGGAGCAATCTGTGTTGTTCCAAATAGTGATATAGTAGAAATTCAGATATCTAGTGTAATCAATCCTACAGCAAACAAAGAACTTTCATTTTCTGCCAAACAAGGCTTTGCGATAATTCCTTGTGAAGCTGGAGTAGTGAATAACATCAAATACAGACACATTAAAGGAGATTTGACTACTCCATTTAGAAATCTTAATGACGGCGATTATCTTAATGAAGAATCATTTGATGCAACTGGAACGCCAAATGCAACTCCAGTAATAACAACATATGTGAATGGAGACATTACACCAACATTAAGTACTGATCTTAATTTAGCATTATTAAATAAAGTGCTTAGTCCTGGATTTGTTATTGATTTCTTTGGAACATTAGCTCAGGCAGAAGCTCAGGTTGGATTTGTTGTTTGTGATGGTAGATTAATTACTGATGCAACATCTATATTTAATGGAGGTAACGCACCTAATTTAAAAGGTAGAGTGATAGTAGGACACGATCCAGCAGCATTGGATTATAATGAAGAAGGAAATGTACGAGGATCAGACAAAATCAATCTTACAGTAGCACAACTAGCAGCACATACACATCCAGGAACTACAGAGAATGATGGCGTTCATCAACATGCGATTCAAGACACTATGATTCCAAATGTAGGATCGAATCAACTGACAAACATAGACAACACACCTGGATCATTTGGAAACGCATCTACAGAAGTAGATGGTGCTCATCAACACGCCTTCACTACAGATTCTACTGGTGATGGAGCTGACATTGATATAAGACAAAAATATTTTGTACTACATAAATTAATGAAATTATAACAATATGAAATTGTATTTCACAGGAGCAGACGGATTTGGAGATGAACAGAGTAGTAGTTTACTTTCGTTAGGAGGATATCCTTCTGCATCACAAGTACCAGCTGCAGGAATTGATAAGATATTTGGTGGAATCTCACAAAGAGATTTGCGAAACGGTAGTGTAATTACAAAAGCAGTGGTGTTAAAGAATACAACAGCAACTGATCCAGTTACTGGAGCTAAGATTTACTACAACAACAACTCAGATTTTCCAGTTGCAAATTATAGATTCGCAATCGTTACATTAGCATTAGACGATTGTGGCAAAGCAATAATGGAAGAGATAGCAAATCCTTTTGACAAACCTAATAGTGCAGTATTTGTTGATGCTAAAGGACTTTCAAATGCACTAACATTTCCTGACATTCCAGCAGATTCTTATGTAGGAATTTGGATTGAAAGATCAATTAATGTTCTTAAAGGAAAAGAGTCTTTGTCGTGTGACTTTCTATTGGCAGGGTATGACGTAGTTCCTGAGGCAAATCAAAGCACAATTCAATTCTTAGATCCAGCATTATTAGCTGGAGAATATTTCACAATTGATACAAGAGTAAATAAATATGTTATATGGTTCAATGACGGTGTAGCTGCAATGCCAGCGATTACTAGTTCATATGAATTATTGATTATAGCTTATGCTGTTGGAAGTGAAACTGCAGATACACTTGCAGCTAAGGTTAATACCAAACTTCAAGAAATTCCTGTCCCACGAGGAGAAATGATTTCAACAGTTGCAACAGACACCGTAACAGTAACAATATAGAGCCAGGACCTATAGGTGATCCAATCATTAGCAATGCTAACGTTGTGATCGCATCAATAGTAAGTGGAGTGAGTGATAACTTAGAAAAAGTTGAAGACGTAGAATTAATTATTACATATTAATTTTGCTATTATAGATATTGGAAGTATATTTATGACATGAAGCTCCGTCTAATAGTAGGGGAATTGTACCATTATTTTGATTGTAAGTTTTACAACAAAGAATTTAAAATCGTCGAATTAAAGAACGCTCATATAATTACAGACTTCTTAATCAACGTGCATAAAGACTTTAACTTACAGTCAATTAATCATCAATTCATTTTTAAGTATTTAATGTTTCAATATGACTTTTGGAACGACCAAGAGATTACCGGATTTGGCAATCACACTAGGTTAGGAACAATATTCAGTAAGAAAGGATATCTTAGATTTCAAAAAGCACTTAAAAATGACAAGTTTAGTTGGTACAATGCAGAGAAAACCCTTCAAGATAAGTACGGAATCAACAGATCATTTCTAATTAGATATAGAGCTAAGCAGAAGCGAGATTTAACAATTTTGAGTGTAGATGAAGAATCAGAAAAGAAGATCTTTGAAGATGGTGATGTTCAGTTAGTTCATTGTATAGACAGTACCACTTTATTCAATCACGTTAGTGAGGTTTGTATGGCATGTCCAGCAAGAGTGAAGTGTAAAAGATTATTGAAAGTGTATTATAAGTATTTACATCAATAGAGGATATGAAGCAAATATCAAAGAAGAAAGCAGCGCGGAACAGGTCATATAAGGCTGTTTGTGAAGAGATATTACAAGAACGGGAAAAGATATGTCAAGGTTGTGGAACCGCCGACAGATTAAGTTTTAGTCACCTAGAACCGAGATCTTTTAGTATTGTTAATGAAGCAAACAAAGCGATGATTCACATTCATTGTATGACGTTTGGGGGATTTGAGGGATGTCACGATAAGTACGAGCAACATAGATTTTCTGAGTTGAAAGATGGTGATGAAATAATGGAAGCGTTGATTGAATACGCACCAGATTATTTAAGAATAATTGAAAATAAAATAACATGAGACCACATTTAGAATATACCTCAGACGAATATGCTCAAGAAGCAGATGCACGAGGAGTGAGGCCGATTAGCGAGATTGATTGTGAGATAATTGAAGTTTTACACAATATGTTTATGAAAGGAGAACCTACTCAGATTCCATTAGGAGTAATTCTAGGAGGATGGAAGCATAATTCAGATGAACAGACTTTAAATGAAATTACCGATTATAGTAATGGAATAATTTCTGTAGTGGTGCCTGACGAAGATTTGGATGAACACTTTGCAAAACTACATCACGCATACATCAAGATTAAAGAATACACCTTCAAGGTGATGAAAATATATTCAATTGGACCGGAAGATGCCTATGAAGGTGACCGACCAATTTACAACATCGTGATTAACAAAGGACCGTTACCAGCGAATCGCTCATGGTATGAGAACACTAGAATCAAGTGTTACACTTTAGAAGAGCGTGAAGAATTAATTAAAGTGTTAGAGACAAAATTGAACTCAATACACTTATGTAAATACATATAAAATGGAAGAGAACAAAAGCCCGTTGACGTTATATCCAGGAGTGGATTTTACCTCAGCTAAATTAATTGAATTCTTGAACAAGAAGTACACACACAAGAAGACAGGACAACCATTTACTACTGGAGATATCCAGCAGTATTTGAAAAGAAAGCATTTACCAAAACCTTACGGAGGACATCCAATTAACATTGTAGAGTGTCCTGAGATAGGAGTGAAAGTGATTCGTGTATTTTTTGATTTATAAGATATGAAGGTAGCAAACTTTATTGTTTGGGATCTCGAAACAGGAGGTTTCAAAAAAGAAGAAAATGGTCTCGCAGAAATTGCGCTGATCGCGTATGACTCAGTCACATTGGCTGAAATTGATCGATATGAAGCAATCGTTGCTCCATATGAACAGCCGTCAGGTGAAATGAGTACCTACACAAGTGGAGCACTCAATGCCAATGGATTAACCATGAGGCAGATTAATGCAGGTAAAGATGCTAAAACTGTTGCAAATGAAGTGAAAACATTTTGTTTGAAGCATAAAATATCTCTGAGAGGGGGAATGGGTAGGTGTGTATCAGTAGGACATAACATCGTCAAATTTGACATTCCATATTTGACATACTTCCTAGAAATATTCAAAATCAAATACAATGATTTGTTTCAAGAGATTCCATTTGATACAATCTTGTTTACAAGACTGAGGTGGAGTAGAGACGGATCAATTGCAAATCATCAATTAGGAACCGCTTGTTCAGCTGCAGGAATACAGTTGATTGATGCGCACAGAGCAATGAACGATGTCGAGGGAAATGCTCAGTTAGCAATTGCCTTTATTAAAGGAATGAGAGAGCAGCAACAAACAGCAACAGCAGTATTACAAAACAATAGACTCCGAGAAAAGTTCACATACTAAATGAACAAACATCTTCAACTACCATTAACTCCAGTAACGGTGCGCAAGACTCAACTGACACTAAATCAGTTAAGGGACACTTATAGTCTAGTTGATGATATGATTTCCAATTTTGATGAAAAAGCAATTTTGGAGTTATCATCAGGGAATGAGTCAGATGTCGATGCGATGTTGGATATTCTAATTGATGAAACAGCAGCAGTAATCACTGCGGGAAACAAAACAATCGATAGTAGTAGATATGGATATCTTGATGCATTTACTGCATCAGTTGAAGAGACTTTGAGAGTACGTTCACTCAACTACTTTATTTTAGCATGCCTACCAGACTTCACATTAGGATGGCATAATATTGAATGGAGTAACTTACTTCAAATGCATAGATTGTTATGTGTACTTGCTGCGAGAGATCATGGTAAGTCATATCACTTTAGTTACGCATACCCACTTTGGCAGATGTATCGCTACAAAGGAAAAGGAACCGTTCTTAATAAGGTTCCTAAGGAACTTCAAATGGCCAAAGAAGGGTTGTTAATTACCAATGAGTACAAATTAGCAATGCACTTACTTGCAATCATAAAAGATGAGATTGAAAACAATGACATCTTACGAGCAAGATTAATGCCTGATAGTAAACGTGAGGGTTGGGGTAAGGAAAAAATTACAACTAAAACTGGTGCATCATTAGCAACTAAATCTGCGATGAGTAAGATTCGTGGATATCACCCGACTTACATCATACTAGATGATTTCTTAAATGAATCATCATTATATTCTCAAGAACAGCGTGAGAAATATCTTAACGTATTCTTAGCTATAATTATGCCAGCACTTTCGCCAGGAGGACAATTGGCGATGGTAGGGACACCATTCTTTGAGAAGGATTTATATGCATACTTGAAAGATAAGGATATGTTCAAAGTACTTGAATATCCAGCGATCTTCCCTGATGGTAAATTACTATTCCCTCAAAGACACACATACAAGAGTCTAATGGAGAAGCGTCAGCTACTTGGGTCATTGGTATTCTCAAGAGAGATTTTAGTTAAACCAATTTCAGATGCAGCTGCAATCTTCCCGTATGATATGCTACGTAATGCAATCAAGGGTCAGGATAGTGTTGATTTAATCAACAACATCGACAGTAGTCAGAGAAAGTTTGTTAAGATTGTAGTAGGATGTGATTTCGCTATATCATCTGCAATTGGAGCAGATTATAGCGTATTCACAATATTAGGTGTAGATGAGCTTGGAATCATTCACTTGTTAAATTGCTGGAGAAAGAAAGGAGCAAGTTATGCTCAGCAAGTTGGTGCGTTGAAGAAAATCAATAAAGATTTCAGACCCGATATCATGTATGCAGAGGATAATGGTATGCAACAAATCTTCATTCAAATGATGGAGGATGCGAACCTACCAGTAGTTGGAAGAACAACTACTGCGAAGAATAAAAAATCTTTATACGAAGGCATTCCGTCATTAGCGGTATTGTTCGAGACTAGAAGAATCAAATTCCCATACGGAACTCAGAGAGCGAAAGACTTAACTGATTTATATTTTTCTGAACTGAATAGTATTACGTACATTCAGAACACTGGAAAATTAGAGTCAGTAAACCAACACGAAGATACTTCAATGTCTCTTTGGTGTGGAGTAAGAGGAATCAAAGGAGATGTCAAAGACTTTGACTTCTCATTTATATAAATCGTAAATAATGGCAAAAGCATTAACCGGAAACTTCCTAAATGAAATGTTTAGAGCATGCACTAGAAAACAGACACTGTTTTTAGTAGCAAAAGATCATCTGAAATACAACTATCTACCGTCAGAAGAATACAAAGAAATTTGGAAATCTATGTGTGATCACTTCGACATGACTACTAGATTAACCACTACAGGGATACTAGCGGAAGAATTCGTTGATAATAGAAAGGTTATCAAAGTTCTGAGTGCAATACGCAAGTCAGATGAAATTAATGAATTAGACGCCGTAGAACAGCTTGAAAAATTTATAAAAGAGAAGATGTTTATCGAGGTATATGATAAACTACCTGAGCTGTACAATAAAAATGATAAGCAGGGAGCATTCACTTTAATGTTTGAAGCAAGTGAGAAACTATCTCAATTCACACTGAAGAGTGGACAATACTACACAAAGATTTACAAAGATTTACTCAAACGACATGACCAACGATTATTAGATAAAGAAAATGAAGATGCCTCAGGTAAGGGGATAGGTAAAGTACCAACTGGAATCAAGCCACTTGATGACTTATTACTTGGAGGAATTGCTAAAGGTAACGCAATGTTAATTATGGCAGCTTCTGGTGTAGGTAAGAGTAAGATGGCTAAATTTGCAGGAGTGAGTGCTTCAAGAAGGGGATTTAGAGTCTTACACATTCAAGGTGAGGGAACTGAAAAAGAAGCTCGTGATGCATACGATGCAGCAATTATGGGAGTGAATACTCACCGCTTGAAGTATCATACTCTTAGCTTAAAAGATCGAACTGAGCTAGATAAAGCAGTTAATCAAATCCAACATTTTGATGGAGAGATTTATCTGAAAGCATACGAGCAATTCGGAGCAGCAACTTATAGGGACATTCGAGACTATGTGGTGGACATCACTGAAAAAGAAGGACCTATCGATTTATTGATTGTTGATTACCTTGAATTATTTGATCCAGGAAATGGTAAGAAATATTCAACAAGTAACGAAGGAGAGAGAGCTCGTAGGTTGGCATGTGCAGAACTATTCACAAACATTTGTGTTGAGTTTAATATTGCTGGAATAATTCCTACTCAAGCTAATGATATTGCACCGTTACTATTTAATGACGCAACATTTCAATTGACACGACACAACATCTCAGAAGCGAAAGCTGTAGTACGTCCGTTCCCATATTTCGTTACATTGAATCAATCAATTGATGAGAAGCGTGAGAGAGTATTGAGATTGTATGTCGACAAGGCAAGGTTCGTTGACCAAAGTGCTGAGCCAGTGATACACATCTGTACAAATTATGACGTAGATAGATTCTACGACCACATAAGCACCGTAACTAAATTTGGATATGAGTTCTAACATGACATTCATTCAAAAGAAAGTAGTAGAATACTTTCAACTGAATACCAATTATAAGTCAGCTAAGGGCTGGATTTATGGTGGCAAATGTCCTTGGTGTAATAATTCAGATAAATTTGGAGTAAAGCTCAATCAAACAACCGCACAATATAAGAATCAAATATCGTACAACTGTTTTCACGGATCATGTCAACAAAGGGGAAGCGAATTCAAGCTACTCAACCACATTGGGTTGGGACATTTATTGAAACATGGTGAATTTATAGGAGAAAAGGAAAAGATAAAGAATACACTGTTTGCGGAGGATGAGGAATCATCGAGCATTGAAGTTGAAGAGGTGTCTTTACCATTAGGCTTCAGAAGGGTCCTCAGTGACCCGTACCTAGAAGGTAGAGGATTTGAACCATGGCAATTTCAGTATTACATCATTGGAAGAACTAAGTGGTATGCACCACTAAAAGACTATGTACTATTTTCAATTACAGAAGATGGTAAACATAAAGGGTATATTGGAAGATCGACATGGAGTAGGGAGCAAATGGATGATTATAACGCATCAATAAAGCTATTCAATGCTACTTGTGATAAAGAGAACCGCAAAAGGGAGCATGTCAAGTTCAACAATGAGGGCGGTGTCGATTTTGGAAAGTTGTTATTTGGATTTGATGAAGTAACCGAAAACACCGAAGAGGTGATATTAGTAGAAGGGGTAACTGACAAAGCAAACGTTGACAAACTTCTCAGATTAGATAAGAGTGATAAACTCAAGTGTTTATGCACATTTGGTAAGAAGATCAGTGAATCTCAAATCCGAAAACTGAAAACTAAAGGGATATCAAAAGTAATTTTAATGTATGACCCTGATGCAATAGATGAATCGAAAAAATATAGTATTGAGTTAGAATTGTGGGATATAAGAGTAAAAGTTGGATATTTACCAGACAAAGATCCAGGTGATCTGAACCGAGAAGAATTGACAACTGTATTGTCACAGACACAAACGCCAAATCAATTTGCTAGCTCAAAAATGCAAAAAAGAAAATTAGGAAAATGAATAAATCGAGACACCAATCACTGTATGACTTTTTACAAGCACTACAATTAGAGTACGTAAGTGCAGAATTAAGAAGCAAAATCTATACATCAAACAGTGACAAACGCTACTATAAGCGAGTGATGAGTCATAAAAAAGAGAAGATTGAAGATATTTCACTACGAAATGATCTGAATACAATATTTACCGACGATTCAGTTAAGAAGGAAGTCTATGCATTAACACATACTAAGTTTGGGATACCAACTTTCGTGTATCGCAACGATGAGGACAAAGCAAAATTTGAAGAATCAGATTTACTCAACTATTTCTCAGTTGGATCAGAAGTCAAAATTCAAGGTGATGATGAGAGCGTCGAAATAGGAATCATTGTAGATGCTCAGCAATTTGAGAATAAATGGAATGATGGAAATAACGATATAGATAGCATCCCTATCGTAGTAAAGAAGAGAAGAGATCAGAACGAAGCAATAGTGCTCGTATCGCAGATCTCAAGAATATTATAACAATTTTAAAATCGTAAATAATGGGAAGAAAGTACCAATCTACTAAGATCTTTGACAACTATTCTGTCGCTCTTAGACAATGGAAAGCAGCACATAGCCACTGCCAATTACTACACGGCTACGCATTAGAATTTAAGGTGATCTTTGAATCAGTAGAGAAGGACATAGATAAGCAGTTAGATGAGATGAACTGGATTATGGACTATGGTGGATTCAAATCAACAGATGCACAACCTACTCCAGGAAATGGACTGAAAGATTGGATGAATGATATGTGGGATCACACGACATTAATCGAGAAAGACGATCCACAACTAGAAACATTTCAATACATGGAGGAATTAGGTCTATGTAAATTGAAAGTGATGGATGCAATGGGAGCAGAATCATGCGCTAAATTAGTATTCGATCATTTTAGCGAGAGACTCGCACTTACTGGAGGAGGAAGAGTAAAAGTATTTTCAGTTGAGTGTTGGGAAGCTAAACGTAACAGTTCAATCTACACAGAAAATGGATAGAATCATAGATTATAAAAAAGTGCTACCGATTGTCGAGGTTTATACTGCAGTACAATCAGAGGGTAGCAGAGCGGGTTATCCGACAGTAGTAATTAGAACTACTGGATGTACCCACAGATGCTTCTTCGGTGAAGGAGGATGGTGTGATTCGTGGTACACGAGCATTCATCCTGAGAAAGGTAAGTTCACATTTTATAGTATTGTTGAAATGTATTACAATAATCCACACATCAAAGAAATGATGTTAACTGGAGGAAGTCCTACAATGCACCCGAAATTAGTGAATGAGTTAACACACTTTGCTCACGAACATGGTATCTTCATTACAATGGAAACTGAGGGGAGCCATTTTATCAAGACAGACTATCCAATTGATTTGATCTCACTCAGCCCTAAATTAGGTAACTCAATTCCAGTATTAGGAGAAACGACACCGCAAGGCAAGATTGTTGATGAGAGAATGATTAAGCAACACAATAAGCTGCGATTGAATATGGGAGCAATGTTAGATACCATTGCATATCATAAAGACTATCACATCAAACCAGTTTGGGATGGAGATGATATGAAAACGCTAGAAGAAATCAAAAAATTGATATTCTTATTAGACGTACCTGAGGATAAAGTGTGGTTTATGCCTGCAGGAGATAGTAGAGAAGCACTATTCAAGTCATATCCATTAGTATTTGATTGGGTAAGAGACAATGGATATAGAATGACATGGAGACCACACATTATAGCTTTTGAAGATGCTAGAGAAGTTTAAATTAAGTAATCATTTATACAAACATCATATCGCATAAAATTATTAAAAACTGCCAATGGCAATATTCACAGAACTGAGGAAGAAAAAGCAAAGATGATTGCTGAAGGCGCAGTTCATTATGGAAATTTTTTAACAGCTATGGGCTTTGATTGGAGAGCTGATCAGAATACAGAGAATACTCCGTTCAGATACGCTAAAAGTTGGGTGGAGGACATGATTAGTGGAACAATAGGAACACCACCTAAGATCACTGCATTTCCATCTGATCACTATGATGGTATCGTACTTCAAAAAGATATTCCATTCAGTTCGATGTGTTCACATCATAATCGTGAGATCACTGGAAAGGTTCATATTGCGTATATACCAAGTGATGGTGGTGAAGTAATAGGATTATCTAAGATGAACCGACTAGTTGATTTCTATTCAAGAAGACCTCAAATTCAAGAAGGTATGACGATGCAGATTTACGAAGCATTGAATGAGGTTCTTAAGGACAATAAAGGTATTGCAGTTATTGTTAAGGAGAACATGGCTGCGTAAAATGTAGAGGAGTGAGACATCACGGTGCTGCAATGATAACATCCAAATTAACTGGATTCTTTTTTGATAACAAATTAGGAACTCGCGTTGAGCTATTCAACCTAATCGCAAACCATAAATAATGAAAGAATTAATCGCTGACTACAAGATTCGACGATACTGCAAGCGACTTGCGAACGAAATATCTGCAGATCATCACACTAATGGACAGTCCGAAGAGATTGTGTTGTTAGGAGTAATGAATGGAGCTATGCCTTTCTTAGTCGATTTGTCAAGATTGATCGACCCTAAGATTCCAGTGATTATCGATACAGTGAAATGTAGCAGTTATACTGGAATGTTCACAAAAAGTAAAGTTAAAATGAGCAAAGCTCCTGATAATGACTTATCATACAAGACTGTAATTATAGTCGAGGATATAGTTGATACAGGAGATACAATGACATTTTTAGTCAATAAACTTAATTCAAAATACAATCGTATTGACTTGAAAGTGTGTTCGTTATTGAAAAGAAGAGATTGTAGATTCAGAGTTGATTATCTTGGACGGATAGTCGATGAAGGTTTGTGGTTAATAGGCTATGGACTAGACGATGATGGATTTAAACGTAACTTAAAAAGTATATTCATAAAATGAGATTAAATGCAAAACAGATCCTTGAAAGAGGGATCATCACCGGAGAGATTACTAATGATCAGATAGCACAAGTTGGTATTGATTTGAGAGTAATCGAAATTGAGAGAGTTTTTGGTGGAGGAGTAATTCCTAGAGAAGGGAAAACACTTCTAGCCAAACGTGAAAAGGTCAAGAGACAGTCGCCAACTGAAGTAAAGTCACTAGGACTTACTGGAGCAGTTTGGATGTTAGAGCCTGGTGTATATGATATTACATTCGCAGAAGGATGTGACATGGCACCTAATGTGTCTGGAAGAATCATTCACAGAAGCTCTTTGTTGAGAAACGGAGGGATTTTGAGATCAGGTGAATTCGATCCAGGATTTAGTACTAAGAACATTGGAGCAGTTATGACAATTAACATACCAATGTTGATTGAATTTAAAGCAAGATTAGGTCAATTCATAGTTGATGAAAACGAACCAGTCAATCCAGAAGACTTATATAACGGTCAATGGCAAGGAGATAAACAAAGAAAATCGTAATGAAAACAGAAATCGTAGTAAAGTTTAATATCGAAGGACTCCACGCATGGCCTGGAGTAGTAGAGAACGACAAGCTCAAAGAAGCTGTTGGATTTCTTCAATTTCCTCACAGACATCAATTTACATTCAGAGCAACTAAGCAAGTATCTCATGCAGATCGAGATATTGAAATCATTGATTTGAAGAGAATTATGATTCACTATCTATTTACCCAATATGGTAAACCACCAGTTCCAAAAGCTGAGGGGCTTTATAACAGCCACTGTGACTTTGGCAATCAATCATGTGAAATGATTGCTCAAGAGTTAGTGGAAAAGTTTGAATTATCTTCATGTGAAGTACTTGAGGATAATGAGAATGGTGCAATAGTGACGGTTAATCAAGGAGAACCAATACCACCAGCAATGAAAAAACCGTACGAAGAAATTGAAATAGCAGACCGAATAGGTAAGGGAGCTAGAATAGTGTTCCTCTGTGGTGCATTATGTAGTGGAAAATCTTACTACAAAAAAGCATTGTTAGAACAAGAGCAGAACAATGGATATCTTGCATTAGGTATGGAAGCATCTGATATTGTTAAGAATATTCTCAAGAAAGAAAGCAGAGCTGATCTTCAAGGACATCCTGAATTAGATGTTGAGATTGTTAAAGCGATTGATGGTATGAGAGATATGAGTAAAGATGATAGTATTCTAATAATAGTGTCTGGAGTACGTCAAAAAACGATTTTGCAGGCGTTTCCTAAGTCTGAATGTATTTGGGTAGATGCTTCTGAGTCAATTCGATATGAGCGCTTTAAAAACAGTAAAAAAGACGAAGATGTTTCACTACTTGGATTCACTCAAGCCAATGAACGAGATAATGAGTTAGGATTAACAGAACTTAAACAATATATTTTTAACCGTAATAAATAAAACTATGGACTTTTACGCAATACCGCCACTAAACAATTTAGATTTAATGCATAAAGGAGATCGATATTTCTGTCTCGCACAACTTTATATTGAACATCAGCATTATAGAGACTTCTTTAAGAGTCTTCCTGATACTGCATGGGTGACGTTAGATAATGGAGCTGGTGATCACGATTTAGTTACTGAAGATATTTTATTTGAAGTGATGAGAGACTTAATGCCAAGTGAAGTAATTCCTCCAGATATTCTCTTCAATGCTGACCAAACAATAATCAACGCAAAGAGATTCCACAGAAGAATGTGTGAAGAAGGTCTTTGTGATGACATTGAAGTATTCTTTTGTCCTCAAGGAAAGAATCAAAAGGACTGGCTAGAATGCTATCATTGGGGACTACATACATCTTGGGTTAAAACTCTAGGAATGAGTAAGATTGGAGTTCCAAAAGCATGGGTTGGATCAATAAATGATCGAGGAATTATGGAAGGTAGAATCAACGCATTCAACTATTTGAGAGTGAATGAAATGTTAAACAAGCCACTTCACTTCTTAGGTATGGGAGATCCAAGGGAATATGCCTATTACAAACAATTCAGTGAATTTGATTGTGTTAGAAGTAGTGATAGTTGCAACTCAATTTGGAGTGCGATGAATAGTATCAATTGGGCTGATGGAGAGTTTGTGAGAATTCCTACACCAAAAGATTATTTCAATAGAGAAATTCCGAAAGACTTAGTAATTGAGCATATAATCAAAACAAACATTAATTACTTGAAACTATCAGTTCGCTAACATCACTAATACTGCGCAGTTGCAGAATAAATATAAAAGTACTATCTTTATAGTCTAATCGTAAACTATGTCAATTACCCAAACACTTAAAGACGGTACATTTTTCGTAACAGATGATAAAGACGTAATGTGTATATTCGAAAAGAGATATGTATCAGGATTAATGATTTCAGATTATCCTGGAATTATTCAATCAATTGAGATCACAAAAGAGGTTGTTGCAGACGCATACTTACTCGACAAAAAACAATTTGTAGATAAGTATGAAGAGAGATTACTTCCTAAAGCACTACTAACAACATTGCAGTTATATAGGACTTTGAGAGATATCATTGTTGATGAGAAGGTTGTGATTAAAGCTGAGAAGAAAATCATCACAAAGGCACCGAAAGGTTCGAGACTTCAACAAGTGAAAAACTTAATTGCTGCAGGTATAATCAGTCCAAAAGAAATTGCAAGCCACTTAGGAACCAATGCAGCTTATGTATCAACCTTAATCCGAAAGATCAAAAATGAAAATGAGTAATGATATAGCAAGTAAGCTCACAGGAAAGAACTTACAGGACGCTACAGAGAATCAAATAAAATCTGAGCTGAAATTATTCATTAAGGATAATGGTGGAGAGGATTTTCTAATTGATGATGACCTAATTACTTTGATTGAGTTAGCAGCGATATATTCAGACGTCACTGACATTGATGCTAAGATTGCTGATGTTCAAGCAGAACAAAACAACCAACCACTACCAACATATAAGAGAGTTGGATGTGTGTTACGTACAGCAGATCCAAAACACAAGAAGATTGTTGAGAAGATAGCTGAGTTGATTTGCAATTTTCATTTAGACTTGACTTTTGTAATTAAAGATAAAGGCATAGCGCTAATTGATGCAACTAATGCAGTATTCACATTTGAGAATCTCAGACAGATTGAGGGAATGTCGACAGAATATAGTGGTATAGTTACATTATCAAATATCAAAACAGATGAAGAGTTACAGAAAGTTGTTAGCCCTCAATATTATAGAGATAAGACTTGGGACTTTTTAGGAAGACTCAAGCGCTGTGAAGGAAAGTACTTTACTGTTACCGAGCTATTAGACTTGGTTGCAGATCGCAAAATAATCACATTCGACCGTTATGAATAAAGAATTAGAAAATTGGTTTTTCGACAATTACATTAACTACGAAAACTACGGAGCAAATAAGTATAAGACTGCATTAGGAATAATGCAGTTATTGCCGTACAGCAATTGCATTGATGTTGAAGAAAATCAAATGGATTTACATTTGACTTATGATATTTCAGAAGATATTATAGATCAGAAGATCGATTATGTGATTTACAAATTTGGTGGGAAGTTTTACTATAACCCAATCACAGAGATTTCTAACGTTGAGCTCAAAGAACTAAAGTACATAGGAGACTACACAGAATATTTACCGAAGAATGAAGAGTCACACGTGTTCGCTGGTGTTCACGGTAGGTATGAGGTGATGAGCGGTACTCGTGACTATAAAGATTGGTGTAAAAAAGCAAAATTTCTACAATACAAGACACTTGCAATTTGTGAGAAGAATACTTTAGCTGGAACACTACCATTTCAAATGGCATGTAACAAAGCTGGATTAAACGCAATCATAGGATACTCAGCTTCGGTTGAAAATACTAACGGAGATGTCTATCAACTCAAGTTATTTTGCATTAACCATAGTGGTTGGATCAATTTGCTTGAGATCAATACAATTATCAACATTGACAATGAAGGAGTAATTGATGAAGCAGATTTGTTACCACTACTCAAAGGACTTGTCGCGGTGATTCCTCCAGGAATGCATTCACATAGAGCAGTATTATCACAATACAATAAACACGCAGACAAAGCGTTCTTTCAGATTACAACAAACGAATATCTTTCAAATCAAAAAGACGAGACAGTACTGATATCTAGCAAGGAGTATATTGATAAGGATATGGATATAATCAATCCAATTCTAATTAGTGATGCATATTGCTTAGACCTAGAAGACACTCATATTAAACAAGTACTGAATAAGCAGGGTTCTGTTAAGCAAGAATATGCTACATCAAACCACTATCTACGTAGTTTTCAAGAGCTTGCAGACGAATTTGCAAATCTATTTGAACTCAAGGATATGAGATATCCACAAATTTGGAATCAATCAGTCAATTCACTAGCGTGGATCAATAATCAATGTAAATTTAATATCAATACAAAAGAACTATTTTTGCCCAAATATGAAATGACCGACAAAGAGGTTGTTAAGTATGGGACGCCTGAGAAGATGTTTGAGATGTTAATTTATGAAGGCTTGATAAAAAAGTTTCCTGATAATGTAGCTCAGTCTGATGATATCTGGAAAAGAATTCACATGGAACAAGATGTAATCACTAGAGGTGGTTTTATTGACTATTTCTTAATTCTATGGGACATCATCAATTGGTGTAAAACACAGAACATTCAAGTGGGACCTGGAAGGGGATCAGCTGCAGGATGTTTGATATCATATTTGCTAGGTGTAGTTAAAATTAATCCACTTCAATTTGGATTAATCTTTGAGCGGTTCCTAAATGAATCTCGTATCAAAGAAGAGATGCCAGATATTGATTTAGATTTCGCGTCAGACAGAAGAGATGAGGTGATTGAATATATGAGGACCCGATACGGACACGACTTTGTTTGTAGAGTAGGGACGTATGGGACACTACAGATGAGAGGTGTGATTAAAGAACTTGCACGTGCATATAGTTACAATGGGACCTATGAAATGAACTTCATAACACACCTAATTGAAGACAACGAAGATTGGCAATTCATATTCAAGAATTCATTAGGAAATCCAGTACTGAAAAACTTCATTGTTGATAATCCTGAGATAGTAAATGATGCAAAGATTGTATTTAATTCAATCAAGTCAACATCAATGCACGCTTGTGCTACAATTATAGTACCAAAAATTAAAGATAAGGATGGAAACTTATTAAATATCTATCAACAAATTCCTGTCAGAAAAGAGAATGGAATGGTCGTTAGTGAGTGGGAGGGAGATATAATGGCAGATGCTGGATTCTTGAAAGAGGATATCTTATCAACCAAACAGATGGCTAAGATCGGTCACATATTTGATTTAGTTAAAGAGAGAACTGGGATACAACTTGACATGGAGAAGATTCCACTTGATGACCCTGAAGTATTTAATCTATTCAAACAAGGGTATAATCAAGACGTATTCCACTTTGGATCTACTGGATTAACATCATATTTGAAGCAATTGAAGCCTGACAATATTGAAGAGCTTATTGCAGCAATTGCATTATATCGTCCAGGAGCAATGGCATCTAATTCACATACACAGTACGTTAAGTTTAAAGACAAAGAGCTGCGAGCTACATATGATTTCGGACTAAAAGATGTCACTCAAGATACTTACGGACTGTACATATATCAAGAACAGATTATGAAGGCTGTGCAGGTATTAGGTGGGTTTACAATGACCGAAGCAGATGGTGTTAGAAAGGCAATGGGTAAAAAGATAAAGTCTAAGATGGACAGTTATCGTGTTCAATTCCTTGAGAATGCAGTACAGAAAGGTTGTGATGAAAAAGAAGCAATATTAATTTGGGATAAGTTAGAGGTGTTCTCAGGATATGGATTCAATAAGTCGCATGCTGCAGCATATGCAGTAATTGGTTACTATTGTAATTGGCTAAAACATCATCATCCACTAGAATTCTGGACAGTAGCATTTCAATTTGCTGATGAGAAGAAGATATTGGATTATGTAGGAGAGATTCATAGAGTAGGGGACATCGAGATTGTTGCACCAGATATCAATAATTCACAAATGGAGTTTAAGAGTGATGTTGAAAAGAACAGAATTTACTGGAACCTAAGTAGTATCAAATTTGTAGGTGAAGTTGCATCAACTGATATTATAGAAGAGCGAACTAAAAACGGCAAGTTCTTTAGCATGGAAGAGTTCACTGAAAGACTCGGTGGCAAATCTGTTAATAAAAGAGTTGTTGAACAACTGATTCTTGCTGGATGCTTTGATGATATGTATAAAGTGGTTAATCCTAGAGAGCGATTCAAAGCACTAGAAGACTACTACACAACGACTAAGCATAAAATGAAGGAGGAATTTTCTGATAATAAGTCAGTGGACTACTACTGGTCAATCAAGCAGTCAGAGGTAAGTAAATTGAGTAATTTAGATTACGATAAGCTGATTGCAGAATCTATGTTTGCGCCATTTAGTGATAAAACATATATAACATTAGAGAAATTGAATTCACTCAAACTTGGTACCGACAAAAGTAAGACAGCAATCATCGCTGGAATGGTAGAAGAGATAGTAGTTCGTAAGACTAAAGACAAAAGATCGTATTGCGTGATAACAATCCAACAGCATGATGACAAAGCCTACATCAGAGCTTGGCCACAGCAATTAGAATTAGTGGAAGATGACCCGAGATTTTTTCAGTTAGGGCAACTCATTGCATCAAACGAAAAGAAACTCGCAATTTTCAGAGGAAAGTTAGCATACAACTCATATATAAACGGTAATGAGTTAGTGATGAGTGATAGGCTACAAGGACCAATGTTACAAATTTTCTAAATAATGGTTGGTTATAAATATAAAATTATTATCTTTAACGAAATATAAATCGTAAAAATGGAATCACTAGTAAAATTCACACAAGAACATTTATCAAAACTAAATGACGCTCAACTCCGTAAGGTATTGAGAAAGGACTTTGGGTTCGCAAAAGGAACTAGCATCATGAGCTCACAAGAGCTTGTCGATCAAATTCTAAAGCTCAAACAAGCAAAACAAGATGAGATTGACGCAAATAGTGGCTTAGATGAAGATGTAATTTATACAGATCTTACAAGGAGTGAGTGGAAGATTGAGAAAATTAAAGATGGTGTAGTGCATATCTATAATGCAGATGGTCACAAAACCAATACTACAATCACTTCAATGAAACAAACATTCTCTCAGATGAGATACACCAAGTTCACTGTACAAGCTGCAGCAGAAGTTGATGAGGTAGTAGAACAAGATGTTACAGAACAAGATGTTACAGAAAATGCATGTACTCAAGTAGAGATGTTTGATGAGGCACCGGAACCTAAAGTGGATGTATTAAAAAAGAGTAAAATTGAAATCACAGTTGATGGTAAGAAGATATCTAAAAGTGGAATAGTTCGTGCATTAATACAGCGTGAGAGTGAAGCTGGAAATGACTTCAACTCAGGTTCAATTATGAAAATGTTGGAAGCTGAGCATGGATTAAAGATTCATCGTAGTTTCTGCTCTTCATTAATAGCTAAAGCCAAAGTCTAATGTCGCAAAAAGAAACAGTAACCATACCTCTAAGAGGTAAGGTCGTAAATCTACACTTCACTGAATTTGGTAGTGATGTTGATGTAGATGAATTGTGTAGAATTGATTACTCAAATATGTACGCTGAGCTAATTACAATATCATCATTGATGAATCGTGTTGGATTGTGGAAAGCTGAGGCAGATAATGCAGAACAGGAAGCTAGACTTGAAAGAGATGTTGTCATTGCTACAGCTGCAGAGAGAATAGAACAAGAAGAGTTGCCAAAGAAACTAACTGGACCTCAAATGACCAAGAAGCTCGATTTAGATCCGGTAGTAATGAAAGCACGTAGAGTTCGTTTACGAAAAGGAAAGGAAGCTGCGTACTTAGATTCACTGTATTGGGCCGTAAAAAGTAAAGAAAAGAAGGTGGGAGTCATCGGAGAAAAGATGAACTTGACGCCAGAAGAATTTGAGAATAATCTCATTGAAGGTGTCTGGAATGGCATTTTAGTAAATACGAAGAAAAAATTAATTTAAAATCAAAATCATGAAAAAAGTATTATTTATTGTATTAGTAGCATTGTTCACATTTAGTTGTGCAGAAGATGAATGCACTCAAGACTGTTATGTAGTTGAAGTAGGGTCCTCTGCGAGAGGAATTAGTACTAAAGGAAAAGTATTCGTTTGTCATAAAGGCAGTACGTTGGAAATTGAGCAATCATCATTGCAAGAACACTTAGATCACGATGATACTGAAGGTAAGTGTGAAACATTGTCAGTTGGTGGTTTAACATATGGAAATGGAATTAACGTTGAGATAGCTTGTAAGTATGACTTACCATTCATATCAACAGATCCTGATACCGGAAAACAGTATCTATATACAGAATCAAAGTAACAAGAATATACGTTCTTTAACATAAATTATTTTCGATAAAGACTTAGCTGTGATGCTATTGTTGGGACCCGAGTTCGATTCTCGGCAGCTCCACCAATTGGGATCCTTGAAGCTGGATGGTAACGAAAGAGATTAGAGAAAGCCTTGGCAATGTGCCTACGTCTCTTTCCCCTCGCCGTATAACCCTGGGGCTGACTGGTTTTGACTGCAATTTGTAAGCAATTAAGAGAAGATAATTAATATAACTCCAAAAGTTATAAACCTTTTTGAGCCTCAGCTTAGAGCTGTGGCATAAGACGTCTGGGACGTACGACAACGTCCCTTTTTTAAGAATCAATCGATCCGACAAGATCAAATAGATAATTATTAATCAAATTTAAACACATGGAAAACAAACCATTTGACCGTAGTGCCTATAAGGCTACTAGCGTTTCGACCTTAAAAGAGGACGAAGAAAAAGTAAAAGAGCTCACTGGGAATAACCTGGGAGACAGAATCGCATTCTTGAAATTACCACCAGGTAAAAGTAAAGTCAGAATATTCCCTGCTCATCTTGATGCAAAATCATTCTGTTATGCACGTACAGTTCACTTCTTAGAATTAGAGTCTAAGGACAAGGATGGTAAAACGGTTAAGAATGACGCTGGTCAGACAGAATTCAAAAGACGTCCAGTATTCAATGCCAAAATCCATGGAGCATTCCCTAAAGGAGTTGAGCCAATTGACATCATCGACGATTACATCTCGCGTGTATTTAAGAAAGCACATGCTGAGATCCAAGATGACACTCAACGAAAGAACTACCTCAATCCACTTACATTTTTGAAAACTGGAATTATTGGTAAGACCAAATGGTTGGTGTACGCTAACGTGTATAATGAGAATGGTGTGCCTGAGTTTGGTAAACTAGAAATGGCTACCACTGTCAAAGATAAGTTGAATGAAATTTCAGCAAACCAAGATGGTGAAGGACCGATGACAGTTGACCCATTCACAGATCCAGATGATGGAAGATGTGTATTTGTTACATACACTCCAGATGAGAAAGATCCGAAGAAGAAGTATTCTGCTGCAATTGACTTTATGAAGCCAACACCGTTGACAGATGAAGAGATGCAGAATTGGGCTAGTCAAGATTCGTTAGAGAAGCAATTAGTTGGTTCGTATTCATACAGTGATTTCATGAATGCTGTCGCTGGACTTAAAAGGTTTGATGACCAAAGTACTCACTTACTAAGAGCAAACGGATTCTCTGCAGGATATGGTATCTTTGCTGATGAAGACTTCTTAGATGTATGTGAAAAAGTTGCCACTTATTTCCCTGAGAAATTTGAAGATGCTGCAGAACCTAACAGTTTTATTGATGGACCTGAGAAAGTCGAGACTCACAAAACTGAGGCAACGACTGAGAAAGTTTCGCCATTGAAAGCACCAACATTAGAAGAGATGAGTTTAGACCAGTTAGCAGCATATGTTGACAAGCAAGGTTTAGATGTAACCATTCTTCCAGATGATGCTGAGGCAGATGTCATTCAAGCAATTCGTGACGAAGAAGCAGATCAAATTGGAGACGTTGCAGCAACTACACCAAATGCAGAAGCAGACGGTGAAAAAGCATGGGAGGATTTAACTAGTGATTCTGCAGAAGAAGTTGTAGAGACTAGAAAAGCAAGAGGTACAAGAAGTACTCAACTAGATTAAGAGTAGGAACCCTGGAAAATGCCACCGCTGATTCATGTGGCATTTTTTTAAACTATCGTTATGAGCAAACCGGTATTTACAATTATTACAGATTTACATCTTCAAGACGATAACGTCAATGAGGTTGTTTCAGTTGTTGAACAAGCAATTGAAAAGACAGCACAATTAGGACTTCACTGGATTTTCTGTGCAGGAGACATTTTCAATTCAAGAAAGAGTCTGAGCTTCACAGTACTACAAGCGTGGAGTAACCTATTAGAATACTGTATGTCACATGATGTGTGTATGGTAGGTATTCCAGGAAACCATGATAAATTAGATTACACTTCAAAAAGCAGCTATTTAGACATCTTCAAGGACCATCCCAACTTTATGTTGTATGATGAGTACGGATGTAAGGAGATAGTTGATCAAGAAATATATGTTCATTTAATACCATACTTTGATGAGAAATCAGAGTTTGCAAATCAATTTGCAAAAGTAAAGATGCAACCAAACGCAATGAACTACCTAATAACTCACATTGCAATAAACGGAGTAAGTAACAACGATGGTAGTGTAGTAGATACTGCAATCACACCAAACTCATTTCATAAATTTAAGAAGGTATTTGTTGGACATTATCACAACAAACAAGATGTACTATCCAACATACATTACATTGGATCTATTAGACAGAATAATTACGGAGAGGACACTGATAAAGGAATGATAGTGATATATGAGAATGGATTTCATGAACAAATCAAACTTAATTCAATTGAATATCACACAGTAAAGATTGATATTGATAAAGCAAGTGACGAAGAGATTACCAAACTATGCACCAAATGGGGAGATTCACAAAACAATGTTAGGTTCAAGTTTGAAGGAACTAAAGCAAAAATTGACGCACTAGATAAAACCAAGTTCGATTTACTCGATATCGATGTTAAGTGCACTTACAACGATCCGAATGTAGATTTGTCATATAAAGATGCTGTGACATTCACTGGATTTGATAAGGAAAGTATAATTGAAGAATGGGACGGATTCTGTAAAGAGAATCTTGAATTGGATCATAAATTAGGAACCGAATACTTACAAAAAATATTATGAGTAAAGAATCAGCAATTGCAGACCTAGAAAAAAGATACGGTAAAGGGTCGATTGGAAAGGTCAAGGACTTTGAGAAGATTGATATACCGCGCATAAACTCAGGTCTATTGTCATTAAATCATCACACTGGTGGAGGATATCCTAGAGGAAGAATCATTGAAATTTATGGTCCTGAGTCATCAGGTAAGACCACACTATGTCTACATGCAATGGCAGAAGAACAGATGCTTGGCAATACCGTAGCATTCATAGATGCAGAGCACAGTTTTGATAGAGACTACGCAGAAGCATTAGGTATGGATGTTGATGAGATGATTTTAGGTATCCCTAGTAATGGTGAAGAAGCAATGGAGCAAGTTCGTGGATTGATTGCTGGAGGAGGAGTAAGTTTAATTGTGGTTGATTCTGTAGCAGCAATGATACCTAAAGCTGAAATGGAAGGAGAAGTTGGTGATTCTAAGATGGGTCTTCATGCAAGACTAATGTCCCAAGCATGTAGAATGATATCGGGACCTGCTGAGAAAACTAAAACTACAGTAATGTTCATTAATCAATTACGTATGAAGATTGGTGTGATGTTCGGCAATCCTGAGACTACCACTGGTGGTAATGCACTAAAGTTCTACGCATCAATTAGATTAGATGTCCGTGGAAGTACTCAGATAAAAGACAAAGAGGGAACATCAATTGCACGTAAAACTAGAATCAAAGTAGTTAAGAATAAAGTAGGTAAACCATTCGGAGGATGTGAAATAGACATGACTTTCGGTCAAGGATTTGATGTTATTGCTGAGATGCTCGATATGGCAGTTGAGGCTAAAATCATAAATAAAAGTGGATCTTGGTTCAGTTATCAAGAGACTAAACTTGGACAGGGTCGTAATGCAGTAATAGAATTACTGCGAGACAACATCGAGCTTCAAGATGAAATAAGAGAACAAGTAGTAAAAGCAATCGTATAATGTGGCATGTTAAAAAATTATCGTTAATAGACTTCATGTCTCATCGTGATACCGTCCTGGAAATAGTCCAGGACCAAGCGACAATGATATATGGAATCAACAAAACTAACAAAGGTCAGAGTAGTAATGGAAGTGGCAAAAGTGCAGTTCTTGAGGGAATTGTCATAGGTGTATTTGGAGAGCCATTACGAAAAGTATCAACAAAAGTAATGGTAAGACGAGGAGGTCCTACTCATGCAAATGTGATACTAGAACTACATAACGACAAGTTAGATCACACCGTAATCATTACAAGAACAGTATTCAAGAATACCAAGTCAAGTGAGGTAGACATTACAATCAATGGTATAGCACCACAAGGACTTCAACGTAATGGAGCAAACAAGTATGATGTTCGTGAAGCGAATAAGTGGATATTGAATCAAATTGGAATATCAAAAGAAGACTTATTGAATTACTTTTTGGTTAGTAAAAAGCAATATAAATCATTCTTTGCATTAGGAGACGTTGCTAAGAAGGAAGTGATAGGAAGATTCAGTCAATCAAATCAGATTGAACCAGTGTTTGAAGTAATTAAATCAGAGATCGATCATATAACTTCGAGTAAAACGCTGATAGAACAGAAAATTACCGCGAATAAAACAAAGATCGACGTGTACCAGGAGCAATTGGATAGATTTGATCTAAACGCGTTGCAAATCAACGATAAACAAGCCGAACTAACTTTGCAAGATAATCTACTTACACTTAAAGAGAAAACTAAGCCGCTTGAAATATTAATTCAAACACTGAATGGTACGTTAGATCAACTTAATTTGCAACTCAATACAATTCCAAAGGTTGAAGGCGATAGTACTAAGGATGAACAAACATTGAAAGAGTATAACGCTGAGCTTGCTGGATTTACTACAGAGGCAAATGAGGTAATGAATAAACTGACTGAGTATGAGAATAATTTAAGAGGAGCAATCAACTGTCCGAAATGTCAACATAAATTTAATCCAGGAAAGGTTGATGTCGATATGGAGAAGCAAGAAGAGCTTAAAGCAAAGGCGATTAAATTAGTTGGTGAGATTAATGTTGATGTAACTGCAGTTAAGGCGGACATTAAAAAGGTTGGAGAAGCAATTAGTGTTCGTGATCAAAAATTGGCCGCTAGAAGAGCGATTGTCCGCGCGAAGCAGTTAGAAATTGATGATAAGACTGCAGAGATCACTCGTGAGACTAGAAACTTGACAAATAATAAAGCGTCAATAAAGTCAGTTGAAGACCAGATAGCAATCTTGAAGAATAAGGTAATAACTGATCCAACTGCAGATTTGGAAAAGAGTATTAGAGATCACACTAACGCTAATATGGAGCATCAAGGTAAAATTGATGCACTAGACATTAAGTTAGGTGATAAGAAGCAGTGGGAGAGTCATTTCATTCGATTTAAAACGCACTTATCGAACAAAACAATAGGTGTAATGCAGGCTCATTGTAATGAATACCTAGATAGAATAGGGACAGACCTATCACTGAACATTGAGGGGTACAAAGTTAATCGCGATAAAAGTATCCGAGAAAACATAACAACCAATGTTTTGAGAGATGGCGTTGATGAAGGAGTATTGGATGCTTTCTCAAGTGGAGAAGAAGCTAAAATCATCGTTAGTATGATATTGACGCAGCAGAAGTTAATTAACTCAAGTTGCGCAAATGGAGGATTTGGCTTATGTTTCCTAGATGAAATAATCGAATCAGTCGACACCGTAGGTATATCTGGATTGATGACAGCACTAAACAGTTTAGGGCAAACAATTGTAGTTATCACGCACGGAACGTTCGACCAACAGTATGAAAATACACTAAGCGTAGTTAAGAAAAATGGAATCTCCGAAATTAGTTAGAGAAAAATTATATGTTCATGCAGGGACGTTTGCTGAGTTTCAGCGCTACGCGAAAGCTAACATTGACTATGATTGTGAATATATTGTAGATGACAATACTCTTCGTGGCAAGCAGCCTGGAAGAGTTATTCGTATTGACACCTATCAAGAGAAATGGAACGACCAGGCAATTGAAGAATCAATACAAACAGCACTAGAACAGTGGGAAGCTAACGCACCACAAGGACCAATTCAAACTAATGAAGATGGTGAAGACATGACAAGTTATGGAGTCTCATAGATATATAGGAATAGATCCAGGAAAGTCCGGTTATTGGGTAATGCTTGATGGAACTGGTAAGGTTGTTAATCACGACAAAACACCACTAGTTGGTAGAGCTTACGATAAACAATCAATGGTACAATTACTTCAAGAATGTGCTGCTCTAACTAAGTATGTCAGAGTTCATGCAGTACTTGAAGATGTTCATGCGAATGTAATTGGAGGGAAGGCAAGTAACTTTGATTTAGGAAATGGCAAAGGACTCTGGGAGATGGCGCTGATGGCACTTAAAATACCTCATACAATGGTCACTCCAAAAGAGTGGCAGAAATATATGTTTCAAGGAGCCAAGACTCAGTATCAACCAACCAAAAGAATAACCAAAAAAGGCACTGCAGTTAAAAAGGTAGACACCAAAGCAACCGCCCTACTCGCAGCAAAAATGCTTATGCCGCAGCAAGACTGGAGAGTGGTAGGTAAGACTGGAAAATTTACAACAAAAATCGACGATGGATTTGTAGATGCGTATTTAATGGCGGAATATTGTAGAAGAAAATTTAAGTAAAAATGATTACATATAACTATTGTTGTATTCAAGATGATTGTGAAGTGTCTGGAATTATTCCTATTAAGAAGGAAGAAGAGCATGAAGACCGCGTAGAGTACTGTTATGGCTGCGATAAACCATTAAAGCATGTAGGTCAACTGTGTAATGTAGCTATTCGAGGAGACATTCAAAGTAGAATGTTACGCAACCAAGCACACTTCAAGAGAAGAGCTAAAAGGCACTCAGCTAGTGAAGACCAACAGGCATTAAAAAAGAAACGTCAAGACGAGGAGTTCGCAACAATGGGACTTCATAAAAAGAAATAGTATGCAACACGTAAAGAACAACGAGCACAGAACAATGATTGATTTCCTTGAGTTGCTCAACAGTATTGGTTATAATATCGTATCAATCGACAACACATTTTATATATTTACTGCCTTTCAAGAGGTAGATGATGTAATTAATGAAATTGAACTTACTGGCAAGAATGCTACATTCTTAATCGAGAATACAGTAGCAACTGCAGCAGCCAATATTTTAAAGAAGAACGAGCTTATTAGCAGAATCGACGAGATTCCTAGTAGAAGAAGAGTTTTTCATCCAAACACCTTATACGTAAAATATTTATCAAGCTAGAATGCAAGATATTGTTATTAGGAATGTCCTAATTATTCAAAAGTCACAGTTAAAAGCATACGTTAGAAGAGAGATGTTAAAACGACCTGGCTTAATGAGTCATGTCACTAATCGATCAGTGTTAGAAGCACTTATATTCATTAAGGGATATGCTAGTGCAATTGAAAAGGACATAATGTTACCCGTAATCAAAGCTGAAGTTCAACAACTATTGTTGGAGCAAGGCCTAAAATATATAATACAAAAAATTGAATCGACACTTAAAAATTCCTAAAGACTGTTTCCGTCGCTCTAAGGACCGCAATATCTTAACAGATGTTTGCTTCTACTATGAGCTTAAAACGATCTCAGACAATGGCTTTTTCGCCAAAGGAACGTTGAATTCACTTCATAAAGAGCTAGAATATTCTCAATCTAATATATGGAAGAGACTTGCCCGTCTAGTTAAACTTAAACTAATAAAACAAAACGCCAATGGATATCAGGTCGTATCATACGACCAATTGTTTGAAGTGTTAGGATATGACCTAACACCAACCGAAACACGTAGAGGAACGTTTAAAATACATAGGGTTCCGCTACAACAATGCAAACATATAAAGGACTTGCTAGCTTTCTTAGAGATAAGAGACAACTTAAAAAGCCAAGTTTACAGAGCCTTCAATAATCTGAGACGAACGGATCAGTACACAGGACAAAAACTTTACTGCGCTAATAATGAGGATAGAAAGAAATATCTGAATGAATATGCGAACAAAAATTACGTACAGATGATTGTCAGTAACGATCAGAATATCGAACTTTGTAATATGTTAGAAGCATTTGGGAAAGGAAAGAGTACACATTGTAATCCAGACGTTACATTATCCCTACAAGGGATTTGTAATCTATTAGGGTTATCTAATACTTCTTGCGCCCATTTAATTATCAACCGTTTAGTTGCTCAGAAGAGATTGACTAGTACTAGGAGAGAAGCGTTCATCGAAACCACTACTTTAACCTACACTGAATTCAAAGCAAAATATTCTGATCAATATACTATGAGAAACGGAATGATATTTAGAACTTTAAGTAATCAACTTACTTGTATCAATTAATAACACTACTTACCTCCCTGAGGTAGATAATAAAAGCTATATATAAATCTATATGAATGATTTAGAATCAAAATATATATTTTTACCAGAACCAGAGAAGCCATTTGTTAGGTGTATACTCAACGAGACTATTCTAGTGCGCTACAACACCAAAGCATGGGAACATCCAATCGAAATGAACACACTTTGTTTGAATTAATTAGGAAATAATGCACCAAAAAGTTGCACCATAGATATATAATGGGTATCTTTATCTCAGAATAAAGCACGAAGCCTTATTTGAATCACAACTTAAATCGGAATATTATGAAAACTTTAAACAACATTTTAAACACAGACACAGTAACAAAAGTAGGTTATTTAATCGCTGCTACATTAATCACATTAGCTATTACAGCTGCAATCTTTGCAGTAAACAACCCTGAAAGAATTTCACTTTCATTTTAATACTGCACTAAAATAATGCACTTAAATGTTGCATAGAGATATAAAATGTGTATCTTTATGCAACATTAATCGTTTAAATACATATATTATGTCACTACAAATCGGATTCGCAACACAGTTCTTCACTCTTTGGAGCGTAGGAGAACCTTTCAAACATTTTTTTAATAAGTATGACTTTGAGTACAGAACAAGTATTCAATACCTTAGAAACCTTTCTAAGGATGAAGCTAAAGCAATTGACAAAGCAGTTAAATTTGGTGCTACAGATACATCAGTACATGAGTACCTAAGAGGTAAGAGTCAATCATTCACAGTTAGTGGATCAAAAGGAACTGATCGTCCAGATTGGGAATTTCCTGATGGGATTCATAGACATGGATTTGGTGATATCAGAAAATTTGGTATTGCTCAGGAAGGTGAAGATCCGATGACTAGGGGATTCGTTGAGAGAAAAGCTGATAAGATCAAAGCTCTATGGACTTTGTACTTGAAGAAAGAGATACTTTTCGGTGAGAATAGTGCTCGTCCTGATTGGATTCGTCCATGCGTATATGCTAGAAGACAACTTATTAACTTAGGTGTAATCGTTAAGCATGATGGTCAGTATATGACTCCAGCACAAGTTGAGAAACATGATGCTAGAAAAGCACTTGAGGTAATAAAGAATACTGCAACTGCAGGTCATCACGAGAATGATGGTGATAAAGTTCAATTGAACCTGAAACAGATTGATTCATTTGGATTTGAAAGTCAATTCGGATACACTCACATCATTACTTATATCGACGACCAAAACCGTCTATTCAAATATATGGGAGCTTCTGCACCAGGAATATCTACGGAGAATTTCTCAACAATAAAATGTACAATTAAGCACGCTGAATATAAAGAGGTCAAAGAGACTAAGATTCAGAGAGCTAGAGTATTAACTAAATAAAATCGGAAATCATGTCAGACGAAAAATTATTAGACAAAATTAAAAAATTAATCACCCTTGCAAATGATGCAGGGGCAACGGAAGCAGAGGCAGATACTGCAATGAGTATGGCCAACAGACTGTTATTAATGCACAACCTTACAATGGCTGATGTCAAGTTAAAGCCTGATGCTAAGTTTGAACGTAAGGATGGCGCAATCATCATTGGTGAGGGTCATCACGAAGGTAGTTGGGAAGATGCATTGATGGCAGTATTATGTCAATTCAATATGTGTTCAAGTATTATTCATAGAACAAAAGGTCTTCGTAGAGCTGGCATTACTATTATTGGTGCCAAAGCTAATGTTGAGATCGTACTATACTTATTTGATAGTGCACGTAATATGTATAGAGGACTTGCAAGTAAACGTTACAGTGAATACAGTAAGGCTATTGTTAATTTGTTCAAGCCACATGGTTATGATAGAAAATCACTTTACAAATTGACTCACAACGACCTTTATTCTAACGGTAATAAGGACCGAGTTTTAGAACGTAGAGGTGTTTGGAGACCACAATACCTAAAAGGATGTGTATGTGGCCTGCAAAACAAGTTACAAGCGCAAAAAGATGAGATGATGCAACAAGAATATGCTGGAGGTATGGAATTAATGTTAGTTGATAACATGAAAGAGCTTGAAGAATTTGTTAAAATGGAATTTGACAATCTTAAACAAGGTAAGTCAAGACAGATGCCAACTAGAAAACAGGCATTCTCAAAAGGAGTTAGAGATGCTCGTGAAACTGAATTGGTTCAAGGACTAGGAGACTTCACTCCATCAGAAAAAATTGCATAAAAAAGTTGCACTAAAGATATAGGATGTGTATCTTTCCGTAGAATTAAAATCGGAATATCATGGAATACATTGTAATTTTAGGAAAAGGATCAGTTAAAGGAACAACAATTCCCACGTCATTAAAGGTGTGGTCATCTAAATTCAATCGTGAGGTTGGAGATAAGATCACATTTGAAGGAGAAGTTTGGACAGTGCAACAAGCAGAGCTTTCATCTAAACAAGAAGCTATTGAATTGAAGAATAGCATCATCGAACTCTTTATCGAGAAAGGATATTGGAAATCAGTAAGAACATTTAGAACAAAATTTTAATAATAAAATCGGAAAATCATGAAATTAGTACAAGAATCGTTTAATGACACAGTAATGGGATCTGAAAAAGAGATGAATTTCTCTATCAGTGACGATAATCCTATCATCTTCGAAATCCTTAGAGATAAGATGTATAGCAATAAGATCGGTAGTATCTGTAGAGAAGTATCTTCAAACTCACGTGATGCTAATAGAGAAGCTGGAAATGCTGATCTACCAATTGAGATCACAATTATCAAACCATCAGATAAGATTAATATCAACGCATTAGTTGGTCACTTGAGTATATCATTCAAGGATTATGGTGTTGGAATTACTCCTGACCGTATGGAAAACGTATTCGTAAAGTATGCTGCGTCAACTAAAAGAGATACAAATTCACAAACCGGTGGATTCGGATTAGGTGCAAAGACACCATTCGCATATACTGACACTTTCACAATCGTTACAATTTGTAATTGGGAAGGAAAACTTCAGAAATTCACATATACTGCAATGATTGATGCTAGTAGAAAAGGTAAGATGATACTTTTTGAAACTGAGGATGCTCCAGATCAATCTACTGGAACTCAGATAATTATACCAATTAACACTCCAAATGACAGAGCACAATTTGAGAGAGAATGTGTAAACTACACATCATTCTGGGGAGTTGGTCAGGTTAAGTACAATGGATTTGAGAATGAGCCTAGTGTAAATGCAATCATTCAAGACACAGATCAGTTCACGATATATTATAATGAAGACCTTGACAAAAGGTATAAGTTACTTATTGATGGTGTGCCTTATCCACTTGACAGAGACTACGTTAAAGTTAGTCGTTTAGGATTAGGTAGTGGATATTGCTTAGCTCTAAAATTTGGAGTTGGTCAACTGAATATCAGTGCAAATCGTGAGTCAATCCAATATGATGACGCTACAGTTAAGAAAATCAACAAGTTATATGCTGATATCAAAGCTGATATCCTTAAAATGTTTGTTGAGAAATTAAGTAGTGCAGACAACTATTTAGAGGCTTGTATCAAACATGCTACAGTTAATGCTAAGTTTCATGATATCAGATACATTGAAGATATTGACACTCGATTAATCGCATATGCATTTGCTGATGGTGGATATGGTAGTGAGAGAGGAATTCTTTGGGATTGTAAAAGACAAGTGTTGAAATCAAATGATTATGAAGGGAAGAAGATAATCACTAGATTTCAATTCAAACACCATAAGGTGATCTTTGTTAAGAATCCAGGCACTTATGATAAAGTGAAGTACGCAGAGACTTCATCATTTGGAATTAGCCCACGTAATATCAAGATTGCAAAATACTACGGGGACAAGAAGAGAAACATCAGAAGAAACCGCACTATTTGGGATGAGCAGATTGCCAATGAAATGGATACATTTATGTTAATCGTTCCAACCGGCGATGATGTTAAAGGTCAGAATAATGAAATGCTTGCATTTCAAGATGTTGGATTTGAATTCAAGATGTATGGTGATGTGCCAATGAAGAAGGGTGATTCAACTTACAGTAAGTACGTTAAACAACCTAACGTTTGGGTTAAATGTAGAGAATTCAACAGTAGCATTTATAACGATAATGAGAGCTTTGATTTAGATATAGACAGAGCAACGTTGAAAATTAATCCCACACAAGGAAAAACCAAAGATTTTGTGTACTATATGATTGATACATTGAAGGACGCAAATGAGGTTTGTTCGTGGAGAAAACATACTATGTTCAAAGCGCTAACTAAGTTAGGTGGAAAAAGAGTGATATTAGTCAATGAGAGATCACATAGAAACTATATTTCTAAGATGAAGATGCAAAGTGCAGACGATGCATTTAAGGCTCTTAGAACGAAGCATTTGGCTGCTTGGACGGTACAGAGAGATTTGAAAGCAATCAAACGATTCTCAAGAGATTGTGGCTTTCCTGAGAAAGGAATTGAGAAGCTCCCTGAGCTGTTTCCAAAAGTATTGGTTGAAGCACTAACAACTGATACAGATAAACATCACAATTTCAATGAGTTATGTGGAGATAAGATTCCAGCATTAGATATCAATAAGATGAAAGAGGACATTAATGCAATGAATAAAAAGTATCCAATGTTGAAGCCATTCATATATAACAGAGGAAGTGGAATCACAGCAGAAGAATTAACTCACGTCAGAAATTACATTAAGACAGTTGTGTAGAACATATATAGTAAGTATCTTTAAACAATAATAATCGTAAAATAATTCACCATGAGTAAAAAAATCAAAGCAATCGTAAGTGAGAAAACAATCGTTATCCACTACGACGGGAAAAAAGTTAACATCCAAAAACAGACGGATCAAACACTATTCCAAGAAGTATCTCTGTTGATTGACAACAAAGATGAAAAGGCATTAATTGCCAAATTCAAATCGATCAAAGAGATCGCAGAAAAATTCTCCAACAAGATGATTGAAGTTGATAATGATGGCAAAGCCACTCTGAAAGGAAGTGACCGAGTTATTCCACCTGCAGTGATTAAGAAGATGTTAGAGCTTGAAAAAGACCAACAAGACTTCTTACCACTAATCAGATTCTGGAGAAAACTTCAAAAGAACCCTAGTACTAATTCACGTGAACAACTTTATGGATTCATGCTTGCCAATCATATTCCGATTACAGAGCAAGGTGACATAGTTGTTGAAAAAGGAGTTAGTCAAAAACGAGGTGGAGTTCCAGGTCATTTAATTGACGGACACTCAGGAACAGTTGATAATAGTGTTGGACAGACTGTAGAAATGCCTAGAAGTGGTGTCGTTGATGATCCAAAACAAACTTGTAGTCGAGGACTTCATGTTGGAGCACCTGACTTCGTTAGAAATCACTGGAACCAAAAGATCATCATTGAATGTGTAGTTAATCCTGAGGACGTAGTATCTGTTCCAGTTGATTATAGGAACACCAAGATGAGAGTTTGTAAGTATAAAGTAATGGGATATAGTTCTAAGAGTGAGAGAACTAATCAAGTCGTTGCAGTATCCGATTTTGTTACACTACCAAGTGAGGCTGTATTGAAACTTCTTAAAGATGGTGTTGAAGGTGGAAAAGAGCAGAATGAGCCTAATGAGAAGCAGGCTGTAGTTACTAGCATTAAAGTCAATAAATCAATTACAACTACCAATGAGTATGTTGAAACATTGAGTAAGATGACTGCAGGTAAAATCATCACACACGTTGAGGAGGTTACAGGAACGAAGATTACCCTTAATCCTAAGAACAAGAAAGCCATCATCAAGAAAGGTGCTGAGTTACTTGAGATATTCCACACCACTAAACAGATTGCTGCGACGCAAGAAACTCAAGATGAAGTAATTGCTACTGTCAAGAAGCAAGAAACTGGTCCTTGGAGTGTAAGAATGACAAGTGCTGGTAGCAGTAAACTTGCAGTAGCTAAACTATATGTTGAACAATTCAATTGTGGTTTAAGAGCTGGTAAGCAGATGATTGATAAAGCACCATTCGTTATGATATCAGGTGCTAGTAAAAGATTTGCTGAAAGATATGTAAAGCTGTTTACTGAGGTTGGTGCTAAGATGGAGACGTTCAAACCGAATGTTGATAAGAAAGAGATCGTTCTTTCAAACCACACAATTCCTCAACTAATTGGAATGGTACAAGCTAAATTCAATGAGAGAATTAAGAGTAGAGCGCCTAGAACAGAGGTTGAATCTATCACAAGAAAGCTGTATGAAAGTGCAGGTTATAAAGTAATCTAATTCACAAAAGGGCCATTAACGTGGCCCTTTTTAAATTCACAAAACATGATAGTTTATAGAGAAGAGAAAGGTGGACTGATTACATTAGATGTATCAACACTGACGGCTGAGGAACTGACTGAGGAAGTCTTAGACAGATTCTATGTAATAGTAAGAAAGAAGTGGTGGGAGTCTCATCGTAGATTCTTGAAGAGAATTGCTAAAGTTTATAAGCAAAAGTCAAACACAATGGTAACATATAAAGGAAAAGTATTATGATAATAGCAATCTCCGGTAAGGCTGGATCAGGAAAGGATGAAGTAGGTAAGATTATTCAATATCTTACAAGTCCAAGTGCAATATCAAAAGGAACTTATACACATTGTCAACAGTACGGTCACGTATATGACGTTGACTTTGTAATTCATAAGTTCGCTGCAAAGCTCAAATCAAGTATCGAGCATAAGTTTCCAAACGATTTCAATGCATTCTTGTGGGAGACCTCAGGATCTGAATATCGTGATGAAGTAATTAAATGCTTAGGAATGACTCGTAGAGAGTTGTTGATTGATGAAGCAATGGCACTCAGAGGGATTAATAAGGATTATTGGGTAGCAGCATTGATGGGAGAATACACTCTAGCAAGAAAGTGGTTGATAACAGATATGAGATTTCCAAACGAACTTGAAGCTGTTGTTGAGAAACAAGGGTTCTGCTTACGTGTAGAACGTCCAGGAGCAAAGTTAATCGACTCAATCTCAGAAACTAGCTTAGACCACATCGTAGGTCAAGGAAAAGGCTTAGATGACGTAATCATCAATGATGGAACTATTGAGCAATTAGTTCAGTGCGTTCGTCATTGGATGATAGAGAGAGAGTTGCTTTGAATTTAGTGACAATACATACTGACGGAAGCGCAGTCAATAACAAGACTGTACACAACTCAGGCCATGGAGGGGCTGGTGTGGTATTTCATCATGGTGAAAGAGAAGTGACTCGACATTTTGGGTCATTCAGAAATACCACATCCGCACGCATGGAAATCTTCGCAATCATTAAAGCACTCGAACTAACACGTCCAGGAGTTTTGATTAAATTATTCACAGATAATCAATACTGTAGTAATACAATAAATCATGATTGGTACAATAAATGGATCACTACTCAAGCTGATAAAGCCAATATGGATCTGTGGAGACGATTCAAAAAGATATATCAAACACATACATGCAACGGTAGTAGGATTGAAGTGACTTGGATAAAAGGTCACGCAAAGGGAAAGTATATTCATAATGAGACAGCAGACCGTTTGGCCACTAAGGGTCGCCTAAAAGTCCGCGAGATTGTTGACAACCGAGATGGATTCAAAAATTGTTAAAAAATACAATCGAATAACCCATTCAAGAACTAAAGATTGTTAGTATTTTTATACTTCAATTTCAAAAAAATAACACCCACCAACATGGCGAGAAAATTCAAACTCAAGCAAGCATTTATAGAGCAATACAAAACCAAAAAGCCTCCATTCGGATTTAATGGCTTGGGAGAATTAACATACATCAGGACATATTCAAGAGTAAAAGCAGATGGGACCAACGAGGTTTGGTATGAAACAGTAAGAAGAGTAGTCGAAGGTACGTACAGAATTCAGCAGCGACATATTGAAAAGTATGGACTTGGCTGGAGTGAGTGGAAAGCTAATAATTCAGCTGAGGAGATGTATGATCGAATGTTCTCAATGAAGTTCCTTCCTCCTGGAAGAGGACTTTGGGCAATGGGAACAGCACTAACTGAGGAGCGAGATTTGTTTGCAGCATTAAACAACTGTGCATTCGTATCGACTGAGAATATTGGTTATAGTGGCGATGAAGCAGTTAAGCCATTTACATTCCTGATGGATATGAGTATGTTGGGAGTAGGAGTAGGATTTGATGTTCATGGAGAAAATAAGATTATTCTTGAAACACCTGATACAGAACAAATTACCTATAAGATTCCAGATACACGTGAAGGTTGGGTAGAGTCAGTTTCAATACTACTCAAGAATTATTTCATGAAAGGACAGAAGCAAGTAGAATTTGATTATTCAGACATTCGTCCATATGGAACGCTAATTAAAACGTTTGGAGGTACTGCCTCAGGACCAGATCCATTAATAGAACTACACAATCAGATCCGCAAGACATTCTCAGATAGACAAGATGAAAGAATCACTCAAACAGATATCGTTGATATCATGAACCACATTGGTTGCTGCGTAGTTGCAGGTAATGTCAGACGTACAGCTGAAATAGTATTTGGAAGTCCTAAAAGTGATGAGTATTTGAAGCTTAAAAGTTACACATACAATGCAGAAAAGGGTATTTATGAAGGAGAAATGGCTCACAGAGCTGATTATGGTTGGACATCAAACAATAGCGTTTATGCTGAATTAGGAATGGATTATTCCAAAGTAGCTAATCAAACAGCACGTAACGGAGAACCAGGATATGCATGGCTACAGAATATGCAAAAGTTTGGAAGAATGGTTGATCCACCAAACTGGAAAGATAAGAAAGCTAAGGGAGCAAATCCTTGTGTAGAACAAACACTAGAATCATTTGAACTATGTTGTTTGGTTGAAACTTTTCCTACACTACATACTGACATGGAAGATTACCTAAAGACGTTAAAATACGCTTATTTATATGCCAAAACAGTAACATTAGGGAAGACTCACTGGAGTGAAACTAATAAAGTGATGCTACGTAACAGAAGAATTGGAACATCACAAAGTGGAATTGCACAATTTGTTGAGAAGCACGGATTAGAAACTTACAGACAATGGTGTAATAATGGATACAATACAATTCAAGCATACGATGAAGAGTACAGTGATTGGTTATGTATTCCAAGATCGATCAAAACAACTAGTGTAAAGCCAAGTGGAACAGTAAGTCTGTTGCCAGGAGTTACACCAGGAATGCACTATCCTGAGGCAGCTTGGTATAAGAGAAGAATCAGAATAGCTACAACCAGCGCACTTGTACAGAAATGTATTGATGCTGGATATCACGTTGAGCCTGATGTAGTTAGTAGTAAAACAATGGTAGTTACAGTTCCTGTTCACATTCCAGGAGTGAGAACAATTGATCAAGTGTCGATGTGGGAACAACTGTCATTAGCTGCATTCATACAGCATTGGTGGGCAGACAATCAGGTAAGTTGTACAGTAACTTTCCAAAAAGAAGAGGGATCGCAGATTAAAGCTGCGTTGAACTACTTTCAATACAAGCTAAAAGGGATCAGTTTTCTACCAAAGACGGAAGCAGGTGCGTTTGCACAGATGCCTTACGAAGAGATAACAGAACAAGAGTATGAAGATAGCGTCAAAGGGATTAAAGCACTAGACTTTAGTGGTGTTGGAGAGGATAGTACTCCAGAGAAGTATTGTGACTCAAGCAGTTGTGAGATATAACTGTGGAAGTCTGATGTAGGATCCGTATATTTAAGCTCTTTAAAACATAACCTATGAGTCGTTATACAACGAAAGCAAAGGAATTATCGAATGAGATAAAACCGCTAGTAGAAGCAAATCCACTCTTATCAAATGTTAAAATAGCACAACTGATGGTCCTTAACGGGAATACATCAGGAGCTCAATACTTACGACACATCGTAGGAGCATGGAAAGCAATGCAAGGGCTGTCAGATCAGGCACTACCACAAGCAAAAGCAATACCACCTGATACAATTGGTAAAGTAGCTTCACCAACAGCTCCGAAGAAAGGAATTGAGATTAGAGGAGACCATATTGTTGTCAATTGGGATACTCAAACAATTATAACAACACTAGGAGATTGGGGTACTTACGTATCATCCTTCGATAGACATAGTTTAATTCAGAGAAAATATGTGTATTCGCATGGCAACGAGACAGCTGCGATTGTTGCAATGGAATTTGACTTTCCTCACACCAAAGCAGTTTATGTCTATGCAAGACTCCACGGATTTAGTAAAGCGTCTCCAGGACAAACTGACCTAGAATTTGAATTAGGTAAGAGTGTAGAGGACGCAGTTGAGGAGAATATCCAGACAATTAAGCGTAGAGTTTATAAAGGGACCAAAAAAGCTGAGTGGAAACAGACTCAAGAAGCTGCAACTAAGTGGTGGAACTTAGAGAATACATTACTAGAATCAATTGAAGTACTAGCTGCAGAACTTAAAGCTGAGAAGCCGAAACAACTACAATTCATCATACCTGAGACTGACTATCAATTCGCAGCATTTGTAGGAATTACAGACGTACATTATCTCAAGATGTGCTATGACCATGCTGGAGGAATCACTTACAACAGAGAAATAGCAAAGACCAGACTTGAAGACCATGTAGTTAAATTAGCTGCAGAGGCTTCGCGTTACGGAAGACCTGAGAAGTTCTTTGTTACGTTAGGTAATGACAATATTCATGTAGATGGTATTCATCAATCAACAACTAGATTAACAAGTCAACATGAAGCGAGTGATGGGATTTGGAGATTGGAGTTGAAGAACTACATACGTATTCAAATCGACCTAATTAATTACTACAAACAAATAGCACCAGTCACTGTGATTCCAGTTAAAGGTAATCACGATTACGAAACATCAATAGCAATCCAAGCATTCATTGACCTATATTATGAAAATGATGACCAAGTTGATGTGATTACCTGTCATGATGCACGTGCATATGTTCAGTATCATCAAGTATGTTTAATAACTACACATGGAGATGAGCTCAAATCTATAAATAACTTGGAAAGCCAAATACACAAGTTAATAATGGGTGAGGCTAAGAATCAAGGAATTGATGTGATGGAGGTTGAGTATTACATCATATTTCACGGACACGAGCACGTTGGATCTACAAGAGATCTTAATGGTAGAGTACAGAGAATAGGACTAAGCTCATTGAGTGACATAGATGATTTCTGGCACAAAGCTAACGGGTATGTTGGTCGTCAACAAGAAAGTCAGATTATAATTATAGATCCAAAAAGAGGAAGAAAAGCAATTATGTACGCTTAATGGTTGCTAGATAGATATATAATATGTATCTTTGACCATTATAAACAATTAAAATCGGAAATCGTGAACAAAAATGTAATAGTTATCACAAAAAAAGAGCAAGTACTGTTGAACAACTTTCCACAGTATCAGCCAATTAAAGGAGATCAATTTCATGGAGCAGTAACTGTTGCTTCTGCTAATCCAGCAAAATTTATTGTCAGTGTAGACGACGATGTAGTAATGTCTGAGGAGACATTCACTTCAATCTACGACAAAAGTAGTCTTAGAGCTGGATGGATTGATAGTACATTAACTATTCGCAGTCTTGAATTAATTAGACAAGAACTGATATCACTTCAAACAAAATACATCAACAACGACATCGATATAATTATATTGACTTACGGTTATAATGAGTTATTTGCAGACGTTAAGAATGCAGACATCATCAAACAAACCGGAGATTTAGTTCGTTTATGGAAGAAACAAACCAAACAATTAATGGGATTTGATATTCCTGTAGTTATTCAGATCAAACGTAGAGTAAGTTTGCTGTCAACTGAGGAAGAACAGAAGATAGATCGGTTGTTATTAACACATTTGAGTCATGAATAAACTGTATTTAAAAGCACTATGTACAGTTAATAGCTGTAGAAATAGAGAACAATTAGTTAGTGCATTGAGATATGTTGAGCTAATTAGAAAGATAGATCACTTTACGTGGATTAGAGCAAAGGCTTATGCAGAGTCGGTGTTAAAATCATATGACAAGACATATAAAGGAAAAATACATTCACAAACAAAAACACATGATAATAGCAATAGATTTTGATGGAACGATATTTGAGGCTGAGTGGCCTGAGGTAGGATCTATAAGACTCAACGCAAAGAGAATTATAAACAGACTATTCAAAGAAGGTCACACAATTATTATCAACACGTGTAGAAGTGGTAGAGCAGAAGAATTAGCTATATTAGCACTAAACAAGAATGACATTGACTATCATCATATTAATGAGAACTGTCCAATTAGGCAGGCTGAATATCAAGGTGAAGATTGTAGAAAAATCAGCGCTGATGTATATATTGACGACAAGTGTGTAGGAGGATTGCCAACATGGAATCAAATCTACTCAATAATAGATAAATTAGAAAATCCTGAGAATTATAAGACCTCAGGTAAGCGTAAAATGAATAAATTATGAAAAAAATCGTAACATTGGCACTAATCCTATTATGGATAGGACCTGTCACAGCACAGTTTAAGTATGGAAAGAAAGATCCAGCACACTACTTTTACACAAACCTATCAGTTGATGCCAATATGGCATTTGGCTTGAAAGACAATAGCAATACAGCAGCACCTGATCGAGGATTTGATTGGGACTTAGAGGTAGGAGTTAGAACAGATGAAATCGTTGGAGTATATATATTCTATGGTAGATTCAATGAATTTGATTACCAAAACTATGGAGCTGGTGTTGATGTATATATTCAACCACTGAGAGACTTTGGCATTGACCTACACAATCCGTTTAATGGCAAGAGACTATTCAAAGTATTTGATGGCATTGAAGCTAGTATAGGAGCTTACTACTCAGCAATACTTAGAAAAGACGGTAATGGTAATTGGGCAAGTGGTACATCATGGATAAGTCCCAAAGCTCAAATAATCTTTTGGAATGGTGACTTAGGTTTCACATTGAGTGGAAAGTTTCAAGGAAGACCTGAGCTTGGTAAGAGAGTGTTTGAAGGTCAGTTTGGACTAACACTAAAATTCGATAGGTAATGGATATCAGACAACAAATATGGGAGGCTCGTAATGCACACTTCAACAAGAATAGGCACGATCCGACAATAGTAATAATGACACCAAAGAATTACGCTGAACTTATCAGAGAACTTGCTGGCGATCAAAGAATTGGAAGTGATATGATTAATGGAGAACTCACTCAAATTTTTGGACTAGAACCATTCAGATCACACGACGTTGAACAAAATAAATTTATAATAAAATGATTACACAATTAATTAAGATTTTAGTATTAGCGTTCATCCAGAACATTAGCTTCACGTTAGTAAGTAGAAGTAGAAACCGTGACAACAAGAGATACCATGTAATTGCTGCAGTATTTTCAAACAGTATATGGTTCTTAACGTTTAGGGAATTAATCCTGGGAGACATGAACTACATCCTTTTTGTGCCGTATGTAATTGGTACAGTACTTGGAAGTGTATATGGAATGACCTTATCAATGAAGATTGAGAAGTGGTTAGGAGCATCTGCAGATGGACATTTATCAAAGAAAAAGTAGAAGTATGACTCAAGTAAAGAGCTTTACTGAAATTAACGCAGAACAGAAATGTAATGAGTTTCTCAAGAAGATAGGAGACGATGTCATTGCAGTATTTCCACAGTATAGCGCACTGTTAGGAAGATTAGTTTACACAGTACATTACACAGTAACACAATAAAAGATGTATCACACATTAGGACAATTATTAGTATTAGGATTGCTTGCAGTATTCATACTGATTTGTGCTTTGATAGTTATTCAAGTTGTCAAAGGAATCATTCAAATCCTTTATGAGATAATTGACCTTATCAAGTATCTAATCAAAGCGATAGTAGGAAGATAATGGCAGATCCAAATAGACCACCACTATCATTAAAGGTAGAAAAGAAACTAGAGCCGAAACTCACTCGTAGACAAAGAAGAGAGCTCGGACGCAAACTAAATAAGAAAATACGTGATGGAAGATAGAATAAAAGGTAAAATAATAGCAATAGCAATCTGGATGATTGCACTGTTAGTAGCAGCAATCTGGATAGGATGATACAAACAATTCAAGACGTAAAAGTAGGAGATTCAGTTAGTAATGCAATCAAAGGAGATGGTATAGTGATTAAGACAACTCCAAGAACAATAACAATCAAATTCGATAAGAGTACGTCTAAGCTGACATACAGACATAAAGACGCATACTTTTATCCATCAGACTTTTAATTATGGAAGCAATAACAATTGAATTACCATTATGGGCACACTTACTGGTATTAAGTGCATGTGGATATACTATTTTTTCGTTGGTACGTTCGTTAGTAAAGAGAGATCAGCCGGCCGATGCACTGGAGACATTGGAGACGGTAACCAGAGTAGAGGTCATCGATAAGAGCGGAAGAGCATATGTTAAGATGAATACTGGAAAGGTGCAGTTGAGTATGCAAGATAGAGATAAGACGCTAAAGGTATTCATATCAAATTGACCCTAGGGACATACCAAAAGGTCCCATAGGGACATAAAATTAATGCGTATCTTTATTTGGTAAATAGGGACACACCATAACAATAGGCACCATGCAAGAAGAGGTACATAAAGATGTAGATAAAAGGGAGCAAGAAATACTTGCTAAGCCTGAGGGCGCACTATTAGTGGTGCCAGAGTCGGTTATCGATGTAGAATCATATAAGAAATATAGGGCACTCAAGGATAGTAAAGCGTTATTGTTACCTGAGCGCTTGATAGAAACCAGCGACATTCATACGGTGATTGACCCGATGGCACATTACGTTGCCAACACCAAGAAGATAGCACACCTACCGAGTGATGAACAAGATAACATCATCAAACGTATGAAGTCAATCAAGGTGTTATACCTGCGAATTGGCGCGTTGAAGAAGTCTGCGTTTGGTTTAAAAAGAAGAAAGCACCATCCGTCCCTACTTATGGGACTACTTGATGAAAGAGGTGGGGAGCTGATTGAATACTTCGGACAGATGTTAACCGACGAAGAGGTGCATAAGATTGTCAATAAGGAATGGGGTTATGAAGCGTCCCTACATTCGATTAAGAAATTCCGGTTAGGGAACAAAGAGTTAATTGACCAAGCTAAAGATAAATTTGTAAAAGACTTCAGTTCTCTGCGACTATCGCATAAGAGAGGACGGTTAGAAGAGCTTCAAAAGATATTCATTGCACGAAAGTTAAAGTGGGAAACCACCAAGAATCGTGAGGATGAGAAGATGTTGGTTGGGATACTTAGGGAGATCCGTAATGAGACTGAAGACAAGACCCTACGCATTGATGCTAACATAAATGCAAACATCAATGTATCAATTCAGCACCACATTGAGAAAGAAGTTATGAATGGCCTGACCATCAATGATATCATACTGGCTAGGGCAGCGAGTAGAATGCAAGTCAACCCAGGATTCTTAATAAGTAGGTTACACAATTCAATTTATGCTAAGTTCAGTGGTTTCGCACCAAAAGACGAAGGTGTGGTAGAGTACCCATCTGCAATGGTGTATAATTGGAAAGAGATTAAAAAGCAGCATGATGAAGTTGGTGACTCTGACACAGAACTTACTGAGTGGGAAGATGTAACTGACGAAAAGAAAACTGAGGCACTAGATATTAAAGATGTCCTACTTGCAAAATTACGTCAGAAAAAGGACGATGTTAGTATCGCCAAAGATAGAGTACAACAAGCTAAAAAGAATCAATAATGGAAGCAATACCATATCAAAAGTGCCCTAAATGTGATGGGCAAGGCTGTGTAAGCAAACCACCACACGTTGCTGGTGATGTTTATCAATGGACTAGTACAGCAACATCATTCATTTGTGATGTGTGTGCTGGAAGTAAAGTAATTTTAATGTTTAAACCACAAGAAGATGTGGGATAATCCATTTTATAGCAATCCAGCAGTAGATCTACTTGAACGTAAACGTATTGCTGCCAAGAAAAAGCATAATGCAACTTGTGCTCGCAACCGAGCTAAACGAAAAAACAAACGCAAATGAGCCGTTCAATAGACATACCTACTGATAAGTTCCAAGATTTATATTTGGAGTACTTACAAGACGGATTTAACTCATTCAATGGATGGTTGCTAACACTAAGTGATGAAGAGTTCTTAGAACTACACCCTAAACTTAATTTAGATCCAGATAATTCAACTGATGATGAGGTAGATTATCAAGGCAACTTCATTTACATCACGTTGACTAAAAGTTCAGTAGTAACCGAAGATATGGTTCAGCGACTGTCATATGGCGACTTAATTGACAAATGGGACGAATTGTATGGAATAATAATGGCATCAGTTAATTTGATCTACTTATTAAAGAATGGGTATATTAAAACAGTACACAGATCAGATATCGATAATGATTGGAAGTTCGAGTTGACTGACTTAGGACACAATCAATTAAATCTTCCTGGAGAAGGTTTTCTCAAATTTAGCAAAAATTAGCATGAAATTAACAATCGTAGTAATAATAGTTGGAGTGATTATAAACATATGGTTACTATCACAAGCAGAAGATTATGATGATGATATACAAGACAGACATAAGTAATATGCAGAAGATCCGAGCGATCTTCAGTGGTTATATCTTCAGGAGAACAGCTGATGGAGTAGGATACGTTAAATGCTCACAGAAACAGCATGACAGAATACTTCGACACAACATTTCATTAGAACTGGTTGCTCAATAGATATAAAGTAAGTATCTTTGTGTCATATTAAAATCGGAAAATCATGAAAAATGCAATACACCACATCATCAACGTACGGTCAGGACAACAACCTTTGTACTACGACCATTTAGGTAACGACTACATCCCAACAATCAAAGAGCTACACACAGACGTGCAGAGTATGATATGGGGAATAGAGTTTAAAGAAGGTTACTTCTTTTCAATGATCGGAATCGCTGATCAGAGAGACTTGACTAAAGCTGAGTTTAACAAGCTATCACACGATTTTAGACACTACGAAAGAGAGATGCACCTTCACAATGAAGAACAAGGATTTGAGATGGATATGTCAGGTGATTGTAGAGAGCCAGACTTGAATCCTGGAGGAGGACCATATAACGTTGCAGATTGTATATAAACGATGAAAGCACGAACTAGAACATTATCACCCAAACAGATGAGAGAGAAGCTCGCAACTAAAATGAGGCATGCTGAAATGCTATCAATTAGTGAAGTGAGAGCTCATTATCATAACCTATTCAAATCATTAAACCAGTAACATTAGAAACATTAATAGCAGATCAGAAAGATCGAATCGATAGATGTAATGCCAAACCAGGAGACAATGCTGTGATGGACTACATCAACGATATAAATGATGAATTAAAACAATCGTAATGAAAAAACTAACAACACTATTCGTATTAGCACTAGCATTGAGCTGTGCACCCGACTCATTAGATGACCCGACAATATTCGAAAGGTTTGATCAGTCATATATTTCAGTAAGTGATGTATCTAATCAAGAAGGTCTTTGGACAGGGACAATGCAAGAATTTATTCAATCACCACTATATGTGTCAGGTAACAGTTATCACTTCGACATATACACGTTAGATTGTATACAACCGTGTGAAAGCTACAAATATTGCTGTTCATTCATAGAAACCATACAGTAATGGCACGCAACTATCATGGTAAACCGAACTATGACAATGATGGCTTTGAACCAAGTGTCATACCAGCATTGAAGCGTATGAACATACCACACCGCACAATAAAGGTGGGCAATAAGACTAGAGTAAGAGTAAAAGTAAGATTATCAGATGAAGAATTTTATTAACAAATTCTAATGAATCAGCGATATAAAACAAAATACAGACCACGTAAACCAAAGAACGTAAATAAAGGTTCTAATGCTGCATTTCAATTGAGCATAGCTGAAAAAATGGTAAAGAAATGAATGATCTAAAATACATAATCGTAAACATGAAAGGATGGCGCAAAGACCAAGCGAGAGCAATCATCTTCAATGGAATGGTTACACACAGTACAGTGGTACCTCAAGACTTTGAGTGCATTGGTGCTGGATTTATGATATTAGGTAACATAGATGGAAAGCTCGCAGCAAAGTGTTGGGGTAAGTCAGTGAGTTTAGATATCAAGAGCGACCCTATATTTGATGCACAGATCATTAGAAAGACATTAACAAGAACACACCCATACATATAATCATGAGTAGAGTATTCAAAGATGAAAAGGAAAAAGAGTTTGTTTGTAGGCAATGCGCCACTTTCTTAAACGCGAATGAATTGATGAAAGGGAAATGTCCTAATTGTGACAACGATGAAGATGTGTTTTTAAACGAAAATGAGGGATAATGGCATTTTACACAGGAAGAGGAGTACCAGGCGACCCAGACTTTGAAATTGAAGAATTCAAAGGATTTCCGGTTAGTAAGTGTGGCAATTATTGGGGCAGCACTCAGGAGATTGCAGATAATGCATGGAGATCGGATGTTAAGTTGACAAGACGTGAAAGAAGAGCTCGTCAAAGAGCAAAAATATTTGGTAAATAGATATGAACAACATATCTTTAAAACATTAAAATCGGAATTATGAATACACAAGCATTATTATCATTGTACGACTACTTAGGCCACGCAGCTGGATCTGAATTAGGTAAAAGAGTAAATAACTTCGCAATGTCTCGAAATGAAGAGAATGAAACACGAGATGTTAAGACACAGAGCTATGAAGGTAAGATTCAACTATACCGTAGAGAGTTCTTAGATGAGTTCTTCGCAGCAAATCCACAAGACAGATGATACTCAAAGCAACATTAATAAAATATAATCAAGTAGATAGTGATGGCAACATCTTCTTACCAGGAAGCATCAACTGCGGTAAAACGTGTTTTCCGATTACGTTAGCATTTGATGCTGGTAAGATGATTGGCATTGGTATGGAGCTTGAGAACACTAAAGATGGTGTAGAAGGAGAGCTTCACATAACTGACGCAGATCAATATAGGTTCGCACACCTACTTGAGCCAGCAATTGGAGGAATAGTCAGAGAAAGAGATGGAAACAAGATTGCCAAATTCGACTTGAGAACAGTTGGTATGGTACCTAAACAAGATAAGTCATGAAAAAGAATATTGGATCATTATTAGCAATGGCGCTGATGGCAGAGGGAATAGGAATGGGTATGGAAGGTGGAATACCAAATACATCATCAAAACGTGTTCGTGACCATAATAGAGTGAGAGTACCAGCCAAGAAAGTGATTCCAAAAGGATGTAAACAATATTTCTTCAATCAAAATGGATATTGGGACAATACAAGTGGTGAGAAGAACAGCTACTTTACATGCATTGCATCAAGTGATAAGGTTGCACACAAGAAATTCAACAAGTATCAACTAATCTTAATTAAACAATCATTTGATAATCTGATACACATTGAGTGCTTACGTACTGGTAAGTGTCAGGAGACAGAAGGTCTAGTTGGCACCGAATACGAAGGAATATCTGTGTGTGACGATGGCTGTGTTCAGTTCAATCCAAGAACGAAAGGAGCAATATATATGCAAGCATTAGGAGATCGAGTATATTATTGCAATAATGTAAAGGACTGACAAAATCGACGGTATGTGAGAACCCATCATGTCCAGATATGCCGTGCTGTGGGCAACCAAGAGAGATATGTGAAACTAATTGTAAAGGCAAATAGATATGGCAATTCAAACAATTGAAATCAGAGATGTTGGTGATGAGGTAGTCGTTTTATCAAAAAATGGAGTTGAGAGAGGGATAGTTGCACATCGTGATGTACAGAAAGACAATGCAGTCAAATATGCTATTAGAACTGAATCTCAACGTAATAACACACACCGATTATCACAAGAGGTGTTTGATGACATAGATCAATTATTAACGTACTATAAAGACAAATTTGCATGAAAACAATCGCAGATCACAATTACTCTGCAATCGATGTTCGCAACAGAAAATAAGGTGTAGAGTTTTTTTTCCGATTTCTTTACATTTACATTAGTCCCTGCGATTTTAAGTTGTGGGGATTTTTGTTGTTTAATAGATATATATAAGTTATCTTTAGTCATTATTAACATATTAAATCGGAAATTATGCCAAGAAAATCAATTGTTACACCAGAGAACATCGCAGCATTGCGAGACTTCCTATTGAAGGTTAGAGCGACTAACCACGATGGCTTAAAGCCAAAAGTAACATCTCAGCAAGGAAGAGACTTCCTTAAAGAGTATGACATTCCAAATCCACAAGGAGTATGGAAAATCTTAGTTAGTGAAGGATTCGTTAGAAAACGTTTGAAGTCACTTAGAGGTGGTATAGTATGGATCAATCCAGTAGTGCCATGTAATCAAATGGCTAAGAAAATCTACAAAGAAGCCACTGCATTTAGAGCTACTCAGAATCAGAAATCTCTTCAGAAGAAGAACACACCAGTTGTAGTTGTTCAAGGGAATCAAAAGCAGCCACTTACTATCTTAGATCAGAGAGTGTTAGATGTATTGTCACAATCATTCACTATTGAGCAAGCATATGAATGTGGACAAATTTTCAACCTTAATCGTTCGTCAATTGATCGATTAGTTCGTAAATTAATTGACGCAAGTAAGATTGTAAGTAATGGTACACGCTCATGGGTTAAAGTTCCAAAAGACGTTGAGGTGGAGGCAACGGGAACATTAGTATCTAACCAAGAGGTTGAAAGTGTTGATCTAAACACTACTTACAAACAATCATTGAAGAATTCAATCAAGGTACTATCTGACAAGATGGAGAAGGACAAAATCCTAATCGAAGAACTCAAGTTGGAGTATATTAATAACCAGATTGCATTGCTTCAATTGAAAAAGTTGCAATAAGCTCCGCAAAGCTACTTGCTGGCCACAGACGTGTGTAGATCAGTATTGTTAGCCTAAGAGTTTAAGTCCCTACATTATATCGATGTAGGGATTTTTTTATTAAAGTTGCTAAAGAGATGTAAAGACCATATCTTCGAGCCTCATTAATATAAAACAATGTAAAAATGAAAAAAGTATTATTAGTATTAGCATTGTGCTTCTCTGCGATGATCGTAGTAGCACAAGAAACAGTAAACAAGGCAGATATAATTGATCTAGCTGTGTACAAAACGTTAGATGCCGGAATGGGTACAGATATCTTCTTAGCTGAAGTAGATGTGACTTTAGTAGGTATCAATACATCGGTAGGTTATATGTTTGCTGGTGGAGAGTCTACCAAGCAGATATCGCTAGGTTTAGGTAAATCAATTGATGTAGGAACATTAACTCTTACACCGTCTATTTATGGAGCAACTCTTATCAATACCGGAGGAGGCGACTACATTTACGGTTTAGATGGAGAACTCGACGTCAAAGTATTTAATTGGTTGGCAGCAACTGGTAAGTATCAATGGACACAAAACAACAGTCAACCCTTTGCGCTGGATAACTTTGGAGCCAATTATTTGGTAGGAGTTAAGGTCACGTTATAAAGAGAGACATAAATTATTTGAAATCCCACATCTTAATTGGTGTGGGATTTTTTTTGCACTAAAAAGTTGCTCAATAGATATAAGTTGGTTATCTTTAGGCATAATTAAAATCGGAAAAATTATGAAAACTCAATTAACACCTCAAGAAAGAAAAGCAGCCAAAGCTGCAAAAGAACGTCAACATCAGTTAGATAAAGCGTTCAAATTCCTTAGCAAACAGACCACTTTAATGAGAGAGCGTTATTATAACGCTGCTATCTCATTTGGTACACGTCAGATCGAGAATGCAATTACTGATATGGAACAGCAGATCGCAGAGCATGGTATGACAGATAATAGAAAACATTGGTTGAAACTACGTATGGATAGAAGAAACTACATTACTACTTCAAGTTGTGGTTGGTTGAAAGACGCAGAGGAAGTGTTCGACTCACGTTTAATTAAGATGTCAACAAGATTAGAAGAATTCGGATTCTTGAACAGTAGATTATATATGAAAGTAGCTAACGTTAATAGTGAAGACTCAAGAGAATTCAGTTTCGAGATTGATATCACTAAGTACGAACATGGTAAGACAGAACCAACTAAGGTAGGTACAGCTCACGCTCGTTTAATTTGGGTTGAGTGTACTGAGAAGACTTCACATTGGAGATTCATCTGCACAAAAAGAAAATAATATTTATTATTAATCGAGTGCATCCTATAAGATGCACTCACAATACATCGGAAATTATGAACAAAAAGATGATTTTAGTAAGATTCGCATTCGGTCCAAGTATCGAGGTGAATAAAGTGTTGGTAGAGCACATGACACAGAGAGGAAGTATGACAGTACTTCCAGGAGTTGTAGTAACTGTTTTTGACACAGATAGTACAATTGCTCAGATTGATACAGATCTACGTGCAATCGACGTATTTTACACTTTAAGTGAAATGAATGATGAAACATTCAAAGGTAACGTTCCAGGATTGGATGAAGGACCAGATCAAATCGGTGCACCTGAGATGTCACTTGAAGATCAACTTGCAGCTGCAGTTGCAGAACAAGATTATGAGAAGGCTGCATTACTACAAAAGCAGATATCTGCGCAGTAATCAGTAAGTTAAGTATAAAAGGCTCCACATTGGGGCCTTTTTTTTGTTGCAAGAAAGATATATAAAGTGTATCTTTATGTATTATTAACAGTTAAAATCGGAAATCATGAGAAAATCAGTTAAATTTTTATACAATCACAAGCAAGTTTGCGTTGAGAACATCGCAGATAGTAGTTTTAGTAAATCACCATTGAAGCCTATGCTTTATATGAAGGATGTTGTAGCACGTTTAGGTAAGTCAGGACTAATTGACATTATATCGAACTTCAAGCCATTCAGAACACGTGACTTTAAGAACGCACACACAGATGAGTATGTCAACGATTTCTTCACAGGAGGTCCTAAAAGAGAGTCGAACAGTATTCCTTGGAGCAAGAAACTTGCCAATTCAGTTAAGTGGACAAACAGTAGTCTTTACAATGCAGTTGAACAATCATATTTAGATCCAAACAATCTTTATGTTAGTCCTACAAGTGGCTTTCATCATGCTGGACCAAACGGAGGTATGGGATTCTGTACATTTAGTGGTCAGGTGATTGCTAGTTTGAAGATGTACCGTAAATATGGTGTTAAAGGTGCTTATTTAGATTTAGATGGTCACTATGGTAACAGTATCGGTGATTCAAGAGAATTTGTTCAAAACAAATATGGTTGGAACCTAGATGATATCATTCAAATGAACATCAACCCAAGAGGAACGGGATCTCAATATATTGATGATTTCGTGATGAGCTTAGGTACATTAGCTAATAAGATCCGTCAAGGTGACGTTGATTATATCGTATGGTGTCATGGTGCTGATTCTCACAAGGATGATGACTTAGGTAGCCAATTAACTACCAATGAGTGGAAGAGCGTTAGTTCAATATTCTATACTTGGTTAAACAAATTAGAGCTTGAACTTGGACGTAAGATTCCTTTGACATTATCGTTATTTGGTGGGTACAGAAGAGATGATTATCAAAGTGTTATCAACTTACATCTTAGTGATTTGATGATAGGTATATCAGTATTGCTTGGGAAGTTCATGCCAATCGATGATTTAGAGATTAAAGATAAAGTCAGAGTAGTTGACACTACCATCTACATAGATGAAGGTGACTTAGCTGATATGATTGATATCACAGGATTGAGTAGAAGCGTTTGTAAATCAGCTCTAGTGAATGCTAAAGGTGATTTCGAAGATGCATTCAAAGCTCTTGATGAAAACAAAGTTGAAGGCAAGCAAACAAAATTGGTGTTATTTTAGTAAATTGCCGAAAATTAATTCGGCATGAATATTGACAACATACAAAAAGGAGATTACATTTTCATTGATGGTCCGCTAGATAGTAAAGCTGTAGTAAACAGACTTGCCAATTTAGGGGACCTTCCGACGTTCATTGAGAGCGTCGATGTAATAAAGGCATTTGGAGATATGAATCAAGATGTCACAGATCTTGTATCAAAGGCTAGAAACATCGGAAATCTAGTTGCAGTTAAGCGTATGATGGTTAGTAAGAATGGCCGAGCATACATGAAGACTGTTTATGTCAAGAAAGAAGAGATTGAAGAAAGTCCGAAAACCAAACGATTCTTAGAGCAACATGAAGCTGAAATGGGATTGAGTGCTGGAGATAAGGTTACAGCTAAGTTCGTTGGATACAGCACTGGAACTAAATATGAATTTGAGCACTTCAAAGTAAAAACAATCACTGCAGATAAAGTGACGTTAGAATTCACTAAGCCATTTACAGCAAACAGAAACTACACATATTCAGTAGGAGCAGAAATAGTAGTACCAAGATCGAGTTCTCCTGATTGGAACCCAGACACATCATTCGCTAAACCTAAAGTGGTGGCACCAACACCAGTTGTAGCTGATATGAAGGTAGTTGAGTCGATTGATGATATATCAGTAGGTGACGAAGTATTAGTTAAACAAAGAGGTGATGCACCAGATGTACCAGGAGAGATCCGCTACATACATCCTGCAGGTAATTTTATCGACATCAAAGTAGGCACCAAAGTATTGCGTAGAAAACTAGGTAGATTTTCAATTGGTAATATACCAACAGCACAGCCATTAACCATTGCTGGAATAAGTGATTTAACACAACATGGAATTGTTGTTAGTTTACCAGGTGTGCGAACCATTCCACGTATTGATAGAAATCGCGTTATAGGAACAGAAGATTATCAAGCAACAATTCGCGTTGACAGATTCGGCAATCCAAATGATAGAGGGAGAAGTAGAGCAACGGTTACTAGACAACGAAACACATACTATTCAAGAACAGATGCTGAGATGGCAGCACTACAAGGTTCACAGACCTCTGATGCACTTGATAAATTCAATGAAGCATTTCCAGGAATCAACCTAGAGCAATATGCAAACGAAACCAAAGCCGCTTTTAGAGCAGCTTATCCTGGTATCAGTGATAGTTCAATTGGTGAGATTAAGATTGATATCAACAGAGACGGTGGGTTTGGATTAGCTATTGATAATAGCAAAATAAGAATGACGCGTAAGTTTAATGCTACAGCTAAGTCAGTATATCATTCATACTTCGTAGTTAAAGGTGGCACATCTGCACAAGGAAATGGAGTAGGTAAAGGTTTATTTAGAGCACTTTATAAACAATATAAGAATATGGGAATCAAGAAAATCTCAGTTAGTGCTAATATTAATGTTGGTGGTTATGCTTGGGGAAGATATGGTTTCACAGCAGGAAATGCACAAGCAGAAAGGTATGTTCGATCATTTGAACAAAATGTTGGTCGTGAGAAAGCTGGATACACAATCACTCGAGAAGATGCTCAGACAGCAAGACGTGTTTATGAGGATTGGACCAATGCAAATGGATCTGATGCTAGATTTCCAATGAACTTACTGTGTTGTATAGGAACGAATAATAAAGCAGGGAAAGGAATACTACTTAACACAAGTTGGAGTGGTGAATTAAACCTAACTAACACCAGACAGAGAACACACTTTGAGAATTACATAGGATTTAGTGGCTAGAAAGATATAAAAGATGTATCTTTATTGATTATAAATACAATACAATTATGAATAACAATGAAGTTTCAGTTGAACTCGCTGGCGACAATGGGTTTACGATAGAGACACAAGCAGCAGAAAGCTACGCTGACTATGAGGCGTACTTAGAATTGAAGAAATTGCAGTTTTCCGATGAAGATGCAGCAGCCCATATGGGTATGACTGTAAAGAAATTAAACATCATTATAGAAGCATACGATCCAGGAACAGAATAATTACTATCTTTGAGACAAAATTAAAATAGAAACAGATGACAGACCAACAATTATTTTATCAGTTGATTCAATCAATATCTTCCGAGACTAGCGTTTCAGTCAACACAACAGAAGCAGAGCAGCTTTCAGTAGTAGCTCAATTTTTATCGAAGTTAAAACCACAAAAGACAATTGCAATGAACATAAGTCAAAGTGGTGGAGCAGTTGCTCCGGATATGATTATGGTACTCAACGAAACAGAATATCAAGTTACGTGGACCTATGTAGCGGTAGGCTCGTATGCCTTCGTATTACCAGGAGACCTAACAAGTAAGGCGTTGTGGATAGTTGGAGGAGGATATGAAAGTTCTCAATCTCAAATCACAGCATCAATAGTCTATTCTTCAAAAACCGACGAGACATCCTTTGGGGTATCGACGAGAGAGGGCGCTGGTTGGCCGTTAACGTCAGCAGAAGGTCTGTTAGACCTACTTTCTTGTAAGTTAGAAATCTACGAGTAGTGGATTATAGTGAAAACAGTCGTAGGTATAAAGAGTACTTAAAACAAACATCACACTTAATAGATAACAATAGAGAAACTACGTATTGGGGCAATATTCCAGTACGTAGTCGCTTTTTAAGACCACTACACTTAGCATATAAGAGTGGAATGCGATTCGTTGATTTAGGATGCGGAGCAGGCAATGTATTGCGATTTGCACACAATATTGGCTATCAAGTTACAGGAGTGGAGATTGACGGTAAATTTATTGAATATATTGATGATTTTGAGTGGTACATTACCAACATGGAAGACTTAGAGCCAGCGTTTTATAAAAGGTTTGATGTAATATACAGCTACTTACCAATTAAGGAGGGAAAGCAACAATATTTAGACAAGATAGTCACTCACATGAACGTCGGATCATTCATACTTACACCTGACACACACATTAAAGATAAAAGATTGATTAGATTAGAGGAGTATTTTTACAAAAGGATCTAATTTACCACTGAACTCGTGGGGACTTTTTTTTGGGTCGCAATCCAATAATAAGTACCTTTAGACAAATTATCACACACATGGACTTAGAACAACAAATCAGGAATCAAAGAGTAGAACGAGCAAATCAATTACGCAAATCAATGTCATCTGACATATCCAAAGGAGGGGCCTTAGGTCAGGAAGGTGAAGTAAGAACATACGCAAATGGGAAAAAGTATAAGAAAACGGGTAATAAGTGGGTTGAAGTGGGCTCTGATAAGAAGTCTAAGAAGCAAGATGAAAAGGGCGGTGAGAAGAATAAAGCGCAGGCTGGAGAATCTTCTGTAGATCGACACGAGACAGCTCAACTTACGCACATGAAATCATTAGTTGAGAGTGGAGATCATGCAAAAGCATATGAAATCTACCAATCACTATCTCCAGAAGCTCAGAACGCTGTGCCTCAAAATATTGTCAATGATATGGTTAAGGATGGTCACTCTGAAAAGACTGATCCAGCTAAAGAGATATTTGAAGACAAAAAAGACGTAAAGAAGGAAGAGAAGCCTGCTGAAAAACCTACTGAGAAGAAAGAATCTCTCAAAGTAGGAGATACATTTGATATGTATGGAAGAGAAGCTAAAATTCTTTCAATTGATGGAGATAAAGCTACAATTCAATGGGGTAATGGAGATCCTATGACGCAAGATAAAGCAGGTTTAGAAAAAATGAAGAATGAAGGACCTGAGTTACAAAAAAAGATTGATGCGATAGATGAGAAGAATAAGCAAAAAGAGCAACAGAAAAAAGAAATACAAGCATCTGTAAAAAATGTAATAAAAGAAGCTCTTGGAGGCGATTTGAGATTAAGTTCAGTTTCAGAAAGAGGAGGAAGATATAGTCAAGGAAGCGTCACTCCAGAACAGAGAGCTAAGGTATTATCTGCGTTCAAGAATGCAGATAATTCAGTTAAAACAGATGCAAAAGGAACGTATGATGGAGATACTGGATATTTAGATTTTGGATCTCATACAGTACATTTAATAAATGCACGAAATAAACCAGAGGAGAGAATTGCATTTGAGATAAGGCCTAAGCGAGACGTTCAAATCAAAAAGGCTTGGGATACATTAGGTTTTACTAAAGCAGAAGACCTTAAAGGTGGTCTTGCAGACGGAATGTCATGTGGAGATATAGCTAAGAAGCATGGTGTAACAAAAGAGGCTATTGAAGCGCAATTAGCAATGGGGATTAAAGTGGAAATGGAACACACCAACGATAAGAGTAAAGCATCAGAGATTGCACACGATCACTTATTTGAAGATCCAAAATACTACACCAAACTCGCTAAGATGGAGAGTGTAAAGAAATCATTTAAAATACTAGGACTATAATGGACCAAATTAGAAAAGCGATATTACAACAACAGCTTGAAAGAGCTGAGAACATAGCTGAAACCTTCGAGAAGGGTCAGGCACTTCCTAATGGTACTATACGTAGAAGACCTAATGGCAACTTCATCAAAACACCTGCAGGGTGGAAGTATCATTCAAGTTTGAGTGCTAATAGTTCAAATGCTGTTGAGAGTGCTAATAATGCACAAGCAGTGAGAAATGCACCAGCACCACAACCACAATTGTTGGGGATAGTTGATAATCAAAAAGTTTATAATATGCCATCTAGTCCGGAAAAAGAGTCCGCTGAATATGTTGGATTAGTAGAAAGTCAGAGAGCATATAAAAGAATAGCAACTAAACCTTCAATGCCTAAAGTAGGCGCTAGTGTTAAAATCAGTCAGCAAGGAGCTAAGCTGATATCACTACAGCCATTTGAAGGAAAAACTCTTACAGTAGAAAAGATTGTTGATACCGGACTGATAAGTGAACCTCAACAAGTTAAGGTGACTGATGGTAAGGGAAGTTCGATCATTGTTAGTGTAAAAGACCTTCAACCAGTAAAGGAGGCTACTAAAGCTGCATCAAAAGAAAAGATTACTACATTCGCTAATATGAGTGATGAAGGCAAGAAGGAATTAACAAAAATTGTTACCGATCCAAGTTTAGAGAAATTAAGCTCTTGGAATGGTGACCGAAACAATAAGATAATAGAGATGGTCTCAGCTAAATTTAAGCTCGATCCATCAAGAGAAGCTAAAGAGCAGGTTGTTGCTTTATATAAAGAAAGAAGTGCTGTAAAGAAACTTGCAATAAGTGCAATTTTAGATAAGTATCGACCTAATCACGGTAAGCCTATAACTAAACAAGCTGTTAAAGAGGCTATGCAAATCGACCCAAAAACTGCTCAGACGTTGATGAATCATAAGCTCAGAGCGGCGAATTGGGAATCGAGTGGCAATCCATCAAGTCATCAAACAATCAAAGGAGACAAATTAATAATCAGAATGCCAAGAGGATCTCGTGATTGGGATAGACCGAAAGGGAATGATAAGACTCAGATGAAAACAATTATGAGTGACTTAGGATTTAAGTTGTTGAAGGAAGATTTGACTGATCCGTATGAATGGCAAGATGATAAGGGAGGTTCGGGAACGTCGAGAGATGATCAATTCACATTCAAAATGCCTAAATAATGGACGATATACAAAAAGCAAACCAAGCACAACGATTACAAGTACAAGAAAACGTAGAGACGATGTCTAAGGGCGAATCTCTACCCGTTGGCACAACTCGTACTCATGGAGGTAGAACTTTCATTAAAACGCCAGGAGGATGGAAATATCATGGTAAAGGAGCTGCAAGTGTAAAGTCAGGTACTGATGCGAAAGCAGCTAGTACATCACATACATCTTCAGTTGAGAAAGTAAATGACATTACATTTGTGGTTGATATTAAAAGTCAATATGGAACAACTCGTCAAACATATTCAAACGTTCAAGAAGCGAATAGAGCTAAGAAGCAAGTTGATGATGCATTCAGATCAGGTAGCATCAAATCAACAGGTGATGTAGGTAAAGTACTTAACAGTAGTGGTAATTCAGATAAAATATACGGCGATTTATACAAATTGAAATCATAAGGAAAGATCACTCAACAAGAATGGGCTGGAATGAAGAATGACGTTGCTGCTGGAAAGAGTGAGAAGGTCAATAAGATGATTGCTGCGATTAACACTAAATCTAAGGGAGCTGGTCAAGGAAAGCATATAGGTGATATGACTCCAGCTGACAAACAGAAGTGGGCAGCTCAATTAGGAGTTGATACTAAAGGCAAAAGTGCATCTCAAATCAATAAACTACTTGTTGAAAAGAATGTCGACAGACAGATTGCTAATTTCAAAGCAAGTAAGAACGATAAGATGTTGGATGGATTATCTATGGCAGCGAGAATGAGAGGAGATAAAGATTCAGCAGCTCAATATCAAGCTAGAAAAAACAGACCTGCAAGTGAACGTAGGCCAGTTGGTAAACGTGAACCAATGACATTCAGAGAGATACTTGCTGACCCTAAAGGGAAAGCGATATTTGAATCAATTGAAGAATATATTGTTGATCTACGAGATGACCCAACAAGAAAAGAGCATTTAGATGGTTTAAAAGATGCGGTACAAGAACTTGAAAGAGGTAGTGGTTACAAATACGACATCTCAGAGCAATTAGCAGCAGCTAAAGACAGTAAAACTAAAAGTAGGACTGAATTAGATAGAATCAGATCAGTCTCTCACAATCTATCTGCTGGAAATCATGCAAGTAGTGCCAATAACTTGACTAGAAAGATAAAGAACCTTCAAAGAGAAGATAAGACGAGACCATCAGGTCAGAAGAGAACACTTCACATTAAAGAATTACAAGCAAAGCTGAAAATTCAGACAGCACTTTATAACGAGAAGAAGTAGGTTAGGGACATTTGGTTGATTAGTTGATTGAAGTAGGGACATCTTTCGGGACGTCCCTACTTTTTTGTTGGTACCTTTACCGAATGAATTTAACCACGAAACAACTTGAGCTCGCTGTGATCAGTTATGAGAAGCAGGCTGAGCTGAAAAGCGTTAGAACGTCCCTACCATGGGAGTGTGACGTTTTAACTGTTTCAAAAAGTAGGTATGCAACCGAATGGGAGATCAAGAGGTCCCGCTCAGATTTCAAAAGTGATTTCAAGAAACCAAAGCACATCAAGTTCAAGAGAGGGCAAGGTGGTCACATCAAGTATTTCTGGTTTGTGGTACCTAAAGGATTGGTTCGTGAGAGTGAAGTACCATCGTATGCTGGCCTAATGTATGTTAATGATGAGATGGTGTGTAGTATAGTTAGAAGACCTAAGCGACTGAAGTGCAAGAAGATAGGTGATGCTACTATGAGAAAATTGTACAGATCTATGATGTTTCGATTTTTAAAGTTGAACTTCGATGGAATGAAAACAAACTTTTTATTTTAGTTGCATAAGAGATATAACTTAGTTATCTTTATGTCATGTTAATCATTTAAAACCGTAATTATGTTTACCAAAGTAATAGGAAAATTCAAGAAAAGCAGAGAAGACGAAAGGAACATGGTCATTGCAGGTATTGTCACGACAATAACTGACAACGTAGTACAGTTCACTCACGAAGAGATCGCAGATATTATTCAGAGATCAACTGATAGAGTGATTCAAGTACAGAAGGATAGAAGAGCTGCAGTTAGAGCAGAGCTTAATTCACTAAACTCAACAATCAAACAAATACAAAACAAATAATCATGAAAACCATAAAAGGAGATTTAATCAAACTAGCACTTCAAGGTGAGTTTGATGCAATAGTGCACGGATGCAACTGTCACAATGTGATGGAAGCTGGAATTGCTGCACAGATAAAAAGATACTTTCCAGCAGCATATCAGGCTGATGAGGTGTTTGCAGATGGTATCTCAAACTATAACAAATTAGGATGCTTATCATTTGCAGACATTGAGGTTCATGGCGATGAAGATGATATTACTACAGTAACCGAAAGATTCACTGTTGTAAATGCATACACACAATATGATTTGGGACGTAATCTTGATGAAGATGCACTAATAATGTGTTTGAAGAAGATTAATCACTACTATAAAGGAAAGAGTGTAGGGTTGCCTCAAATAGGTTGTGGAATTGCAGGAGGCAATTGGGCAGTAGTTAGTCAACTAATAGATAAATATACACCGGATTGTGATGTCACAGTAGTGATGTACGATCCGAAATAGCATAACAGTGAGGGTGATGGATGCAGTAGAACCTGGTCAAGTTCACATCAGGTCTGAAATACGTCTGCTACGATCAACAAAGAGTTCCCTAACAGCCCATTGTGGGTGATTTAATTACTCGTTGATTCATGGTCAAGGAAGATTCATCAGGAGAGAGCATAACTTCTAAAGACGTTTTAAGTGAATATTTGCCCCTGAGAAATCAGGGGCATTTTTATTGGTGTGAATTCAACTTAGTTTCGTATCTTTGCAACGAATAAAATTCAGAAAAGAATGAAACCACAAGTTAGAAATTCCGGAAATATAAGCACTGGAGAACATCACTCGTTTGAGTTCAACCTTGCAGATGAAGCTCCGAACAAAAGCATATCAATTCCAGCATTAGGATTCAATCAAGCATCATTGAGTTTACTTACAATAGGTGCTACAGGAACAAGTGGTACTGCAGTAGTTGAACAAACAGTAACTAATGGAGGTGTTCAAGGAGCATTGCCAACGCCAGTATCATTGATATTAGGAGCTGGTGTAAGTTTACAAGCATTCGGAATAGCTTTTAGTGGACAAAATCTTGTGATTGATTTCACACCTTGCACATTTGGGGTTGTTGGGAAGATTAAGTTTGACGTAGTATTGAAACGATAATAATTTTTAATCCCTACAAGTATCTATGGATGAAGGTAACAACACTATGTTAATCATAGGCGCAATTGCTACGATTGTCGGAATAGTAGCAGCACTATTAAAGATTTACTCCGACAATAAAACTCAAATCAGAAAAGCAGCTGAAGTTGAGCAAAGAACGAAAAATGAAATCTATAACAATAAAATAAAGGTTGAGAGACTTGAAAAAGATGTGGATAAGTTAGAAGTGCAAATAACATCAAACAATTCAAATTTACTACAGAAGTTTAGTCAGATGGAGCTACGCATAGAAGCTAAGTTTGATAAACTTCAAGAGACACTAATAGATATTTTAAAAGAAAAATAAAATGGAAAAGTTTTTAGAACAGTTGTTAGGTCAACACGGATGGGAGATTTGGATCGCAGGATTGATTTGGTCACTATTAGGAATAGCTTTGATAAAAATATACTTCTATGATAAGACTGTTAGGTTTAGCTTGAAGTTCTGGTTGAACGATAATTTCCGAGATGTATTGTTAGGCATTGTAGCGAATTTAATCTTATTAAGATTGGGTGATTATGGTATTCAGCTTCTGACCGAGAGGTTTGGATATGATATAGGTACCACTAGTGACTTTGTTGGATTGATGATTGTCGTTAGTGCATTCATTCAATACAAATTACATAAGAATAGAGAAAAATTGAAAAAATCAAAATAACATGAAAAAGCATATTCTATTACTTGCTCTGCTTTTAGCTACTACATTTGGCTTTTCGCAGGCAAAGAAGACTTTCAAGACTGAAGTAGCAATTGAACAAACGCCCGCAGCTGTACCAGCTACGGATTTTGTGTTATCAATACAAGCTGATGGAACATTAACTAAAACAGCAATTTTAGTAACTGATGTACAAACTGGCGCATTTTCCTTAGAAGGATATGATGAGAGTGGCACTAAGGCTGGATTGAACTTGATTGTAGGATTAGGTGATTATAGCTTAGCTGGTAATGGTACTGGAATCACACTAACTGATGCAACTGGACTTACCCAATTACGTAGTAATATATGGGAGTTCCTTTCAAATGTTTCTGGATTTAAGACAGATATAGATGGTGATGGCCTCACAGCAAATAGGACATTTACACTTCCTAACGCAAGTGGGATCCCAGCATTAGATGTTAATGGTGTTGCTTCTAGTACAGTAGGAAGTATAACATTAACCACACAAAATTTAACTAATGATGGTGAAGATGGTATTAATAAGTACATAACACTTTCAGACATCTATCAAGGAAATACGTTAATCAACGGTGATTATTATCATGATACAGGATTTACTTATCAAGCATGGGCTGATTTATATATAATTGACGGAGTAGTTTATAACACACTGATTTCAGATGCAGTGACACTATCGCCTGCACACGCTACATTAGATAGGATTGACGTAATTGTTGTTAATAATAATGGAACCATTACAGCAGTAACTGGCACAGCAGCAGCTAATCCAGTTAAGCCTGAGATTGATTTAGATACTCAAGTCGAGATGACATTCGTGTTGGTTCAAGCCAATACAACTACACCAGCCTCAGTTACAGAGTTATTGGTATATGATGAGAATGCTGGTGATCCAACAGAGTGGGACTCAGCAACTTCAGACGGATCAATTACTTTAGCAGCTACTGGAACAACACAAAGTGGCACTAATGCAATTCGATTCAATACAGCAGCAGTTGGTGATCAATTAACTTTAACAGACCTAACAACAATATCTTCTAGTGATTACAATAAAATAATCTTCTACGTCAAATTAGACAATGTACTTGATCATAGAATACGACTAACTCTTAGTAATACTGGTGGTTCAGATGTATCTAATACAGCTACACTTCAACATGGTAGTTATGGATTAGACACATCAAACACATCAACATATCAATTGATAATTATTCCAGTCAGTGATTTGGCGATAGGAGTTCAAACATATGATAGGTTAACAATTTACAATGACAAAGCAACTGCATCATTTTATGTAGATAATATGATACTGCAGACTGGAACTAATCCAGTTGCTGGACCTACAATTACAAACACATCACAGTTAATCAATGACGGTCCTGATGGAGTCAATCCATACTTAACGTCACTAACTGAAAGTAACATATATAACTCAGATGGCACAATTACAGTAAACAGAGTAATTGATGCTGATGGCAATTCCATCTCAATTGATAATGCGAACGGAGATACGATGTTATTAATTGATACGACCCTTGATGCAGAGGTAGCAAAGATCGGCGCAATAAACCCTGCAAATGGAGGAAATGACGCTAGCTTTGAAGGAAGTACTTCAGCAACATTATCGACATCTACAACACAAGCAGATTATGATAACGGAACTCAGACGGCAAGTCAAACTTTAGCAGCCAATGCAGGAAGTTCTTCAATAACAGCACAAGCAACCAACATAACAATTCAAAATGAAGCTGGATTAAATAAGGTTGAGATTGACGGAACTAAAGTCAATGCATTAGCTGGGGCTAATGGACTGAAGGCATTAAGTGCAGGGACAACTGATCTCGTTGGTTTGAATGGATTGAGACTTAAAATTGGTACTGGAGGAGTAGAAACACCTTCAGTGGTAGGATATGTACCAACAGCAACTAATGTCAATGGCAATGTTACATGGCAGCCTGGTGGAGCAAGTTCAATATACAATGCAGATGGATCATTAGCTGGTAATAGAATAATGTCACTAAACGGCAATACATTAAGGGTGAATGATGCAGCTGGTAATTCAGCATTAGAAATCGACCCTACAATAAATACAGAAACAACAGTAGTAAGTGCAAATAACGCAACTGGTGGAGGGAATGAAGCAAGTGTAGATCTTTCTACCACAGACACAGACGTAGTAAGTGAACTCAAAGCACAGTTCAATGGTGGAGCTAAGCAGGCTAGTATATTACAGCAAGTAGATGTAACCGAATCATCAACTGAAATAACAACAGATGTATTGAAAGTGGTGTTGCCAACACCACCAACAGTTGGACAATTCCTTCAAGCAACAAATGTTGATGGCACAGTAGATTGGACCACATCATTAATACGTGAAACATCAAATAATTTATTTGGAGGGTCAACAGCAGGTGCAAACATCGTTATTGATGGTGGTAATACAGGGTTTGGAGTTGCTGCTTTAGAAAGTTCAAATGCTATAAATAATAGTGGATTTGGGTTTGAAGTACTACGAGAAAATGCAGGTCAAAGAGTTAATGGATTTGGGTTATGGGCTGGTAAGCGGAATACTGCAGATGATGGTAATTTCTTTGGTCAAGAATCAGGACAATTTAATAAAGGAGCTAGAGTTGTAGGATTTGGTGGAGAAACAGTACAGAATAACCAAGGAGACGATGTTGTAGGCATTGGAAATGACGCTTTAATTTATAATGAAGAAAATCAAAATACAGCAGTAGGTTCTGAATCGTTTGTATTTTTAACAAATGTAGCTGGATTAAAAAGTTTCGTATCTGGTGATGTTACAGCAGGTACCGATAGAATAGCAATAACCGCTCATAACTTTGGCACAACGGGTGCTTTTGTTAATCTATTATATTCAGGAGTTACTGGAGGTATTACTAATGGAAAGATATATCAATTTGAAATAATAGATGCTAATACCATTGAATTAATAACAGATTCAACATTAGATTTAGACGGCACAGAAGATGGTGATTTAACACCTCAATACACTTATACAAATGCAACTACAATAGGCTACAACTCACAACCAACTGCTTCTAATCAAGTAACTTTAGGAAACGCGACAGTAACGGAGGTTGATACATATGGAGCATTAAGAGCAAGAGCATACGGTGCTGGCACACAAACTGGAACAGCGACTTATAATTTAGTAGTTGATGTTGATGGAAATGTAATTGAAGAAGTGTTAACACCACAGCCAATATTAGCCATTGATGAAGGAAATGGAGTTGGATATGTGTTGGGAGACTCAGATAGAGCTAATTATGGAAATGTAGGATTAAGTGCAGTAGATTTAAGCTATAATGGCTCACCTTCTACTACTAAAGGAGCAGGAGGAGATTATTCATTCGTTGCAGGAGAAGCTCAACAAATAACGGGAGGAGTTGCTAGTTGGGGCGCCTATACAATAGGTACTGAAAATACAATAGGTGGTACAAATACAACAGCTGCAGGGGCATTAGGTGCTTACAATACAATATCTAATGGGTATGCTACTACAGCAATAGGGGCTTATAATACAATAAACACTGCTGACAACGGGTTTGGAGCAGCAATTGGAATGAATAACGTTCTATCTAATACAAATCCAGCAGGGACTTTCGGAACAGCATTAATTTCTAAGTCAAGACACACACTTGCTGTTGGAGTAGCAAATGTAGATTACACTGAAACAGGAAACGAAGCAACTAGACCAATATTTGTAGTGGGAAATGGAACAACAACCACACCTGCAGGCGCATGGGCTGCATCAGTTAGAAGTGATGCTCTTAGAGTTGATTGGGATGGTACAATTACAGCACCTAGCTTTTCAACTGCTGAAATAACTACTGCAGGAAATGCCTCATTAATCACAAAAGAATACGCAGATGCGAATTACTCAACTGGTGGTGATGTAACCGCAGCCTCTAATTTCTCAGCAGATAATACTGTTATATTGAGTGATGGAACTGGTAAAGGAGTAAAGAATAGTACAATTGCAAATTCTACTTATAATATAGCTGATGCTTGGGATGGATATGCTGCAGTTCCTGATACATATGGATGGAATGGAATAGCTGGAGGTGATGGTGCATGGGTAGCTACTTCTTATAATGGAACAAACAGAGTTATGTGGTCTGATGATAATGGGCAAACATGGACTAATGTAGCTTCATCTAACGATGCTAATCAATGGAGGCACGTATCTTACGGTGGTGGAGTATTTATAGCTTTGTCTACTAGTGGAACTAATAGAGTTATGAGATCTACAGATGGAGGCTTAACCTGGACAGGGATAGCTGCAGCAGTAGATACTAGTTCATGGAATTCTGTAGCATATGGTAATGGAGTATTTGTGGCAGTAGCTAGTTCTGGAACTAATAGAACTATGTATTCTACCGACTTAGGATTAACTTGGACAGCAGTAGCTGCAGCTGTTGATACTAGTTCATGGCAAGCAATAGCTTATGGTGGAGGTGTATTTGTAGCAGTATCTAGTGATGGAACCAATAGAACTATGTGGTCTGACGATTTAGGTTTATCTTGGACTGCTGTAGCTTCGGCAGTTGAGACTAATCAATGGTTTTCTATAGCCTATGGAGATGGGAACTTTGTGTCTGTTTCAATAGATGGAACCAATAGAGCTATGATATCAGATGACCTAGGATTAACTTGGAGCTCTTCAACTACAACACCTTCAAATACTAATGTATGGAGAGATGTTGTATATGGTAACGGAACTTGGATAGCAGTAGCTAACTCAGGCACTAATAAAGTATCTAGGTCGGTTGATAATGGTGACACTTGGACTGCAATAACTCCTAGTGATGATTTGAATACGTGGAGAAACGTAGCTTATAGTGGAGGAGTTTTTGTATCAGTTGCAGATAGTGGGACTAATAGAGTTATGACATATTCTCCTGGAGCTAATGCTTTACTGAACACAAATAGTACTGTAGATGATATAAACGCCTCAGCTACTGGATTTGAATACACTACAGTTGATTGGGTCAATGCTAAGATAACAGAGACAAGCCCAGATTTATCTAGCCACGTAACCAAAACAGGAACACCAGCAGCTAATCAATTGTCTAGATGGACAGGAGATGGAGTATTAGGTGCCATCCCTGAAGCAACTTGGGACGGTTCTAATTTTACTTTTGGAGATATAAATGGAATACTTACACTTAGAAACCTAACTGGTTACTCAGACATATATGCTTCTAATAGGTTAGATATAGAAAGTAATGAAGGGCTTAGAGTAAACAACATAGGAAAAACTCAGCACGTAACAATAATTCCTGGAGCAGGAACATCTACCTTAACAGCACCCACTTCTAATGGAATTATAGCAACTACTGCATACGTAACCTCAAATAGTATAGATAATGTACTAGAAGACATCACTCCTCAATTAGGAGGGAATTTAGATGTATTGACAAGAGAGATAACTACAAGCACAGTTAACGGAGACATTGAATTATCTCCAAATGGTACCGGTAGAGTCTTCATAAACACTGGAAGTGATTTAGAAATAGGAGACGGTGGAAGTCTTTCAGTATCAAATCTAGGAACAGGAGATGCAGTAGCATCATTCACAGCACCTAACTTTGATACATGGGCTATTGGTAATGATGATAGTGCAGCTGCTTTTGTAATTGATAATGGGTTTACTTTAGGAACAAATCCTCCACTTTCAATAGATCACACAACTGGAGATGCTACTTTTAATGGAGACCATACTATTATTAAGAATGATGTAGAAACTACTACACCTATTCTATTATTAGATCAAACTAGTACTGGAGATGCTTTTCAAACATGGACTAATGCTACTAAGTCTTATTCAATGGGAATTGATAATTCAGCAACAGAAAATTTCTTCATATCACATGGAACTGATCTAAGCACTAATCCTATGTTAGAGTTTGGTGATAATGGAGAGGAGGCTTATTTTAGAGTTAATAACATCTATCATTTTACCGATAGATCAAATACAACGACAGGATGGTATATGAGCAATGTTGGAACGGGAGACATAAAAGTGACTTTAAATGCTGGAGCTGAAACATACAGTTTTGGTGTTGACAATAGTGATGGAGACAAGTTTAAAATATCAAACACAAATGTTGTAGGAACAGAAGATATGTTATCATTTACTCCAGGTACATATGACGCAGAGTTTACAGGCGAGCTAGAATACTCTAAAGGAGTTGCAGACGACACAACGACAGCTTATGAATTAGTATTGGGCGATAGATCTGGAATAGTGACGATGAACAACGCCGCTGCTAACACGCTAACAATCCCAGCAAATGCATCTGTAGCATTTCCAATAGGAACTGAAATAGTGATTATTAATAAGGGAGCTGGAGTCACAACTGTAGCAATTACCACAGATACATTAAATCAAAATGTAGGAGGATTAACTCTTGCTCAATATGATAAGAGAACATTGACTAAAATAACAGCTACTAGCTGGATACTAGGTTACTAATGAAAGATCAAATCAAAAACATATCAGTTACAATAGGAGCGTGCGTTACCATAATAACTGGTATATGGTACTTTACTCAACCTATATTTGAACAAAAGGTCGAAGACGTTGTGATTGAGTACATTGATAGCAATGAATTCAAGATCACAGAAAGACAGATTATCAAAGAAGTATCAAAAGAGATATTCATTGAATTTCTCAAGAGTGAAGAATTTAATACTAAGCTAGATGAATACTTAGATCGAGTTAATTCCAATAGTGTAAGTCTAAGAAAACTCCTTTCAATCAAGATGGGAGTGCCTCAGGAGACTGTAGCAGACAAGTTATCTGATTTATATACCAAGGACGCCAAGCGACTTAGAAACCTCCTTAGAGGGATTAATAATATGTATCCCGAACTTAATGTTTGGGAAATTGATTGATATTTACAGAAACCCAAATAAAACCCAAATAAAATGACAGTAAAAGAAATTTTCAGAACGATTGAAGGGATAGCAATGTTAGTAGCTTTTGGAATGGTGATCTTCACAGGAGCAAAGATGTTCGCGTGGTTAGGTTTAGCAGCATACGTTATTATCAACTTACCAGGAGGAATCAAGAAATTTATTTCTGTGATCAAGTGGATAGGACGCAAGTTGGAAATAATTAAAGCATGATCAAATTCCTAATATATTTCGCAGCGTTTTATCTAATAACGATTTTAACGCTGTTTTTAACGCATTCAAAAAGAGACGCACTTACTCATATCAGATTCATTAATAGACACGTCTTATTTCAGATAATCGCGTTGTCGGCTTATGTAATAGCTCCAATTGCAATACAATTTTATAGATGGAACATAAATGTGCTTACTTGGTACATGGATGATTCGAGATATGATAGATTTCGTGAAAGTGGGTATGCAGTAGACTATGAGAGTTGGTTGAATGATAGGGGTGGTAAAGAAACGTTTTGGGTACTTTATCAATGGCACACTCGTAATAGAATGTGGAATGTGTATAAGTTCATCAATATTCCTATTGATAAAGAGTACATCGAGCGCATCATTACAAACACAGCAATACTTAGAGACAAACCAATACAAATTGCAGATGCAACTGGATTTATTAGACATGAGAATTCACCAGGACTAAAGTTTTTTGATAAAGCTGGTAATAGTGGATGGAGTATTAATTCAGGAACAGTAATTGCATGGGACTATACAATAGTAGGGACAATCAAATACTATTTTACAATAAATGATCAATTATTTTTTAGATACGGCACTTGCTTCAAGCTAGTCACAGCATTTAAAAGGGATTGGTATATCAATTTTGGGTACGGTACTGGTAGAGAACGATATAAAATATCATTTAAAATTCAGCCTACGAAGAAAATATAGTATGTTTATCACTTAATAGTAAAACAACAATTTAAAACCGTTAAAATGGAAAAAGTAAAAGATGACGTGGTAGGCACAGTTGATGAAGTAAAAGACATCAAGCAACCTTCAAAAGAAATTAAAGTAGAAATCGTTCAATCAGAGAATGGAATGATTACACTACAAACTTTTAGTGATTTGCCAGTTAGTGTAGCTCATTTGGTTGGTATCATGGAAATTGCAAAAGTAGATTTGCTACACAATACAGTTGATAGTCAAAAAGAAGATGTAGTTGAAATGACAGTTGATGAACTTGACATAAAGTTAAATCCTGGAGCTGAATTAGTGTTGGGAGATACAATTAAAATTCCAAGAACATCAGCACTTTTAAGAGATCAGATGCGTAGAGAGGCGTTATCAAATACAGAAGGACCTAAGGTAGAAGCATAAAAATCAAATAGATAAATATTTAAAAGACCTCATTTGAGGTCTTTTTTTTGCTTAATAGATAAGGAATTAATATCTTCACATAAAATCATATTAAATGAAAGAACAAATCGAACCGGTTGTTAAAGACCAAATTAAAATTGTAGCTCAAAAGGAAGTTGATAAGAAGCAAAAGTACGTTGGGAAAATTAGAGTAATCAAAGGACTTACAATGTATAAGTTGAATTTGAAAACTGGTCATATAACTAAAGTACAATTCGACTCCGCAGTTATCGATATCAACAATCCTGACAAGATTAAGAAGAAAATGATTCAAGAGCCAGGATTCATATATACTCAAGCATTAAATGACAAGAATGCTAAACGCAAATTTACTAAACAAGTAGCACAAATAATCGCAGCAAATAAATCGAAACATGAAAACCCTATTCGCCCTACCCTTTGAGACATATGAGAGTTCTAAGACTGAAACTGGTGTAATCTACAATTTAGTGGATCACGAAATGACAGCAGTACTACAAATTTGGGTCACTCACAGACCATATGCAGATCATGATTTGTGCATCAAAGAGATGACACAATGCCCTAGTAATGTTCGTAATGCAGCAATTGCTATTTTAGACGTCCTATTCGATAAGAAGTGGAGAGTGCTTACTAAATTTACTGCATCTCAAGTGAGACAGTCAACTAGATTACAAGCATTGCAGTATGGTGAACGTTGTGTATCGCTATCGTATAGTAAAGACGCACGAAAGTTAATCCAAGGACCACCAAAAATGCGATGAAAATAGTTCTTGTTCGATATCGATTACACCTTGAGATATTCTACAAAGACCTTAGATTGTCGATAAAAAAGTCTACAGTTGAAGATGAGGAATTACTCAATAAGTATATTAAAAGATACTTTGAGCTTAACTACAGAAATCCAGTAGTAACAGCCTTCTTCGTATTGAAAATTTTGCGCAGTAGGTAAATTGCTTGGTAGTCTAAATCAAAAAGCTGAGATTTAGGTACTCTAAATAACATTCACAATGGATCAAATTAAAAAACATCACAACGCCGTATTACAGTCAATTACTAAAGATTTCAAAGTAGAAGACACAGACACCAACATTGAGAAAGGCACCGTTGCTGAGATGTTAACGTACGGAGGAGCTGCAATTCCAATGAGCAAAACTGGCAAAGATATTTTGGCAGGTGTCGATAAAAAGATCGCTGAATGTAAGGTAAAGAAAGAGCATTGTCTCAAAGAGATGTTGGAATATTTAGCTAAATGCAATAAGGTCCCTACTCAGTCAGTAGATGACTATCAACTTAAAGGATGTACTTTAGAGAATGCTCCAAAATCATTTCCGTGGAGAGATGTTGAATCTTACGATTCGCCAAAAAACAAGCAGTATGTTGATACTGTAGTAATCTCAGAAACTAAGGAGTCAGAAGAAAAATCTGAAAATCCATTCAGAGAGTATAATAAGTATCAAAGAAAATATATCGAGCATTGTGTTGATGTTTGTTATTTAGAAACAATTCAAGGTGGATTAGATCCAAAGAAGCAATATCAATTAACGATTAAGCAGTGTGTTCAATTAGGTCTATAAATCACTAAGTTAAATGTCATACATTAATAGCAATCAAATTATAAACACTCAGCCACTAAGCTCAATTGATGAGCAGCTTAAACAGTTGCAGATTGAGAAGGGTAGAGTTGCTCAGAAAGAATATCAGATTGTCAGTAAAGCATTATCATCGGATAATCCAAATGACATCATGAAAGCCAATACGTATTGGGAAGATGTTCAAACCAGACAGTCAAGTGGACTGAAGACTGAATTAGTTGATCCAACTCAATGGACACAAGGTGCTGGTTACAAATACAAAAGATTTACATTAAGCTACGATATGATGAGACGTATGGTTTCTACCACACCAATCATCAAATCAATCATAGGAACACGTCAAGCTCAAGTTAGTGCGTTTAGTTCGCCTCAAAAGAGTAAGTTTGATACTGGATTTGTTGTTCGTAAGAAACGCGCATACTATTCAGATGAAGACCCTACAACAACTGCAAAAGACAAAAAGCAGATTGACTACATAACAAAATTCCTACTTGATGGTGGTGATAAGTCAAATGCGTGGAGTGGAGATACTTTCGATATGTTCTTGAAGAAATTAACCGCTGATAGTTTAACGCTGGATCAAGGAACGTTTGAAGTGGTAAGAAATAGAGGTGGTGCACCAGTTGAATATCTTGCAGTAGATGGTGCAACAATGAGAATGGCAGATAGTATTAATGACGATGACAATTCATTCAACGAACAATCGAATTATATGGGTGAACCACGTAAGAAGATTCGTGGATACTATCCATCATACGTTCAAGTAATTGATGGAATCATAGAGAATGAATACTACCCATGGGAATTGTGTTTAGGTATCAGAAATGCTACTACAGACATTCGTTCAAATGGATACGGTAAGAGTGAGATTGAAGAGTTAGTAAGCATAATCACATGGATGTTATATGGAGATACATACAATGGGAAATTCTTCTCACAAGGAAGTAGCCCAAAAGGTATGTTGAAAGTCGCAAGTGGCGTTAATAGAAACAGATTAAATGAATTCAGACAACAATGGTTAGCTATGGTTGCTGGAGTTCAGAATGCGTGGAAAGTGCCAATTGTTGAAGGTGACGTTGAGTGGATTGATATGCAGAAAGGTAATAAGGACATGGAATTTAGTAAGTGGCAAGAGTATTTGATTCGCGTTGCTTGTGCTGTGTTTAAGATTGCACCTGATGAGATTGGATTCAAACTAGACAACGGAAGTGGTGGTTTAGGTGGAGAGAATGATACTGATGTTAAAATCAGATATTCAAAAGATAAAGGATTAAAGCCATTATTGAAATCAATGGAGTTTTGGATCAACAAGTGGATTGTTCAAGCAATCGACGATGAGTTTGAATTCAAATTTGTTGGTTTGGATCAAGATGGCGAAGACAGAGAAACTGACTTACTCAACAAGAAAGTTGGTATGGGTATGGGAGTTAAAGAGTGGAGAAAAGCACAAGGACTTGATCCAGAATTCGATGAAGGTGATTTCCCATTAAATGCAGTATGGGTTCAGCAACAAGCTGCAGCCGCATTTGGAGAGCAAAGTGAAGATAATACACAAGGAATTGATGAAGGTCAAGTAGAGGATATGTGGTCAGATCTTGGCAAAGCTACTCTATCGTCACAATTTACACAGTATGAGGACAATCCAATGATGAAAGATGCAATGGATTTGCTACTAAAAGGATAAATTATGTTAGCATTATTGAAAATTGAGAATCTCAAAACGTTTTTGATCGTAGGAGCAATCATAGCAGCTGTGATCTTCTGGAAGGACTACCAATATCAAATCGGAGAGAATAATCGTCAAACTGAGAATATGGAACAAGTGCGTAAGTTCGATAGCTTGAAGTTTGCTAGTCAGACATACACCAAAAAAGAGATTGATGAATATCTTGAATACAATAGAAGCGATTTAAAGGACTTTCTTAATAAGTACGACATAAAGACAAGGAGACTAGAAAAGATCATTACACAATCATTAGAGTACCGTGATACAACGTCAAACAACATTGATTTGAGTCCTATATTACAAGCAATCAAAAATAACACTAGAGAAATTTCAGTTCCGGTGATTGATAGTACCGACTGTTTAATTGTAAAAGGATTTGTTATATTCAAGAATGATACACTATCACTAAACATAACTGATCGTAAATTCAAAAATAAGAGTGATGTTGTTCAATATTGGGAAAGAAACCAATGGAACTTTCTAGGAATAAAAACTAGACTGTTCGGTAAGAAGAGTACAACAGTAATCATCAAAGATAGTTGTGGAAACACAGAAACATTTATTATTGATGCTAAAAAGAAATCGTAATGGCAAGAACCACACCAAAGAAGCTCAAGGGAGATAAGAAATATGTCGACGCTCCTAGATTAAAGGCAATCTACGGTTATGAAGATCTGTTCAAGAAACAGTTTGGCAATGCACTTTCATTAGGTCTTTCAGACGTCAAGAAACAAATTCAAAAACAAAGTAAACCACAATTACTATTTAAAGCAATGAATACACCTACATTCTCAGGGTGGAAGTTGCAAAAGAAGTATTGGTGGCAAGGACTACAAATATCAATTGAGAATAAGAAGGGTAGTGTGCGTAAGTGGGAGACTGACACAGATAGTGGCAAGACTAAAATGTTGTATGATTATGGATACATTCGTCGTACATTAGGAGCAGATGGTGACCACATTGATTGCTACGTTAATAAAGATAATGAAAGTGAGAAAGTGTTTGTGGTACATCAAAATGACCCTACGACAGGAAAGTATGATGAAGACAAAGTGATGTTGGGATTTGATACAGCTGCACAAGCAAAGAAAGCATATCTAGCACATTATGATTCTAATAAGTTTTTCGGTAGTATGATTGAGATGACCCTAACCGAACTCAAAGCACAAGTAATTGGCAAAACAACTAAGAAGATAAAATGATATTCACTGCAGGCCAAATAGAACAGATCACTGGAGTACTTGATAGGTACCTCTTGACATTTGCTGCACATCATATTGGTATAAATGTATTGAGTGCTGTAGAGGTAGCTCAACTACAATCAGCCGGAGTCAATACTGCAGCAATCACAGCAGCTACATCAAATGTGTCCCAAGCATTCAAACTAGGACTACTCAGTAATGCGTTAGGTGATGCAGCAACCAAGAATATGACATATGATCAGTTCTTAAATTATTTGAGTACTGGTAAGATGTTCAAGTTAAATGCATTAGAATCATCTGCACTTCAAACATTACAGTACCAAGCGCTGAAAGACACCAAGAGAATGGGAGCTAAGATTAAAGATCAGATTGCTGATCGGTTGGTCCATGCAAACAAAACAGCAAACACAGTGACCCATAGCAAGTTGGTTACTGACGCTGCAAAAAAATCAATATTAGAGAGAAAGGGTATAGCCAGTGTGATATCAGACATAGGTCACGCAGAACCTAATTGGAACCGAGACTTCGGTAGAATAGCTGATTTTGTATTACACTCAGCATTCGATGAAGGTCGCGCTAATGGGATACTAACAAGAACAGGACCCCAAGCGTTGGTTTACAAAGATGTTTATGCCGGTGCATGTAAGCACTGTATAGAGAAATACCTCAAGGGAGGGATAATGAGTGAGCCGAAAGTATTTCAGCTGTCTGTACTACAAGCAAATGGCACAAATGTTGGTAAAAAAGTAGCTGATTGGCTGCCAGTTATCGGTCCTTTACATCCTTGGTGTAGATGTACCCTAATGAGTGTCCCTAATGGAATGACCCTAGTTGATTTAGCAAATGGCAAATGGGTATGGCAGAATGGTGACTTTGTTAGGGACCCGAAAAAGTGGGAGCGTAAAGTTCAACGTAAAAGTAAAGTGAGAGTAACTGTTAATAATAAAACTACGGAAATATGAAAAAAGTAATTTTTAACTTCATGTATTGGTTACATGAAAGATCGTTTTTGAGAGCTAAGGTAGCAAAGCTAGAGGAGCAACTTGTTGAGAAAGACAAGATAATTATTAAAGCAGCTGCGATGTTAGATAGTGAAAGAATAAAAAGGACAGCAGATGTGTTGTCCCTACAAGTACACAACAATTTATTAAAAGATAAGCTGAACGGTGTATCGTAGAAATTATTATTGTACATTTAACAACTGAATATTCAAGTTTAAATAAATATTATAATATGAAAACATTAATCTTTCAAGACCCAGCACAAACCTTACGAGTAGAGGCTAAAGTTGACATTATGGCGACTAACGCTGAATTACAAACAGCAGGATTCGATACTCGTTTCACCAACATGGAGATTGTTGACAATGATGCATCTAAGATTGCAGGTATTGATTTGACTGAGGTTGAATATAGTTGGATTGCAATAAGACAATTTGCTGAGGACAACGGATTTTCTCTTACTGTCATTGACATTAATGAGAACGCATCTGATGACATTGTTACTTGGACAGCAATCACTGGTACAGTAGCCGGAACAATAGGATTGGCTGCAATCACTGGTACTGCTACTGATTTTGACCCTGAGTTAGATGTCGATGACGTTGTTAGTATAGACGGGTTCGTTTACACAATAGCAACAAGAGCCGGTGCAGCTGATACAGCAGCAACGATCAATGAGACTTTCCAGACAACATTTACTGGAGTTCCATTATACATCAAGAACTAATATGAACAAAGATTTCAAAATACACATCCCGATTGAGCTAATCAAGGGGAAGGATAAGTCTGGAGCAGCTACCATGAAAATGAGAGGTATAGCTTCAACCCCTTCGTTAGACGCTGACGGTGAGTATCTTGATCCGAAAGGATTCCAGTCCGACTATTTTCTTAAACATGGGTTTATGAATTGGAATCATCAAACAAATAATGACCCATCTTCTATTGTAGGTCGACCTACATCAGCCAATGTAAAAGGAAAGGATTACGTTATAGGCTTTGATCTATTCCCCGAAAGCAAAAAAGCACAACAAGTATTCGAGTTACAACAAGTATTGGAAACACAAGGACTTGCGTTAGGCCTTTCTATTGAAGGAAAGGTTGTCGAACGAGACGCTAACAATAAGTCAAAGGTGACCAAAGCGCTAATTACTGGATGCGCTATTACTCCAAACCCAAAAAACAGGGATACAGTTGCTGAGATTATCAAAGGCAATACCACGTATAGTGCGTTGGTTGATGAAGACGAGAACGAGGACGACGACGAAGACAAGGAAGAAGAAAAGTCAATGTCTGCAGGCTCTTCAAGTGGTCAGGCATTGGCTTTGGAGTCATTAAATAGCGACACAAAAACGCTGGCATACAAGAAAAAAATTAAAAAGGGTGACATCTTAGAGAAAATTTCCCGAGATTTACCATTAATTAATAACCAGATGGTTTCTACCATCTATGATTTAACAACAAAAATTCAAAAAGCGATGGATAACGCCAAAACAAACAACGAGGTTCCTGAAGTTACAGTAGAAAGTCTTGAGAAGGCATACGAAATTTTAGGTCTGACAGAAACAACCGAAGAAATAGTGCAAGAAGTCGTAAAAGGTGAAGACTCTACAGTATTGAATGAAATGACACCTGAGGCAATAGCAGCTAAAAAAGCTGAACTTCAAAAATCTCTTGCAGATATCGAAGCACTTGAAAAAGGTGAAGAGGTTGAGGTAGTAGCGGAAGCTGCTGCAGAAGTGGTTCAAGAAATCATTAAAGGTGAAGAGGTTGTAGCAGAAGAAGTTGCAGAAGTTGTTGCAGAAGTTGTTACAGCACCAGTTGTTACAGCGCCAGTTGTTGAACCAACTGCACAAAATGAAGTAGTAAAAGCTATGACAGAAGTTTTCAAAGGAGAACTTGCTGGTGTAGCAGAAGCAAATAAAGAAAAATTCAAAGCCGTTGGAATGCTTGTTAAAGGTTTCCAAGAAGAGGTACAAGAGCTGAGAGGCCAAGTACAAGAAATGGCAGATGAAACTCCTGGAAAGAAAACAATCACTAAAGCACAAGTACTTAAAAAGTCATTTGATAATGGTGAAGGTGACGATAAAGGACTCAACTATGTGAGTATCAAAGCAAACAAATCATCTATTGCAAAAGCATTGACAGATGATTTCTTCAAAGGTGAAGTTCAAGACGAGAAATTCAGAAAGAGCTTATTGAAGTTTGATCAATCAAGTGTTGCTGATCCAGCAGTAGTTGCAAAAGCAAAAGAATTAGGAATGACTCTTGTACCATAAGAGTAGTACCACACAATAACACCATCGTAAGTTAAAGCATCGGAAGAAATTTAATAACAAAAACAATTTTTTCTAATGGAAAATCTATCAGTAAACTTAGATTCCTACAATCACGGAAGCGGTTTCGCAGGAGAAGCTAGCCAACAAGCAGACATTTCTTCTGAGCAATTAGCTGAGTTAGCAAAAGCTCTTGAAGCTGGCGCTCTACAAGGTGGTGATTTAGTAGGGTCACAAACAAATGGTGGCGCTTTAAAGACAGAGTCTTTGGAGAGTTCACTTAAATTAATCACGTTCCGTGAGTCGGATATTCGTTTTTGGAAGAGATTCCCAAAAACAGCTGCGTATAACACAGTTGAAGAATATAACCAACACACTAGCTACGGTACAGAAAGAGGTGGTTTCAACAACGAAGGCGAATTGCCGGAAGAAGAAGATTCTAGCTATGTACGTAAGGCAGAGCACGTTAAGTACTTAGGTGTAACTAAATCAGTTACTCACCCAATGCAATTGGTTAGTACTAACGTTGGAAACATTGTTCAAAAAGAAACCACTAATGGAATTATGTGGATCTTACGTAAAGCAGACAGAGCTTTGTTTTACGGTGATGAGAAAGTGATCGGCCAGGAATGGAACGGACTTTATGCTCAGCATTTGAATAACGATCAATTCGCTAACTTAGAAGAGTATTATGCTTCTAACTTAGTAATCGATTTAAGAGGGGCAGCTTTAACTGAAGCGAACATTGAGACTGGTGCTCAAACGCTTTTAACTAAGTTCTCTCAACCTGATTTACTTGTTGGTCCTCCAATAGTATTCAGTGAATTTGCTAAAGGATTCTATGCTCGTCAAAGAATTCAAATGGGTGGAACTCAAAACGCTAATGTTTCCGGTGCAACAACTGGTCAGCACATTAGTAACTTCCAATCTATGTACGGCAAAATCGATTTCGAATATGATATCTTTGCAGCTAAGGGAGTAGGGAAATTATCTAGTACAGGAGCAAGTTCGCCAAAAGCCCCAGCGTCTCCGAACGTTGCAGGTGGTGTAGTAGTTGCTACTGGAGATGGTTTATCAGCTTTCGCAGATGGAATTGGCGATTATTTTTATGCAATCGCAGCAACTAACCGATATGGTGAGTCAGCAATGGCACAGATTGGCGCTACAATTACAGTAGCAAATGCAGATGATGCAGTTGATTTGACTTTCCTTGCAGGAGCAGGAGCTTATACTCCTAATGCATATACAGTTTACAGATCAGAAAAGAATCCAGGAAGTACTTTCGCTAACACAGTGATGTATCCAATCGCAACAGTTCCAGCTACTGGTACTGACGTTAAGAGAGGATCATTAGCAAATGGTGTTGACGGTGGTGCAGCAGGAACAGTAAGAGATAGAAACAGAGTTTTACCAAACACTCAAGAAGCACTTTTACTTCAAGGTGACACAGACGTTATAGAGTTCAAGCAATTAGCTCCATTAATGAAAATGCCATTAGCGAAGTTAAGTCCAGCTGACAGATTCATGGTATTACTTTATGGTACTCCAATAGTGTACGCACCATCAAAAATGGTACGTTACGTAAACATTGGTTTAGCATAAGAAAAAATCTTAAGCATATATCAAAAAGCCTTCCAATTCGGAAGGCTTTTTTTTGTTAGCTCAAAAAGTTTTGTTACCAATCATACTTTCAGTATATTTAGTGTCTATAAATAACATAAACAAACAATTGTCATGGCAAAAGTAAAAACAAAACACTCGTGGGAATTTGGTGGTACGCGAACTACTGGTTCTGGAGAAATCAAATTCGACAAAGAAGGATTGTCACAAGAGATTGATGATAACGTCGCACAAGCATTAGCAAATGCATCTCCTTCATTAGTTGTCGATGGAGAAATTGAAAAACAAATTGAAGATATCAAACCGAAAGCAATCGTCGTTGAGACAAAGGATGATCCAGCAGACGATTTAACTGGGGCTGATTTAGCTGCAGACGTTGATCCAGAAGATGTTGTAGTGCCAGGAGTAGATGCACCACAAGATGATGTAGTAGAGCACAAATCTGCATTCACAAAAGAAGATTTAGTAGAGTTAAATATTGGTGAGATTAGAGCAATTCTAGTTCAAGCTGAAATTCCAGAATCAGAGTGGGAACACTTCAAAGGAAAAGACGCAAAAGATCCATTAATTGACTTTGTATTAACAAAAGTATAATATGGCCCAAATAGCATATTCATTACAATCAAGTAAGAATGATTTGTCAATTTCTCCCGAGGAGTTGGCAAATCGCTATTTCTTTGGCATTCCTATCAAGGACCAGTCAGGGAATGTGATGAGCAGTGATAATATCTCGTTCTACATAAGAGCGGCAACTGAATCAATGGAAGGGTTATTGAACCTCAAACTGACTAAACAAGTTGTTGCAGAGAACCTATCGTATATGCTAAATGAGTATAGAAGTTGGGGATTCATCTCGACTTCATTTCCAGTATTAGCTGTAGGCGCTTTGTCCGGTTTCTTAGGGAAGACAGAACAAATCAAATTCCCAATTGGTTGGTTAGCAATCAAAACCAGTACAGATCCAACAGCAGCACAACGAATAGTCAATATTGTACCTACAGTCGGTCAAGTAGAATCAACAAGTGTAGTGTACAGTGGAATATCGCCACACGTAGGATGGTTCGGTCAACAAACCATTCCACGATATTGGACACTAACCTATTGTACATCATTTGATGTATTGCCTGAGGATATTCTTGATGCTATTGGAAAATTAGCAGCGATGAACATATTTCATCAATTAGGAGATATCATTTTAGGTGCTGGTATAGCATCACAATCACTAGGAATCGACGGGTTAAGTCAATCAATATCAACAACATCTTCTGCAACTAACGCTGGTTACGGTGCTAGAATTACAGGATACATCACCGACTTAAAGCAAGCCCGTACTGATCTAAAGAACAAGTATGATGGAATAGCTTTTACAGTAGGATAAGATGTCAGAACACAAAAAGAACGATAACGTATTAGTTTCTCAAACAGAGAATACAATCTTGAAGAAGACCGGTAGGGTCGATCTTGTCAAGAGTAGCTTTGATGACTTAGTTCTTCAAAAGGGTTATGCTGCGTACGTAGATAAAGCTCTGAGATGTCCTTGTAGAAATAAATTAGATTCACAACCATTAAGTGACTGTAAGAATTGCGGTGGTAGTGGATATATTTTTATTAACAGAACAAAGACCAGAATTGTCCTTCAAGGGATGGGTTCTAATGTTGATTACAAAGAGTGGAGTGAAACTGAAATGGGTACCGCAAAAATTACTGCGTTACAAGAACTTGAATTAGCATACATGGATAGAGTTACTATCATGAATGGATTTGCAATTCACAATCAATCAGTATTCTGTCAAATAGTAGATGCGAAAGTTAAAGGAAAATTGATTTATACGCCGTTAGAGATTTCTGAGATCTATTTGTTCGAGGGATCTGCTGTTAAATTAAAGTTCTTACTACCTGAGACAGACTTTACTGTTAATGATAATGTAATTACATTAAATGATTCTTATATACCCTCTCACAGCGATGATAATCCTTTAACGCTATCTGTAAGATATAAACATAATCCTCAATATCATATAATTGATATCCCTAGGGACACAATTGCATCATATAAAAGAGATGCTGGTTCAGAAGTTAATCAAACGCTTCCTAACCACGCAATTGCGAGAAAGGCACATTATGTATTAGATGAGACTAATTACGGTGTAGAATGGTTGTTCAATAACGATTACACGCCAGAATGTAGTATTTGGCAAGCAAGCAATGATATTGTTACGATCATAAGAAAGACAATTAATGTTGAGAATAGTGATCAAACATTAGAAGAGCTGTTGTCGTCAGGTGCATTTTTGACAATAGTGTCAGAAGATACAGCAACTCAAACACTATTAAGTCAATATACAGTTGATCAAGTAGATGATGTCACTTCAGATGTAGTGATTTATGTAGGTAAGCTCAAAGGAGATTATCTTACAAGTGGTAAGTGGTTGATTGAGAAAATTACAGTAGCAGAAAGTGGTGATGAGGATGAGGATGTAATTACAATTGAATATTTCAATGGAGATGTCATTGGTGATTATGCAACAAATTGGGATAATAGAGTAGGATTAACATATGTCGCTGATACAGCATTAACAAACTTATAATGGCAGCACCAAGCTATACAGAAGACTTAACAGACATTGATTTAGCAGAATCAGGAAGTACTGGATGGACAGCATTCAACATCTCAGGTGGTGGTGGTGGAGCACCAGCATTTGGAGCGGATTTAGGTATGCAAGGAGCTGGATGTTGGGATAAAGCTGCATCTAATGCAGAAAGAGGCTTGGCAGTTAATAAAACTCCAGGAGCAGGAACGGTAGCAGCAGGAGTTCACATATTTCAATGGGGGTTCGTAGCAACTCCAGGTATTACAGATGTTTATGCAACTAGAGGAGTTTATATTATAATAGGAACAAGCACAACTAACTTCATGCAATTTACTGTTGAAGGAAAAGATACAATTGGAGCTGGTGGTAGAGTTGGGAAATGTTATCCAATTAGATATGTGACCACATCTAACACAGGAAGTGTTCCTTATAGAACTGTTAATGGTACACCTGGAGCAACACCTACTTATTTTGGGTATGGAATTAAGACAACAGCAACAGCTAAAGGATCTAATATGGGTGCGGATGCTGTAAGATATGGTACTGGTGCTTATTTAACTGCGGGAGAATTAATATCTGCAGGAGATGCTTCGGATGATCCTTGTACATTTACAGGATTTGCTACTCAAAACGATGCTGTAGCGAATAGATGGGGTATCTTATCACTTATTGGTGGATCATTTGAACTTCAAGGTACTTTTGCAATAGGACAAAATAACGCAGGAACAGCTACTTTAGCAAGATTTTTGGATTCTGACAAGAATGTCATTGTAGTTGATACAGTTCATAGTGAAGCTACATTCACTAAGATTATCATCGATCACGCATCTACAAGATGTGAGTGGAACTATATCTCAATTACAGCTTTAGGGACACATAATAGAGGAAGCATACTAGTAAACAATGCATCTACAACCTTTTTAGTGGTAGGTGGAATATGGACTGGTTTAAGTACGGTAGTACTTGCAGCAGCTGCTGTACTTACGGGCGTTACGCTGAGAAGTACTGATTTAATTACCTTAGCTGGAGCAGAGCTTACAGATTGTAATATAGAGAACAGTCGAAACGCAACTTCAGTTCTTGCAACTACTTTAGATGATATCACTGGATGTAATTTTATCAGCGATGGATCTAATCACGCAGTTGAACTTAATTCTATTGGTGGAGGAGCAATGAGTTGGGGAAATACATTAGAAGGATACGTAGCAGGAACTGCAGCAAGTCCAGTAACACCAACATCAACTGGTAATGAAGCAATTTATGTCAATGTAGCAACCGCTTCAGACTTGACAATTAATGTAGGAACGGGAGCAACAATACCGAGTATAAGAGTAGGAGTAAGTTTTACAGGAAATGTAAATGTTGTAAGTTCATTTACTCTTACAATTACAGATGTCCCTAGTGGAGTACAAGTAACGATAGTAAATAGTAGCACAAGAACAGAGTTGCAGAACACAACATCAACCGGAGTAGACATCACGTATGCGCACGGAGGAGGAGAAACTGTAGATATTTTACTAATGTCTAATGATTATGACCCTAATTCTTCGGATATTTATGATCTAACTCTGCCAAGTGCAGATACAAGTATCAAGATTGCAGTTAGTGATGACTTAAATTACGATAACCCAACATAATAATTAATAAACAACAAAAAAGATGGCAAAGTTAATAGATCCGGATTCGTATTCAATTGCAGTAAATGCAACTGCTACGACCGAAGAAGTCGAAGTTCAGACTGGTGCAAAAACCGTTGAACTGAGAATTGCAGGAAATTTAGATGACACAGCCCCTGGAAAGACTTCGGGTGGAACTGCTAAATCTGTCTATTCCTTTTTAAAAGAAGAATGGTTGGCTAATTCAACCCTAAGACGATTCAGATTCCCAATCAAAATGATTTTTGAGGGGTCTTTCATTTGGATCAACGGATGGGCACCAGCTGGTCAACAAACAAGAGATTTATTCAGAGATGCAGGTTTCCAAGAACAAGTTTCAGGAAACATTAATGCATGTATGATTTCTCTTGGTGCGATTAATGCACCAGGTAGTGATTTACCTTATTACACTGGAGTGTTTGGTCCGACAGCAGCTGTAACCAACTATGATAAGACGGGAGAGTTAAATGAAAACATTGATATCACTGGTAAAACAACATATCAAAAATCATTTTTAAGAATTCAAGGAAAAACTTATTCTGAGTACGAGCTACTTGCAGAACAAGGTTTATCTGTAATTGGATTCCAAGCATACTCGTTCCCACTTACAAACTTGATTGATTCTAAGATTGTAGAAACTGATGGAAACATTGATACTCTTACTCCTTACACTAATATGGAGATCAACTATGTTAAAGGTGTAGGATTTACAACATTTGCTGATGCTACAGTATATCCAGCAGCAGCAGTTGTACTTGATGCCGCTACTGGACGTTGGTTCTTTACAGCAGCTGGTGGTACTTCAAACAATACTACAGTAGCAACCGACACTGGAGTTACTGATTGGGTAGCATACGCAGGAGAGATTCTTATTGGATCTACATATTATGCATTCAACAGATTAATTGATGCAGGCACTGGTACAGACACTGAAGCATATTCTTTTATGCAACGTGAATTACGTCAGACAGGAGATATTAATGATGATACAGTTACGCCAGTAGCACAAGGTGCTTTTGGATCTGTTAACGGTAACGTTGCTGAGCTATTAGCTGAATACGTAGGAGATACATTAAAAATGAAACCTGGAGTTGCGATCATTAATTTTGATGCAAATTCAACAAACAACATTAATCACCAACCTATCACAGTTGATGCGGGTGGTCTTGACGCCAATGGAGTTCCATTAGGTTCTAGTCTTGTTTTATTCCCGTTTGTATCTGCAGGTAATTTTGTATTCTCTGCAAACTACGTTAGTCAACCTGATGTAGATACAGTTTATACAGTATATTTTGATTACACGAAAATACAGACAGAAACGACAATAGCAACCACAGCTTCAGCTTCAGACGTAACAACATTTACAGATTCAGGAAGTGGAATGAATATTGGAGTAGGAGAATATTTCTTAGTTTCAGGATTCACTACAAATCCAACAAATAACGGATTATATCTAGAAACTGGTGGTTCTCCAACAAATGCTTCAGTAACAGCAACTAAACAAGATGGCGTTACTGTAATTGATGAAGTTGCAGGCGATTCTGTGACGATTAAAGGAAATCCATTTGAATCTCCAGGAGCAGTTATTGTGAACAATAATGCAGGATCTCCATTAGATGCTCAAATCACAGCAGGAACAATTGCTTGGGATTTTGACTTCACTAATAATGTTCAAGGAGGAAGAACAGCAGCAACACCAG
>Ga0070746_10000008_pt1 | contig 77726 bp, 72 predicted proteins | sample VirMetDEL_Mar_21_FD_77016 | JGI IMG/M metagenome (GOLD analysis project Ga0070746, IMG submission 77016) | Aqueous microbial communities from the Delaware River and Bay under freshwater to marine salinity gradient to study organic matter... | ecosystem: Environmental > Aquatic > Marine >...
TATCATGGACTCCCAGTTAGATTCGTGATTGAAGCCGTTGCTGGTAGTGGTAAAACAACCCTCCTTAGAATGCTCTTTAGCATCCTTGCCAATGCTCATCACTGTGGTCGGAAATACTCAATCACAGCCACCGCTTTCAATGGCACAATTGCCAAAGTAATTGTTGAGGCTATGGATGCTGTAAAACCCGATGGTGCCGACTGGACATCCGGTGGTGGCACTGGAACACTGAACAGTCATGGCAAGAAAACTGTGGTCAAATTCTTCGACCATCCTGTATCGCTGGTAACTGGTGTTGACCTGTGGTTGAAGTATGCCAAGATCGTTGTCTGTAATGCTTTAGCGAATGAGGATTTGCTTGAGGATTTCACAGCCAATGTCCTAATCAGCCCCAACGGATTCAAGCGAAGAATGTCCTCATGGTATGCTCTTTGCCGACTGGTTGCCAATGTCACAAAGAAGGCTCTCGGTGCTGGATTCTATGCACCGATTGACTCCACTGTTGATGCTGAAACATGGGAGAATTTCATGGGTCAAAATTTGGGTTCACTAAGACTGTCCGAACAGCCAATTGGTGCTGTATGGACAGCCTATCTTCAACAGGCTGTTGAGGACACTATCTCACTCCGAATGTATCACTTAGAGAACCCCAGTGAAGTCGCTGTGGTCAATGCTGATGCACTGCTATGGAAAGGTGACGCACTCAATGGATTCTTCGATACTGCGGAGAACACAATTCAATCGGATCTCGTCAAGATGGGATTGAGGATTGAACCAGTATCAACCAATGCTGGCGACAGCATTCAAGTCATACCATACCATGCTCGTAATTACCGCACTGGCAGGTTCGATGTCAAGCGTTTGGAGATTGTTTGGCCTAAAGGCACATGGGATGAAATGAAGGCTGTTCAAAACGCTTGCTATGCCATGAAAGATGATGATATTTTCACCCCATACAGTGGATTCTCAAACTGTGGTAGCCGCAAGCCGGAAAACTACGATAAGCGTTCACAGGCCAAATTCCAAACTGATGAATGGGTATTCTCAATCAAGGATTGTAAGCGTGATATTGATGCGTTCATTCAAGCGGCTACAACAGCAGGTTTTGACTACGCTGGTGCCTTCGATGGTTCGACACCAATTGCTGGCCAAGAAGAGGCGTTTATCGCTGAAATTAACCACATTGATTGTATCTATGCCCCAGCATATTTCGACATGCCAGCATGGAGAACATTTGACTTCATGTTCTGTGATGAAGTGCAAGATATGAGTCCACTACAACATGGCCTTCTTGAGCGATTGGTGGCTAAGGATGGGAATGTAGTTATTGTCGGAGATAGAAGGCAAAGTTTGTATTTATTTTCGGGTGCTGACAGCCGTTCTATGGACTATGCAATTGACACCTATGGATGCCAGTCATTCCCAATGACAGTGTGCTGGCGACAGTCCGATGTGCTTGCCAATGAAGTGGTATCAGCACTGGGATATGTTGACGGTGAAAAGACGATCTTCGCTGACCACAAATCAGCAAAAACACTGGTCAATTCATGGCGTGATGGATTCCATTCATATCAACACCACATCAGTGATTTGACACACAATGTGGAGATTGGCGACATGGTTCTATGCCGCATATCAGCACCACTGGTTCACTATGCTATGGCTACTCTCAAGTCCGGTATTCCGGTTCGATTGGCTGGTGGTGGCGACCTTGAATCTCAAGTCAAATCCATGTGGTCAAGTAAGAACAAATTGAACATGGAGAACCGCCCAATTGGTGAGATATTCACAGCGATTGAGGATTACTTGACAGCACTGTTGACACGAATCACAAAGCGGGTAAATGGTGATGAAACACTGGCTCGCCAGCATGATGATTACAAGTCGGCACAGGATATGACAACAGCAGTTACAGCATTGTTTGGTCGCTACGGAACCACAGTCTTGACCCATGAATTATCCAGCGATGGATTCCTTGCATGGCTTGAGGATCTCTTCGTTGACCCAACCGATACTGGCGAAGGATATGTCATGTTCTCCACTGTCCACCGTGCTAAGGGATTAGAGCGTGATACTGTCCACATTATCGTTGACCGCATGACCAAAGACAAAGAAGGTAAAGAAACTGTATCACCATGTTTCATGCTTCCGTGGTCAATGAATAACAGTGCTGAAATCCAGCAAGAATTGAACGCTGTCTATGTCTGTATCACACGGGCTATGAACACCCAGCGTTTTTACACAAACCACCCACTTGAATCGGGTTCATGTGGTATTGCTGACATCCTGTGGATGCTTGACAATGAAGCACCTTCTAATGATGCCCCAGTGGCCTCAAATGTTGAAGTGGTCGAAGAGTCCACCAGTGATGAAGAAGAAGCCATAGAGGCCGTTAAAATGCCTCAATTCGCATTGTTTGAAGGTGGTGTCTGTGTGTCATTGACTGATGATGCGGATAAGGCCATGAAACATATCATCGAATGTGCTGGTGAGGACTATGACATCAGTGAGTATGAAGCGGGAACCTATGTCAATGATAACCGTGTGTATGCTAACCCAAATCACCCATTGATTGACCACGCTGTGTATCTCACAGACCTCCCAATGGGCAACGATGTTGGAGAGTCCATCAATGAATATCTCAAGGACATGCACGACATCTATGACCACGCTGACCACATCGAATTATTTGGTGCTGGGATCCCAACATTCTATTTCCACACAACAGACTTCGCACAGCCAGTGGTTGGTGATGAATTACCAGCACCTTTGGAAAACATGAAAGAAGCCTGTTGTGTCGCCAAATACAATTTCCCCAACAGAACATGCGATTGTGAAAAAGCACCAGCAAGAACCCGCAAGACAAGTGAGGAACGCTGGCATGATGTCATTGACGCATACTTCGCAATCGAGATTAGTGAACAACCCAGCATCAATGCCGAGCGTGAAATTTGTGATGTAGCATCAGTGTGTTATCACAAAGCACTGGCCGAAGAAGCGGGAATGTCCGACAAGACATTCAAGCGTGTTCTTGAAGATGCCATAGAAGCCGATTCAAACTGTCAAGGATTGAAGGAAATTGGTGTTGGGTATGTCATAGGCCACTGGCAAGATGTCATGCTATACACAGTCCACAACGGTGAAGAATTGGAGATACAAGTCACCCGTGAATTTGCTCGATCTGGTGGCGAGATTAACCCACCAAAATTGAAGCGTGGTTCACAGATTAGAATTGCCATTCACAATCAAACATACTCATCGAGAACAGCACTGGGATTGAATGAAGAAGAATGATAAGCACTGGGTAATTGGACACGAAAGCCGGAGGATATGAAGATGAAGCCACACACACTCACCAGCCGTCGTAGTGTCGGCCACTGGCCGGACATGTCCACCAAAGATAAGGAGGCTGTCTATGCCACTATTGGTCGGTTCATCAAGGCCAAGCACCCTCAATTCATTGAGGATTCTGTGCGACCAAAATATGAGCGTGTTTTGTTCTGTAAGCATCATGGTATTGTCGGCTTTTCATCGCAAATCACTGACGCTAAATGTCCATGTGCTGATTCATCAGCACCCTCCAAATCTATCTCACAGAACAGCATTCATTTCGCTGTGCTGATGAAGGACAAATACATCGCTGGTTGCACACCAGTCAAAAGAATGCCATACACTCTCCGTGATGATAAGTGGGCTGGGGCTGATATTCTCCCAGTTACCACAGACCCAGCGAAGGTGTCCTGTGGGGCTTGCCGTGCCAAGATCGAAGCGGCTCTCAAAAGACTCGGAGATTGACCACAAATGACTCATGGTGGGTCGGGCACTATGTTCCACCATGCCCCAAAAAACGGGGCATAAATGTGCCCGCCCGCCACCTTTCAAAATCAAGATCCAGTCTTATTTTTATTCAATATTAAAAAAAAGACTATATACTCCCATATTACCTGCGCTGGGAGTCGGGCTGACCCGACCTCCGAAATCGCCACCTTCATATACACCCGATGGTGTGGACAACATGAAGCGGGCAAGAAACCCGCCATAATGAGGTGAAAAATATGAATAAGAATACCCCCGAAAATGTAGTAACATCTAACGATAACATAGTTGTCGTTGGAGAAGTAGTTAGCCGAACCCCAACCCATGTTGTTGTGTTGTATCAGTCCATGTCCGGACTACAACAATTGAACATTACCCGCACAGAATTTGATGTGGGCAACAGCACTGGTGTCAAGTTAGACGAGAGAAGCACTGATACACAGCGTGCATTTGCTGTCAAGCGATGTGAATGCCCAGTATGTAACAACAACAATGACGGTGCTGATGAAGTCGTAGCAAACAATGACGATCCCTCCACACTTCGTGGTGAATTACAGGCAATAAATGTCCGAAGGCAAGTCATTGAAATTGATGGCGAAAGAAGTGTCGTAAAATGCGATACCTGTGCCGGTAAAGGCAAGATTAACTCACTACCACACCACGCTGTTTTCAGTGGTCATACAATCAATCTAACACCAGTTATTGACGGTGAATGGGGCGACCTTGTGGAATCCATGAGAGTCGGTGAATTACCAGCAAAGCAAATCAAGCCATTCATGGGTCGTTTTAGCGGCAAGAGAGCCGGTATTGTTGATGAGTGGGATATTCCTATGTCATACAAGGAATTGACCGTTGACAACATTCATGGTGAAACTGTCGGCACTGGCAATCACATGGTTATCAATGAAGCCTATGCAAATGAATCCAACAATTTTGTCGGTATGCAAATTGGTCGCACAAAGACCGATGTGTATGCTTTCGCTCAACACAGTGATGTGCTACCACACTTCATTGACTGGGCTTCACAAAACGGCTTACCATTCCATGCTTATGCAACCAATTTCGGCTGTGATGCTATGGTTGACATTCACATCTGTGACCTTCAATCCAAAGAGCAAGCAATTGAATCAATGCGTGATGCAAGGGAAAACGGCACAGGAATTTCAACCACTGGGTTTGAAGCATTTGACGATCTTCTCAACCCAGCCAACATGTCATTCGGTGTTCAAATCCGACATTCCTTTGACGGTTCTCTAAGCATTCGTGGTGTCATGCAAAGACTGGTTTGTGCTAACGGTATGGTTGGCACCCGTGAAATCAATCTAATGGCCGCACAGCACAAGAAGGGTGTATGGGAAACTATCTCTTTCAGTGCTATTGCTGAAATGGTCATGACACTGGTTGCTGAATTATTCAACCAGTATGAGGCTGTTGAATCCATGAATGAAATCACACTGAACCCAACCGACCTTGAGGCTCTAATTGCACTACAAGTCGAAAGAGGTATCATGTCTTATCCATCCATTGGACAGGATGCTCAATTGACTGGTGGCCGCCAATACAGACTATTCACACAAGGCTGGGCTGACCCTAACCAAGCATGGGTATCAGTCGGTGAACAGCACGATGGCTCACAGGCTGGCACACTTTACCAAGCATACCAAAACATGAACGGTATCATCAACCACCAACCATCCCTTCGTGATGCACACGGTAGTGTTGATGGTGGCAAGGCTATCTCTTTCTCCAAGACCGAGCAAGATCTTGAGAAGCAACACAGCCTGTTCATTGAAGTCCAAGAAGATGCTGTCCGTGCTTTCACACAGGCCACTGGTGCCGCACCAAAGGCTGGCGAATTACAGGCTTATGTTGACGAGTATGGAATCCCTATGCTCAACATGATGGTCGCACATGAACCACGCACTGAAACAGTTAGCAAAGACCGTGCTGGTAATGTAACTATCCGCCAGTGGAATGCTGGTGACATACTACCAACCATCGTCAAGAATGTCGGCTCTAACAATGAAGTCACACGCACACTGAACGCACAATTCAACATGGCGGTGGTTGCCTAAGCGGGCTAATCATTTGTTCCCTCACCGGTATGACGGCCAGCATAATTGCTTGCTCGACTGGTGATTGGGCACAAATGACCCAGCAAATTTGGAGAGATTATCATGAGCGCATTGAACCCCCCACAAAGACCGAATGTGAAGGTATGCTTTCGCACATTTATCAAGGCACCAGCCGTAACTGGTGTGCTTGCTGAAATGGCTGGAATAAACATACCTAACAGGCAAGTATTTGGCATACTCCCATACACACCCCTTGAAGATGGTTTGAAGGCCAGCAACCATGTTGCTTGCGTCGGATTGAACGGTGAAAGATTCATTGGAGATTATACCACACTGATTGCTGAAACAAAGCCATCAACCGCACAGGAATTGAAGCCACTAATGAATGAAATGACTCACTTCGGTGGCTGGGATGTTGAGCCGATCATGGCGACACAAATCAACCACCAATTACGCAAGATGGAGTCGGTAGTTAGCGATGCTCAAGAAGTCGGTGATTCGTCACAGAACACCGAAGAAGATGTTGAGATTGTCAAAGAGGACATATCCATTGAGGTTGATGTAGTGAACATTGATGTTGATTCTAATGCTGGATTTGGTGGTAGTGCATTCACGGAGGAATGGGCATGACACCGGAAATGTCGCAATTGTATTCGGACTTAGAAGCCGCCTGTAATTCAGCACATGCGATGATGAAAACAGGCGAATTGCCTTTAGTCAAATACCGTCAAATCAACAACACTATCGCTCGCTGGGAGGACATGCTTCGCACAATTAGACTTGACCAAAGGAGTGGATCTCAATGAATGACATACAACAAAGATGGATTGAAAACAACCCTTGCATGTTCTGTGGCAAACCACTGAACAAACCATTCAACCGCTTGAGGAAACATGCACAATACATTCTATTGCGAAAGATGGGCAGTGGTGGTTCTCCAAAGACTCACAAGATCGCTAATTCATTAACCGGAAAAGGACTCTATGTTGGTGAATGTTGCTTCCATGTTTTGACACAAGAAGCGGAGGAATGCACTAACTCACAATGCTATTGTGATGAAGTCGCTGATTGTGAGATATTCAAATCCGATTTAGAGAAAACATTGGAGGAATCTCAATGACCTGTGAATGCTGTGATTACGAAGAAGTCAGTGTTGGCTATTTCCAGTGTGTCAATGATGATTGCGACCCAGTGGGTGCTGTTGTCATTGATGTATTTGATTACGGTGAGATTGTATTCCCCGAAGGTATTTCATTCGACCAGCGTGCTAAGATGTTGCCACCACCCCGTGCTGGCTATGTCATGTTCGCTGATTCAGCACCGGACATCAATGTGCCGCATTTGCTCGCACAGGGAATTTCACCGGAGAAGATCTGTATCACAACAATGGGTGAGGCTGATGCTGTTTGGCACTTTGTCGCAAACGATGGAGAGGATTCACAATGAGGGAAATTTACACAGTCCAAGACGGCTGGGGTATTCAGTGCTTTAGCACATGGCGTGCGCTTAGTAGGTATCTATTTGTGCTTCGTGGCCGCTTCGCTAATCAGCCGAAAACTGGCTACGAAAACGGCCTGTTCTTTGACACAGACAACCCAACATCCGATAGTCATTCTTATTTTCCACACGGCACACCGGCTACAAGTCATAGAGTCAAGAAGGTTCTCGATGCTGGGTTCCAATGCACGCTGGTTGACGGTGCGAATCGGCATCCACAACACATCGTCATTACACCAGTGCCGTTATTCACAGCGAATGATATGGATGCCCATTGGCACCATCTTTCGGAGGATTCTTGATGTCGGGATTTGTTGAACAGCAATTCAATGCGCCGCCTAAAGGAAAGGGTCGCCATCGAAAGGTGCGAACCCTTTGGAGGACAGTGAAGCAAACCACAGGCTCACCGCCCACACTTATTCACTACATGCCAGCAAGACGCTGGTATGAGATCGATGGTGAGCGAGTTTTCACCGAGCGAGCGACATGGGTGATTCATCACAAAACAGGGAGGTTCACTTACACTGGCACTTCACCGGAGATTGTTCAACAAATTCACACAGACGGACTTACAGGAGAGGCTTAGAATGAGGATGAATGAGCGATTACATGCTTTGAGAAGGTTCCTTATCTTTGAGGGTCTTTCGTGGCTTGATAGGTGGGGTAATGACGCTGTATTGTATGTCAATGACACTTTCGACAATGAAGGTTACAGTTACACACTGGATGAGATCGAGTATGTCAAAAACTGGATTGTAAAGAGGACAGGAGGTTATTGAACATGACCAGCCAAAACCGCACAACAGCGAGCCAATTTCGCCAGCACATTGATATACACCCGACCCCTATAATAGAGCGAGGGAACCCCAATATGACGATTGACGGAGAAAGAAACGAATGGTATTACAATGAGAAATACTCATTGATTAATCCAACGAATAAGAATGTGAGAATAAACATCATGGATGTAGCAAAGCACCTGTGCTTGAACACAAACTGGGAGGCACTTGCCGAAGAAGCATACAATTATGCTATTCGTGAAGGTGAGCGACCAACCAAGAAAAGCACCAGTAACAGTATCAGCAAACACATGTGTGCTATGTGGCAAAAGACTGACGAAATGAGAGGTAAGTATCGTGGTGTAAGAGGCACTATTCGCATATCACAAAGCAAGCAAGGTTGTAAGAGCGCACGGGCTTCACCATCGTATGGTATTACTATGTCCGTGCATGACAAATCAGCATACACATACCGATCTATCTTTGTGCTGTTTCATGAGATTATCCACTGTTCACAATTGTATGGATATGATTGCCATAGAGATAAGAAAAAGCGACCACACGACATCATGTTCAACCGTATGATGCTCAAACTAATGCAACCATACTTCAACCTAACAGACGACCAGTGTAATGTGTTTGAGCAGGGCTACAAGCGAGGTAATGGATATGCGCCCAGTCGCAAGATTGAGCGTGTTGTTCAACATAAGTTTCAACACGGTATGGCAGGGAATCATGCTATCACAAACTTCTTCCATCTTTGGACACGAAAAGCCCAGCATAAATTAAGTGGGAGGAAATCAAAAGATCCCGAGCGCACACATGCTATGAGGTATTTGACTGACATCGAGAAGCGCATGGAGAATGAGCATGGTGACGACTGGTGTAGCGATGATGAGTATTTCATCAAGTGCCGTGAATACTACGACAGCAAATTTCCTTTTGACCAGCCACGCATGAGTTGTTTTCGTGGTATTACAGCACACATTGTCAAGAAATTCAAGGCCATGAAGGTAATGCACCTTAGCAAGTTAGCACAGCCCGAACAGGATGCGTGGTTTGCTATCATGTATGACTGTATGGATGAATGGAATACATGGTCTTACAATACCAGTGATGCACGCTACAATGGACTCAAGCGATTGGAGGATTACTTATCCCGTGATTTGACACAAGCCTCCCAGCAAGTAAAACCATTCAGTGAGCATATACCACAGCCACAGGAACCACAGCCAGTGGTTACATACACATCATGGTTCGATGCCCCAATAGAGGCGATTGTAGCGGCCATTAGACAGGCTCAACCATCAGTGGTGCTGACAGGACATGAATCAAGATTGGCTCTCATACGAGTCTGTGATAGATACAGGATTGAGTTATCATGAGGCCATACAGAAACCCAGTCGGTGAATGCGTTGTATGCGGTGAATCCTATTATGCAAATAGCCACGATGAAAACGGTGTTCATTATCACGATAAATACGGTGTATGTTCGGGCAAATGCTGGCGAATCAAGAGCAAGAAGGAGGATAAGAAATGAATCTATTTTTCCTCCATCGTTTGGCGTGGCTTGCTGGCATTATGCACTGCGACAAACATGTGCCTAAGATGATTGTTGAAACATGTCAAATGCTATCAACGGCTCTCATGAAGCACACAGGACTGGGAGAGTTAATGCCGATGCGTGTTGACGGTAAGACCCCCTATTCGGGCAATAGTTATCCACACCATCCCAGCACTAAGTGGGTGGGCTTGACAAGAGCAAACTACCAGTGGGCTGTCGATCTGGGAATGTCATTACTCAATGAATACGAAAAGAGATTCGGCAAGACTCATGGTTGCACTGATGCTCTCCATCATTTCGCACAAAACGCTGATTGGATTCCGGACTTGACTGATGGAGTAATTACACCTATGGCACTGGCTATGGCTACCCAGTATGATTACATCATTGAGGAACACCAGCACACCGACCGTGTGCAAGCATACCGTGATTTCTATGTCGCTGATAAGATACGATTCGCTAAGTGGGAAAAGGGCACACCAGCCCCACGCTGGTGGACAGAAGCCCTTGCTATACCACAGCCCACCGAACCCAGCAAACCGTTGGTTAAATACCCCGAACCCACTGGGTGATGATATGGCGAAGAAGAACAATATTCCGAAAGCACACCGAAATCCACCAAAACCAAAGGCGGAAAAGAAGAAGCGAAAGAAAAACCGCTTCGTTGATTTAGAACAGATCCGAAGGTTGTTCACCACTAATCATTACGATGAAGAAACGCCCGAAACATTTGTCGTGAGCGAAGTTTTCTCTTGCTACAAACACCCCAAAGGCAAGCACAAGCCACTGGCATCTTCAATCAAGCAAGCCATCCGAAGAGAATGGAAACGCTGGGAAAAGCCCACATCAAAGGAGAGGCGACAGAAACAATACAATCCTTACGACAACCCCGATATTACCCACCACATGAACCCAAGTGATAGGGCAACGATGATGAGGGTTGAATACCCTCAAGGAAAGCATGTTTATGATAATTTTCAAAAGCAAAAGAATCCGCACAATGCGCTGGGTAATGTTGATGCTTTAGCACGAAAGATACAGCGAGATCTGACAAAGACAGAACAGCAAATCCAGCGACTAAAGAAGGAATTACTTGCGGCTCAAACCAACCAATTGCGACTACAACAAAAACAGGGCAAACTCAACAATTTCCTTCAACATGATATGACCGTTGAAGTAATTTCTCTTGTCGAAAACGACCTGCAATAAGGTGGGTTGTTCGTGACAAAACGCAAGCCACTCGATGTCTATGAATCCGATTTTATGGCGGCTGAAAGACATTACAGGAAAAAGAAAGACGACTGGGAATCAGTCATACAAGAATTACATGCCGATAGAGGATTGCTTCTCGGTTCGACACAATACGGTGACTTCACTGGGGTTGAGCGTTGTGAATCATTATCCAAGATCGACACGGCCATTAAAGAAGCACATGAACACATAGCATGGTTGCGGGTGCTTCGTGACAAAACGGTGAGCATACCTTTCCCATACAAAAATAGAGCGAGGCGTGTTAGAAGGAGAGTGTCGGCACTTAGTGACGAAGCACTGGGGGTGAGTGAATGATATTATGGACTGACCCCGAAGATGAACAGCGAGTTTGCTACATCAGCATTAGTGACGCTGACCGTGCTGGCTGGCACGAAGCACTGGTCAAATTCCCCGATGAAGAGGATTTGGCACTGGCTACAAATATACTCAAAGAACAAGGATATGTTCGACCCAATAATAGGTGGGGTCGCAATTCATGGCACAAGGAGGAATCCACATACATGAGGAAAACCGAAACCTATTGGACTATCAAAATGCGTAAAGGTGGTGAGGATGATGGAGATAATTAAGACAGAAGGAATAACTGATGTGGATTGCCCCGATTGTGGGAGTCCTATGTATCGCTGGACTGATGGAGATCATCCAGTTAAGGGAATGACACCAAGACTCAAATGCACACAATGTGGTCGTTGGATATACCACACGCACCGTGTAATGGAGGCGATGGATAAATGACGACAGAAGTGGATATTGGTGCTTTACCACAGCCCAGTGAAGATGATTTTGTTTGGGCACACAGACTATGGAATACCTTAGTCGTTAGTGACGAAACACAGGGTGTTTCGGGTGGCGTTTGGGATATGCCTAATGTTGGCCGTTACAGGAGAACGGGCGTTGCTGAATTGACACTGATAGAGATTCATGGGAACATGGCGGCTGATAGGTTCGGCATTACGCTATGGCATAAGCATGATTGGATTAGATTACTCGCTGACAGGATTGGGTGGTTTGTGCATAGTGATAAGGTTGAGAAGGCTGACTTCAATGAAGAAGCACAAGATCAAGACGAACCAGCATTAGAGGACATAGGGCGAGTATTTGCTTGCGGTTGTGGCATGGTCTATACTTTACTGGATAATACAGCACAAGAAACGAGGCTCAAGGTGCCCGATGATGGATTGTGTTTGAATCCTAATTGCGACTTAATTATACCAGCACCGCACGCTGGTGTTCTAAACGCTGTGAATGATACAGCCGTGATTGCTAAAATGCAAGCACAGGAATACATTGAAATTGCTATGGATGAAGATGAATACCCTGCCCCACCGTTGGACACAAACGACGGGGATTTAGAGGCACTAATTGGCGAGCCGTTCACCGTTTTGAGCGAAGAAGAATAATCGGCATGTTAATATAGGCTACCCTGTGTGGATAGACCATGACAGGAGAGAACCCCCCGATTACAGGATTAAAATGCGTTGGCTGTGGCCGACCTATGATAGCAAACCCAACCCGTGCTGATATTGCGAAGCAGGGCGAGAATGACAGTAAAAGATGCACCACTTGTATTGAAGTGGGCGATCTTTTCCTTATACTGGGGGGAGAGGCTTGAGCGAAGAATTTACTCATACAATTGTTGCACACCAATATAGAGTTTGGCCGCACGAATACGAAGAAAGATACATTCAACATGGTGTTCTTGAAGAAACATCCGTTTCCGATGATAATGATGTGGTATATGACGGTGAATGGCGGGATGATGGAGAGCGTATGATGCGTTCTTTCATCGTTGGTTATTTGACCGAAGAACAGGCTGATTTGATTAGAAAATGGAAGGTGATTTACTGATGAGTAAGAAGAGATTTACAGAATTTGTTGAAGCATTAGATGATGGTCAAATAGAGTCAATGACTGGCGTTGGGGCAACCTTGCGTGATTTTGGCACATGTCTTGAGGCTGAATGGCTGAAAAGGAACGGTAAATTACTCAATGCTGATGAACGCAAAGAGAACGATGGCCGACCTAATGCTGTCGCCAACCCAGTGGTTGATGTCGAAATACCGAATGTAATGTTCGTTACCCTTCAACCATGTGACGAGAACAATAAGACGAGGGGGCATGGCTATGCTAACGATGTCGGATTGTCGGATAAAGTCAAGACTGGTAATGTTCCACCCACACTGGTAGCGGAGATCTTGCTTGACAAACTAATTGGTATGCTTAACGGTAAGGTTGCTGACAAAGCACTTACCCAAGTCAAAGAAGCATTGAAGTCGGGTATGACCGTTGACAACGGTAAATTCAAATTCAACAAAGATGCGGCACCGCCACTAAAGCACGCTGTTGAAGTGGCCGAATGGATGGCTGAATTAAAGACATCATTCGTGGGCACTACCAACGGTGCTACACACACCAGCATGGCTGTTGTGCCTATTCCTATGGATTACTCCACTCCACCAATAGCACAAACCGACACGGCAGACATCCCATCCCCTGCCGATGTGTTATTGCCGATTCCGGCCAACGGGGGTTCGGCTGATGTTTCGGCACAAACAGTGGAGGCAAGCCCCGATGTGGTCGCATCGGGCAATCCACCTTCTTTTATTGATGTATTTGGACAAATGGAGGGGGTCGAATGAACCTTCAAGAAGTAATTGCTAAACTACAATTTATACTCGATGATGAGGAAATTATGTCTTACATTCACGAAAAAGAAGCGGCGCATGAAGATTTCAATGGTGAAAAACTGGCGTGGAATGAACAGAAAGGCTGGACTGTCCAAGAGGTTCTTGATGCACAGGCCGAAGCCTATAATCAATTGAGTGCTGGTAATGAAACCTTAGACAGATCTGACTTCTCCGATGCGGAATGGGCTGAATGGATTGAAGAGATTTTACAGGAGGAATCGGCATGAGTGATTCACCACAAGACACCAACATTTACTATGCCCGTATCAAGAAACTTCAAGAGTCTATTGACGAATTAGAACATGAACATCAGCGCATGATTAAATGGATGGAGGGCATTGATGAAAGGCTCGGTGCGGTTGAAACAACCACCCATGATGAACAAATAGAGCGTAAATTAAACACGGCTGTTTGTGATAAGGTGGGAAAGACCATTGAAGATGCCATAGATGATGCACTTTCTTTTATTGATGTCGGTTCTCTTATGGTTGAAACCGCCAAAGCGGTCGAGGAATTGCATGAGAAATTGACGGAAAAATATCCCAATATGTATTTCGGCCAAGATCAGTTAGTCCGAAGGATGAATAAATGGAGGCGAGATAGTGTCCGATAATCGTTACAATCAATCCTTGCATGGTAAGATTGAAACATCTTTCAGTGCTGGTGAAGAAGTCCATGTCTTGACACAAGATGCCCATGATAGCCGCATAATGAACATTAGAGTCTATCGTGTTGCGCCAAACAGGACAGGTCATGTCGGTTACACAAAGAAGGGATTTTATCTTACAGAAGATGAAGCACTGGAATTGCGTGACATGCTCAATAAGTTACTAAGCGAGGAAAACATGTCCGAATTGTTTGATAAGACGGACAAAAAAATGAAGCCAGTATCTAACAAATTGGAGGCTAAAGAATGAAGCCAAAGGCATTTTCTCAAGAATGGAAAGATTCGTATTTAGAAAAGTGTTACGATCTTGCTAATCACTTAATCGCCAGCGAAGGTTGGCGACTGGCACCACCCATTGAAGGGGAATTAGATACATGGGTCGGGATATGCGATACTGCACACGACTTATGGCTGAATGCCGTTGGTCGCATAGGCAGGGCACCACAGCCGTTGCTTGTGGATTGCCTGTATATATGTGCTAAACTGTCGGGCAACCGTGTTGGTATCAAGGCCATCAAGCGTGCGACTAAGGATTTGTGGGGCAAGAGCATAGAGGTATTGCCCCTTGACAGGAGAAGGGATAACAGGCGTTGGGTATGGGCATATCGCTACGAGATACTACAACACTATCCCGATGAAGCCGCATGGGAGGATTTCGTAGGTGCGTGGAGAGATAAAGTAGTCGATCCTGCATACTTTGATGAGGGTGAAAATCATGATTAGAGAATGGTTAGATCTGGTGTTTCGGCTCATAACATGGGATTGGTGATAGGATGTTAGGTATTGACGAAGATGGATTTGAAATAGGCGCACGATGGGTGAACAATCACACTGGTGATGTAGCACGAATGGTGGGGGCTAACACTGTATGTATCGGCAATCGTGGTGTTCGTGTCTTTCGCTTAGAGTATGAAGATGGTTCGATATACAAAAGGGAGGCTGTCAAGTATAAGTTTGATTTTATCAGCAATTACGATGAGGAATCACTAAGAAAACATTTCACACATTTACCACCACTGGCCGAACATCTTGCCAGTATTTTACCGGATAGCGAGGAATGAGCATGAGCGTCAATTTCCGCCACATCTCCGCTTGCTGTCGCCAAGCATACAATGGTGTTAGGCGACCTGCGGTTGTAGCGGAATCAGCGTTTGCGCTCTCTCCCCGTGATATACCACAACTGATAGACTTCTTTTACGAGGATAGTCGCATTGACAGGAAATTGACTGATGAGGATTTGCGTGAGATATTTTATCATCTCACCGACCTTTACCCCGAAGAATGTCAAGACGATCCCGACATCGTTGATTTATTGTCAAACCTTGCACCAAAGGATAAGGAAACGAGAATGACATTTGCTTTTGCATATCAAAGAATGCAAGACATACTAAATGAAACAGACAACCGTATTCGTGCATTTGCTGTTCGTGTTGTGTTGAAGCGTAGTGAACCTAAAGACGCATACTGGTTCCTCCTTCGTTTGACACGAACCGCCAACCCTTTCAAGAGGCGTGATATTATACACGCACTGGCTAAACACTACGACATACCGGCTGAAAGGTTGAAGCGTGAATCAATGTTCACTACATTGAAGGAATTGGCTGTTAGGGCTAATGAGGACAAACTGGTTGGTGTTCCCACTATTGGTGAGCGTATGCTATTACCGCTACCAAGAAGGCACACCGACATAGAAAAGCCGTTCTCTAAGATGGCTATGGAGGTAATTCGTGGTGAAAGACTGACGCTACATACACACCCGACATTCTATTGTTTGACATACGATCCGCATGGTGAACAAATTGATACTGACGACATAGACACTACACAATTAACAGCGTGCTTGCCGAATGGAATATACATCGTTGAACACACACCACAAGACGATTTCCCATTGAAAGTGTGTGATGCTTTGCATGTAGTGGACACTGATATTTTCGACAAAGACTACAATGCAAGAAGGGAATGGCTTGAGGAAACTGTTTCGGATTTACTACTCAAAGAAATAGAGCGTGTTGATAACATGAAGCAAGTGATAGGTGCCGCACCTAAGAATGGCGTTGTTTTCTTGCATAACCTTGAGGCGAACACTACCTTCACTACTTCACCTAATGAAACTGTATTGTTCAGCACAAAACACAGGGGAGAGGTATTCCGTGTGTTGGGTGGTGTGTGGAGGCATGAGCCAGCCAAAGGTCTTGCATTGACTGGCTGGCGTATTGGTGCCCGTGATGGGATCGATGGTTACTATGAGGTTGGAACAATTACAGCCGAGCCGGATGTGCAAAAGCGTCTATTCCGTTTGACTGAAAAATCCACAGCCGCCGAAGGCACAAGGGTGGACATGAAAGGTGCTACCTTTGTTGAGGTTGAAATCCATACAACCGACTATGATGAGCGAGGAATACACCTTCAAGGTATTATCACTGATTTAGCACCGAGTATGGGTATATCCGATGTGGTTGCTGTGGAGGATATTGAGTATTTGGTTGGTGATGTTGATGAATGAAAATGACATCGCTTTGTTGTATTTGGCTACAAATGCGAGGTTTAGAATTGCCTCACGCTTGACCACAAGAAGCCAAACTGGCTACCAAATACGCCCCGAATGCGATATTATGGGAAGAAAGACAATACCCGCTAAAGTAAGCAAATTACTCAAGTCGCAAGGGCTACCAGTCCAGCAACGCTATACTAAACCCGAACATCTAACGAGGTTATTGCGTTTAGTAAAGCCATTCAAAGACTTCACTAAAGATCCCGAAGGCTATGAAAGTGTGGTGAATTGGGAACATTGGGATGAGGAACCTTTGAAAACTCATGCTGATGTGCTTGACATCTTAGGGAGGTTGGAAAATGAATCTGTTTGAAGATGAGTCATTGGACACAAACGACTGGTTCTCCGTGTGCCCTAATTCTGTGGATATTATATTTGAGGAAAAGAAGCATGGTTTGTTTTACACTATGCGCCAATTTATGACAAACTGGGATAGGTTGGAGGTTGCTAAGATGTTGTTGAAAACACAATCAAGCGAGCGCATGATACTCGATACCATGAATTGCACAATCCCCAACAATCCAGTAATACAATTTGTAGCAAGGGAATTGACGCTTCGTGTTGACCCTAAGATCTTATTCACTATACTGGCACTGTCAAACGACGGCACCAGTCGAGGTAAGATATTGTTTCCCGATAAGCAGAAGGCTGTGCCAAAGCACCTGCTGAAAGTGTTTGGGTTGCGGCCAACCGAAGGTGAGTGGTTTGAGCCAATTACTGGGAGAATAGAGAATGTTCGGGCTGTCGTTTCACTGTTGAAAGACAGCGATTATGAACACATCATACATGATAAACCAACGGTCTTAAATTTTGAAGAAGAACAGGGCACTGCGACCCTGTTTAGCGGTGAATGGGGGTCAAGACAATGACACCGAATCTTTTATACCCAAGCCCCTATTGGGTTGAACCCTGCGAGAGATGATACTATGACGCAATTATGGATGAAACACAGACCCGACCGATTGAACGATATGGTTGGGCTTGAGGAATTGAAACTTGATGTTCCTAACTGGGTTGTCTATGAGCAAAACAAGCACAAACTCCGATGTGGTGGTGTTATCTTCTTTGGGTCAAGCGGCACTGGTAAATCCAGTGGTGCGAGAGCCATAGGTATGGATCTTTTGGGCGATTCATTCTCGCAGAACTTTCACCCCTTCAATGCCTCCGATGATAGAGGAATACAATTTATCCGTAACAGGTTGAAGCCTCTTGCTGAACAGCGAGCCGTTGGGCATGATTTCAAGATTATATTCCTTGATGAAGCCGATGGGTTGACTAATGATGCTCAAGACGCACTTAGAGAAATCATTGAGTCAACGGGCACACATGTCCTTTGGATATTGGCGTGTAACCGTATTGGTCGCATTATCCCAGCCTTGAGGTCAAGGCTACCTGCATACAATTTTACTCCCTTGAACGGTGATGATGCCGAAGGTTTCATCTTGCGTATCATAGAACAAGAGGACTTGCCTCAAGAATGGCTTGACTCCGTTCCACAATTGGTGAAGAAATACAAAGGTGATATGCGTGCCTGTTTGAAACTTCTCCAAACTCTCAATCCAAAAGACGCTGATGCTTTGAGTCGAAGCGTGGAGAAAGATACAGACGGGATTAGAAGTCTTTACTCGGCTATGGCTGGTGCTGGTGAATTGATTGAATTATCAAGCGATTTAGTAATACAGCGAGGTTATTCCCGTGATGATATTATTGATGGTATGCACGATGCGATTATCCATCATTACAATGAAGGTGATGTGGGGCAAGCGGTTGCCCTCAAGCACCTTATGATACTGGGTCAGTGGGCGGCAAGATCTTCCGACTGGCTATCAAGCGATGTCCTATTCCTCCAATCAATGGTTGGGGATTACAGACAAAGAGGTTTTTGAAATGAGCGAAAATAGAGAATTAGGTAACGAATGTATTGAAGAAGCGAGCAAGATATTGGGTATCAGTGTTGAAGAAGCACGGGCATCCTTTGGTTCGTGGATGAACGAAACTTTCCCCGATATGTGGGATATGGTCGGTAAAACGATTGATGGTCTTGATGATGATGATTACAATGACTTTGCTGATATGTTCGTTTGTGCAAACCGCCCAACAGGCGGTGGCGGTGGTTCCGGTGAGGAATGGGTCGGTGCATTCATTGGTTTTGATAGAAGAATTGACTTGATGAAAAGAAAGCGTGAAATGGCTATTGACATAGCCACTGCTGATTTATCGGGTGCTATCAATAACGGTTTCACTTACAATGGTAACAAGGTCGGTATAGGTCGAGCCTTTACTGCTGATGGTGTTTGGCGTGCTGAACACAGTGCGGGCACCTTCGTGTCCACTGTGGCTTCCGATACTACACCGGACTGGGTTATCCCTCTCAATGAGAAACTATCTATTTGTATGCTCAAGCCGGACAATACCCCACAGCGTGCATCAGCACTGAAATCTGTATGGGCGTTTCATGGCAATACCAAAGAGCAATTCCTTGAGATCGGTCCGATCACAATCGCTGTTGAGGGTGCCTTTGAGGCCGCAAAGCATGACTGGAAACTATTTACTCCTGTAACCATTAAAGGTAAATTCGATGAAGAAGGTTGGAAGGGTAGCGGTGCTACTCTCACTGTTTCATCACCAAACGCTGAATATGGCCTTGACTGGGTTCCCGATGGCAAAAAGCGTGAAACCTGTGAAAAACTATTCCAGCCCGACCAGTATCTTACTACCACTGGTGAATGCGCTGTGAATGTCAAGGATTTACTACAACACCACTTAGATAACCGAAGGGAATCTTATGTTGACCGTAATGGTGTTCAGCGATATGATGGTGCTTTGGTTGCTGTTGTGGGTGGTGTCATGGACATCAACCATGAAGGCCGTGAAACCGAATGGGATCCAACAGGCCGTGATTACTACTTATCTATCAGCACACAGGTTCTAAGGCGGGAAAATCCAAACGCTCGCATTGGTATCAAAGTCGGTGGATTACTCAAAGAGAATCACAATGGGCTATCTGTGCTGAAAGGTGGAGAATGGGTGCCGTTTGCTAAAGGCTCAAGAATTTGGGTTGTTGGCCGCACTGATTCATACATGAACCAAGACGGTGATGAGGTAGTCAGCATTCAAGCGCAGGGTATCTATGCCATCCCACACAAATCTATTCCAGCACGCAAGCCAAGCGAGGACAGCAACGATCTCGGCAACCTAAGTGGCTTCGGTGTCGGGGGTGATGAATGATGGGAACAGGATTCTTAGACGGCTTCAAAGAAAAGAAGGGTAACTACGAACCACCAACCAAAGAGGCTGGTGGTAACAAGAAGGCTAAGGCGAAGCCAAAGGCCAAACCTGCACCGAAGAAGCAAGAGCAAATTCCTATCGAGGCATTGGTTGACGATGCACCGCCAGTGGTTGACCACGAACCGGAGGAACCGGTTGAGGAACCTATGCCACAGCCACCTGCAAAGCCTAAACCTTCACCGAAGGCCAAAGGCGACTCTCACCTTGACCGTGTTAATTCTTCTATTGCTAACATGATTAGACAGGCAAGAAACAGCGTTCCAATCCAAACCTATGTTATGTGTGGTATCGCTGGTATGCCTAAGACTGGTAAGACTGGTATGGTTCTTGACAGCCTTACAGAACAAGAAGTGCAAAATGGTGCTGAAATATGGCATATTGATTTTGATTTGGGTGGAGAAACTACAAAGGCGGCTCACCATCAAGACAAGATGGACAACCTTGTGGTGCTTAATCCGTGGGTTTTCAATTACGGACAAAGCCGTGTGCCTTACGATTTCCCAGCCACATTCCAACAGACTATTGACATACTAAAGACAGCACAGGCTCAAATGCAAGCACAGAATGATTACTATGCTGAACATGGTAAGATGCCTAACCCGTATCTAAAGACTGTCGTGTTCGATGGTGCCGACCATTGGTTACATATCACTGAAACCTGTATGAAGGTGGATGATTTGGATTTGGGTGTTGACGGTATTGCTGTATCAAGCAAGAAGGCTACTACACAGATCGGTCGTTTCAATTGGAATATCCGTGCTACACGATACCAAACCGCTATGGTTGCTCTCCGTGAGTTATGTCGTGGTGGTGTTCACTGTTATGTCATTACACACATGAAGCCAGCATACGATTCATCGGGTAATGAATTATCCGGACAGCATTCTCCAAAGTGGCTCAAAGATACCGAAGGACATCTTCAACAGGTTATTCATACCGAGTTAGAAGAAGAAAGGAATGAGCAAGGTGAATTGACTGGTGTAGTGCGTGGCTACGCTGTTATTGTTGCCGACAGGACTTCACTGCAAGCCAGTGGTCGTGTTCTGTTGTTTGAGCGCAACCAAGACGGTGGTGTTTGGCACGGATGGCAAGGACTCAAGACTGGCGATTTCAATGTTTTAAGGGGCGATGAGTGATGGTGGTTGCTGTAACTTTACATCAACACACAATCAAGCATTTCCTAAATGCGTTCAAAGGCATGGATGATTTGGTTATCAGCATAGGTGAAAGCGGTATTAGTGCGGCTGGAACAATGGACAAAGCATACTTTGTATCTCGCCACTTTCAATATCGTAACGAAGAAGAATGTCACACTGCTGGTGACATAGCACTGGGTCAATTGTCCACCTTTGCCGCACTTGTTGAAGAATGTGGTAATGGTGGTGAATTGGTTAAGATCTCCTTAGACGACAAAGGCGTGTTAAGGGTGGTTGGTGACAGTCAAGATTTCAAAATGCCGACAATCCAAACCGCTACATCACAGGCCGGTGTATCAGTAATCAAAAAACAAATTGCCCTGTCAGCCGACACGGAATACAAGACATTTGGTAACGATGAAATACCGTTTGACTTTGGTATGTGGTTTTGGGCACATGACTTTACGACTTTACAGACGACTGGTAAATCAATACAGAACGGTGCATTGTTTTGCCTATCGGTCGAAAGCGACAACACACTCAATCTCGGTGTTCAGCGTGATTCTATCCGTATGAATGCCAACCTTGAACCCGAACCTCCACACACTGTGTTAAACGACACAGTAATGTGGTTTGGAAAGTGGCTGATGGATGCTCTTAGGGCTATGCCTAAGACTGGGGTAATCCATTTGCACGGTGGTAACAATACGCCTTTGCTCATAAGACATGAGTTAGACGGCATCATGTCCACCACCGCTATCATCGCACCCCGCCAAGAGGAAAGCGGGGAGTAATTTTGATTGTCACAACATACGATACCGAAGATCAAGATTGTCCTTCAATCCACATTCGTTTCCGCAACCAAGACGGAAAGGTGATGGAGAAGGTTGTGGATAAATACTATCCATACTTCTCCATTTCAGCCGACAGTGATATGGCACATATCACCCAACTCTTTGACGAAAGGTGTCATGGTTGGTATGTTGGTGCTGTTGAGGCAAACTCACTGCCCACGAAGGAATACCCCGAAGGGAGGAAATTGATACAGGTGGTTGCACCCGACTTGAAGGCACTGAAACAGATGCGAGATGTTTGTGATGAAACATGGGAGGCAGACATTGGTTATGCCGACCGGTATTTGATAGATGAGATCGCACCCGAAGATTTCCCCGACTGGTTTCCGAACATGGTTCGTGCCGGTGGCCTTGACTTAGAATGGAATAAAGACGGTGAGATTACTGCTATGGGTTTCACCACAGATGGTGTGGTTGTAAAGCAGTGGGCGTGGCATCCAACTATGCCCGAAGTCGGTCTTATGCGATTTTCGCCAACCGATGATGTAGCCAGCGTGTTCTCTAATGAAAGGGATATGCTGGTTTCTTTTGCCAACGCATTTCAAGAATTAGACCCCGACCTAATTACAACATGGTCGGGGAACCGTGCCGATTGGCCTAAGATATACGAAAGATACAAACACCATGACATCGGTTTAGATTGGATTTCGCCGTTGGCTGGGGTCAGTGCTTCGCCACCAATGATGCACTTGCCGAGAGATGGTCGCTACAATGATGGTAGCCAAATCATACTCGGTCGCATGGTTTTAGACTTAGCGGATCGAAATCATGGTTTTGAGCGTGTATGGAAAGACAGTGGCAACGGCCAATTATCCGACAGGCGTTTAGGTGCTGTTGGTAAAGTGGCGTTCCCTAATAATCCCGAATTGTGGAAAATAGATACGGGTGGTTTTACGCATCACGAATTGTGGCTTGACCACTTTGCTCACTTTTTGAAGTATCACCGTGCCGATGTTTTACTAACAGACAAATTGGATAGAGAGTATCATGTAGCACGCTTCTTCATGGCATTACAACGAGTATGTGGCGTTTCTTTCTCATCAGTATTTACTGTCAGCAAATTCGCAAGAGGACTATTGCGAAGGCGTGCCACATGGGCGGCACCCACTGGAACATACAAGAAGGGCGTTGGTGATTCATACGGTGGTGGCTTTGTTCCGCACCCAAAGACTGGGCGTTTCTATGATGTAGCCTGTTTCGATTTCCGAGCCATGTATGCTGAAATACAACGTGGTAACAACATCAGCCCCGAAACCATACGCTTTGGCACAGGAGATGGAATCCGTGAATTGGGTAATGGCACTTATTGGTATCAAGATGAGCGTGGGGTATTGCCCCAACTGCAAATGGATCTTGCCGATGCGAGGAATGCCGCCAAAGCGGAGATGAAAAAACATGCACCGGAATCATCCGAGTATGCCGGTTTCAACACACTACAATTGGCCTTCAAGCGTGCCGCGGCGAGCGTATATGGCCTAATGGGTCATACTGGGCACGGTGAGTCGCACAAGACTGTTGCCTCAACAATTACCTATGTGGGTCGCCAATTGACATCACGCTTGATGGAGATATGCGAGGACATGGGTTTTGAGCCATTGGCTGGACATACCGACAGCGCATACATACAAATTGGCGATAACGATGGTGAGAATATCGCTGATGCTTTGACACAAACCATACAGAAGGAGTTTGACTCCGATAGGTTTGTTGTCGAGTATGAGAAGCACATGAGGGCGTGGGTAGCGGCTAAGAAGAATAGAAACTTTGGCTGGGTTACTTGGCCGAAAGAAGGACTACACTGCACAGGCTTTGAGATGAAAAAGTCAAATGCGGCACAGATAACAAAAACAATACAAGAAAATTCCTTTGAGGCTATGTGTAAAGACAATGCCGATGAGTCATACATACAAGGGCTGGTCAATGATGCAATCGCTGATGTCCGAAATATGAACCGCAAGGATCTTGTTATGCGCTCTCGCTTAGGTGCGAAAGCCGAATCATATTCACAAAACGGTGGTTTTCAAGGTGCCGCTAAGAAATACAACCGCTTGAACCCCAACAATCGCTTCGACAAAGGCGATGGTGTTCCTCATGTATATACCACAAAGGGCATTGAAGCGTTCAAGACCGACGAAGAATTAAGCAAATTAGACATAGATTTCACCACAGTGATAGAAAAGCAAATTATAGCACCCGTTTCCCTTATCTTTGAGGCGATGGGTTGGCGTTTGCCGTCAGCCGATGGTGCTAAACCACAGGAGTGGTGGTAAGATGATAACATATAGAGAACCCCGACCATATCCCGTGCCCGACCATGACGATTTATTCTCATGTTACAACTGGCACCCCGATATGCCGGACAATGTTATTCTCCGTGCGAGTAAATCATCGGTGGGTGACTTTACCTTCTGTAAGCAACAATACGCAATCAGCAGGGTTCTCGGCATGAAAGAGCCACAGAATGAGAACATGCTACGAGGAACAAATGTCCACGATAGTGTCGAATTGTTTTACCAGCGTGTTGATGTTGACAAGGCAAGTGAAGAACACGACCTTGAAAGATACTTTCGTGATTGTATTCCACATTCCAGTGAGATACGCTCGGCTCAAGATAATTTCTTCTTAGAAGAGGACTTACACATTGACAGATTCTTAGAGAAAGAGATTCAGCGTTTTAACGCAAGCGACCCACAACACTTCTTACCAACTGGCAACGAATTGGTAATTAACCATGTTCATGAAATAGAAGTGGATGGTATATCACAAAGGGTGCATTTCACCGGTATCATAGATAGGATATTTACCAACCCCGATGGGTCATTACACATACACGAATTGAAAACTGGTGCATGGAAAGATAGCGCAAGTAAATTTAGAAACATGAGAAAGGAAATGGCTTTCTATGTATGGTTGCTAAGAAAGTCCGACCCAACCAATGCAATCACACACTGGGGTTGGGATCACACTAAAGGTGTCAAGAATACCGACACCTTTGACGCTGAAATGTTCCGTTATGTTGAGGCTGTCCGTGCAAAAGAGATAGGCGAAATGCTGGGCGACATACAGAATCTAATCCGCACGCACAGGAAATACAAAGGTGATGATGATATTAGCATGTTCCCCTTGTTACCATCGGGTGCCCAATATATGATATGCGATCCGTGGTGTGGCTTGAAAGAATTTTGCCCACGCTACCACCAACACATAGGAGATGAGTAATATGACACGAAACACGGACAAGGACTTCGGACATGGCAAGCATATTGACATTATGGTTGGCGATTGTGTTGAAAGCATGAAATCACTACCGGATAAGAGTGTGCAAACTTGTATCACCAGCCCACCATACTGGGGGTTGCGTGATTACGGTCATGAAAAACAGTTAGGTATGGAAAAGACACCCGAAGAATTTGTGGCTAATATGGTCGAAGTGTTCCGTGAAGTGAGGCGTGTCTTGCGTGATGATGGCACGCTATGGCTCAATCTTGGAGATAGTTATGCCAGTGGTAAAGCAAGATATTCCACGAAAGAGCAATCATTTCTTGGTGGTAAAAGAAATGACGCTAAGTTAGGGGCACTGCAAGACGGTAAGCGTGCTTGTGTTAAACATCACGATTACTTGAAGGATAAAGATCTTGTTGGCATACCGTGGCTTGTGGCGTTTGCATTACAGCGTGATGGCTGGTGGCTAAGACAAGATATAATTTGGCATAAGCCAAACCCAATGCCCGAATCGGTAAAGGATAGATGCACTAAATCTCACGAATACATTTTCTTGTTGACCAAATCGCCAACATACTACTATGATGATGAAGCGGTCAAAATTCCAGTCAATGACCCAAGCCGAAAAAACTACCAAAGTGGTGCGAGGACTAACGGTTTCAATTTAGATAGGAATGATAATGACATGGCCGAGCGCATGAAAGGCGTAATCTTCGACAAAAAGAAAAAGCGTTCTGTATGGTCGGTAAAAGTAAAACCATTCAAGGAGGCGCACTTTGCCACTTATCCCCCCGAATTGATTGAGCCGTGTATATTGGCATCAACATCGGAACACGGGTGTTGCGCTGAATGCGGTGCCCCTTATGTTAGAGAAATAAAAACCACTTACCCTAAGATGAGAGGTATAGAAGCAAGAGATGTGCCGGGTCAAAACAAGCATGGCTCATTTGGTGCCACAAGGTTTGACGACCCAATAGTAACCGAAACTACGGGTTGGAAACCATCGTGCGATTGTAATGCTGAAATATCAAGATGCACCGTATTAGATCCGTTTGGTGGTTCGGGAACCACTGGGGCGGTTGCGCTAAAGCATGGGAGAAAAGCAATACTGTGTGAGTTAAACGAAGAATATGCAAAGATAATACCAAAGAGGATAGAATCTATCACTGGTTTGTCGGCAACACAAAAGACATTCGATGATTGGTGGTGATACAATGACAATGAGTGACCATCAAGACAGTGAGCATTTTGCCGGTGTGCGAAATGAAGATGCTATTCTTAAAATGCTGGACAAGGCCGAGCGCAAGCAAAATATACACTACACTAAAATGCAAGACGGGAGAAGATCCGAGCGCATTTTTCACATGAGAAACTACAAAGCGTTGGAGGGTGTGGTCAAAGCCCTGCGATGGACATTAGGTGATAAAGAAATAGACCATCCGTTGGAGTGAATGAAATGGCGCACATGTTTAGACACTTTCCCCGTGAGATAGACATGCGTAAGCGTAAGGTGGTTCATTCAATGGATGAATTACAGCACTATGTTACAGCAACAAACGGTGCTGACAATCTAACCACTACTGTGTATGGCTTTAGACAATTGAAGCCGAATGGTCATAGAGGGGAATACAACACTGCTGTGATACCACACTTTGTCATGGACTTTGACTATGAACGGGCACTGAATGAAAATACATCAGCGAAGCAAGCAGGTGAAGAGTGTTTCAAGCAAGTCTATGCTTTGCATCAGCATCTTGTGTCAAACGACTGGCGACATGCTATGTTCTTCACTGGGGGCGGTGTCCACATTTGGGTTAGCCTTGACAAGACATACGAGCCTACACCGGCTGAATTGGGCGACTTCTTATTCAGTGGGCGTAAATTGATTGAGAAGTGGGTCAAGACATGGGATTTGACCACGCTTGACCCTGTTGTTTCTTTCCGACCCGACCGGCACATTCGTATTCCAAACACATACAATTTCAAGCGTGGGCTTTGGGGTATGCCTCTTTCGACACAAGACATAGAGCAGGGCTGGGAGTATGTATTGAAGAAGGCTCAAGAACCACATGGTGGTATGACCATGTATGGCAAACATGGCATGGCTATGAAAGTCAAGAAGCGTGATCCTAACCAGCCATTTGCGGCTGAAAAGATTGATGTGAACATGAAGCGTATTGGTAAAATGACAGTGTTACCCTGTTTGGCATCAGCCGCATGTGAGAAAGGTAGTAACCCCACCCATGAAGCAAGGGTGTATTTGGTTCAGTATCTTCAAGACAGACTACGCTCATTTGCACGCCCTCCTTCTTCGTCACCAATTACCAAGTCAAGTATCAAGAATACAATCGCATCTTTCATAGCCGACTTACAATGGTCGGACTACAATGAGGAAACTACACGGGGCTACATCGAACACAGCGTCAACAGGGCATACATCACACCCTCTTGTCGCACCCTCTATGAGAAGGGGTATTGTATAGGGAGATGTCCGTTTTACGACAGGAGTGGTGGACAGTGAATTTTTCAATTGGAAATTTGATTTTTCAATTGGGAAATTCAATATCAATTTCCAATTGGATAATGAAAAAAAGGTGAAAAATATGGCGAGATTAACAGCAAGATTTTGTGTGAAGAAGGACTGTAATAAAATAGCATTAAGCGGATTCCGTAAGTGCGGTGATTGTATGTTTGGGAGAACCAAAAAGGTCGGTGAAGAAGAATGAGTGAAGATATAGAGAAGATCCGTGCTGAAAAGATAGCGGCACTACAAGCAAAGATGAAGAAGGCTGATGAAGAAAACGAAGAAATAACCGCCATGAAGCAAGAATTTACATGGTCGGATTTCGGATATGAAGAACCACCATTCGGTTTCCGTGAAAGCGAAGAAATGGCGGGTGCATTCGATATTTGCCAAGAGCGTCAATCCGTTGCCATAACTGGCGACCCAAGATTCGCTATGCTTGTTACGGACTTACTGAACAGGGCTAAGAAAGAAGAACTCATCGTTAACCACAAAGCAGGGGAGATAAAGGATGAGTAAGATACTATACATTGACAACCGTGAAAGGTCGGGTCTTGAACAGGCAGTGAAAGATAAGGCCGACAAAGCCGGTATCAAGTGGGAAGTAAATCAAAATCTTATCACTGATTACTCATACGGGCAAATTGGCATTGAGGCCAAAAGCATAGATGATTATTTTTCCTCACTACAAGGCGGGCACCTTGCCAGTCAATTAGCGAGCATGGATGAAAACTACAACCACATGATACTGGTCATTCACGGTAAGTTAGACGCTTACATATCCCGTTTGAAGAAGCGTGGTAATAGAACACCATACGCACGCATACAGGCTCAATTTGTGGGTTCGCTTGCGAGGCTTGATGTGGACTATGATATGACCATCATGCACTTTCCTACGCCCTCCACAGCCGCCTATTGGATTGTTCAGCGTTGTGCTAAAGACGGCACACTGGGTAGTATATCCACATACAGAACAATGAGGCGAACATCAAGCGAGGATATACGCATTGATGGGCTAAGGGCACTTGGTTGTAGCGAAGCGATAGCGAAGCGGTTGCTCAAGGAGTTTGGTTCAATCACCGAGATCGCTGGTGCTAATGCAAAGGAATTGATGGCTCTTGAAGGCATAGGAAAAATCCGTGCTAAGGCAATTGTAAATGCTCTAAATAGTGAGTCGGCTGTGTCAAAAGAGAAGGTAAAAATCACCAACGCCTAAGCGTTGATATATGAGAGGCAAATAGGGCAAAGTCCAACGGAGGTAGTGAGATGGGAATATCAGTTAATAGTGACATGAATGATATAATGGCGCAACAAAGACAGTGGGATGATTACCAAGTCGTAGCAAGTGAAAACGAAGGTTCAAGGTTTATTCGTGGATATATTGAGCGTTTCAATACTGTATCGTTTTTCAACGAATACGCTGGCCTGTTGTCCTTCTTTTTCGTCATGGGTCAATTGTGTGCCCCATACATGAGAATACCCATACACGGCACTTTCATTGATTGCAGGGTGCATATTTATTGGATTCAACAATCAAGGACTGGTAAATCAATTGCATGGGAATTTACGGACAGGTTGTTAGATGCTTGCGGTATTGAGAGCGATACTTTCACCGCAGGTTCGGATGCTAAACTCATAGGAACAGTCCAGCAAACACCCGTTGTTGATGAGAATGGTCGCCCAACGGGTGAAGTCAATCACATCACTGTGCCGGGTTTGCTGAACGGCTACAAGACACTACTGTTCGATGAGGCTTCTATATTGTTAAATGACTCAAAAGCGCACTTTTCCGATAAGATCCTTTACCTTCAACAAGCGATGGCACCTTTAGGTTCACGAACCAATGTATTGGTTAAGCACCTTGTTGGTGGCGATGTGAGAACACCATCGGGTGTTTCACTGTGGATGACAACATTCCCGCCAAAAGACATCATGGCACATGTGCTGGACAAAGGTTTCTTTCAGCGTGTATTCTTATTCCAAAACGACATATCCAGTGAACAGCGACAAACCACCAGCGAACACCGTGTGGGTGGTGCTTATGTCCGTGTGCGTGAGGAAATCATGGACTACGGCAATTTGGCTGAATATCTTACAGCGTGTGTCAATGATGTAAGAGAACGCCTGTTTGATGCTATGGGTCTTTCGTGGCAAACTGTGGAGATTAGAAACGAAGAAGGCGAGTTAGAAGAACGCCGTATAAGCCGTGAAGATGTGTGGGCACAGATGGAAGATGGTGAGCGTGAGCAAGCCGCTATGAGGCACGCACACGACATATTCACCGTATCATCGGGCTACCACCCAGCGATACTCAACGCTGTTGACGATTACTATGGCTTGGTCAACAACATAGCCAGTGAGAATGTCCGTGAAACAGCACTGTCATTCTTGCCTAACATAGAAAACTATACTATGATTTTCTCCAACTTGATTGCGGTTCTCATGCGTTCACCACAAATAACTGAAGATCATGTGATGATGGCGAGCGAGATAATCTTCGATAACTTACACAATCTAACTATTTGGCTTGAACAAAAAGAATCGGCTAAGGATAGAAAGAAGGTTAGTGCCGAGCGTGCGTCATGGATGGCCGCATTCCGCCAGTGTCAAAAGTATGTCAATGAGGCTGATGGTATCGAGAGAGTCATGCAATCCGATCTTCTCAAGGTGTATGCGGCACAACAATCGGTTGCCGATATAACAGCACAGCGAAGATACAACGCACTGCGTAAAGGTGGGCAGGTTGAGGTTGTCAAGCAAGGAAAAGGCGGTCGCAATTATGTATCTTTCAAGTGGGGGAATTGATATGAAAGGAATGGCTGTATTGTATGATTTTGAATTTGAAGATGGCTACCGTAAAGATGCCGATATTTGGCTCATCGCCACATGGGATGGCAACAAAGCGGTTGTTTATACCGATGCGTCTATGAGCGAAAAGATCCTAAAGGCTGAATTAAAAGACTTATCGGAATGGGATATTAATGATGATGAATATGTTGGTCACAATTTGCATAGCCTGTTTGACGGCAAGGCATTTGATATTCTCAAAGCAACCAAACAGGCCAGTGCGCCTGTGCTTCAAAATGAAGGTAAGCGTTTTCAATTATATGATTTAGCAAGGTGGAACGGTGTGCGTGGCATACCCATTGAGTTTGTTACACGAATGAGGAAAGCAACCGCATGGTTTAGAGGCCAGCACATAAAGTCGGCAAGATGGGCAATCGAAGATGCCATAATGTGTCATGACCTGTTCAATAAAGTGAAAAGGAAAGGACATGTTAGATTTCTTGACGCAAAGACCGGCAAACGGCCTTCGGCCAGTGTTTCGTGGTCAATTGCAGAAGAGGAATAGGAATGCCTTACCAATGGTGGGAATGTGGCACCAAGAAGTGCGACAAGAAAAAAAAATGGTCAATTGCTAAAAGGCCGGGATGCCGAAACTGTGGTCGAAAAAAGAATATGGAGATAATGGAACCTCAACCTCCACCACCGAAAGACTTTTTCAAGCAAGACCGTATAGAGGCCGCAGATCGTGTGTTAAAGGGCTGGATTGATACCTTCAAGGGTCGCTCAAAATAGACGCTGTTGTAGTGTAGTCGGCATTTGTAGTCCTTTCAACCCGAACATCTCCACCTGTGGGAATTTGTTTGATTTTGGCTTACGAAGCCACGGATATAAAGTGTAGCCACTGTCTAACGCATCTTTGATATATTCCTCTAATGGTTGGTTCTTATCCTTAGCATACATGTAGTTAGACAGTATAGATGGTCCGGAATGTTCCCTGCCTAAGCGCAAAATACCACGCTGGAAATCATCGTATGTTCTCCCCAACTGCTGTAAGCCCGTAGCACCATAATCCATATCACGGGATATGTAAGGCGGATCTAGATACAACAGGTCGGTGGGTCGTAACAAATCACCGATGTCTAACGCATTACCCTGTGTAATATCCACGCCTTTGTAGCGTGGTGCGTAAGCATCGAGATTTATTTTACGACTCATAAAAGGAAAAGCACGGAAGTCCTTTGCTTTCTTTTTCTCCGCTTCACTGAACCCATCCCACGAACCCTGTGCGTGGTATCTGTTGAATTGTTCCATAGTGGCTTGACTGTTATCTCGGAATTTTTGGTTGGGGTATCGGCCTTCTGTATATGGCACACGATAATCGCCTTCAAAATTCTTCATGGGCACTTCTTTGCCTTTCTCGTTCATTTCGGTGCGACCCTGCCAATCTGTGCCTCTCCAATCGGTGCGGAAACTTGCTAAGTTATTTCCTACAAACAAGCGAGCCATTCTCAACATTTCCTCATCGGTCATGTCCTCTCCATGCACATCACGCCTCATTCTCAAATGGTTCAATTCGGCAAAGTTATCATCTAACTCCTGTTGATTTTGAGGAATTACTACATCACCCATGCCTCTCTTGGCCTGTCTATGTATGTTCACTATATCGGGATTCATGTCATTAATCAGCCCAGTGCCACGATTCATACCTAACACGAATGAACCACTACCACCCATAGCCTCAACGGGTCTATCCCATTCACCTAACTTTGATGCCATTACACGAAACTTAGGCATCTCACTGGTCTTACCCCCCTCCCAATTGATGAAACTTGTGAGCATATTGTTTTCCGAATCAGTAAATCCTCTCATAGCATCAAAGATAGGTTGAGGGTCTTGTCCGGCCAGCACTGCGTTACGCATAGCCATGAGGGGCGTTCCCTCACGCCTACCAATAGAACCCTCTCTTTGCGCCTTTGTGGGCTTGAAAGGCGGGGCTGGTAGTGCTTGCCCTTCTTCTGTGAGTAAGCGCAAGGATTCGACAATCATAGGGTCTAATTCGTCTATGTCCTCATACTCAACTCCGTTGAATACAATACCTTTCATGATCGACCACGCTTCGGAGAACGCATCACGATTCATAAACCAACGCCTCACTTTTTCGTATGCCTAAGACCCGACCAGCATATCTCTTGTAATTCGGCATCATCTTCAAAGATAGTGAAATTCAATTCATCGGTGTTAATTGTATCATAAGCAATCCAAGTCACAATAAAGCCAACTATCATTCCACCTACAAACAAATATCCTATCATCTATCTCTCGCCACCCTTTGTCCACCTGCACCTAATTGCCTTCGCATCTTAGGTCTTGCGCCCGAACCGCTACCTCTCTTCTTACTTCTCTTGTATCGGTTCGCTGTTCGCTTGGATTTGTTCTTGCGTGATACACCCCACGCCCTTCTTTTTGCCTGTCGTTCAGCACGGCCTGTGAGAGTATTCTTAGAATAACCTCTAAAATTGCCTTTAATTACTGACCATCCGACATCTGCGGCACGCTTTTCAACTTGGGATTTGCGTTCCGCCATATATCACCGCACGATGGACATTCCCATAAAAATATCCTATCACGACTACCCGCATAGAACCCATTTATGCGTATTGCCAGCACTTCGGAATTACAGGATTTGCATACTTGTGTTACCTTAGACTTGTATGTTCGTGACTTTATACCAATCAAATCTAAATCCACTTCAATACCCCGCATGTGTGTAAGTTACTTGAACCAATTGGGATGGCATATTCACCAGCGTAGTTATCACTTTACCCGAAACGGAATAGTCAACTCCTTCGGTCAAAAGCCCACCGGAAAAAGGGTCGGGATTTTCTATTGAAATTAAATGTAAATTGTTGACTTGAGATAATAGTGGTTCAAAGGCCAGTGGTGCTATCGGACCGGCTTGAGCAGGGGTGGTAATGTGTTCCTTTTCCATTCGATGAACCGGTGTTATTTGATACGAACCACCATTACCTACACCCACCGCTTGGTCGGACTGGAAAAACAAATGCGTTTGCCCAGCCCCATGTGGTTGAGTATTGCTTGGTGAATGCCCTGTCGGATCTCTCGTATAGAACATACCAAGTCCGGCTATCGGTAAGTTTCCAGCGTTCAATGCTGGTGTCAAAGAATAATCATTCAATGGATCTGTTCCAGCACCGCCAGCATTCACCAACTTAGTCAACGGTATCGGACCACCACGAATGAACATGCGCTTATCTTCTATGGCGGCTACATTCAAAGGATTAGCAAAGGTAACACGCACTGCACCCAACACAACTGATTGTTTGACAAGGTGTGAATACGGCATCTGTGGATATACACCAGTGCTTATGTCAACAATATCTCCACAAACCAAACCAATGTTGTTGCTGTTTTGTATTTCGGGGTCAACTATCACAAGAACCCAGCATTCTTGGTTTGCTTGTGTTGGTAAAACCATACCTGCGGCATTGAACCGTGAATTGTAATAACTCGCTGTGTCAATGTTGAAAGCGTTAGCCGAGCCAACATTGTAAAAACAGCCGTCAAGACAAGCCACACCTTGATCGACAAAGATTGAGTTAGTGCCACCACCACTGTTTGGTCTTACCACACAATTTCCAACAAGTGGATTATTCCTATCACTACCACCACTATCTTGAGAATAGTTTGTTAGCGTTATGGGCACAACCCCGTTGTGAATACCACGCTCAACCATGTTGGTTAGTGTGGCTGATGATAGGACATCTGTATCTCGCAAGCCATCGGCTTGCCATGTAGCACCTGTTCCCGTCTTTTCGTGCCCTTCATTCAGTCCTGTCGTGCCCATTATCTCACTTCCATTACTACATCTATTCTTACTTCATTGGTAGCGTTCTTACTTATTGGTATGAAAGAGGATCTAAACGCTGGGTCGTCTAACGGTGTGCTACCGTGTATCACGACTTCTTTGATTGATTGCGAAGATACTTGGTCGGTTCCAAATATTGCATTGACCGATATGGTTCTATCATCAACACGCTGAACCACAGGCGTTTTAGTCAATGCAACATTACCTACACCGTTGTTCCTTCTTGACGCTTCTCCACCTGTTGTTCCAAGACTCATGTTTTTCATAAGAGTCTGTAAATGGTCTGTTAATTTTGCTTTTATTGAATCTAATATTGGCACTATCTCACCTCGTAAAACACCGACTTAGAATGACCCAGTGGGTCTGCCCTGTTAGAACTTACCCTAAATTCTGCCCCATCGGGTATGGTTACTAAATTATTGGCTGTAAGCGTGAATTGAAGAACCGATACTGGGTCAACTGCTACCACCCCAACAAATTGCCCATCGGTCAAATACACACGGTCATTGGCTTTTATTCGTGTTCTCACATCAACACCATTGACCGCAATAAACGGTGTTGTATTAGCGTTTATACCACCGTTCTTTAGCACACCAGTAAGACCACCCTTGACACCAATAGCACCCAACTGACTGGTTTGCTCGGTGTTTCGCCACCTACCACCAATCAACAGCCTGTTGTTAAGGACAAGCCTTGTCAATATTCTTTGTGCTGATAGTATGCGAACAGTGTCCGACATACTTACTGATACTTGTTCACTAAATTCTCCCGTTGGTTTCTCACTGGTGGTTTGTAATGAAGATAATATATCCGCCAACAATCCTTCAATACCCTTTTCATACTGTCCTATGACCATAGATGTCATTCCGGTAGTGCTATCGTGCGTTGTTTCAAACACAGCGAACAGTCCTTTGATACCTTCATTTGTAAAGTCCACCGCTATGATTTCACCGGGTTCAATATGGCTGGCACTTACTAAACCATCAACCTTAATGAGCGAAGCACCTTGCTCACTTCTATTCATAATTCTCTTAGCCATTTTCTTTGCTACGGAGTTAGATGTCAAACCGGCTACAATATTTGTTGAAGTCCTTGTTACGCCTTCTTCATTACCAGTGCCGCCCATTTGTTTTATTTTCTCTAAATCTTTTATCTCGGAACGCACCTTTTCATTCTCCGCCAACCTTTCACCTTCAACAATAACATGGTTAGCCATTTCTAACATAGCACTTATCTCTATGTTTTGAGGACCACTACTTGTTCCAAGTCGCTTCTCCTTTGCTACAAAGGCATCGTTTGAATACAATATAATTCCGTTGCTATCCATTACCAACTGCTTGTCGTCAAACTGGGATAGCGTTCTCAAAACCTCCATCAAACCAACACCATTGACATCTCGATCTGTAAATACACTGCTATGTTCAACGGTGGCATACAATGAAGGGTGTGCGTTCAAATACGCTTCTTGTGATTGTCCACCCATAGACCCACCCAAATCAGTAACAAGAGCATTTTCAACAACCTTTTGCGATAATACCGACTCATAAGGTAGTAAATCGGCACCGGCAATTGTTTGTTCAACATCTTTCAATAACATCAAAGCGGCATCACTGGTTCTTACACCAACGCTCATGTAGTGTGCAAGCCTAACATATCCATCTAAAGAAATACCGGAGTCTGCCAGTGAGTTTTCTTTTAGGTTACGGAATTTCAATGTGTTGTCAACAGCACCCGATACTCTCCACCGGTTTCTTGCGGCATCGAGTAAATATGGGGAGAAGTGATTTGACGAAAGAGCCTTACCATCAACATATACAGTGGTTAAACCGCCTGTTCCCGGCTTGCGTATGTAAGACAATGAACCCTCTTTGTTTCCATCGTTTAGCACAAAACGCTGGGGAGTTAGCATTGTGAAGTCCGAAGGTTCGTAATGACCCAAAGCACGATATGAGAGTGCTGTGGATATTGGTGTGTCATTAAGTGTGTTTGTCGCCTCCCACTTTTCAGCCTCATAACCAGCCATCGTGATAGCATTATCAACAAACGAAGGCAACACTACCAGCGAATGCCTTGATGGATATGTATTCGCTATTGTGGATTTTACAGTAATTGATGCGTTCTTTCCAAATATTACCTCCCTACCGGACAAGTCGTTAATCGAAAGACAATCTCCGGTTGAATTATAAACAAAGAAATGGTTTTCATCTCGGCTGTTGTAAAATAATGACCCACTCAAACCAATAATAACCAGTGAACCCGAATATGGGAAGCCTGTTGCATCTTCAACAACTAACATATTCCCAGCATCAACTTTGATGGTAGTCCTTGAGCCAAGCGTAGTCATTGTATGATCTGGTTGGGCACGCACAGCAATCTCATCGTTTGCCATTCTCAAATACGGTCGCATTCTCTTGAATTGATTTGTATAATTCAATCCCGTTTGCACTTCTGTTTGTGATACAATATCACCACCACCGGGGTGTGTGCTTTGAGAATATCTTGCATCAATCTTGGTGTCTAATTGTCCGTCTTGATTTCGTCTTGCCGCATCGGATTTGAAGTGTTGAAGCATGTTAGCACTGGGTATTAGATGCCAAACTTCATTTCGATTGTTCCCATCCGGCCATGTCATGACTGGTGATCTATCTTCACTTGCTGTAATAGGTTCAATGTTACCATAGGTTTTGTTGCTGTTTAACTCAAACATGCCGTATCTCTTATCACGGGTGAATGGCTGGTGGGTGTTACCCGTTTGCGACAGTGTGCTAAACCCACCAAGCAACCATCCGTCTTGACCCAAATCAATGCCACCACCTTGTTGCCTTGACGACCAGCCAAAGACTTTCAATGGCCTTACCATACGCATGATGTAGTGTGCTTCTTTACGCACTGGTTGTAAAGTCGCTGACGACTGTGGTGCATTGAATCCAGTGTTGCTAAGGGCACCGCTTATATCTCCAACTGGCGTAATTGAGCGAACCCTGTTACTGTTTTCTTCATACTCTAACCATTCTCGCTTCAAAATATACACACCACCCCACGGTGGTAAATCACCACAGCCTCTTACAGCCCAATGGTCTTTTATGTATTCAGTAAAGTTAGATACTGTATCGCTCAATGTTGGACTACCTAGATCGGCTTTACCATTCAAAATCCATTCGGGATAAGATGTCCTTTGGTTAGTGCCCAATCCATCCGGACCTCCGTATGTTCGTTCAAAGGTCGAAGCATTGGTTCTTGATGAACCAGCGTTCTTTGACATAACAGTTTCAGTAACATAAGATGGAGTCAATGGGAATTGCTGTCCTACCGCTAAATCACTGTGTAAAGAAACAGCCTTTGTGCTGGTAACAAGATATTCTTCATTCTTGTTGTCTTTCCTTTCGCTATTAGTTTCGACAACCATACCAAGTCTTGGCGATAAGTCGGATTGGACTTGTCTGTGATCGGCTATCTCGGATAATGGAATTGGCATTACGCCTCTTTCAGCACTTGTTCCGCCCGTAGCGTCTTTCATGTTTAATGACCGACCCCAATTGTTGGCTGGATAGTGGATTAAATCTCCACTGCTTTGAGCATTGTCTGTTGGGTGTGCGTTGATATGCAGGTTGTTTCCTTTAGGTGTGGCTTGACTAATTGGATCGGAACCTTTATTCAACACTTTAGCATGTAAGAATTTAGCATTCGCACCTGTTAAATCCGTTTTGTTTGTTCTTTCAGCAGTGATTATACCTGCTGGCATCGCTTTGGGAGATACCATACCTAAACTTTCAATTTCTAATGTCCTACCCATACCGACCTTTCTTTCCTTTGGAGTCCACTTATCGTTAGACAACCTTGTGTAGCCTTGTAAATCAAATGCTTCGTTAGTGTGTTCGCTCATTACTACACCAATAGGAACGGTTCTATGTATTCCATCATTCAGTGCTGATGTTTGCCAATCGCCACCAACAGGCAATTTGTTCATGGTGTCATGTATTCCTCCGTCAAACCTACCCGAAGCCTGTATCTTTTGTTGATTGACGGCATCAACATTGGGCTTACCGGCAAGCATGTTCAAAGCATCGCTACCGCTTCGGAAACCAAAGGCTCTTACTGGCAACCTACGACTCCAATCAACAGCAACCATAGGATTTCTTACTGATGTTACCTCATTCCAAACATCATTGTTTTGACTATTATCCATGTCCAAAATAGAACGGAGAATGTTCTTTGTTGGGTTTAAGCCATCACCTATGCCCTCACCACGACTCTTTCTCCTTGTGTAACCGTAGTAAGAAAAGTGTGGTCGCAATTCAAGTGTTCCTTCGGCTTCATTAATACCATCATGCCCCATCAAAACTGCACCTGCGGCTCTTTGACCCAAAACACTGCCGTGCCCTGCGGCAAGGAGTCCGTTGTAGCCGTAATTCTGTAACCACTGGAACGCATATAGCCTCTCAAACGGCATAGAAACCTTTGGTGTTCCTTCTTGTTGGTTTCCACCCGCCTCAACATTTGCATTTCTTAACATCAAGCCCCGTAGTGGAGGACTGTTGATACCCTTCGGCATACCTGCACTTCTATACCGGAATGTCATGTAATGCTCACGGCTTGTGCCAAACAGTGCAGGGTGGCTATACTCCGCAAGCCATGTGCATAGGAAAGCATCGGGGGTAGCACCGGAGTTAGTGCCATCAGCCTTGACTAAAGCCAAGTCATTGTGTTCAGCATTTCTATCAAAATCACTTGACGATGCCAAGACTTGTCTTTTTGGTATTGGTGAAGCGGAGGCATTCACAAGATCTGGGTCATGTGCTATAAGAGGCGGCACCGTTCCTAACTCCGTTCCTACACGGGGTTGTAACCAACCAGCAGGGTGTCCATAATATGTGTTAGTGCATCGGATTTGCAGACCGCCGCTTTCTTTCTTTTGGAAGTTTTGTAAAGAAGGCTGTGGGCGACCGCCCATCAATAAATACTGACTTACGATAAAGCCATTTAATGTAAATTCTTCACCTGCGTTGTGTCTATTTCCTACAACTCTTGATGTTGCTAAATCTAAAGCCACAGCCGCATTGTGAGAGGCATTACCATACCCACCAAAATTCTGTAATTCTTTTCCTATAACGCCTTGAACAAAGTGTTGTTGTTCTTTAGCACCTTCTGTGTTAGTGTGTTCTTGACCCGGTGCGAATAAAATGTCATAGTTATCTTTTGGCGCACTACCGAAATACTGATGATGGCGAGGCAAAGTGTTATTTTTGATTTCACCATGTGGTAATCCATCAGCCGAGAAAGAACCTGCGTTAGAAGAATGACCCCTTACTTCTAATGTATCAAGATAATAAGATGTTGCACCTTGATTGCTATTTGCTGATTGGAAGCCCCAGTGTTTGTTCTCGGACTCGGCTTCAAACATCAAGGAATAAGCCGAACCACTTGACCGATGCAATTGCCTACGCATAGAAATTGGTGTTCCTCTTACCGTCATTGGCGTTACGAATGAATGCCCCTGCCTACCAAATCTAATTCGGTGGTGTGCTAATTTGTATGGTGCTAAACCTGCATTACCATCAAGCACTGAACCCCTTTCCACATGATCTGATAATCTATGAGATGCAAACAGTCGTGTGGTGCCGCTTGGTTTAGCACCGGGTGTATTGTTCAAGTCTAAACCAAATTTGCTGGTCAAAGTATCGTGAAGAATACGAACAGGATGGAAATGGAGAACCATATCGTTTGTGTCAAACTGTGAGGCTTCGTCTATTGTTGAATATGGACTTAGCCCAGCCTCAATTACCCCCGCTTTATCGGGTCTTGGTATGCTCAAACCACCCATTCCCCAAGATAAGTGTCGCCATGCTTGCACCCTATCATGACCGGAATATACAATTATGTTACCCGGTATCTCATCTTGACTTGGCAAGCGCAATTGCAGGTTCGATTCTATACCACTGTTTGGAGATGAAGGCAGTGTAGTTTCTTGTTTGGTTGCAGGATCTATTCGTGATTGTTTGTAATTGTAATCTCTAATGACTGTGCCAAAAGGTGAGCCACCTTCAAGAATTAACTGGGCACCAGTATCGTCAACTACTGGTAGTGAATCAAAGACCATTTCTTCATTTGGTATCTGTAATCCTTTGATTTGTTCAGTGTTGACATCCCTTACAATTCTATATGGCCTATGCACATACCCAGCGTTAAGGTGCGGTTGTCCGTTTGTTGATGTTAATGTTGACAAAACGCCCGATTTCAAACTATATTGACGCAGTGCTTGATGTTTGTCTATATCACCCGTTGTCATGTTTGTAAATTCGGTGTGTTCATCAGCGTTTCCGTCACGCAACTCGGAGAATCGTGAATCTAAAACCCCACCATCTTCAAACGCAACTTTCCATTTACTCGTTTCTTTACCTTTGAAAAGCATCTCACCGTGTCGAAGCGTGGTGGCGACATTTTGGGTTAATGTTATTGTCGGTGTCGCACGGAACAAAAGTGTGTCTGTTGGTATATCTTCAACAAGACTGGAAAACAGTAATCGTGAAAATGTAACACCGTTGACTACTCTTTCATCTAACACACCACTAATGACACCATACAATTTACCTTGAGAATCAACTAATTGACCCAAATTCCCTACGGTTCGGTTGACATAATCCGTCAATTCCATGTCGCCGCCAAAGGTTTGATTGTCAATACTTTTGATACCTACACTGGATTTCACAACCAAATGTCTGTTAGTCGTAGCGTGTTCAGTGGTATAGGATTGTAATGTGCTTGTAGCATTTTCATAATCCATCGTTGGCTTATACAATGACATCCCTTTAGTCAAACTTGTTTGGTTAGTGCCGGGTGTTAGGTTCTCAAGGTTGGCGGGATCGCCAAATGTAAGTGACTGTGGCGTAAGTGATTCTCCGTATATTGGTTCACCGGGTGTTAATCTTAAATTAACATTTTCAACACCACTCATTCTGTAAGTATGGGTGCTGGTGCTTAGGTTGCTTGCTAATGATATTGTCCATTGACTGGTTTTTCTTGTTCTAAGACCAAACTGATAAGGCACTATTGTCAAACCAATTTGGTTTTGTTCAGCAAGGGTTATTCGTGTTTTTGTTACGCTTGATACCGTGCCCACTTCCGTTCCAGTATTTGTTTCTAAGATAGCACCCGGAACAACCCCTATTTGCCTTAAATCTTGCATAATTGTGTTAGGCTCAAATTCCAACTGTGTGGTTGACAACTGCGGAACAACAGTGCCCGCACCTAAACCCATAGAAGCCTGTGACATAAAAGCGTTAAGAGGCCGAGAATAAGATGTTTGTTGAATTTCCGATATTGTTCCAATGTATGCCGGTGTGTATAACACTTGACCATTAGCCAAACCTTGATTGGTTGCTGAATGTAGCACTATTGTTGTAGTGTTGACGCTTTTCACAATTCCTAACAATATGTTGGTTTGACCTGCGACTTTGTATAGAGGTTCGCCTACCTTGATACGGTCGCCATACTGACCTGCTGATGTTGGATCAGTGGTTCCGAAACCAGTGTTCACTGTAATTGTGTCCGAGCCGTTAAATGAATTGACTGTAACGCCTGTGCTATACAATGTGTGTGTTGAATATATCCTTTCACCTTCATGAAACAACAAGTTAGGATCAGTGTTCGCCACTGCTATGGTGTTTATGTCTTGCTGACTACTTGGCTCTATCGCATTACCGGATTCTGCATAAATTAGACAACCATTATTCGATATACCCGGTGCGTATCGCTTTACAATATTTGTTATAGGTATTGTTCCAATTAAAGCATCATTATCCTTTCTAACTTCATCTCCTTGATTGAAAACAGCATTCGCTTCACCACCTTCTTGGTCGGCCACTATTGTGCTTAAATCCCCAACTGAATGGCTATTACCGCTTGGGTTTGGGTTGAATGTTCTGCCTTGTGTTCGGTAATGATGAGTGCCGACATTCATACTACTGTCTATGTTTTTCGGTCCTACTGCTCTTAAACCCGTTGGTGTAATTTCGCTAATAGATGATATTGTTCCTATTTCAACAGCATCGGAATTGTAAATTTTGTCGCCATCTTCAAAATGGGCTTTGATGGTGGTTGAAGGTGTTAAGACTGGAATACTTGTGCCGGTTGTTATGTTGGCATTGGCAGAAACCACACAGTTTGTGCTGAACGGTCCGGCTGTGTCCAATTCGGTGCCGTGTTCATTGTCTGTAATATACAAGGCATCGTTATTGATAACTGCGTTATCTGCTTGATTGGTTCCTCGCCATTGATACGGATCGATTTCGCTTGAACCCATGATATTGGGTCCGTCGAATGGCATATCGGGTGGTGGCATGTCGGGCATAGTGCATGAGTTAAGACCCTCTATGGAGAATCGAGAATATCCATGCCCTACGCTGTGAGTTTGAGGCTGTGCCCCCCTTGAATCAGCATTTACATTTGGCAACCCCATGTTGCCTCCATCCATTGGCTTTGCTGTCAAATGCCATACTGGTAAATCAACACCAAGACCTTGAACAATCGGACCTCCGTTTGCTGTTCCCCAATATCCACCACCTGTTGGAGTATCTTGTTCCCATGAAACGACAACAGTGTGTTGTTCACTGGTTTCATTATCAATCAAGAATACTGGTTGTGAAGATCCTATATTGATGTGTTCGACATTTCCTACTACTCCGGTAGTCGTTTCTATTTTCGTAATGTTGAATGAAATGGTTGTTTCGCTGTCTATTTCATATCCATCGTATGTTAGCGTATAGACACTAACTGGTTGACCACCATCATCTTGAATTGGTGAATTAGGATTACCTCTAATCGTGCCACGCTTAGGAATGTCGGTTGGCATATTAAGATTGTAACCTGTAAATGTTCGCCTGTTGGGGGTGCCTATTTGTAGCATACGCAATAAGCCGCCTCTAACCGGTTGAGCGTTGCTCAAATCCACTGCAATCGGCTCATAGAACCTAATTTCTCCACCTTGTATTTCCATTATCTTTCCTATGTATTCATTGTTTAGTGTATATAGGCTGGTGTTTGGTGACAAATAACCACCAATACCGTAATTGAAAGTTAATGTTGTTGTTGAACCAGCAACATGGTTTCCGCTTACCTGTAATACACCTTGACCAACATCCAAACCAGCACCCCATACCTTAATCGGTGCATTTCCAATACCGCTACCATACGCACCATATTGCTTATTGCCGGACATTTTTGTATATCTTGCTCTAAGATACCTACTGACAGAATGCTGGCCTATTTGCCTGTGCCTACTTGAATTGATATGTGATGCGATAAGTCGTGCCGCTTCTTCTGTTCCTAAATTAAATGTTTTTGCTGGTATGGATGAACCGTTTGCTCTTGCTGTTGCGTTAGCCTCCGCCGCCCTTTTCAAATCAATCAACTGAAAGTTTGTTCCATTCCTGTTGTCCTCTCCATTAGTTTGACCAGCAGTGCTGTCATTTGCTAAAGGTGTTCTAATCAAGAAATTAATACCCAACTGATTGGTTCCGTTCTTAGCGAATGTCATGTCGGTTGGATCTTCATACGCAGTATCGGGATAAGTGAAATGGAGGCTGAAATAACCACTGGCCGTAACACCATTGTCTGTTCCTACTGCTGTCAATTCAGCCGGAAACTCCCGCTTCATGAAAGACAGTCTTTCGCCCATGTTATCACCAAGTGTTCCTCGCATTATAGAGATTGGTGACTTGTTGTGATGTCATACCGTAATTCCACATAGCCATCTCACTAAGCACACCTTTCCAATATCTTGGGTCGTCATTACCATTACCTGTGGTTCCTTTATAGTAACCCGGAAATGATGTCGGGTGCAAAAGATCTATACCAACACAGTGCATGTATGAGGCTTTACCAAAAAGACCACTTGCTAACGCATTACCGACACCAATAGTTTGTGGCAAGTGCCTTCCACTATCCAACCCTAACGGTTCCGATAAAGTCCACGGTGCATCTGCTGGAATTGCGCCGTTAACATAAAGGATAGCCTGTGCTGATGTCGGACTTCTTGTGATAACTATGTGTTGATATTCGTCTTTTGGTCTATCAGTTATTTCGGCTGATAGCCTAACAGTGGTGCCGTTAGTATGCGGTGTCATTACTATAACACGATAAGAAAATACCCCACTTGAAGAACCCTGCTTTGAAAGTATTGACACACCTAACCCTTTGTAATCGGTTGCCCCTGTGTTAATAAAACCGTGATACACCGGACCGTTACCCCATGCTTGATTAGACCAATTGCCAGTGTTACCCGGCTTGAAAAAGAAAGAAAAGGTATATTGTGATTCCGTATTGTCAACCCATTCTCTTTGCATGGGCACTAAACTTGGCACTTGAACCGTGTTAGAATTATTATTCGTTACCAAGTCTTTGTCGTGCAAAGCAATTGCGAATGCTGATGTGTGACCGTTGGATAACACCCCTTTACAACTCGGATCTGCTGTTGGTCCGGCCACTAATGCAACACTGTCGCTTCGATTGACATACACTTTAGAGCCATGAATTGTGTCTATGGCTAACTTCTTTCTTGCCTGTGGCTGTCCTAATTCCTCTTGGCTCATTGGCAAATACCAAACACATGTATTCCTTGCATCTAATTTATTGGCGGCATCGGGCAAAGCCCCAGTGACAACTGTGTTCACTTGATGGTGCATCCCACGATATGTGTTGGAATTTACAGTATCTTCATTCTTCAACTCACTAAAGTCAAGCACTGCGGCTGATGTTTGCACACCTTCTAAGTTTTGGAAACCACTGTGCCCAGCCGGACCTTTAGAATAGTGGTGTGTATAGAAGTCGCTGTAATCATTATCGGTTCCGTCGCTAATGTCGAATGTTACGCCAGTGTGCCCACCACCAAAGAATAGAATACCATTAGCATCAACAAGTGGGTTCAATAGTTTGATAGGCACTTCTTTCAATGCCCCTGTGTTATCGTAAAACAAATCTTTCCACTTCTTGCCTAATGTTTTATCCAAAGGCTGTGTATTGAACAAACCAATACAAGAACCAACTCCGGAAACTTTGCTGGGTGGGTTGTTTTGAACACCTGTAACTATACCATCAAACTCTCCTAAATATTCATTATCAACTAAAATCAACGCTTTACGCTCTCTTGTAATTTTTCCTTTGATTCTATACAATATATCCAGTGCTTTGCGCTCAACCATGAGAGTCGGTTGCGATTCGGGGTCATACAACGGCATTGGATTGCCATTTTCAAATTTCGGCAAAGCCACTGTATTGAAACTAAACTCTTGTCCTACACCTTCATAGGTGCGAAGATTGTTGTCGCTATCACTTACTGCCCCATGCACACCGCCTTGAAATGTGGTTATTGGTATATGCGTTTCTCCATCCATTCCTAACGGTAATGGCGCAGGGAATGAACCTGCTTGATAAGAACGGCTGTTGGTAGCCAATAGTCCACCATGCCCTACTGCTTGTATTGGCCTATATGGGTATGGGCTGTTGTTATTCAACCACACTGCAAAATTTCGCCCCGATGCACCCGGCACGGTGCTATGAATTACAATTGACAATCCTTCTTCACCATCCCTGCTTTCAACACCTTGTCCTAAGAATGCTCTCAAATACCCCATGTGAGAGCCAGTGTCAACACTTGCTGGTGCGTCATGATTACCTTTTGCGTTAGTGAACAATGGCGGTGGGTCGAATGCACTACCGCCCTGTAAATTCTTTGCGTTAGGATGTCCGGCTTGGTTTATGCGCCTTATCAATTCATTAACAGCATCTTCAAACTTGCTTACCGTTCCAGCACTTGCTACATCACCTAATTTAATCTTCATTGGCCTAACCCAATCAAGACTAATGCCGTCGCTTCTTTTACCTTTTAATGACAAATAACCACTGCGGCATTCAACGGGCGGAACCAATGGTTTGGTATCTTGCGAATATAGATAATGTCCGGGGTCGAAGGCGAAACCCTCCATATTCGGACCATCATATATTAATACGGTATTTGGGTCATTGGGATCGAGATGTATTCCGCTTCTATCCACCACACCGTTTGTTGTTGTTTTACCAAGTGCAAATGTTTTTTCTAACGGTCCAATAAAAGACTGTGCTACGGTGCTTTCCGTGCTGTTCGCACCTACTGGACCAGCGTTTAGTGCGCTAAAAGTGCCTTCAAGCAAAGTGTTAGTATTAGGAATAACATAATTAAGTGGCGGAAAACCTACTCCAATACCACCTGCGTTAGTCAACCAACTACCCATAACAACAGGCAATCCAGCCGTAATAATACTCTTCAACCCAGCATAATTTAAGTTATCATCATCAAAGTCTTGGTATGCGTTAAAGTATAATCTGCTTTCGGTGCCGACTGTTAGTGCTTGATGTATGTGTAATCGTATGCCTTTTTCACTGATGATGCCCTCCCCTACGGTTACTACAAAACCCGTATTGTCAAATGGTTCTGTTGCTAAGGGGGCAGTGACATAATTCCCACTGGTAGTGCCGTCAAATCCACCTTCTCCATGCAAATTGCCTTGTATGAAAGGTAAGATTGAGTCAACTAAAAGGTATGTGCCAAAGTGCGAAAAGTCGGCATTGTTGTTACCTCCACCAAGCACAACTTGTGTGTCGCTGGCCGCACCACTGTATGATGCGGCACGGGTGAAAGTGGATGATGATTCACGCATGGCTCTTATCCAAAAACCACTTACAACTTCATTGATGGTTAATGCTTGGACTTTATTTTTAGCCCCCCAATCAATAGCGTTTCGGCTTTCATAGTCTTTCATCTGTGGTCTATTCATAGCCGTCATTGTGGCATCCAACACCAATTCCATAGATCTGTTAGCGGGTAATGGTGAACGCTTTTTAGTGCTGGTCGCTAAACGCTGTTCAACATCGAAAAACATTGATGGGAATAGTGGCAACTCAACTAAAGCACGGGTGGATGCGTAATAGGTTGATGTTTGCTTATCATTTCGCACCGATGGGTTATCCGCACCAATCACCTTATCTTTCCATACAGGCAAGAAAGAATGCTCGGTTCTATCGGGCTTGATGTCAATACCACCTTGCCCTAACCCAGCCATCGTTAGGCTCACTGACGGTGAACCCAAATCACCTATCTCCTTGATAGCATACCCATCAGTCAATCCAAAATCTCTTTCGGCTATTCTATCTGTTATGTCCATCAATTGTGATTTACCACGAATTAATACACCACCAGTGTTAGACTCACTGTTTGGTGCTATTTCCTCAACACGCCCTTTCATTGTAAGCAACTTGACTTGACATACATGTGGACTATCGCTATTTTGTGTAGTGGAAAGCGATTTGAGAATACCACTTCGTTTGCGGTTCTTGGGGTGTATTAATAATAAATTCAAATCATTATCTTTAACATTGTCAATGATGTCAAATTGTTCAAAGGCTACTGCTCTTACGGATGTTCGGGTTCTATTTATGGGTTGAACAGGGTGATTGCCGTCAACATTACCCGTTGCGGCTGGCACTTTTTCTTTCTTAGGTGAAAGAACGGACAGTGTATGATATGACGATTCACTTTTCTTTACCGGACTAATGGTATTTGCTATCGCTTTCGGTCGCCCGTATGCACTAAACTTAGGATTCAGTTTTACATCTCTTTGGTTTTGAAAGAAAAAACTGTCGTAAATAATTGTGTGAGGGCAATTAGATATGTCAATGAATGGAGAAAGTGTTTGGTCGCCTGTTGGGTTGACCCTCATAACATGGTCTTGAGGGGGCTTGTTGAAATTTGCGGAGGGTAACGATATAAGCCCACCGGGTGCTTCGATGCGAAGAATATCGGGCAACGGTATTGTTGATTCAGGATCGGTTGGGTCGCCCCCGTCTGCGATAAAACGGGCATCTGTGAACGGTCGTTTCAACCAATCAGCAAGTGTTCTATTGCGGATTGCTTGTGTTGAAGTATCTGTAAAAACAGTGTTTGAGTCCGGCACTGTCTTTTCGACAATCAACCAAGATGGTCTTTTCTTGTAAAAACGCTGTGAAGAATTGATACTTACGATGTCATTATGAGCATTTTGAAACTGTGTCCATATTGTTGGGTCAACAATTGTTAGCCAATCCGGTGCATCTTTGTATGCGGCCATCACTTCACCGGTCAAATCTATGGCATTGTAGTGAACCTCAACCACTTTTGGCAAACCGCCTCCAAATTGACATTCATCGGGAATAAATATTTTGGCGATTCTTGACTTCTTTTCGGGTGTCAAGTGTCGTATGTATTCTTGGTTTGTGGGTTTTGTTGGGTCGTTTGTGTCAAACAACGCAGTGTGTTCTGTGTCAAGACCCTTTAACAAAAACGGCCTTATGTCCTCAACAGCGATTGCCAAAATCGAATCAGCAGTGCTTGAAGGATAACTACCGGTTTGGTCGGTAAGTCCTTGACCACCCTGCACAATTATTGATGAAGCATTCTGTCCATTGAGGCTTTCATAACTTGATACAATACTTTCAGTAATCACATCTAAAGCCTCTCCTTGATATACTGTTTCAGTAACATTGATTTTATCGTTTAATGAAACAACACTACCAATAGAAGCATCTTCATAGGTTGACTCAAATCTATCAGCAATACCTTGAACCGTGCGTGTAACCACTTCTTTGTTAGGCTGGGGTAATTGTGCTAAGAAAAAGTGCCCTTCGACCTTATTGTATGTGGTGAAACCACATTGTCCGGCAAAATCGCTAACTGGTTCGGGTAATGTCGTAGCCATACTAAAAGCCGAACCTTCACCAGCCCGCCTTTGTTGGTTGCCCCCATCAACTCCACCCCAATTCAAACCTTGACCCGGTCGTGGTTCTTCGGGTCTTTCGGGTTCTTCGGGTGGTCTTTCGGGTTCTTCGGGTGGCCTTTCCGGTTCTTCTTCTCTCGGCCTTTCCGGTTCTTCTTCGGGCGGTCTTTCCGGTTCTTCTTCTCTTGGCCTTTCCGGATCTTCTTCATGCTCATGCTCGGACATCAAATCCCCCACTTATCTTCAATGTATTGTCTTACATCTGCTATCTCAACATTAGTCAATTCCTTTTTGTAAAACAAAATTTCATGAATTAAAAAGCCACTTGGGGCAGTGCCTTGAAAGCCAAATTCTCCCCTTCCCCTGCTGGCAATAGAACCAAATAAGTTTATTCCAGCATTAAATACTTCGGAGAATGATTGAGGGTTTCCTGTCGGCCAATTGCCTTGCGGATCTTCTAAAACAGGGTGAAACTTAAATTTACTTTGACCGGGATTGCCAGCAAAAAAAGCATTAAAAACTGCCGGATTACCACCTGCTTCGGTATAAAAACGCCATTCACCGGAAAGATTTGTTTGTTGTGGATTACACCGAATAGCGACCATTGTTGGTGTTCCGGCTACTGGTGTTCCAGCCGATGGTAATGCAACCGGACCGAAACCATCAGTCGTCAAGTCCGGACCTGCGTTAGCGTTAGGAAATCCAGCGTTTATTTGCTGGGTTCTCGCACTCAAATCGGGCGTTGTGGAATTATGGAGATTTGACGGTGTTTGGTCGCTGTAAGGCGATGGTGTTATGACAAAAATGAATGTGTATTCACCGTTGGTGTGATTTACTTCATGGTGAAATGCACTAAACTGTTGCTTTCCTTGAGGCACTAACGCAGGGAGGCTTGGAATATAGCCATAATAGCCATTTGGATTATTGGGATCGAACGGTGTCATACCAAATCTGCTACCAAACTTGTTTATCCAACCACTAAGCGCACCTGCACCCCTTCTAATTCTCGGTGGGATCCACATTAATGGGTTTTCATCGGGTTGTAGTGGTGGATTTTCTTCGGAAAATTCATCCGCCCATGCTGAAAGCATCTCATTACTGTGTAAAAAAGGCACATTAGGTTGTCCGTTTTGATTACTGGTGTAATCGCTTAACGCCGCCGCTTTGAGCGAACCCAATCCGTTAGTGGAGGGGTTGTTAGGCACAAAGATCCACGGAAACATAAACATTGGACCGGAATAGAACACTACTTCGGGGTGAAGCGTTGATTTGCTTTTCCACCATGATACTTCATTTACTTGCTTTAGAACAGTTTGACCTTGAGCGTCAAACATATATCGTGGGTCATTACCGTCTAACCAAAGAATCAACTCATCCATAAAAGGTGCGGTGACATCGGCAGGGTTGAATATACCAGTCTGTGCTGTCGGGGTTGTCCTATTTGCTTCCGTGTTTCGTGATGTTTTACTGACCCAATACGCATCGTTTCCAAAGCCCGACTTATCAGTAAAGAATTGACCTTGAGTAAATCTCGCTCTTGTCATTTGGCCTTTCTTTCTCAACTTACCACCGTTGTCAATAATCAAATCGCCATTACCTAATGTGAACCAAACAAGTGTGTTATCGGTATGCTCAAACAAGAAGCCTTGAGTATGAGGTTCAGCATCGGTATCAGCATCACGCAATATACTGTTTTGCACAATTACCAATCCATTAAGAAAATCCAGTGCTACGATTCTCACCCTTTCGATAGGATTTCCTATTGGCTCTAACGATATTCCACCATCGGTATCATCATCAATAGGGTTGTAAGAATATGAAGTGAAGGGCAAACCGGTGATAGGGTCGGTGCCCGATGTGTTGACTATTGCATTTAGGTTGGTCACTGGCAAACCATCTGTATGATAAGTGGCCTTTGTCACAATGGTGCCGATGTCTAAAATTTTACTGTTCCACCAAGTTTGAAGCGGCAATTCTTCGACGGGTATTTTCAACAAGTAAGATGCAATCAATTCTAAAGCGGTGGCTTTGCCGGAAAAATGATTTCTTATTTTGAATGTTCCATAGTCCATACCTGTGGCTAAAGATATGGGGTTGGTTATCGGCTGTGTTACTGATATATTGGTGAAGTCGTAAGCCACGCATACCATCGGTATTGGCATATTGCTATCCTCATCACCTGCCCCATCAACAAGTGGTGTGCTAAAAGCCGGTGCTTTGTTATTGTAAAAATACAAGTCCGGAACATCAATTTCATCTTCAAAATCCCATAGTCCTATCGTATCTTGTGTTTTAGTAAATGGTTGTAAATTCGGTGCAACAATACCCCTGCTAATACGGACACTTTCAATAATTCCTCTATACTGTCCTCCTGTTCCACCAATGTAAAGATCTGATGAGAAAGACTGTGTGGTTCGTGTTTCTCCGCCAAAATCCAATTCACCAAACAACTCACCGTTGACAAATACTCTTAGCCCATCCCCTGTAAATTGAGCATTGATGTAATACATTGGGTTTTCACTTAAAGCCAAATCATGGGGCATAGTGCCCCCATTGTTGTAACCGACTACACTATATTGGTCTGTTCTTGGCGACCAAAGGTGCGGAATTGTTAATGTTTCAGTGACTTCATTATTCCCAGCGTTTCGTGTCAAAACACTGAAAATAAGATTATCGCTTTGTCGTATGCTACCGAATTTCAGTGTATAGCAACCCTCTTTATGCACTATGACACCACCACTATCGGGTATAACATAGGCTTCTATGGTAAATGCACCAATCAAATTGTTTAGCGGATTACCTTCGTTTGGTATGTGTCTTTGTCCTATCTTTGGCTCATCGCTGTTATACGAAGTAACCTTGTTAGTCAAGCCCTTTTTTTCCGGATGGCGACTTGAAAATAAATCAACACCGGTTTCTCTAAATGACCCAGTGGGAACCACTATACCATCGGTATAACCGTTTAGCCTAACGGCCTGTGTTTTTACCTTCTCCACCGCCATATCATCAAATCCCTATCAACTGTTCAACTGCGGCAAATCCTATGTTAAATGTATATACCGAATCACCTGCCGCATAGGCTGGGGTGAAAGTCTGTATTACACCGGGTATTGCCACCTTTTGCCGGAAAAAGGGATTCGGTCTATTCGGCACGCCTCCTTCAACAGTAATAGGATCAAAGGGTTCGGTGTTTTCTTCGGAGGGATAGTCCGTGCCCGGTCCGGAAGGTATGATAAATTGCCTCAAAACCTCACCACTTGCCCCAGCAGTTATCATGGATTCGTAAGGCACCCTTAAACCAACGATATACTTCTTTACCGATGCGGATTCATCTATGTTTAACAATTTAGAAACATCTAACGATGATAGCGAATCGGGCAATTCAACTAAATCACCAGTCAAGGCTTGCGGAGAAATCATACCACCACCAGCCGAAGCGTTCATGGTCATGTTTAGTAAATCTTGAACCTTATCGCCTTTGCTTTTTCGTGAACCGCTTACACCGCCAGTAAAAGCCGATACAAAGAATGAGTCAGTCCACACGCTGGTATTTGCTATCGTTACATCAGCCCTCTTTATCACTGGCCTATTGCCCTTTTCGCTTTTTACCTTATTTGTGATAGTGACCTTAGCGTTGCCCTGCCCTACTGAAAAATTGTTGCTCAATATTTGGTTTGCACCTGCGTTTATTGACACATCAACAAGGGTGTTTATCGCTACTCCCCCTCCATTGACAAGAACATTTGAAGCACCACCAAGAGCCGTTTGTATGGCTGTGGCAACAGCCCCTATGTTATTGGCCGCTTGTATGTTGATAGGGATCATAGATTCATTACCAACTACCGGTGATATTGCGCCAGTCTTGTCGAACCTCAAAACAATTGATTCGCCATTCCCTGCATCAACTTGACCAGCAGTGCTGAACACTATTTCTTTACCATGCAATTCATCTCTCAAATTTTGCCCAGTGGGAGATGTAATCGAAAGTGTGTTGCTCAATTGTGAAGCCCATGAAGTGTAATTACCTGTTGCTCTTGTCATATCAACAACGCATGATGCGGCACTACCAGCCGAAGCAAACTCATCATCAGTAATTATACCATCAATGGTAATCGCCAGCATATTACTATTGAGATCTAATGCGGCACGGGTGGCAACAATCGGTATAGGCCATGTCGCTACACCCCTTGTAACAGCAAAGGATATTGCCGAGGCTTTCAATTCAATAACTTGCCCATCTTTACGAATCAATTGTATCATTGGCATGACTAAATCCCCCTACTAAATCCACCTTGTCTTGAACGGTTCTTGAACAATCGCCCAACTTCTTCGCCCACCATTCGTGCTATCTTACGGGGGTCGCCATTCGCACCGCTTACATTGATGTTGACTGTGGTTTCTCCGCCTCCCAAGCCGCCCGCACTTTGTATTGTCACAGGTATGGTTCGACCATCGGGTAGTGGCACTACTGCTTCTGTGCCGTGCAATTCAGCAGGGTAGCCGGACTTAGGACCACTTACCACACCACCTTTTGCCAGTTTGAGTCCACCGATGTCAATTTCCGGAATATCCTTAAACGGATTGATTTTGTTAAATACACCAATTACTTTGTTCAATAACTTCAATGCTGGTGAAACAAAGTCAATTATGCTGTTAATAAATTGCTTGAAGAATGCTTTGACTCCGCCTAATACATCTTTCCAAACATCACCAATTGATATTAGAATCTCCTTGACCTTACCAAAGTCACCACGCAGTAATGCTACAAACGCACTAACAAGTTTCATGGCGGTTCTAACAATACCCATGAATACGGTCAGTATCATACCAAATGCGGCCATCAGCATTTTGTAGTAAGGTGCAACATACGGATATACGAAACGCACGATCCTAATTACAATAGAAATGATAGCCGCCGCAAGGAACACTACGGTTGCTATAATCTCACTTACTAACTGGATTATGTCACCTATGAAAGCAAATATGCCGGAATTGACCAAGAAATCCATAAGATATTGGAATAATCCGACAACCATATCGAAGAATTGTTGAACACCACCGTCACCAAGCGCACCCATTATCATATCCCATGCGTCAGCAAACCCTTCGTAAATTGTAACAATTCCGTCAAGCACTGCTTGTAAGAAACCGGACTCGGCTAATGCTGTAATTAAAGACATGATAACTTCGCTTATCATTGTCCAATAACCCATAAACAATTCAACCACAAATGTTAGCCCCTCAACAACCTTATCCACTACTGTTTGGAAATCAAGACCTTCGGGCAGTGTTAAATTGTCTTTGAGGGTTTGCCATGTTTCCTTTATTCTCGCAATAGCATCATCAATTGCACCCATCAGTCCACCGATGATTGGCAGATCTTCCAACCACTTTCTAAGTGAACCTCCACCTGTATCGAAAGCGGCGACGAGTAACATAACGACACCTACCACCCCCATCATTAGCCCCATAAGCGGTAGTATAGACATCAATAACCCCTTGAAGAAACCACCAACCCCTTTGACTACACCGCCAAGCAACAAAAATGGTGCGGCAAGGACTGTGGCCGCTACACCCATGCGCTCACTGGAATCTTCGGTTTTGTCAGCCGATTCTTCCATAGTGTTGCCTAAATCTTGTGCTGGCTTGTTGGCATCTGTGAAGGTTGAGGTTAGACTCTTTACGGCCATATCCACTTTCATATATGTTTTCATCAAAGGACCGAATACTTTGAGCAATACACGGGTTTTGTCCGGTAAAACTGTCAAGACATCGTTAAATTCTTGATAGGTAGCAATCAAATCCGCCATAGCGTAATTGTTTTGCTTTAACGAATTAGCCATCTTGATACCCCAGTTTTGCGTTCATGCGTTCAAAGAAGTCAGCGTCACTTGTTGTTTTTACGCTACGCCCCTTATTACCGCCCACATCGTTCTCACGCTTTAATTTCTCCATCTCATTGGCTTCGATTTCTTTATATGTGGACAAAATATAGTAATCCATGATTACCTGTTCGGGTGGCATGTTATCCCACGCTTGTGGAGAACACTTGAAAAAATGGGCGAGAAAAAACACTGGTAATCTGTGTGCAATCACTGGGATTTTGTATTCATCAATTGGCGAACCGCCCTCTCCATCCCAAGTCATGAATGACCGAACATCGTCAAGGGTTATCCCAAAGGGGCTGAACCGCCCGCAATACCACGCATCAAATCCTCAAACGAAGGCAGTAAAGATTGTAATGCTTCACCGACTTCGGGCTTGATGTTTAGCAATTGAGATGTTGTCAATGATGGTTCGGTCTTTTCAATACATGTTGTAATTACGAATTTCCAATACCCACCAAAGTCAATTTTTGGTGTCATATCTCCACCATCAGCACTAATACTAACGAATTTTGTCAAAGCGTTTTGACGCTCAAGCCAAGTCAATTGCTTGACCCACACTTTCATTTCGCCAAATGGCGTTTCAATTGTATGTTCGTCTGCTTCGTTTCCAATCAATAAATCATTCGCTGTCGCTTTCTCCGCCATCTGTTTCACCTTCGGTTACTGGCTCGGCTTCACCTGCATCATCTTCGCTCAAGCGAGCGATAAGATCTGCTTTCAGTCCGGTAGTATCAAGACCACGCTGGCTACACAAGACCTGCAATTCGGTCTTGTTCATATCGCCATATTCTTTGCTCTCCACTACCGGTGCCTCAACAGCCACTTCCGGTGATGATGTCGGTTCAACAACAGGAACAGTGCTTGCGGAAACTTCTATGCCTTGTGCTGAAACACCAACGCCTTCAATAATCCGGCCATTGGCAATAGTCCAATTCAAAAATTCCCTGCGCCCTGCGATTTCAACATATCCTGTTAGCCTTACCATTATTCTCACCCTTGTCATGCTTGTTAATTAACTTTATTCAAATGATGTAATACGGGTTATGCTCTTGAACCTTTAGATGTCGGACAGCAAACTCCACGCTTGCAGTTACCGGTCCTTTATCGTCGGGCATTGGATGTTCCGCTTTCATCAAAGTATAATCTTCAAGTGTAATTGTGCCTCTTTGTCTTGTGCCAGCCGAGCCGGGTTTGTTCAAAACCAGTGTGCAATCGTTTGTATTTATGTTGTGCTTACGGGTTCTTAATTCCTCAAAGAACCTATCATCTTCAACCAGTGCGGTGAATGTGAATGTGTATTCTCTTGCCGCCTCCGTGATTTCCGAAGCATACTGTGTAGCGGCTTCTTGCACCTGATCTGCATCAGCATACGCACCATCTGTGCCTCTAATGTAAAACTGTGCGGTGTTACCATTAGCAATACTGATGTTGACATCTTTTGCTCGCAATACGGTAGCACCAAAGGCACTGAATAACATGTGCTGGAATAGGTATGGCTTTTCGCCATTGACAGCGATACCGGACACACTACGCTTGGTTATGTCATTTGCAGTGTTCTCAAACATACGGTGCGGTGTAATGAATTGGTTGTTGGTGTCTTTGAACATGCGTGTTGCTTCAAAGTTAGTGGTCATTTTTAACTCACCTTCACTGTCAGCAGTTAGACTCAAATCACTCACTTTACAACCGGAGAACACCCGTAGCATTTGGTTTGTGCCCGGTGTTGTATCGGTGGTGCGGAATGATTGCTCAAAGCAAAAGGTCGGTAGTGTAGTGTAACCAAAGAAATTATGCTCAACACCATTCTTTAATTCGCCAGTGGACAATAGTGCTGGTGAGCCACGCTCATGCGCTACTGTGCCGTCAAGAGTATATTGTAGTCTTTCCACACCACATGATGCGGCTACATGGTCGAATAAGAATGGTTCTTCGACATAGATGTAGCCATGATCTTGACCGTTAGCACTACCCTTTCCGATAACCCTACGGATTTCATGTTTGTTTAATGTGGGTGCTGTAACATCAGCACCCGGCACTTGAACAGTATCTTTGTCGAAGATTTGAATGTAATCACCAAGAGTAAATTTGTCGGCATTGGTTGTTGAAAGTTTGATGCGTATATCGCCAGCAGTTACAGCAAGGGTTGGTTGAGCCAGTAAGTAAAGTGGCACACCGACAGTCTGTGCCCTTAGTTTAGCATCTGTATCAATGTCAGCCAAGCCATCTATTTGTGCGTTAGCCAGTGATGTATATGAGCCAAGTAAAGGCGCACCTGCGGCACTTAGCACCTTGAACAGCCCTGCGGCTGGTGCATCTTCAAAGATTGAAGCAAAGCCAGTGATGTTTCCACCAGCAGTGCTGATTTGTGCATCGGTAGCACCTGCCGCCGCAACGGTCAATCCACCTATCAATACATCTTTGCCAACATGTCCAGCAGTGTCAAGACCTGCTACACCTGTTCCAGCATTGTCAATAGCCGTTATAGTGGTGTCAAGAACCGGTGTGTCAAATGTGTTTTGTGCGGCGTATGTCATGTCGGTGACATTTGTTTTGAGATTTAATGGGGTTGCTGTTATAGTTTCCGAAGCATCACAGTGAGCAAACTCACCTACGCTCTTTGCAGTGTGCCCACCCAAAGCATATTTCCACATCTTCAATGAATGTGCATTCAAGTCCATAGAACCACCAGCAAGAGTTTCCTTGCCCGATGTTAGAACATTCACATCACGCCCCATGCCGATGATGTGTTGCTTTCTAACATCTATCTCCGGTTCGGGTAGTGTGAATGAGTTAAGCAATCCTAAGAATTGGTCGGTTTTGACTCTTTCATCGCCACCACTTGCTACTGCACCTGCTGTGCAATTGTGGTCGTATGTTGGAACACGCAGTGAATCAATAATGAAGAAATCGCCTGTGTTTGCAGTGGCCGGATTGGTTGCCAATCTCGGTGTGACGGTTATGGTAGCATCATCGTTTGCAGTGATGTAGTATGTTCGCTTTGTTGTTGGAAAGTGATCGGCAGTGAAAGCGTTGCTACCGCCCGATGAATAGATACGCAGTGTAGCACCAATCAACATACCATTGGGCACCATCATGTGCCCATCGGTGTCAACCCAATACATGGCTTCACCGATAGTAATTATACTACTGTTCTCGGTGTTGCCGTTGGCTGTTGACCAGCCCGATGTGGCACTACCTCCGCCCGCTACATTGGTTCCTTGTCCTACTAATCCGGTTTCTTTGCCCATAGATATTTCAATTAAATCTCCCTTGAATACTTGATTTACTGGCATATTTATCATCTCATAATGTTGGTAATGGTTGGGCGAAAATTATACATTCGGCTTGCATCGTGTATCGGAACAACCTCTTGCTACGGTCCGACAAGTCGGTTCGGGTCTTGAAGATTACCCTATCAAAGTTAACATTATCGCCCTTTCTCACCAAATGTAGTATGCGCCGAACCTCATCTCTAAGCGTGCTAAGACGCTTACGACTTTTTACGGTGCGTATGTCAATGGTAAGATTGATGTGTTCATTAACGAAGTCAAACAGCAATTCCGGCTGTGCTTCGTTATGTGCTGTTTCAAAGACACGAATAATGTCATGATCTTGTAGTCGTGTTCTTTTACCCTCGCCAGCCTCAAGGGTAGCAATATCCAAGATAGAAGGCTTGGGCGAAACATTCCAATTACTGTTCAAAGCAGTAACAATACCATCAATAGCATCGGTCATTGTTTCATCGCCTCCATAAATTTAGACTCGGCGGCCTTTACATCAAGTGCGAAAGGGCTTGCCTTTTTATGTGCCTCCATTACAACCGCTAATTCTTCTTCGGATTTAGGTTCAACGGTTTCAGCATCTTCACTATCCATGTTCTTTTCTTCTATCATTAGCCTCTCAAGGTGTGCTGGCTCACTGGCCTCTTGTGTTCGCATAGCGACAAGCAACTCTTTCAGTGCTTTACCAGCATCGTCACCAAACTGTATGAGATCTTCCACATCAACCACCCATACCTGCTACAATAATTGACTCTTGGAACGGCACCAATAACTTAGCAACCTCCGCTTCTAACTTTTGGTGCTTGGTGTTAATGTCCATGTTTGATGTTCCTTCGGGGAATAGCACCGAATAATCATCGGACATCAGTATATCCATGACTACCAATTTGGTGCAAGCCTCTTGTATTGAACCCTCAACATATCTCTCACCGTAAATATATGCACATCTCAAAGAATGGTTTTCAAAGAAAGGATATTCATTGTTGAATGCAATCATGCCGTTCTCTTCGATAGACCACCATGACTTTTGCCTTTCTTCGTCTGTGATGTCGCACTTGAATCTATTTTGCCTAATTACTACATCTTGAATTAGTGTGGCCGCATTGTCAAAGTCATTTTGTTCATCATTGACAATAGTGAATGTGTTGCCACTGCGAGTTACCAACGCTATCTTATTTTGATTTCCTACCGTATAATACACCAATGAATGACCCTTGACGAACCCTGTTCCATCGTCAACAGTAAATGATGTAACCGGATTTCCTGTTACTGAAACAACCTTGCTTTGTTTGGTGGTCGTTAGTCTTGCATCAATGACCACTGCTGTGTCGTTTGTGACAGCCAGTGTGGCATTTTCTCCACCTTCAGTGCTACGCATACTGCTAATCTCAATTACACCATCTCCCATATCGCTGTTAGCAAGTCCTAAAAATTCATTATGAACATTCAATGTGCTGTCGGAGGCTGATTCCGATTCAACGGTCAAACTACCTATTGGAACAGCCGCCTTGCTAAACGCAGGGTCTTTATTGACCAAAGCCGATAGGTTTTCAGCCGCACTTTTGTTATCAAAGTCGGCTCTCCATTTTGTTTGTGCATCACTGCCTTCGGTTAGGGTGGCTACACCATTAGCACCCGGACATAGCAGTATTGATTCGCCAACCATAGCCGTATGATCGTTGAATCTTAATGCCGCACGGGCACCAGCCATCTCACGATAATAGTCGCCTTGCCAAGCCCCCAACTTCAACACACGCTGGATAGCCCCCCTTTTCATGAATACTGCACCTACATAATCAGTATAGTATCGCCTTCGGAATGGCTTGAAAGTGGTAAAGTTTTGATATTCTTCGGCCACCAATCGGGGTCGCCATGAATGTCTTGTAACCTTGTCAATGTAATCTTGCCTGTTAGCAATTAAGTGCTTCACATGGTCAAGTTTTATGCCACGCTCATTACTGTTAGTGAACGCTGATTGGTGTTGAACATAGGCTTGGTTGTTTGTGGTAAAGGACTCCGGTGTTGTTTGGTCAGCCGCAACAGCCACCAAATATACCTGTCCGGCTGAACCGACTGATTCAATCCCTGTCAATTTGTATATGTTGCCGACAGCGTTTGCATTATCATACACAAGAACGCTCTCCCCTGCCGCATAGCCCCAGCGTCTAAAGTCAGCACCGGTTATTGGAAATTTGATGTAGTCCACTGTAAGGACTGTGGCAACAACAGTATCACCTGCTAAGGCCACAGGATCCGGCAAAGGCAATTGAAGATACTCGCTAACCTTTTCCGGTGTTGTATATACCGTTTCATAAGGGTATAACGGTGAATCGGGTCTATGTCCGGGTGAAAAGGACTTTGGCATTACCTAAGCCCCCTACTCAAACCATGACTACCAAGATTGAATCCCATAGGCGCACCACACGCACCACACTGGGGTGTCCAACAAAAGTGTAAGCAACCGCAAGTTAAGCACCGTGTTCCGGAACCTATGTTCTGTATGTCTTTGCGATCTTTGGATTTGAGCATAATACGCTTTGTTGTAGCATGTTTCATGTTTTCTTTGGAGAAAGGACTCTCCGATTCATGGATAGATGATTTGTTTGCATTGGCGATTTCCGCCATACGGACACGCCTACGCTTTTCAATGTCAATGACTTCTCCTAAGTCAATGTCCTCAATTTCCATGCGTGCCATTTGATGCCACCCCTTGAGGCAACATCAGCGACCGCCAGTAATAATGATTTCAGCCGTTGCACCGTCTAAATCACTGCTGTTGTTGGCTAATTGAATCAAAGCAAGTCCACCTGCCGCCGCCGCAGTGGGCTTGTCAACAGCGTTACCACTGGCTTCTGTGCTACTGGCAAACGCCATTATTTTCTTATTTGCATAATCGTATCTTAGTAAGAGTCCACCAATTCCTTTGTTTGGTATGGTTTTTACAATAATATCAACGCTATCGGGCGTTCCGACATACGCTGTTGCGTCAAATTCTTCTCCGCCTGTTGGATAAGAATTGTCAAATGTTACATTAACAAAAGAGGTAATTCTAGATCCTACTACATTGTTTCTTTTCGACTGTGTGATAGTTAGTGCCATGTTGCTCAACTCAAGGGAATGTGTCAGTGGTCATAAAGGTTGCTCAAGAATAAAGGATTGTCATACGGATTGCACCAGTGTCAGCCGCCCATGCGGCTTGACACGCAATAGTGAAACCAACTTTACCACAGACCCTACCAGTCCACGGTTGATTTTTGTTAATTACGGTTGCCGTGCCGCCTGTGTTAGTAACCTTTGGTGCGGCTGGTGTGCTATGTCCACTTAGTCCAACTGATACGGATAAAGCATGTTCCATAGTGCCTTGAGCCGCACCTTCATTGGTTTGAAATTTATACACACGGTTTGAGCCTTTGTTGGTAAAGTCCAGTGATGTAATAACATTACAGTATAGGTTTGAACCCCCGCTTAGAAGGGTGTAGTCTTTGTTGTCAATACCAAAAGAACCTTTTACAGTGTCAGCGTCATTGTTAGAAGTCAGTTTAGATTGACTCACATCTAAAATTACCATGTGTATGTCGCCATTCAAATTAACTTGTGCTGATGCGGTGGTGTTACCAGCAAGATCTTCTTGTGTGAAATCATAGACCAATCTATTGACACGGGTTCGACCAGCGTATCGTGCTTCGCCATCAAAGATAGTAAAGTCGCTTTGACCCATTACTGCTCACCCGCCGCATTTTCAAGAAGGGCGTGAGCCATTTCGGTGATTGCGGCCTTTGTAGCAGATCTTGGAACGCTTTGTCCTCTTGCTTTCATCCACTTGACCATCTCATTTCGTGTCCAAGATTCATTGAAAGCGGAGTCAGCACTGCTTGAATCGTCATTCGCTATGGCTTCGACCATTTGCTCGGACTTTTCAACTTCAACCACTGGTTCTTCAACCACTGGTTCCTCAACTACCGGTTCCTCAATCACTGGTTCAACTGCCTCAACCATCTTTTTGGTTTTCTTTTCAGTTTCAGTTTCTTCAAGAATAACTTTCCACTGCGGGTAGTTATCTCCTTTGAATCTGTCAGCCAATTCTTGAGGCACTTCTTGTATGGTTCCTCTTGCGAAACCACGCATTGTGCCGTTAATGGGAAATTCCACATACGCCCTGTGGCCTATGTATTGCAGTTTAGGCAACTAAAGCCCCCCAGCATCAAGCACTTGGTCCGTAGTATAACAGTGTAATTCTGTGAACATCATCAGCAACCGAAGCATCGTTAGCGGTCTTGAATAATACTCTTGCCGCCGCATGACCCACTTCTGTTGGTGGGTGGTCGTTTTGTGTGGTGTTGACGACTGATAGAACGGATAGAACACTACCGCCCAATCCGTCAGCACCAGTTATTGCGTTGTTGTCAACTGCACCATTTTTATCTGCAAGGTCGAATACTGTTGCGCTGTTGTGAGAACCAACTACTACATCAACCACAAGCATTTGAAGGCCGCCTGTTGGGGCGTTAGAGCCAATTGGTGCTTGTAGCCAAGAAGTGTTATCGGTGTTGTTAGACCCCGACCACATTCTAATTACGCTTACGATTTTACTGCCTGTTCCTTTTACATTTGTGTTAGCCATATTATCACCTACTTATTATCTCCTATTTAACCTCAACTCAAGTCACGGATTTTACCGCTTGACTTGAAGAACGCTTGCCATAATTCACCCATTGTGTGGAACATACCCATTTGACCGAGCCTGTTGATTCCGAATGGATCGCCTGTTTCAATACCGGACTCATGGTAAAGTGTTGGTTTTGCAGTGCAGAACCACATGTAGTCAGTATCAAGGAAATATAGTCTTGAAGAACCGCCAGTGCCCTTGTGGACATCCTTAGATGGGATAATTGGAACACCATTGTATGTTGCTACCATGAATCCACCTTGAATACCCGGAACACCTTTGACACCATTGACACCCGGCACAACTCTCTTCATTTCCATAAAGCGTTGTTGAGGCTGTAACAATTGTTGGATTGTTTCAAGAGTATCGTAGCCAGTTAAGATAACCTTTGGCTGGCCTCCGGCTTCCCAAATTTGACGGAACATTCCGTCAAGAATATTGAGAGTTAGTGGCCTATCGGTTCCGTTGCTTGCACCTGCATCAACTTGAGCATCATACCATTGAGCCGAACCTGCACCTGCACCATCTCTTGTTAGGTTGTAAATGTTGTGAACGCTTGCCCCATCAATGTCACCGAAAGCACTTGTTTCAGTAAATGATGAAGAAGTGATACGGTCAAGAGATTCAAAGTCATTTCCAGCCACAGTGTTAACATCGCTAAGAAGCATCTTGTTGATGTGTTCTGTGTGGTGTTTTGCCATTTCCATCTTCATGACAGCCCTTGCATCGCCAAGTCCATCGTCTTTGTCAGCAAGGAACATAGCAGTTTCAGTCAAGTCAAAGGTGTGAGCCACAGTCTTTGGCTTGGTGCTTACATGCTCAAATGTTGGCTTGCTTGTTTCCGGAATTGTTGCGTTCTCCGGCACACCGCCACCCTTGTTGAAGTCGGGTTTAGCGGTGGTTACACGCCATCCGGACTTTTCCCACGGTTTCTTTGGTAGTATAGAGAATGCGTTAAACTCTTGATTCAATTGTGACCATACTTTACGACCAAAAATCGCTTGGTATGTTCCAGCAGTGCTGGACATCAACGGTGAGTCAGCCTTCAACAGATCTGTTCCGGAATACGCCCATGCGTTTTGTCCGGCACCTGCACCGTAGTATAGTCTTTCCATATCTTCAATTGTTCTAATATATCCTGTGCTTCCACTCATCTTAAATCACCCCTCAAAGGTTTCCTCCGCCATATAGCGCACGCTGTCCTAATTCCTCAAGCGCACGCCATCCGTCTAATTCATTTCCAAGTGCCGCAAATTCCTCATGGGTTGGCACACGGATTTGGCTTTGTTCCGGCATAGGAACAGCCGATTTTGTAATAGTGGAGTTTTCTTGCTTTAGGCTTTCAATTTCATGCTTTAGCATTTCAATCTGTGAAGAATAGTCTTTGGACTTTTGAACAGCCAATGCTTGTTGTGTTTCAGCCTCATATCGGTTTGACCATTCTTTCTCGACCAGTGCCTTTACCGCTTCTTCATCACGAATTGCGGAGTATGCTGAATATCCACGCTCAAGAGATTGTGGAGATAGGTCAAGTCCGGACTTAATTACATGCTTGCCACTGCTTGGTGCATTCATGTTCATTCCCGGAACCTGTGGTTGCTTGATAACATATTTGTTAGACACAGCGTTAGGTAGTTTAGGTGCTGGTGCTAATGTTGCATCTTCACCACTGCCGTATAGGTCGCCTTGTCCTCGATGGTTAAATCCGTGATTTCCGTCAACGCCAACCATGTAAGCCTTTCCAAGTCCGAAGTGGTCACGAAGTCCATCAAGGTCAACGCCCTGTTCGTGAGCGAATTTCTCAAGGGAGTCAATGTATGCCACTGCCGCCTCTTCTTCTTTAGCAAGTGTAGTTTCCTCCATTACTGGCGGTGCTTCCACTGCTACTTCTTCTTCCATGTGTTTGTTTATGCGTGCGAGCGCATCTCGTATTTCCGTCAATGTTTCTGCTTGTTCAGTCATAATATCATCATCCATTTTCAATAGTGTATAGGTTGATTCGGGGTTTATTCCTTTTTTGCACAGGGTAATTTCATGCAACTCCATATCCGTGATTTCACGGTGGGTTCCATGTTCCGGTGTTGTTTTACTAACACGGAATAGAGCCTGTCCTCCGATGGAGAAGGCTCTTAACTCTCCTGTGCGAATTTGTTTTTGGACTTCACGGGCTTTCTCGATGTCATTCCTAATTCGGCAAATGACAAACAAGCCGTGATCGTCAACAGTGGATTTCCATACTCGGCCATCACTGTCTGTGTAACTGGGCAAAACCTCGCCCACTTGAATACCACTGTGTGCTAATTGCACATTACGGTATGCTGGGTCAGCCATAAAGCCACTAAATGCTTTCTTTAGTGCTGATACTGGGATTCTATCTCCCTGCTTGTCAACCATATCAACCGAAGCATAGCCCGCTATAACAAGGTCGTTGCCAGCATCCGATTTCAAGATGAAATCGCTACCAACTGCTGTCCATGTTGCGGTCGCCATTGACTCACCAATTTTATGTCAAGGTATTTAACCGCTTTGGGGAGGCGGTGGTAGTGGAGGCATCATTTCATCTTGCACTGAATCATCCATCGGCACTTCAACCTCTTCTTCATCTTTCATTTCCTGTTTAGTCTTTGAAGGTAAGCGGATAACGGCTCGGTTGCCTTCAACCTCTAATTCGCCTTCAACATCTTCGCCCCTGCCGTCTTTGGTTTTGATACGCACATGTTGTGCCCCGCCTGTTGGTATTGTATCTTCGGGTTGGTATGGGTCATAGAAAGGCGTGGCTTCTTCGTCAACCAATTCGGTCGGTCCTCTTGGGTTGGTGTGCATATCCATCATGCCCGACCAGCCACCGCCAGTAATACTACCTGTTATTCTTGCTAATGGTGAACCTTGCCCTTTCTCGGTAACATCATCGTCAATTGCTTCATTGACAGTCCACTTACCATTCTCATCACGCTCAAGTCCGTATTCTGTGCCAAACTGCTCAACATCTTTTTCGGTTAAACCGTCAACAGCACCAGTCAATTGGTCAATAGACATAGACTCGTCTTTCTCGGCAATAAGCCTCCTTGCCATCACTAACTTTTCTTCAACCGGTTTAGGATCTCCATCAGCATCTAACAAAGATGCCTTGTATATTGTTGAGCCAACCGTGTTTAGTTTTGGCGGGTATGGTGTCAATTGTTTCATATCATACTTCAACAAATGCACACCGATAGCACCCCATACTGGTATTTGTCTTTCAGCGTGCTGTGCCAAAGGACTGGCTGGTTCTATGGTTTCAATGTCAAAACCTTCACCATCCCATTCACCCTTTACTACCAGTGGTGCAGGGTGTCCACTATACTCTAACACAATGTTGTCATTACGGATAGAAACGGTTGGGAATGGTGCATACATCTTTTTCATGTCACCGTTTGGCGCATAACATATCCACTTATGGTGAGTTTCTTTACCCTTCATGAATGTTGAAGTGGCATCACGCAACCACAAATCCCCGCCCAAAGCGTCTATGTTTGAGCGCAAACCACCAGCATCACTGAATTTACAGTCGGCTGGCATAGGGAATGAAATGCCTTCATCGGTTTCATACAAAGTGCGTAGTATGGAGAGTCTATCCTCTAATTTTTCCATGTGTATATCATCGCCCTTATGCACTAACAAGTCAATCGCACGGTAGTGTCCATCTCTTAGAACACCGTCAAATACACAATCACCTTCTTGCTTTCTAACTCCTTCTTTTACTTTCAAAGGTAGTGAAATGTCTTTGCCTTTACCATTTGTCGCTTTTACATGACCGCCTTTCTTTACAACAAATACCCTTTTGCCTTCGGGTTTCTTTTGCACCACCCAATCGCCAGTGAATCCTTTAAGATCTGCAATAGATGAGAAATCATATATTGTGTGTGCTGGTATTATTGTTCGCTCAAATACCCCAGTGGCTTTGTAATCATCGGATTTGAATAAATCACCACTTATGATAGAGTTTGCACCCATCATGTCCGTAGCCTCAAGTGCTGGTATGCTGTTGACTTTTTCTTTGATTTGATAGTCTTGGTATGTTGGGTGAACCATTCCTACATGCCCTTCATGTGCGGTTCTTTGTAATGTTTCAAACGGTTTGTCCTTCACATCAAAGCGTATTGCATTGTTTTTCCTATCCCAATTAAAAGCCAATGTTGCTGGCATTTTATGACCCCAAGCGTCTTTATCTCCTGTTAGATATATTGGCGGCATTGTAGCCATTGATGTTGGCGATACCGGACCAATTGGCACATCACGCTGTGCTAATCCTAAGCCCATCACCATAGGCGCAAATGTTGTCATTTTATCATCACCACCAGCCCTCATCAATTGCATGTTGGCCGCTTTAGCCAATTGTTGAATGTTCGCTCTTGCTATTGTATTACCTAAGACATCGTTAGGATTTTTACCGAATAACAACTCCGGACCATGTTCTTTGCTCAATTGTGCCGCCATTTGTTGCATCATTCGGCCTAAATGTGCATCGGTCTTTTCATAGTGGTCATTGTGATATGTATGAAATTCCTCATCACCGGGATGTCGCTCTCTTGTCGGTCCGATTCTTGGTTGCCCTGCATCTGTATGTGATGCAATAATTCTCCCTAACCCATTAGGGTCGGTAGCAAAAGCGTAAGAAGGAATAATCATGCGCTTACCAGTGCCTACAATTTCACTTGGGTGATAATGTGCCCCGTTTGATATTGTTGACCACAAAGCCCTTCGTCTATTGAAACCACGCACATAAGGGTGTTCCGAACCTGCCGCCCACCCTGTCGAGATGGCTGAACGGTGGGGATGCCCCTTCATCATTTCATGGTTTGCTGTTTGAGGAAAGAATGACGAACCACTGCTATGCCAAGCATCTTCACTATCATTTAGTGGGTGGTTGCGGTCGGCTAACCAACCAAACAATTCATCACCAACCCAACTCTTGAATGCGGCAGGGTATGAATCTCGCATCATCGTTTGAAGTGATTGAGCATCACGACCAACGCCTCCCCAATATTGGAAAGGTTGCCACCAATGATGAGTCATGGATGGCTCAATGGTTGTATTATCGCCCATAACAAACGGGCTTTTCAAATGAGTTAGACCCGAAGCCATATCTTCGGCTGATACAGGACCGTGTCGATCTGATGGGCGTTCCCACCAACGGGCTATCGGTAAGAAACGCTCAAACCAATTACGCTTTGCTCTATCCCAAGATATACCCGATGTTGCTTTGAAATCGTTTATTATTTTCCTTGCCTGTGCATCGTTTGGGCTTTCGGTTTGTCCTAACTTTTTGAGCGTGTTCATAAATTGTTCACGCTCATCAACGCCTTGCCATTCTAAACCAAACAAGTATGATAACATACCGAGCCTACCCTGTTTGCCAGCCCACTGCTCTTTCTTTTGGTCAAGATATTCTTCATCTTCAAGATATGAGAACCTATTGTTTCTATCAGCCATATACAAGTCATGTAATGACTCCGTTGGCCTACCTACAATATCAGCATACTCTTTGGGTATTTTGCCCAACCTTTGAGCCTCTTTCATTGATTTGATGATTGATTGGCCTTCTTCATCTTCCTCAATCAAATGTAAAAGATGGTCAACAAATGATGGCTCACCATGTTCAGCCCCATGTAGTAAAGGCATTGTCGGCAATTCGTATGATAGTGGATGCCGTTTGCCAAACCGGTTATCTTCATTTGCTACCGGCCAATCCTGTGCGTATGTGCGTGAGAACCTTCTTTGACCGGATATATAGTCCTCATACCCCTGCGGTAAATTGAGCGTGGTCATTGGTGATGGCTTGTCCATGTCAAGCATTGAATACTGTGGTGGTGCTGTCATTGGTAGCATACCAAGTATTGCCTGATCTTCTTTCTCTATTTGTGTGCTATCGCCATAGTAATCGTCTAACGCTTTGAGATAGATGTCGTGGTCTATGTCTTGATTTTGAACAATAGACAAAAATGTGTCTGTTCTAATCCTTACAAATTCTTCACGGTTCATCTAATCCCCCCTATTTAGAGGCGATTAGCAATTGACTCCATGAGGTTAGCAATCTCATCAACAAGTCCGGGATTTGTAGCCCCTTTTTTCAATTCCGTTAGCCTTTCTTCAATTGGTGCAATATTCCAATTGCCATCTTTACGGTCGCCCCCGTTAGTCAAGTGCATGTGTAAAGATGAGCCTTTGACATCGTAGCCAGTCTTAGCAAATGCTGGCATCTTTGCCTTTTCGCTAATTGCATTAATACTTTGTGCGTTTTCTTCATAGTGTGGTATGCGCCCATTGGTTTGGTAATTGACCGCCCTAATTCCATAGTGGTCAACAAACTGTGGCACACCATTATCGCTGATTGACTCTTGCTCATACTTTACTAAGTCAACCCCAGTCTTTTGTGATATAAAGCGAGAAGTGAAGTCCTCTTTCATGACAGGTTTCTTTGTTTCTTCTTTGAATGGTATTTTCTTATTACCCCTGTCGGATTTGTAACTGCCTGTTTGTTTGCCTTTCTTGGACTGTTCGATATTCTTGCCAACAGTTTTCTCCCAACTTGACAACTTGCCGTCTTTATCTCGGTCAGCGAGTTTTGGATTTTCTAATTCTTCATTCATCATGTAATTGCCCTTCTTAACTTCGCCATCACACTGTGCTTTTTGACTTGGTGAACATTCGGAATAATCCTTACCAAAGTGCTTTTGACAATATCTATTCCTTTTACTTGTCCGAGCCATCTCTTTCATTTCATCTGCTTCAATAGGACCGCCTGTGGTATCTTCATACATATCATCGTCACCTTTCTTTAATCCGGAACCACAGCCTTCATCCATGCAATTTTTTTTGCACATAGCACCCTTGCACATGCCGCCTTTGCCCATTTTTTCACCCTCGCCTCTATCTTTGGCACGGGCTTGTTCGTAGTTTTTGTGCGCTGTATCTTTGTCACCATCGCCCATAATATCAGCAAAGACTTGCTCATTGTCTTTCTCTTTCTTGGCCTTTACTATGCTTTCCAACTGCAAAACATGTTGTAGCAATTCTCCTTCGGCTGATTTCATAGGGTCTTTCCATCGTGGTTGCATTGTATCACCTGTATTTTATTGAGGATGGTGTCGAATGCGACGGCATGGAATTTTCCATTTGTCGCCATTCTTCTAATTCCGCCATGCCTTTGTTTAGCATCTCGGATTTGAAACCGCTAACGAAATCGGGGCTGTCGCCAACTTCACGGTTTAGGGGGTCAAATACTTCGGCTGATAGTGGTGTAACTGCTTTGAGCCACCCTGCCTTCTTCATCAATGATTCGGGATCGTCAACTGCTTTTGCCAAAATGCTGTTGTCGCTTTCTAACTGTTCAACTCGCTTTCTCAAATGGCGGATTTCCTCAACCATTTCTTTTAACAAGTCTGCTGTTGCTTCACCTGCATTTTCGCTCATATCACATGCCTCCCATCATTGGTCCGGGCATAGGCATACCACCCGGTGGCATACCTGCTGGTCCGGGTGCTGGCATGTTTTGTAATCCCTGCGGTGGCATCATTGGAGGCTCACCGTGATTTACCATACCTGCGTCTTTGAGTCGAACCATCTCAACAAAGTTTCTTGTTTCTTCGATTTGAGAACGGAGAGCCATAAGTGTTGAAGCGTGTGTCATTACTGCATCGCCATCAAGACCGTCTGTGTATTTTGCTTGACCAATTGTGCCAATGTGGGCAGTAATGTCGGTAGCCAAGTCGCTAAGTCTTTGTTCAGCATCAGCCAGTGCTTCTTTACTGGATTTATACACCTTACCGCTTGTTACCATAGCGTTCATTTCTTCGGGTGTCGGACCACCGGACATCTCCGGTGGTGTGCTAAGTGGTGCCGATGGCATACTTACTTGATCGGGATTGCTTACCATTTGGCCGGACTTGCCGCTATCGGTGTCTTGCTTCTGTAATGACTTAGCAAAATCTAACACTCGCATACGATCTGCGATTGAAGCACTTTGCCTATACATGTCTAACACTACTCCGATTGTGGTCGCCACGGTGATTGTCTGCCATATCTTGAAACACCCAATACTACTGCCCCTTCGGTTCCGTCATAGTCCGAAGAAGTATTCTTGTGCTGGTGGATATTACCAAGCACTTGATTTCCTTCCCCTGTTGGGGTATCATCGCTCTTTGACAGCATGGCTGTTCTCTCAAAAGACTTAGCAAGGTTCATGTCACGCTCAAGAATTGCCAAAGCATTCTTAGCCTCTTCAATGTGCTTTGCTACATCATCTAAATTGTTATGAGCAATAGCCTGTTGCATGGCTTCCATGCTTGCTGTTGCTCTCCTTGCCATAGGATCCATCTTTGCTATAATTCCGAAATCAAGAAAGCCATTACTCATCTTAACCAGTCTATCCCATAGCCTCCCATTAAATGAAGGTTATGGAGAATTACAGCCCTAAACGCCTATCTAAATTCTTCATTCGCTCATCCACATTCTTAATTCCTTGTGGTGCTGTATCACGACTATCACGCTCGGTTGAAGATAAATGATGTTCACCCTCAAAGCGGTTTATGTCCTTCGGACTCTTGCCCTTCGCTGATGTCCTACGACTGTTGAGATTCAATTGACTTAGGCCGACCCTTCGTAGTGGTTTCAAATCTGTGCCATGTGTGGTTCGCATGGCTTCGGGCACCACTTCTTGCCCATGAACAGAATCACTCTCCCTGCGCTTTAAGATTTCATCCATTGTTGGTGGCATTCTCCAATCACTGGTTTGCACTGGCGCACCGCCTTGTGGATTAGGTGCCGGAGGGGCACCGGGTGGGGGCGGTGGTGCTGGTGGTGCTTCTTTGTATGTGAATTGTAATACGCCCAAATCATCACGCAGTTTTGCATCATAGCCCGCTTGCTTCATTTGTAGCATGTTGCGAATAGCCATTTCATCTCTTCGCATGACCATAATTTCATCTTCCTCTTCGTGTGGGTGTAACGATATATCCCATTCTGTGATTTGAAGTGCCTCAAGCAAAAGCGGGAATAACCTTTCATTGTATAGTGTTTGACTTGCCGCAAGGGCACGGTTTGTGACAACAATTTGCATACCCTCATTATTCAGTCCTCCACCGGACACATCATTCATGAATACATTTGACACACCGTAAAATGATGATATACGCTGTCGTATGTCGTCTTTGATAGGTATGTATTGTAATTCTTCAAGGGTGTCCATCATACGGACATACTCAAGTCCACCACGCCCACTCTCCGTTTCAACACCAACAGTGGGGATATATTGCGGGTCACGCTCAAGGTGTTCCTGTATGTTTCGTGCTGTCCTCTCGACAGTTTCAAGGTTAGATGATTTGATAACCATAACGCCTCTTGGCATTCTTCGTTTTTGGTATGCCGCATAAACATAATTATCCATAGCAATCAATGTATTGACTTGTCGCCAAAGCGTAGCGACAGGAGAGCGACCATAGAGTTTAGATGGCGACCATTTGCTTATGTGTATGACTTCGCCTTCGGTATATACTTGACCTGTGCCTACACCTGCTAAATTCATGTAATGAACAGGCACTACTGGTAGTCCAGTCTTAGGACATTTTTCGTCTTTGTTGCCTGTTCGGAATGAACGGTCAAGGAGGCTGGTATATTGCTTACCACCACGCACACCACGCTTATCAGCAACAATACGCATGAAGATAGGGTCGGCACGGGTCACTTCTTTGATTCTGTAAAATTGTGGTTGACCGGTTGCAGGATCGACAAAGTATTCTTTTGTCAAGATAATGTAAGCATCGTCAACAATATTCAAGTCCATTTCTATTTCACGCAATATTTCAAGGAATGATTGACCCATTCGATTCTGTGCTTTTAGTAATGCGTCAGCATATTCATATTCGCTCTTATCGGCTGGTCGGACTTCACCACCGCACTTCAAACATGTTTCCACTTCTTTTTGATAAGTTTCATCACATTCTCGGCATTTTGACACAAACTTTGGTTTCCAGTGCCAACCTTTACGGAATGTTTCAGTGGCAAGGTGATTCAAGATAGAACGCAACACAAGCGATTCGTATGCCGCCGCATACAAGGCTGGGATTGTAATACCCTGTAACAGTGGTGGTTCTTGCACACCACTGGTGAATAATGGCATCTCCGGTGTGGGTGTGCTATGTCTTTCCATGTCCACACCCAGTGCGGAAAACAAACGATCTATTCGTTTCTTATCAGCACTCATTTACAATATCCCTCCGCCATTGTTCAATAGTTTCTTGCGAAGCATTCCAAGACTTCATCAATTCAACCTGTAAGTCTTGATTAGAATTGTCGAAAGCCAACACACGCCCTGCGTTTTCGTCACCTTCTAAAGCGGAAACGACAATAGCCGCATCGGCCTTTTTGATAGTCAAATATGGCATGGCTTCTTTTGCGGCTTTGAATATAGCACCTTCACCTTCTAACACGAATTGCCGACCCTCCCATGTAATACGCTCGACACCAAGTTTGCTTTTCAATACATTGGCATAATCTTCCCCACGCTTTGTGTCAAACGGCAGGGTCAATCGTGGTGTGCCATTTTTCAGTAATTCCAAATTACCGCCAACCTCCCATAGATTACCTATGAAAGAGTCAACATGTTTGAGAAAAATAGGTGGTTTTGTTGTTCCATATTGTAATGTCCGGTTATCTTTTGTTGTGCCTTTACCCACTACCACTGTGTCGTATAACCAACCGTATGTCTTAATCAAACCGGCTAATTCCGAAGGTGTTGCGTCAATTCCATAAGATGTTAAATTGGAGGCATTCATATCTTCGTTCTTTCTCAACACTTCATGGCTCTTTTCCAACAGGTTTCTCTCCCTACGACTCAAACGCATTTCAGCATTTAGCCTGTCGTGCCATTCTTTCCAAATACCATCAACATCTTTATCACTGGCCTTCTTTACCTTAGCAACTGTCTTTCGCAATTGATATTCTAACCTGTTCGGATGATTCAATATTACATTGAAGTCATTGTCGTGCAACTGTAACAAATCCCAATCATCATCTTGCCACCAATCAAATTGTTTGAGGACAGCCCTTTGCTCTTGGCGTAACAACTCAATTACGCTTGGAACCACATGACTTTCTCCCGCTTTATGTAACATGTCTATGAGATCTGAACCACTAATACCAAACTCATCTCGGAAAAATGATTTGCTAACCGGAACCTTTGGTGGTGCGGTAGCCATTGTGCCGGGTTGTTCGTTTGGATTAGCGACTTGCTCTCCGCCTTTGAAGCCAGTTATTTCAGCACCGCTTGTTGCTTCGGGTGGTTGTTCCTTTGTGTTTTCTTCAACAACCTCTTGCTGTTCCTTACTGGCTTCTTTTTGTTTCTCGGCTTCTTCAAGTTTAGATTCGGCTTGTTGTAATTCTTGCTCTTTCTTTTTCTTATCGTCAAGCAAATTGCCGCCAAACAAACCACCGACTGTGCTAACCTCCGGTGGTAAAATTTTGATAATCGCATCTTCAAAAGACCGCACTTCGGGGTTCCACAATATGCGTGTCATATATCAGCCCACCCTATCCTCTTAGTCCATGTAGCACTGTCAAGTATTACAATGTTATCACGGTATTCTTTTGTGGCTTGCACAGCCAATGCTAACGCAATAACTGTATCGTCATGCGCCCCCAATGACTCCATTTTGCCATTAGGCAACATGGTGAACATTGACAATTCATTGAGCAAAGTATCTATCATTCTCCGTGTTCTCCCTTCTTCCTTGTATGGCAACAACAGGTGTCGCTGTTCAAAATGCAATTGAAGGCTGTGTATAATTGCTTCCTTCCTCATACGGCTCATAGTGAACGGTTTGATAGGTAAATCAGTAATCTCCTTCAATACTTGATGGAACGCCTGTGCGAAATTGTTGGTTTCCAATTCGACAACAACTGGGTTGAATCTTGCATTCAACTCTATGATTTTATCAATCTGTGAATTGAAGTCCATTCCTTTTTCGTGGTGCATCCATACTATACGCTTATGCCTATTCTCATCCATAGCGATAACACACATACAGGTATAGTCAGCCTTTCTATCGGGGCTAATTGCAGGATCCCAACCAATGTAATAATTGACATTCTCATCAAAGTCGCCCGCATACGGGTCAAAAACAAATGCGTAATCTTCATCTTTACACGGCTCGGTCATTTCAATTGGGAATAAACTTGACTCGCTGGCTATCGGCTTACATAAATATTCACGGGTAAATGCTATTGATGTCATTTCTCCCCTTCTTTGTTGCAGTGCATCAAGCGACCAGCGTTCCGGCCAAAGTGGCTTACCTGTTTCTTCATTAATAGCAGGGTATTCTCTAACTTGATACCCTTTGAGTCCTTTCAACTCTTGATACAGGTCAGTGTATGAAAATGGTGTTCCGACGATACACAACTGTGCTGTGTGGTGAAGCACTGGCAATAGAGCAGTATAGAACCAAGAAGCAACATGTGTCAACTGTGTTGCCGCTTCGCTGGACAATATATCGTCAAGCACTACGATGTCGGGGTGGGCACCACGAACCGCTTTACCAACGGACATAGCCGATATAGATGATTTATTTGTGAATTTGAATTTTTGCTTCGCCCACCCACGCTTAGGTTTCAAGTGCTGTAATGCTGGCACTGTTTCAATCAACTCATTCATTTTAGCCATGTGTTCAATTGACTGGTGTTGGCTGTGTGAGAAAAATAGGACTTCTGTGCCGGGATTGTAAGCCATTTTCCAAAGTAAATATACCCTGTAAAAAACGGACTTACCGTGGTCACGGGATGCAATCACACAAGTCTTGTTATGGTTCTCGGACATGTCGAACCATTCTTGATGAAAGTCAGCAACCATGTAGTTTTCGTGTTTTCCGCAAATGTCCTCAAAGAAATACTTGAAATCCCTGCGACCCATCTCCCAGTCAACATTCTTCGCTAACTCATGGATGCCATTACTCATTTAGCATCAACCCGTTATTTCATCTATTTCATCGTCACTAAATCCGTGATGATCGACTAAATCTCCTTTATCATTCTTCAAACGACTAATGGCTGATGCGTTTCCATTCCTTGCCGCTTCAACCACTTCATTGACATAATCTTTATCGCTTGAACCGGAGATGTATTTTGTGTAGTTTTTTTCCTCCGGCTCACTTACCGCTTCTTTTTTTTTAGCCTTAGCCTCTTGGCGTTTTTCGCTTCGGGCTTTCGCCGCCGCTTCATTACCCTCATTGACCTTTGCCTTCTTTTCATTCTTAGGGCGTTGCCTTGCCTTTTGTGTTGGCTTATTTGGGAATGGTTTTACGCCTTGACCTTTTGTTTCTTTTCCTTTAGTGGTGTTCTCAACAAGTTTCTTTGCCGATGCCTTCTTTGGCTTGGCTGGCTCTTGCATAACTTGGGCACCTTCTATGTTCTCTTTTACTGGCTTCTTACCTCTTTGGGCTTTGGTGCCAGTCTTTTTCTTAGGCGGTGCTTCTTCTCGCATTTCTTGGGTGCCTTCAATTGCGGCTTGCTTGTTTGCTTCGGCAACTTCTTTACCCTTTTTTGTATTGCTCACAGCCTTTGCGGCTGGACCTTTCTTAGCCTTCTTAGGTGCGGCCTTCTTAGGCGGTTTCGGTTCATCCTCCGGTGTTCCCTCGTAACTGTATTTTTCTCTTATCTTATTCCTACGATTTTTTTGCTTCAAACGACCATCTTCGTATCTTGCTTCGGGGTGTTGATCGGTTATTTGTTGTTCGGTTCTTTCATTGGCGGTAGTGAATGTCCTTTTCCTTCTTCCACTATCGGCCATAGGTTGGGGTTCACGGGATTCCACCTTTTCCGGTAGCAATCTTTCATCCCGTGTTTCAATGTTTCCCATTGGTAATGCCCTTCTTGGTATTGGCGAACCTCTTTTTGTGGTTGCCACTTCGTCAGCCGAAGGCTTGTCAGTCATAGGTTCTGTTTCCTCCATTTCCTGTGGAGGCTCAACCCTTTGGCCTCGGCTATCAATACCAAATTCTCTTAACTCGTTATCTAAATCTCGCTTTGGCTGTGCAAATTCTGTGATTTTCATTTGGTTAAGCCCTGCCTCCGTTGGAGATGTCTGCTGTGGCTCAATTGGTTTCATATCGTTATTGATTCTATCATATATGCTTTGCATTGATGATGGGGTTGTTGGGGCGGCTCGCCCTCCCATTTCTTCACGCATTTCGGCCAATCGGCTTGATGGACTGTCGGGGTCAACATCTCTATACTTGTTAGCAATTGATGGCGGTGTTGATGTAATTTGCTGTTGCTCTTGCCTTCGCTGTAATTCTTCGGGGTCATTTTGCATAAGCCACTGTTCATCCGGTTCTTTGCCCCATGTTCTCCGGTAAGATTCAGCCGCACCTAATGGTTCTTTTTTCGGCTTTCTTTCTTCCATCGTTGGTGGTGAACCACTGGCACTTTCCACTGTTCCTTGAGTCGTTTCCTGTTCAGCAGGTTGTCGTCTAAA
>Ga0070746_10000010_pt1 | contig 74384 bp, 109 predicted proteins | sample VirMetDEL_Mar_21_FD_77016 | JGI IMG/M metagenome (GOLD analysis project Ga0070746, IMG submission 77016) | Aqueous microbial communities from the Delaware River and Bay under freshwater to marine salinity gradient to study organic matter... | ecosystem: Environmental > Aquatic > Marine >...
GCTTGATAACCTACTGCAGTATTTTGAAATCCAGTTGTATTGTTATATGCAGCTTGATAACCTAACGCAGTATTACGGCTGCCAGTAGTATTGTAATAAAGTGAGTCATAGCCTATTGCAGTATTAAATTCGCCATATGTATTTCTGCTTAACGCACTATTACCTATCGCAACAAGTTTGGATCCACCAATGTTATCACCTAATGCATCATTACCAAATGCAGAATTATAGTTGCCAGTAGTATTATTTTTCAGTGCAGCATAACCTACTGCAGTGTTTATAACACCAACAGTATTAGTTTTTAATGCTTCATAACCAACAGCAGTATTAGCTGAGCCAGTAGTATTAGCAGTTAATGCGTGATAACCTACTGCAGTATTGTAATACCCGGAAATATTAGCATCTAGTACTTGATAACCAATAGCAGTATTAAAGAAGCCATAAGTATTAGCTGTTAATGCTTGATAACCTACTGCAGTATTACCACTTCCAGTGTTATCAGATCTTAGTGCTTCATAACCAATTGCAATATTACCAGTACTTGTTGTTCCACTTAATGCTAAATATCCAATTGCAATATTATAATCTCCACTTAAGTCTCTACCTGCTCGATGACCAATTGCAACATTATAGTCTCCATTAATAGCTTGACCAGCACCATAACCTAAAACATCATTATCAGAACCTAGACCTGACAGAAAAGCATAATTGCCTATTGCATTATTTCTATCACCAGAGCCCTTATTTATAGCATAAGCACCTATTGCAGTATTTCTATCGCCAGAACCGTTGTTAAAAGCATTGTTACCTATTGCAGTATTAAATGGATAAGAAGATGTTACTGCTGATTGAAAACCTGCAGCAGCACCAATAAATGTTGTACCATATGTATCACCATTTGCATGTTTACCTGCTTCATCTCCAACTAAAGTAGTAAAAGCAATTTGAGAAGCAGTTCCAGAAATACGATTACCAGCACCGGAACCAATTGCAACTGCATGATATGGAGAACTATTTTCTAAAGCGCCTTCACCTATAGCAATAAGGTTTCTACTAAGTGCGTTATGAAAATTTATATTATTACCAATAGCAATTACGCCGGTAAGCTGGGTTCCTGAAGAAAACTGACCGGTTACAAGAATATTATTACCAATAGCAATAACATTACTACCACCAAAACCTGAAATTAAATTGCCATTACCAATAGTAAGTATTTCACTACCCGAAACATTTATTGCGCTACCAGAACCAATGGCAATAGTACCATTATTAACAAGTCCACTAGCTGCTTCATGTCCAATAACAATATTATAATTACCAGTTGAGCTAATGGCTGAATTATAACCTACTGCAATATTGTATTTTCCAGTGGTATTAGTATTTAATGCTTGATAACCGACCGCAGTATTTCCAGTACCATTAGAAGTAATACCTGTTCCAGCTCCTGCACCTAATGCAGTAGTAAAAGGTGCGGCATCATCTGTTATACCACTAAGACTCGCAACTGCACCCCAACTTAATGTACCAGCTGCGTCACTTAATAGTACATCCCCAGAAGTAGTTGCATCAGTAGCTGGAAGGACCCAAGTAACATTAGTAGAAACTGTATCAGCAGATTTAAAAGCAACATAATGAGTTGAATCTGCGTCATAAAATTTAACTTCACCTGTTGCTTTTAAGCCAATACCAGATCCAAAGTCACCTGATCCTGTAATAAAAATATCTTCAGTAAAATATGCGTCACCAGTAACAGTTAATTTTTCCCTGATAATACCAGTATCAACAGTTAATGTAACAAAATGTCCTGTTGTGCCTGTAATAGTTGTAAATGCGCCTGATGTCCCACTTGCAAAAGTGAATACACCAGTGTCTACATTTACCCTTGCAAAATCCCCAGTGGTGCCTGTGATTGTGCCACCTGTTAATACATCAAAATTACCACCGCTACCTGAAATAATTAAACCTGTTATATTTGCATCAGTAAATAAACCACTAGCACCTGAAACATAGCCACCAGTAGTTGTAATGTTACCTGTTGTTTCAATAACGAAATTAGCAACTGTAAAGTTACCTGTTGTGAAACTAGCGGTAACACCAGTAATTAAAGTAACTCCAGAAATAGTAGTGATTATTCCACTAGTTCCACTGATGGTATCAAAATCCCCTGTGGCACCTTGAACAGTAGTTCCGGTAACAAGAGTAAATGTACCAGTTCCACCAGTTAAATTAGCAAAGTTACCAGTGCCTCCCGTTACAGTTGTTCCACTGACTAGAGTAAAGGTTCCTGTTCCTGCCGTTGCTTGGGTAAAACTACCAGTAGCGCCTGTAACGGTGGTTCCGCTAACAAGCGTAAACGTACCAGTTCCACCTGTTAGTGTTGGAAATTGACCAGTAGTTCCGGTAATAGTACCGCCATAAATTGTTCCACCTGAAATAGTAGTACTACCTGTTAAATTGCTAAAGGTAGCTGCAGAACCTGTAATTGTATCTGTGGAAATTAAATTGGGTACAACTAAATTTCCATAGTAACCACTTGCATTATTGCCTTCGTAATTAAAACCATTTCCACCACTGTAATCTAGTGTTGTGTTATTACCTGTAATGTTTGTAGTCCCTGTATTTATATAGTAACCAGCACCACTTGCTCTATTGGCTACAGGTATAACTAATGGATCTTGAATATAAACAACACCACTTGGCTCAACAGTAATTACATCTCCTGATGTAGTTGAATTTACGATAAAGTCATAACCAGTTGCTCTAGCAACTGTTGTAATTCCTGTAATTAACGCATCTTCGCCAACGTATAATTTTTTGCCAACAGTTAAATCGCCAGTTAGAGTTAAACTAGGAAAACTTAAAGAGCTTGTAAAAGTACCTGTTGCTGCTGTAATTGATGTAAAGTTTCCTGTATCGCCAGTGACTGTAGTTCCACTTATAAGAGTAAATGTGCCTGTATCGGTACTTAAATTATTAAAATTACCAGTTGCACCAGAAATAGTAGTGCCTGTTAAGTAAGTAAAACTTCCAGTGTCTGCTGTTAAATTACTAAAGTTACCTGTGTCTCCTGTAACATTTCCTCCTGAAACATAAGTAAAAAATCCTGACGTACTAGTTAAATTAACAATTTGTCCAGTTGTTCCAGTAATTGTTGTTCCTTTTACCGTATCTCCTGATACCAGAACAAAATTACCAGTACCTCCTGTTAATGTTCCTAATTGACCTGTTGTTCCGGTAACTGTTGCGCCTGAAACAAGCGTAAATTTTCCAGTGCCTGCATCTAATACAGAATACTGGCCAGTAGCACCTGTAATTGTAGCGCCAGTAATATTGGTCGCAGTAAAGTTAGTAAAATTACCAGTGTCTCCTGTTATTGTTGCACCTGATATGGTGCTTGTAACTGTGGCATTTGTGCCAGAAATCGTAGTAATACTGGCAGTAGTACCGCTTATATTTTGACCAGTGACATTAGTAAAAGCACCTGTGGCGCCCGTAACAGTTTGACCAGAAAGTCTGACAAAATTTCCGCTGCCTCCAGTTATAGTTGTAACTGTTAAATCTAATATATTTCCGGTATCGGTAAAAAGATTACCAACATTTACAACTGCTCCAGTAATATTCGCGCCACTTAATAGACTAGTAAATGTACCAGTTCCTGTACAATTTAAACGATTAAAAGTGCTTACACCTGTAACATCAATATTTGCGGGAGAAAAATTTCCTCCAACAGAAAGATTTCCGGTGACCGTTAAGTTACCGGAAACAGTTCCGCCAGTTAATTGAAGATAGTAAAAATTATAGTATTCTTTTGAAGAAGCAAACGTAAATTTTTTATTTTTTAAACCAGGGTCAACCTCAGAAACATCAACAAGCGTATACAGATCATCGTCTGCAATACTAGAGGCATTAATAGCGCCTAGTTCTGTAATCTTTCTATCGGCCACTTAACTACATACAACCTGTTTCATCATTATAAATCCCCTGTATCTGATTTATTTTTGTACTTTGATTTCAATTTTAGGTAAAATATTTGTTGCATAGTTCCAGCAAGATTGCACCCCAAAGACTAATCCGCAAGAAATTGCAAACATTAAAATAATTTCTGCGACTGTAAGATTTCTTCTATTGTTTACCAAGGGGGTTTTAACAGTTTTGCTTTGAGCGGGGGGTTGCATTTGTTGTTGAACTTGATTTTGTTCAAATGCTAATCTTTGCTGCAAAGCCTGTTGAATTGCAAGTTCTTTAGCTTGTTTCTTCAGCTGCTCCAGCATTTCTGGGGTGATCTGTTGCTGAGGCTGACTGGAAGGAACTTGGCTTTCCATCTGACAATTTTGTTTTTTATACACTAGCATTAATTAAAACAAACTGCATGATGACTGGAATTAGAAAAGCAATAGAAGACGTTGCTCATGAACTAAAAGGAATTAAAAATATTCTTAATTCTTTATGGTTTGAAAAAACTAAAGACGATAAAACTATTTCTTTATGTCCTGATGCTTATGCCGATGAGTACGTTTCAACGGAAGAATGCGGACGCCGTTTAAATGTATCTGATCAAACAATTAGAAATTGGATCGCAGTCGGCCGAAATAAAGCTGACAAAGGATGGAAAGAAGGTATACACTATATAAATATTGCGCCTGATCCTGGAAAAAAAGCGATTATTCGTATTCCTTGGAATCAATTGATTCAATCTTTTAGTAAGAATAAAAAAATTGAGTCAAGCGATTTTTTCAAAAGCGCTTTATACAAAACCTCTCACAAAGATACTTTATAATATGGCACATCGTTTTGATGGAATTGATTTTTCAATTCTTACAATTAAAAACTATAAACAAATATTGCCAGAATCTTTAGTTAAACAGGTTTTATATTTTTTACCTCCTTTTGGTTCTTTTGATGATGGATGTCTTAGACGGTATCTAGAAAACATAAAAAATTATGAGGAAGAAGATGAAGGTTTAGGCATGACTTTAGCCAACCGATTAAGGTTGGCTTTTAAAGATATGCAAGCAGATACAATTTGTGGTAAATTTCCACTTGCAGAACTACCTTTAAAAAGACGACTGCGGTGCGTAGCTGAATACTTAATTCGATCGGGAGAATTTGATAAGTTAAAAGATGAAAACGGAAAGCTAATTAAAAAACGTGGCAACCTCGGCAAACTTGTTGTAATATACAAACCACTCCCAAAACTATTAGACTCTTTATCAAAACAAGGTTTAATTAAACATGAACAAGAGAGAAAAATTAATTCGTGCGACCTTAGGTGAAGACATTAATGAGGAAAAGCTTAAAATGCTAGACACAACATCCAAATTTATTTTGGGTGACATGTGTGAAATGTATAGAAAATTCTGGGCTATTGAGGGGCCTGGTGTTCTTTGCTTTCAACCTACTGGTCAACGTGCGGTATTCTTTTTAACTTTAAAAGAACTTCATGCCGCACAAGAAGAATGTGAGACACAAAATAATGGCGATTTAGCTGAAACATTTAGAAGAGTGTTGGCTGCAGCACAAAAAATTAACCCAGAAGAAAAAGCTGGTTATATTATTAATGACAATGAAGGAATTCGTTATTTTGAAGTAGATTACGAAAAAGACAAAGATTAATGGCAATACCTAATGTTCGCAAAGGTTTGAATGAAGACCGAGAATATATTACAAATTATGACTTGACTTCTGCTGCTCATCAATTGTTGGGCGGCATTGAGTTAGACGTGGCAAGTTCTAAAGTTGCCAATGAATATATCCAGGCAGAAAATTTTTTTACTCCTACCGATGATGGTTTAAATGTACAGGACTGGTACGGTCGTGTTTATTTATTTCCACCTTCTGGTGCTTATTTCTGGAATAAAAAAGAAGATCGCTGGAAAATGACTAGGGCCTCTTCTCCTTCTTTAACTTCATCTCACGCTGTTTGGTTCCGTAAGCTTTACAGGTCTTGGTGGAAAGGAGATATAGAACAAGGTCTTTATTTTACCAACTGTCCTGATATGATTCGTTATGAACAAAAGATTTTTGATTTTCCTGTTTGTATTTTAAAAACAGCGCCAACACTAATAAAACATACCAGTGAAGGAATTGGCATACAACGGACTTGTACTTCTCTTTTGGTTTATCTGCAGCCAAAACAAGACACCACATTTTTTACAGAAAAATTTATTGACATTTATTCCCCAAAGGGGCGCATAATTGTTTAATGTAGTTATACCAAGAAAATTCAAAATTTATGTCGGTGTTGTCAGACTGGGAAATCAAAGAGCTGGCTGAACAGCAGGACATGATTTCTCCTTTTATTGATTATTCATGTAAGGAAAAAGATGGGAAACGTATTCTTAGCTACGGACTTGGTTCTTATGGTTATGATATTCGTCTATCTCCTAGCCAATGTTTAATTTTTGGTGGCACTCAAAGAGGAGATTGTGATCCAAAAAATTTTAATTCAGATGATATTTTAAAAGCTGCTGAACTGTTAGAAGATGAAAATGGCCAGTATTTTATTTTGCCCCCGTATGGCTATTGCCTTGGTGTGGCTCAAGAACATTTAAAACTGCCCAGAGATGTGACAGTTGTTGCTGTTGGAAAATCAACTTACGCTCGTTCAGGTATTCTTGTTAATATCACTCCAGCTGAAGCTGGTTGGGAAGGTTATCTTACTTTGGAAATTAGTAATTGTACTGGTTTATTTAATCGTATCTATGCCGATGAAGGTATTACCCAATTAATTTTTCATCGGGGAAAGCCATGTGAAACTAGCTACCAGGATAGAAAAGGTAAGTATCAAAGTCAGAAAAAAGAAGTTGTTTTTTCTAAAGTTTAACCATAAGGTTTTCCAGAAAATCGTTTTGGTTTTTCAGCGTAGTTGGTTCCACCTGATTTACCAAAACGATCTCCTGAAAAGTAACCTGGCACATCTCCACCAGGACCTAATGGATAATCAATTTCCATTTTTTTTCTATATTTACCAGCTGCTTTAGCTGCTCTCATATAACTAGTAATTTGTTTTTCTTTTTGATTTGACGGACCAACAATATCAATATCTTCTTCTTCTAAACGTCTTAAATCTGTATTATAAATTCGACCTGGATTTAAGTCTGTGACTTCACTTCCAGAGCTAGCTGAATCTTTTAAAGGATCGTAGTTTAAATCAAACAAGGTCTTTATCTAGTTTTGCCATAGTATTATTGTAAGAGGAATAAATCAATTAAAAAAATGTTGATGAATGCATCTAATTTTTTAGACAGTTTTGTAAAAGATGAAATTGATTGTCGTTGCTTAAGCGAAGAAACTTTTGGGCAACCTTTAGACAATGCAGATAATGATGTACCTTTGTATGATATGTACAATCGTGGTCTTTCAGCATGCGAAACAGGGATGGAGAGAAAAAACTTGGCTTTGGAGGGAATGAAGAGACCGGGGAAAACTGGTTACATTCCGTCAGTAGAGGAAGCTCACCTGTATCCAGGAACATTGCCGATGGCGAGCGAGAAGATCGGCATGAACTTACCACCTGCGGAGCTGACGCTAGAGGGCCTGAGATCCCTTCAGCGCCGTGGTTTAGCGAATTGAACGAGCCTCCAATGGTTGTGACTCTTTCTGGCGTTATGCCAGAACTTGTTGATATGGTTAATCATCCCCCACATTATTTGGGAGATGGTGTTGAATGCATCCAAGCAATCGAAGCACAGTTAACCAAAGAAGAATATAGAGGATACCTAAAAGGTAACGTCGCAAAATATTTGTGGAGAGAAAAACAAAAAGGGGGTACTGAGTCTTTGAAGAAAGCACAATGGTACCTATCGCGACTTCTTAATTCTTAATTAATTTTTTAAAACCTTTTTAAAAGGTTTTATTAATCTCTTTGTCTCCAATCATCTGTTTTTTCTTGGCTAAACCAATCGACAATATCATCTGCGCTCTTAAAACCTGTTCTGTGATTACTTGGGTCAGGATCACCTAGGTCTAAATCGTTGAGCAAACTATCTAAACTGTTTGTTTCGATTTCTGGATTACAAGCAAATCTTCTAGCTTTTCTTAAAAGCTCTGCAGCAGATCGATTTGCTTTTGCTAATTTTTCAGCCCAAATAACATCGGTTAATTGAACTTCTTGTTGTTTTGCAATACGGTTGCAAATAAATTGCAACCGTAAACGATATTCTGTAGATAACATGGTTTTTATTTATTAAAAGGGTTCAAAAGGATCTTCGCCATCTTCTTCCTCTGGGGCAACGCAAGCAGCAAGTTCTGCTAATTCTAAATCAGTTGGAACATCAAAATCAATTTGAATATTTTCATTATCCATAATCTCTTTTACTGCTTGCCATTCTAATAATCGCTGATAATAAAGAGTTAATAGGGCTGAATGTAATTCTTCCCATGTCATGTCTTTAGCTTGTATCTCTGCTTTTCGCATTGAAAACTGAAGTTCTAATGGAAGAACAAATTCTTGTGGTTCAGGCGTGTTTTCCATTAGCCTCCGTTTTATTTATATTATTCTAATCCAACCAAAAGCCTTTATTGATATCGAATTCATTTCCAAAATCAGCTAGTATTTGAGGATTTATATTTTCTTCTAGTTTTTTGATTGCACGTACTTGATTTGGTGAAGCAACATAATTACGAAAAGCACGTAAAAGAATTTCAGTTGATCCCCAGGGAGATTCGTTAATTTCTTGAAAAAATAAATGAATTTCTTCTCTTCTTCTATCTACTAAATTTCCAATAACATTGTGTTCGCAATCAAAAATCCAACGAGAAAATTGATCAGCGACTTCTGACCAGTTCTCATTTTCAATATATTCAGGAAGACCTGTAAAAATAAAAGCAGACCAACCAATGGAATGAATAAAAGAAATTAAAGCTTCTTTCATTGACTTGTCTAAATGTAAGTTTAATTTATTTAAATCATTTTCTATTAAATTAATTTCATCTTTGACATACTCTAATGCCTTTTTTTTAGTGCAACAGTGTTCTTTACATACAGGTTGTCCATCTGGATAGTACTGAGTTCCATAGCCAATAGTAAAAGGCGCATCCCCAGTGCATACATCGGGATACGCCTTTTCATTGAACCCTTCATATTTACAGATTAACTGTATTGCCTTTGAAAAGTTCAAAATACTACTGGTAAATCATTACCAATAATATAACAATTTACTTGCCTTGACCACGTAATTTCTTTCTTCCGTGATTAGATTTTGAATGTTTTCCTTGGCCTTGTTTGGTTTTTTTGGGAGCACCCTGAATGTAACCACCGCCTTTTCTCATTGGTCCCTCAAGATCATTTCACATAACATACTAAATAAAAACGTTTTTAACCGCAAGTAGTCTTCCTGTTGTTGAACTGGTCTTCCCGGATAGCCAGGCCAATTTTCAATTGCATCACAAACTGCATCGTATAGATTTCTAACATCAGTAGTTTCAAATTCACATTGAATCACCATTTAACTTTATGCGACCAATAGCGTGCAGAGAATTTATCGGGATTCGGATCTTGTGCATTATGTCTAGCATAATAAGATTTTTTTCTTGCTTTATCTTTTTCAGTGGTAGGATTCTTGCCAGCTCCTTCTACACCTTGTTGGCCAAACCGTACAATTTTTTCTTTACCATCTTTACATGCTTTTACTACATGTGATTTAGTGGCATGTCCTGGCGTTTTTCTAGGCTTATTACAAGCCATTTCATCCTTTGCTAATTTAGCTGCTTTAGCTGCTTTCTTTCTTTTTTCTGACATGTTTATTTAAAGTAAGGAGCAAATTCACCTAAAAATTCTTGAGCACTTTTTGATTTTGTATAAGTGTCTTCATCATCATATCCTAAGTCAAATACATTAAAAACACTTGTTTCTTTTTGAGTTGTTTGTTTTGTTGTTGTTTGATTTTCATTCGTTCCATCCGTTTCATCTTTTCCAAAATCAAGAAAAGAACTGATATTTGAATATGCTGCTAAAGGATCACTTAATGCATCTTGCAATCCAAAACCAAATTCTAAACCTTTACCACTTTGTACTTCACCAAGTAATTCCATTTCAGAACGATCTACATCAGGTAAAAATGATTCATAAAATTCATCTTCTGTCCCTTGATAACCAGACTTTTGAAAACTTTCAAACAACCATGTTTTACCTTTGGGTGCTTCATCTGTAAAATCTTCAGGGCGATCAATATATGTAATTCCTAAAATTTCTTGGCTTGGATCTTCTCGTTGTTCATTTAGATATTTAATATTTTCTCTAATTTCCAGGGCTGATCCTGTTCTCATGATATCAATAATGTATCCTTTTAAATCATCTAATGTACCTGTAAAATCTTCTAAACCTAAATCTTTTAAAATTTTATCGTATTTTTCATCGGCAAAATCTACTCCTTCTAGTAGTTCATCTGCAAATTCTTCAGGTGTAATAAAACGACCGAAAGGAGAATCAATTGCTGCTGCTTTATCTTTTAAATAAGTATCAATAATGTTTTGTGCTTTATCGGTAATAATAGTAGTATTTAATAAATCAAGTGCTGGATCATAGTCTTTGTATTGGCCAAGAGTCCAGTAATGTAGTTGCGCAAAATCATCTTTACTTAACGTCCACTTTCCTTCTTCATTAAATCCACCTAAACCATATCTATAAGCTTGTGAATACCATGTATCACCAATGGTTGTACCTGGAATTTCATTTTTAAAATTATTTTCTTGTGCATCTTCCCAATCTTTATTAACTGTCTCACTTTGATTTTGCAACTCTTGTTCTTTTTGCGGGTTTACTCTTGCTCCATTTCCCATAGGATCAAAATAAAAATCAGTATTAAATTTAGATGTTTCTCCAATGCTCTTTTCAAGTTCTTCTAAATAAGCATTGGCTTGAATTTGTCCGGCATTTCTTAAAGCAAAAGCTAAATCTTCTGTTTGAAAAGGATTTTTTTCTTCTTGGCGAACATCCATATATTCAACAAATTCATCCATTGATCTGGATGTATCAAATCTTGGTTTTAAATAATCATTAACAAAATCCCTGGCAAATCTACCAGCAACTGTTTCATCTATTCCATCAATAGTTAAGTTGTTTCCTAGTTCTTCATCAAGAGAATCGATTGCATTTCTTTGATTAGTAATTAAATTTTCTATTTTTTTTATAAATTCACTATATTCAGAAACTTCATTTCTTGTTGGACTTGTTTCTTGTATTAAATTTAATATGTCTAAAGATGATGTACTTAATGCGGCTCTTTCTGCTTCCGTCAAAGCGTTTAAACTTTCTGGATTTTCAAGTATTTTTTCTTCTTTTATTGCTTGATCATTTAAATAATTAATTAACTCGGCTGTGTCATTAAATCCTGCTGCATCTAAAAATACCGCATTAAACTCACCTTCTTCTTGATTGTATGGATCAACACCTAGATTGCGGTTTAAAAATTTATTAAATGCGGTTAAAATATTTTCTTTTATTTCATAGGGTTGATAGCGTTCTTTGTTTTCTTCATAGTTAGGCGAATATCTCTTGCTTAGTGTATCTTTAAACCATGTTTCCCAGTTATATTCAACACTGTTCTTTAAACCTGATATTGAACCTTCTAATTTATCTTCTAATCTTTTTGCATAATCTCTACCCCTATTTGACATTGGTAGTATTCCACCAATGCCGCTGTCATTTAAAAATGAATCAGCAATTGTTTTTCCAGCATTAAAAACTTCAGAAAAAGAACCTAATCCTTGATAAAAAGCAATGTTTTGTTCTTTGGCTTTTTGGTTTTGAATTTCAGCAACTGTTTGCTGTAATGCGTCTTTTGTTAGATTACCAAATTGACTAACCTGTTGAAGTCTTTCTTGACCAATTAAATTATTGATCATATCTTCAAATTCTGTTATGTAAGCATCGCTTCCGGCTTCACTTTGAATATTTTCTATTGCTGTTGTATCAGCTTCTCTTTGAGATTTTAAAAACAAACTAACAAAATCATTTGGTTTATCTTTACTAATTTCAAAAACAGGGATACGACCACCAGCTAAACTTTCTGTTGAATACGCAGGATCGTTTTGTAATTCTTGCCAATAGCGATAGTCTGCGTTTTTTTCATCTCCTGATAAAGCTGCTTCATATTGTTTTTTCCAATAGTCATTGTTTTTTATAACATCTAATTCAGAGTTTTCATCTAAGGTAACACCTAACTGTTTATCTCTTATCGTCTGGATACTTTCATCTGTAATAATATCTTCTGCTTGTAAATTTTCTCCTTCGTATTTTTTTAGATCTTCTGCTTCATTTGCTCTAACATTTTCACCATTTAATACTCGTTGAGTATAGTTAAATCTGTAAAAATTAGTAGCATCATAGTCTTCTTTGTTTTCTTTAGATGCAAAATCAGTTTTACTAACTGCTCCATATCTGCTTAAAAGATCAACATCATCAAGCGCAACAATATTGTCAAATTTATTTTTTGCTTCAATATCTTGAGTTTCATAATAATTTTTATTAAAATTTCCATAGGGCGGCTCTTTAAAAGAATTATAAGCTTCAGGGGCTAAACCTTCTTTAATATAAAAAGTTCTAAATAACTCTTCATAGCCTCTTTGGTCTGCAACATTTAAAGAAGTTAATGCTTTTAATAAACCATCTCTATTTTCTAAATAATTACCCGTTTGATTTCCATTGATATTATTTCTTTGATCAAGAAAAGCTTGATGAGCAGCGTCTAAAACTTTATTTCTTTTATTTGCTATAGCAACCTCAGCATCGTAATTGTTTATTTTTTCTTGATTTCTGCCTCTTTTTTCGGCATTTTCTGTATTTATTTTAGTTACTTGTGGTTGTGTGTTTTTTAAAGCACTATTTACTTGTTCATTTGCTTCTGCATTTTTTGCGCCTGATGCACCAACACTTACTGCTCTCCCATCAGCTTCATAACCATAACTTGCAATCTCTGTACTTCCTTGCGGTACAGCACCTCCAGGTGCTGTATATCTAACTTCTGCGGCTTTCCAGTTATTTGCAGATGCTGATGGAACGTGTGCTCGGACAACAGCACTTTGAGTAGTTTCAAGTGTTGGATAAACAGGAGTTAGGGGAATATTTCCTCCTAATTTAAAAGGCAAAAGTAAAGCTATATTATTTCTTGTATAACTAAGTTTTTCATTATCATCAAGATTTGGATCATAGTACAAACTTGTAGATGGATAATCTGCAGTAGTTGTTGTACTTGTTTGACTATTAATTACAGAGCTAGGGTAAGTTTGTCCTTCTGATATTTCATTATCTAAAAAAGTATTTTCTTGAATTAAATCTAGATCACTACTAATAATAGTTTCTGCTTCAGGTGGTGGTGCTAAGGCTGCTTTTTGTTCCTCTAATTCTTTTAAAACTTGTTCTATGGCTTGTTCAGTTGTTAAAGTACCTCCGTGTGGAATTGTGGGCTGAACAGATACATTGGGAATATTTTGCACAGGAATCCCTGCTGTCATCCCTGGATTAAAAATAATAATTGGACCCGTCATTTATTTATGCAGCTTCTGGATCTGGAGACAAGTTATTTACATTATAAGATTGAATACTGCAAGAAATGTAAGATACATCCATCCAGTCTTTAATTCTCTCTAGTCTTTCTTGACAAAAGTATTTTTGTTCACGAAACCATTCCTCCATATTGCAGCTACCTTTATTACTATTACAACGTTGGCAAGATGGAACCAGGTTATTACGATTACTAGAGCCTGATTTAAAACGAGGAATAATATGATCTAAAGATGTTGCTGGTCTACCACAATAACCACAACAGTGGTTCCAGGCTTCGTATATTGATTGTCGATAACGTTTTTTGGCTAACCGAGGAGTGACTTCAATGAGCATAGAGAGGGGTTCCTTCTCGTCATTGAACATCTCTTCAGTTGCGGTTACTTTATTTTAAGATTCCTAAATTCGTATAAAAATAAGAAATGTTTATTAAAGCCATTAATAAGTTTGTTTTTCTATGTACTTTAAATATGCAAGCCAAATTCTTCTATGGCAAAAGCACCTGAGTCAACCGGATGGTTTTCAATCAACAAAGCAGAGGAGATGCTTGGCTTAGACCGCAAAACTCTTTTCCGTTTCCGTGATGATGGAACCCTTAAGCTTGGCACCCACTTTACAGCATTTCCTGGGAAAACCTGGTCACGAGACAGCTATTACTGGAATGTCAAAGCCGTTCAGCGCTTCTTGCAGACACAAGCAAGCGATCAGCAACCAATGGCTGCTTAATACTTGTATAGTATTGTTTCCTGATTTTATAAGCTAATAATAAATCTGTAATATTTAATTCAATCCGTTGATTAGCCATTTCTTGATACAAGTTATAGCACAGTGTTCTAATACGGCCCCATAATTTTTGGGGTCGTTTTTCTTTTAAATTAAATAAAATAACCCACTGTGGATGCAGTGGGTAAATAGGACGTTTTTTATTTTTAATAAAAATAGTATTATCAGGACCCCATTTAAAGTCCCATAGTTTATCTGGCTTAACGCCATAAGTGGCAATCATGCCATAAAGCCACGCAACGTTTTTTAATTTACTAAAAGAAAGTAGTTTAAAATAATCGTTTACAATTCGTTGATCAGTAGGAGGAGCGAGTTCCATAGGTCTTTAATCGGTATTAACCATACTGTATATACTGGTCAAACCATTGCTACAGAACCATTAGTATTGCTTTGGTATCTGAGCTTATTATTAGTATACACTAATTAATTAAACGCCACTCGCAAAGGCTGCCCAACAAGCTCCTAGGGCTTCTATAGTTGATGTTTCACCACTCTCATAAGGTAAATTAACTACATCACCAGCATGGTATACAGTGGGTACTCCACTAGCTTTAATGTTACTAAATCCGTATTTGCGAACATTAATTTGTTCTTCCGAAAGAACAAAAACACCATCAACAATATCACCAAAGTCAGCCATTACGTTCCAGGTCTCCCACCTTGATATGGAATGTATTCTTTACCATTTTTATCATACATTCTAAAGCTCGACATTTGAACAAAATCACTTGGTATATTAAATAGTTTCTGTGCCATTGGCATCATCATTGGAGCACCACAGTTATAAGGTGGTACATCCATTTTAGATAACCCATTTTTTACAATTTCATATTCAGCTTTTTGATTATCTTTATTGGTTTGCTCTACCAGTTTTTGCTCCCATTCTGTTAAACCTTCTGCTGTTCCAACCGGAAAATCGGATGGCTCTGGCGGAAATACTTTTTCAGCAAATTTCATTGCATAGATATGTTTGCAATATCGAATTTCATCCAATAAAGGAGTCCAAAAGTCTGTAATTGAAGTTATGTTATAAGATCCATCTGGATTTCTTGAACTGTCATAATCGTTATAGCTGGGCATGCCTTCTGACCTTGCACCTTCAATAGAAGGTAAAGGAGTACTTCTTGTGTATACACCACCAAAATCTCTAAACATGCCAGGGCGATCTCTTAACGCACCTCGTTGTGTATCACTGGTTGGAGTAACCTGAGGTGGTATTTCGTATTCAGCAGATGGAGCAACCACTTCCATTGCTCTATCTTCAGTTCCTTTTGACATTGCTCGATCATCAGGAATTGGATTTCCAAAACGATCTAGTTGTGGGCGCACCGTAGGTATAGGGCCAACACCAGTAACAACTTCACCTTTATACATTCTTTCAAAACGACCTGGTTTTACGGTTGATGCTTTAGTACGTGGAAAAATTTTATTATTATTCGTGCTCCCAAGCTGGGAAATATAAGCGTAATCTCTTCTTGTAAAGTCTTGACATGAACAACAATATCTTGTTCCAGTCATCATGAATCGACCTAGTTGAGGACTTGTTCTTGCTGGTGTAACAAAAACAGCATCCGTGGTTGATTCAACTGAACCTTGTTTTTGTAATTTAATAATTCCAGTTGCTTCTTGCGTTTCTACAACAACGGCTTGAATATAACCATATCTTTTTTGTGTTGTTGGATCAATTGTTTCTGAAGTAATTGGAGCACCACCATCAACGACTATTCTGGTTTCAAATATTTCACCATTCATTGGATAAAGGGGTGGTCTACCAGGTCCTGTAAACACGTATAAAGGGGCTGGTAAAGGATTAAAAATACTCCAGTTTCCTGCTAATTTAACATACCAATAATCTTTGTCCTCTGTTACTGATAATATAGATGCTTTAGTCCCTAAGCCATCATTAATATTATCTAAACGTAAACTTCCGCCTAGTCTTACACCGGCCCAGTGCATGCCAAGTTCTTTGTTCTTAGTTGGAAAACCTTGAAAAACACCTGGTATTCTTGGTTGTTGTCCTGTTGTTGGAACAGTGCCTACAGGAACAATATAATCAAATGGATAACTATAGACTTGCCCTATAGAACTATTTGAATAAATTTCAAAACCTCTTCTCCAGCGTGACCAAGCTGATTCTCTATTAGAACTATAAATTGAATCAGGAACTGAGCCTTTAGAAAACTCAGTTCTGATTGGTGTTATGCCTTTAGGTTCAATACTTTTTGATTTAGCAAATGAATTAAAAGAACCGAAGGAGTTTCCGTTCTTTTTTCCCATGATTAGAAGAAACCGCCTTGCGCTGAAACATGAAGACCGTTGGTATAACCACTGGGGAAAGGACCATCAGGAACCACGCCAACATAAATACGGTCACCTTTCTCTAAATAAATGCCTTTATTTCTAAGAGGAACACCATTTGTTAAGCTTGAAGTATCCCCTGCTTGTGGCATGGGATAAGCAACTTCAGGCATTACATCAGAACAATCAACTTGTTGTGTGTTAGCCGGAACAGTTTTTGAAAATAAAATTTGATAATCACCACTTGCGGGAATAGGCGTCGTGGTTCCTCTTGTGTGGTAAAAAACAACTCTTACAGGATCTTGTTGACCATATGCAACACCTTCATAGGTAAAACCAGATGCAACTGTATAAGTTAAACCACCAAGTAAACCGGTAACTGCAGACGCACCTGTGTATTTGTAATATCCATAACCAGAGGTTGGTGCGCCTGTAGCAGTGATATCAGAAATTAAAACAACTTGACCACTAGAAATAGAAACAGCATTGCCAGAGGAAGCTGTTGTTAGTGTGTAATCAGGTGCTCTAGTTGCATCATCTCTAATAATAGAAATAGAATCAACGACTCCACCATTATTATTGTCTTCGGTTAACTCTGCATCCATATCAACAAGAATGGATGGTGCTTGACCACCTTGCACAAACAATGTGGAAGTACTGCCAACGGTTTGTGTAGTTAGTCTTACTGAATCAAACAGCGGTCTATCTACAAGTAAAGGCTGTTTATTGGTGGAAGTTGAAGACACGGTTATCTATATTGTTTTTTTAATTATAGCTTATGCCATTTGATTAAACAGTGATTGGAATTGATTAAATTCCTTTAATCCATCCTGTGTTGCAGTTTCAAATAAACTTTCTGGATTTACTTGCATGTTAAAAAAATCTTGAAATGACTGACCATAATTATTTGTATCAGGCCGAAATTTAAAACGTGCAGCAGCAATAGTCTGTGTTATTTTTTGTGGATCAAAAGGATAATAAGAAATCAACCTTGATCGATTAAGTTCTCCCGGTGTATAGTCTGTAGACCCTTGATCTACATAATCAGCAAATGAACTTAAGTTCATTGGAACATTGCTCCCATTTGTTGAAACAAAGTCATCGGATCTATTAAAGGTCTTTGTTGTAATACTTGATTTAATAAATTATTACTCATAATATCTGCAATACTTTTACGTTTTTCTGTTTTTTTAGAGTCACCCAAAGAAATATTAATATTAATAGGAATACCATCAGCAGTTGTAGCTGTGGTGGTATTTGAATAGGGTTGGTCTGGATCTACCAGGTTTTGGTTAAATGCCTCTGTTCCAGTAAGATTAGAAGCTCCTAATAATTGTTCTGATTGTTTATATAAATCTCCACCGCGAGCCATTCTTGGTGCAGCAGAGGCTACACTAGTCTTATTGCTATCTTGTGCGTAAATATTTGCATTAGGATTACCGCCTAACACAGTTGCATAGGCTTTTTGAATACCCATGCCTGGTTTAAATCCTCTTCCTCTAAAAAATCTTTCTACGTGTGGCATTTGTTCTGCCACAGTATAATTACCAATCTTGTTAGGATTTAAACCAACTTCTTGTCTTTCTGGGCCACCAAATTGAATTAAACCGTAATAATTATTACCGCCTCCTCCCCAAACATTAGGGCGAAATCCCGACTCTTGAAGAATCAAAGCTCCCAGTTCATTGGGATCCATTCTTAAATTACGAGCTACTGCGCGAACAGCTTCTTTGTCTGCTTGAGTTAAATTTGCCATTACTTTGTGCCCCCTCCAAACTTGCTAAGTTTTCTTAGAAACTCTTGTGCTTTATCTTTTTGATCTTCTGGTAACCCAATATTTGTTTGATCGCCTAAAGAAGGAATTCCTTGATAACCATAAGAAGGATTTGTTAGATTTAATTGAGGGACATTGGTAACAGGAGGAACATAAGCTCCACTATAAGGACTAACATTTACTCCTGGCATTTGATTACCAAATGCTGCACTAGGATTGAAATTTATTCCAGCTTGAGCAGGCTGAGGCAATCCCATTTGTGCTAACAAAGGATTAAAAGTACCAATGGTTTCTGCTCTTCTTTGTTCTGGTGTACCGTATTTTTCTTGGTGGATACGCATGCCAAGTTCATCAAGAACTTGATAATCTTCTGGTGTTTTAGCTTTAGCTTTTAAATTCATGTATTCTTGCATGGCACCAGCGTTTCCTGCTTGCTGACCAGGGACTGGTGGTGCTGTGATAACAGGATCAGGAAGGTTAGGAGGTATGGGGGCTTGCTGACCAGGGAACCCTGCACCTGGTCTAAACTGTTCAGCACCTAAACCTGCTTCAAGTTCTGTTCTTTTATAGTCTTCAGGGAAACGAACTACTCTGGGCGAAGCTTGATAAGAAGCCAACGCTTCGGAATATTGCCGGGATAATTTAGGGTCTTTAATACGTTCTCTTGTTTGTTTATCAGTTAAACCAAGAGGATTGTTTAAGTCGTGTTGTAGTATTGTTGTTACTGCACTAACAGGAGCACTAAAAAGATAACTTAACCCTCGTCCAAGAATATTTTGTACTCCTGCACCTGTAATAGCTCCAACAGGGGCAGGAACAGGAGAACGAGGTACATTTGTTGGTAGTCCCCCTTTCATAAATTGTCTTGCTAAAGCAGGATCACGAATGTAAGGAGCCCCGAATGTATTTGGAGCTGGACCTGAAATAGTTGGTCTAATAACAGGAGGACGAGGGGTACCAATTCCAACAGTTGGTGCTGTAATACCACGACCCAGGGGATTTGCACTGTTAATATTAAAACCCGTAATAGGATTTTGTGGATTAACTCCTCTTGATTGTGCTACAGCTTGCTGTACAGCGCCTGTTAAATTTCTTGCAGTGGCTTGCGCACTCCTACCAGTATCACTAACAATTCTATTAAACTGGCCTATAGCATCCGTAGACAATCTACCTGGATCCCTTATAGTTTGAATAACTTCTTTAGGAACGCCTCCTCTTGCTAAAGCGTCCGATAGCCATCGAAAATTTGTAATAGGCATTAGCGGGCAACCTCACGTAAATACAAACGGGAACCAACAGCAGTGTCAGCAGGACCAGGTAATGCCTGGATAAATTCAGCGCCAGATCGATCAAACCGATACCGTGCCTGGAATGGATCCTTGTAGTTTGGAACGTACAGGATGCCAGCAAGACGATTGGTTTCGTATAAATAAATTTCGTCCCAAACTTTTAATGCTTCTTTTGCATTACTAGATCGGATCGTTCTATCAACGTCACCAGCAATCGTTTCTAAACGAGTAGAAGGAGTAGATGCAACTTCAGTTTTCTTTTCTGCCGTATCACAACGGCCAATTTGAATAATGATTTTGTCGTAAAAGAAAGAATCAGGTACTGTATTCATTGCTTCTTCTAGCCTGGCATAATCACCAGCTGGTACAGAAACCGTGAAGTATCCCAAATGATACCTTACCCTGCTTTTATCAAAATCAGAAAGTTGCACTGTTATCTCTTGCTATCAACTAATTATAAATTGTTATAATCAAAAGCCCCGCATATGCGGGGCAATAAATCAAATCCTAATAAGATTTGCTGAAAAGACAGAATCCCAATCGACTCTTTTAATTTGTCTCAACTGCTCAAGGTTGCTAAACTTTTCACCCGATAAAGACATCTGAAGATCTTTGATTTCCTTGGCAGTCTTAATGCCGATTCCTTTTACATGATCAGCAATCATTTGTGCAGTTGCATTGTTAATGCTTAATCGTGTTTCAGGAGGAAATGTCCTAGGTTCTTCTTTTGCAGCTTTATCTTTGACTTGAAGTGTCTTAACGGCTGTGGTTGCTGGTTTATCTTCTACTAACTCATTTTTATAAGCTGTAAAGACTCGATCATCTTGATCTTTAACCATAAACCAATCGCCGTCATCCCACTCAGTAACAACTGTTACCCGAGCACCTGTTTTTGTGTGTTGATAAAGCATTAGGACCAGATATTTAATACCTGGTCCTAGTTTACCTCATCTATCAGGAAACGGTGCGAGCAGGAATGTAGGCTTCGATATCTTCGTAGCCGGGGGCGCTGTCGGCTTGGAAGTAACATGCTTCCACCACCAGATAGCCTTTCAGGCCTGCGTCTGCATCAGCAGCAGAGATCTGAATAGCAGCACCGGTAGCCGTAGCATTTGCCGTTGCTTTAGAGAACACAGAATAAGTTTCTGCACTCGTAATTGCACGATAAACATTGTCAGCGGTAACACCAGCGGCCCCGGTTGCAGTCAACACAGGCACACTGCTTAACGCAGAATCACCAGCTGCATAGAAACCACCAGCACCGGAAGCTAAGTTGGCTTGAGCAACGCCTTCACCAACGCCACTAGCGGCAACGGGAGCACCGCCATTGTTGCGACCAAAAGAAATTACAGCGGAAGTGCTGTAAACACCAGATGCCACACGATTATCGCCCCAACCGGATGCAACCGAAATGGTTGCACGATAAATATATGCAGGTTGCGCGGCACTACCAGAAATCACCATGCCGGTGATGTCAGGACGGGTGTCATCGTTTCTATAAGGAGAAGGAACGATTACATTGCCAATACCGTTAACAGCGGTCGTACCGCTACCAACCTCGACATAGCCGCGTTGCTGAAAATAACGATAACCAGGAGTAGCCAACACAGAAGTGGGGCCGCCTAAAGAAGCGTTATTAGTACCATCATCGTTGGTATCGATGTTTTTATACCAACCATTAAGAGCCGAGGTTTGGTTACCCGGATAGATTTTTTTTGCAGATAAGTAGCTCATCTATTTTTCCTATGTATGTTTACTTGACTAAAAATCAAACTGTGCCGTCATCTTGAACAAAGCTATAAGCATTGGTCACAAAGTCCTTATTCAGGATTTCAAAACCTGCGTACAGTTGCCAAATCAAGATGATGAAGCGGCTAAAGTCATCGTTGTTGTTAATAAGCACTTGAGCGTTAGGACCGCCCACACCAACACCAACGGACTGAGGACCAAAGAAGAAGCCTTGTGAAACTTCCTTGGAAGCATAGCTGGAGCCGTTATCGAAGGAAGCAGTAACGTTCTTAGTCGGGAAGTTGGTGGACTCGAAGAACTTCACACCTTCAAACTGGACGCCAGTAGGCATCACAGGCTCACCAGCCAGGAAGTAACCTTGACCAGCCTGGGGACCCATGTAGAAGCTGGCATTGTTAGGCATCATGGGGTTGCCCATGTACATGCCTTGGCCAGGAGCACCAGCGTAACGAGCGATCTCACGGAAGTCAGGATCACGACGCAGATGCATCATGAACACGGGATCGCAAATGCAACGATACAAACCGTCAGCAAAGGTAGGAACGTTGCGCTTACGCAGATCCTTAACAACAGTCAGCAGGTCAGTACGCACTGAGAACTGTTGTACTTGGCTGCCATATTCATCGGTGGTGTAGGAAACACGACCGGAAGAATCCTTAGTCTTGCCACCAGCGAAATAGTAACCACCTTGGGAGCTAGAAGCAGCACCATTGGCTTCAGACTTAGCGAGTTCATCAAGGAACACGCGATCACGCCAACGACGATAGTCATCCAGCAACGTTAAGGAGCCGATCGACTGGTGGAACATATTCAGATTACCGGTGTCCAGCAGCAGGCGCTGGGCGGTAATCAGAGTTTCACGAGCAATCTTAAAGGTAGAAGGCTGGGTGGGATCACCCGGATCTGCAGGGCCGGTGTATTCCTTCAGCACAACAAGCACCTTCTCCTTGGTGATGTTGCGGCTGTTAGCAGTACCAATGGTTTGGTCAGCAATACGCTCACGGCTGTCCTTGGTACCAGGAGTACCCCAGAACTTATAGCGGTCTAACTGAACGGTTTGACCAGGTTGGCGGGTGAAGTCATGAACAACAACCGGCTCAACGGCCATCTCGCAAATATACGCCGGGTGGGGACGATAGAGTTCCGCACCTAGAATCTTTGGAAAATCGTTATCAATAAACACTTTGTGTTATCCTCCAGTGTCTTAGGAAGTTGGGTTATCGGGAAAAAGATTCAGACAATTTGTGTCTTATCTAACAAAGATTTTAGCAGCCGGTAATTTTTCTATTACCGGCACTAAATCACTCCATTACAAATAATTTATTTGCAACTGTTTGAGGTTGAGCTTGGTTAAGAACTCTCCATGCGTTTTGAGGATCTCTAGCCATTTGCTCTTGGAAGGTACCCCAGAAATTCTGAGGAGACTGAGGAGCTTCGGCGCTAGGCGGTGCAGGGAAATTTTGCTGAGGCTGATACTGATTAACAGGAGCCGTGGGATAGCCTTGAGTTTCCAATTGTGCTTCGTTTTCGTAAACAGGATACGGACCTTCAGGACCAAAGAACTTCAAAGTGTAGTCACTAAGAACATCGGGATTGGTCAGAATTTCGTTATAAGCCAAGTTTTCATTATGCTCGTTAACAGCAAACTTGGCATAACCTTTCAGAGAATTAACGACCCGATCGCCCCATGCCACGGCGCTGTCGAGCATTCCTTCCAGGTTTAGAGCGTAGTTGTTCAGAATCGCTGGTGCCTCGATCCCGAATGCGTCCACTACCTCTCTGCTCTCCTGACTCATTCCCAGGTAATCCGCGATTTCCGCTAAAGACGGATTCGAGGAGGTTTGGGAATAGTTGGGCGAGGATGTCTGGTTTGTTTGCCAGGTCTGCTGATCCGATGGATAAGTAGCTGGGCTGTTGGTTTGACCGTAATTGGCCGGGGTAGGTTGAATCGTCTGTTCCGAGGGTGCTGCCTGGAACGGGGATTGCACTGGTGAACTCAGCAGGTTCACCACCTTGTTGAATGCCGATTCCCAAGGATTCGGTACCTGCGGGGCTTCCGGGGCCGGTTGGGATTGGGGGGCGTACTGAGTAGGGGTTGATTGGTAACTGGGGATTCCCTGTGGTACGGCTTGGGGGTATTGGGTTCCCACCTGGTAAGCCACTGGAGCCACTTGTTGCTGAGGCACTGCCTGGGGCTGAGGTGCCGGAGCTGCCGCGACGTAGCTGCTTGGAGCGACGGCCGGTTGTACTTGGCTCGTCTGTGGGGTCGATTGGACGGTAGCGTCCTGCATAACTCATCTCCTTTTGTAATGCTTCTAAAGTTCGATACAGATATGGCGTTAAATCCAACCTGGGATCCGCAGCCATTGGAAGATCCGGTGACTGCGGGTGGGGAGTCTGCATCATTCCCCCCACTAGGCGAGCAAACGAAGAGTAAGCACCCTGTAGTTCATTCACCATCCTGAACGGAAACCCCGATAGCATCGCGGCCCGTTCCTCATCCGTTTTAGACGGAAAGAGGTATTTCAGTGCTTCAATACTATCAACACCTAATTCTTGCAGGTTCCTTACAACTATAGAGTTATTTAGAATATCTTGTGTAGAATCTTCGTAAACAGGTCCTAGCCAACGCCATTGAACAGTAATATCACCATCAGGAATTAAACCTTGAACCCCAGGAGGAATTTGTTGCGTCTGAAGACACATCATCATCAATTGTTTGACTTGCTCTTCAAATGCGTTCATTGCCATCTCATAAGCAGCAATGTCTTCATCTGTTGATTGTTCAGGAAGATCCAAAGGTTTTTCTAAACCTGCTGCAGCTGCTAATGATTCTTTAAACAGTTTTTCTTCTTGGAATATAATTAATTCAAGGCAACGACAAATTCCGTATGTATAAATAGCTGTTGCTTTTTTCTTTGATGTCGCAGAAACGCGACCAAACAACGACTTGTATTCAGTTGCTGTTACACCAGCTGAAATGGAAAGTTCGTCTACACCGCCAAGAGCTGTTCTGATTTCTTCTCGATAAGTACGTGCAAATGCATTTTGATCACCAGTGATTGCATCAGGAACAATGTAACCAACACGATCATTTGGTTCTAAGTTTGCAATAACTCTAGGAACACGAATTTGACCGTCAACTCCACGAGAAATAGGATCAGATTTAAATCTAGATTGACTTAAAGGACCTGAACCTGCAAAACCAGAGTTAGCAGCAATAGACGGTCTCTGTACAACTGCATCACCACCGGCTTCCATTAAATCTGTTTTAGGTCTTGATGAAAGCAGTGTTGGATTACCAAAGAACTGTACATTCTTCCGCATCGTGCGGACAATTTCATCATGAATAACAATATGATTTGCCAATGCATCGAATTCACCCGCGCCTTCATTTGAAAAACCTTTCGGGTTATTAAAAATTTCTACACAAGGAATAAAGCCTAAGGTGTTTGTAAATGTTTTAGTTTTACCACCAAAACCCTGAGGAGTGTTTTCAAATGAAATCTCTCCTTCTGAATGAGTTTCTTCAATTGTTTTTCTTTTAATTGAAAGACGAATATATCTTTTGGATCCATTCTGACCAGGTATTTCCATACCTGTTAAATCTTTTGTGCCAATATCTTGTGTACCAAATCCGTTCCGAACTTTATAGCTATAGATGATCACCACTTCATCTAGATCACCATCAGCATTGTAATAACTGCGATACTCGTGAGATCTAAAGTAATAAAGTCTGTAATTGTTTTTGGTAGGACGAACATAAAAAAGACCTTGGCCATCACAAAGAAAATAATCCCAGATAGAATCAAATCTGGTATCAAGCATGTTGTATTTAACAACACGATCTAAAAAGTCTTTTCTTTGATTGCCAAAATTATCTTGTGCTGGAAAAAACTCAACACCTTGACGGATGCCAAACATCCGCATTTGTGCTAAATGGCCTGCAACAATACCAGTGTCAACAGCCTCTCCGCCATCTTTATTCAGATAAGCGTTAATAATTTCTCTAAGCCGTGTTTTTGCTTCCACTGTTATTGTCTTTTATTTTTATACATCCTAGCAGCTTTTCCAGCTTTCTTGGCTTTTTCTGTGTTAGGAACAAATTGTTTTCCTTTGCGACTAGCTTCTTTTTTCTTGTCGTCAGTTTCTTTGCGTTCTTCTGGTGAAAGTTTTGCCCAAGCTGCTTTGGGCAAGTAACGTTCTGTTCTTCCTTTTTCAATTGCTTTGTCTGCCATTATCTTTTAAATGTGAGATCAATTTGATAAGGACTAAATTTCATAGGCAGTGCATACATTAAAGATCTTGCAACATCCGACACAGGATTAAAAGTTCCACTTTGACCTTTATATTGAAGTTGATCTATTATGCCTTTTAGTCCTTGTTTATCAGGCGGTAAAAACTCACGATTATCTCTTATTGCTCCTGTTTCACGATTAAAACTATAGCCCGGTATAAAAGTTGATTTTAATAAATTAAAAGCTTTATCAGGTTGAAATTTTCCACTTACTAAATCAGGGTCTTCTGCTTCATTAACCATATCGTACGTATCTGTTACCCTAACAGTTGTAGGAGTAACTTCTGCATTAAACCTGCCTAAAGTGTTAGTTACATCTTTATCTGCAAATTGGTTATAAGGATTTACTGGCCCAGAAGTAGGTATACCAGGCCCTGGAGCGGGAACTGTTACACTTTCCAGTCTAGATGGATCTCCTCTTAATGCTGCTCTTTCGTTATCCCAAGTTGGTACCATTCGTTGTGCTGTTGGAGGTTTTTCAGTAGCCCTAATAAGAGAACGTTGTGTACTGGGATCTAATTGTAAATTTCTATTTCCAATTCCTGTAATGTAACGCATAAATAAATTAAAACGGTCCGGCAATTGATTCATGCCAGCCGCAGCTGCGTCTTTGGCTGTATTTGTAAGAACGTTTTGAAATTTTCCTGCAAGCCCTCGAAATGTTTGAGCTGGTTTTAAACTATTAAAAATAGGCATTAGTTTTTCTCCTTGTACTTTTTAGCTGCTGTAGCTGCTTTCTTTCCTTTCTCGTATTCTTCTCTAGTTTGCCAATCTTCTTTACCCCATTTCTTTAATGACTTTTGTTTTTCCCCTTCTCCCCCTTTGTAACCGCCACCGGCTTTTTTATATTCTGACGCGACTAGCTGCGCTTTACGTGCAGACCACTGGCCAGGCTTACCACCTTTGGATCCTTCTGTAATTCGTTTTTTAATTCGTTCACGAAGCGCTGGCTTCGTGTATTTGGAGTCGTCTTGTGCCATTCTTTTTCAATTGTTTTTTAACTTCTAACCACTTATCAAAGTAAATAAGTTCAGCATCACTAAAAAGTTCTGGATGTTTAAGTGCTTGCTTAACTAATTTTTTTTTTCTTCATGAAAAGCCAGGAATGTTTGGAATAGTTGTACCGTATGGATTATTAACTTGATTTTGTAATGCTAAATAAGATTGCATACCTGCCACATTGCCCATCATTGGGTTTGGACCCATTGAATACAAAGCATTAGGCAAGTTGCTAGTTCCTGCCATGGGGGTTCCATTACCTGGCGTAGGAACAATAAACATTTCTTTATCTAATTCTTCTCTGCTTTTATCATTAGGCAAAACAGGTTGAGAATAAGGACTGCTGCCGCCTCTAATAGTAAATCTTGGATCACTTAAAGGATTAAATTTACCACCCGCAACAAGACCGCCCAGGTTGCCAATAGCGCCTGCAGCACTTGAATCACCGTAATGATAGCTCATTCTTCTAAAACCTCTACGCCAGGATTATCATTAACTTTACTTAGTATAATTCCACCACTCTTTAAATCCCATTGAAGGATATCTCCTTCGTTCCAGTTTAACTCTTCACATAATTCATCTGGAAACGCAATAAAACAATCACCATTTACGTCTTCTTGTATTTCTAGAATGTAACTCATTTTTGTAAAAGCTTTTCAATTAGCTTATCAAGTTTTATGTTAATCTGCTTAAAATTTTCGTGAAGTCCTTGTATTTCTCTTAAAAAATCTACTTTTAAAACGTAATCAATAGGTAAACGATTAATCTGGTCTTCCAAAAGATCTACTCTCCTCTTTTGTGATCCTATGTAATCAAAAGCCTGTTTGACACGCTCGTTTTGACGTTCTAAAATCTTGGTTGCAGTCCATCCACCAGCCGTTATGGCCGATATCATCGCAGTCACACCGATTGCAACATATTCGGGACCCATTATCATTTATGCGCTTTTTTAATTTTAAACGTTAGTAATCAAGATGCAATTGTCCTTTTCTTGATAAACCATTCACAAGCCAAACCAAAGCATCTACACAATCATCATGGCTACTAACTCCGAAATTTGTGAGTTCCTCAAAGAGATTAGTGAAGTTCCTATAACGGTTAAAAATAATTTTTCTGTCTTCAAACATTCCCATAATTCCTCTAAATCGTGCCAACTTGTCTGCACGGAATCCCTTGACTGGATGCCAAATCAAGTTATAGAGACCTTCGTTATTTAAACAAATACGTTTAAAATCAGCTTCCAGGGAGGCCTGATATTGTACCGCTTCAGACCAAATGTCACATGTTGAATAAGTTGGAAACGGTACATTATTTTGGTCCATTCCAATAATGGACCAATCATGAAGTAGTTCTTTTAATGCATCCAGTTTTTCTAAGTTACCCATAACACGTATTCTTCTGTAATCAATAATATGAATACGATCTTCAATCCTTCCACCTAATACCATAACGGTGTAATCGTTTTTCTCTTTAGTGCCCGCAGACAAGTCAACCCCTACACCCAAGGTATCAAATTCAGTAGAAATTTCTGCTTTAACAATAAGTTCTGGTGCAAGTGATAGTTCGTTTTGACGAACAATCTGATTCATATATTGGAAAGAAAAAGCAATTGGCGCTTGCCGTTTCTTTTCTTTTAGATATTCAAGTGACCACATATCTGGCCAGTATGATTCCTCTTCTCCTGTTTCTGGATTGTTTTGAATTGCTGACAAAACAATTTGTGACCAGTTGTTTTGTTCATTAAATGTAGTTGCATGGATATCATCATGTCTAAACCTAGTACCCAAACAAATAGCTCTCGCCCCTTCAAACATCGTTGGTGCAATCACTGCATTCCAGTTGTCCTGCATTGTTTTACGGATATCTGGGTTTGCAATATCAGCAGATGATTTAATAGCGTCATCAATCATCACTAGGTGAGAACGCTTGGAGGTCACAGAACCTTTAAGTCCAGCGGCGCAAAGCGTAAACTGTTCTTCACCAGTGGTATCAATACCTGCAAATCGATGATCGATTGACCAGTATTCATTACTGGTTACATTTTTCATTAAACGAACGGTTGGAAAAACTTCTTGATATCTTTTGCTTTCAATGATTCGTTTAATTGTTGCAGACTTAGATCTTGCAATATCAACCGTATAAGACAAATACAAGATCTGTAAAGGCATCTTTGCTGTAGTGTGAATACCAATAGCCCATGCTGTTAACAAACCAAGCACAGTACTCTTAGCTGATCCCCTGGGAGCCAATAAATCAACGTTTGGTCCTGCAATGCGAAGCAAACAAGAACTATCTTGTTCAGGCACAAAATGTTTATGCCATTCTTTGTGGTGCTCCGCAGGAGGTTTATCTGCTACATATTCACAAAAAAAGCCAAAGTCTTCTCTAGCTCTTTCTAAAAGTTCTTTATTTTTGTCTTCTTTTAATCGATAATTTTTTGATGCCGCTCTTGCATTTCTTCTAAGCGCTAAATGAATGTAAGACGGCACAAGTTAAACAGCTAATGATTAAATCTTAGCTTATTTTTTATCCTTTTGATCTTTTTGTTTTTTGTACTTACGTGCTTTATCAAGAGCAGCTGCACGTTTTTCTTTGTCATTCATTTCTGTGCCGTCTTCTTTTTTGGCTTCTTTTTTCTTAAAATATTCAAGAAGCTGTGGGGGCATTTTACCTTTAGCCATTAGCGAAAACCTCTCATCATTCGGGGATCAAATCGATTTGCCATACCCGGACGCATCATAATACCTGGTCCAGGAATAGGTCCTCTTGCATTAAATTGACCTTGTTGAGCATTAATTCTATTTAAGTTTTCTCTTCTTGCTGATTCAAATAAATCGGCTAACTGTTGTTCTTCAAGCTCTTGAGAACCAGTTTCTTCTTGTTTTTTAATATTTTGCCGTGAGCTGACAAAACTAGGAGCATCTTGTCTTTCTTGTTTTTGATTTATAACACGACCATTTCTTAATTGCCCTCCCAAGGGGACATAAACAGATTGTGCTTTTCGCCCTGACATTATGTATGAATAAAAACTTGTATTAATTCTAATACTGTTATTCTTCTAATTGCATGCGTGCCCAAACACTCATTGTTGCTTCTTCCAGGGGGACTTCAATTGGATCGTCTTTAAAAATAAACATAAGTTCTCTAATGGCTCGATCTGCACCAGCCATTAACAAACCTTTTCTATCTTTTGTATTTGTAAATTGTTCTACTTGTGCAATATTACCTCTAATTTCTTTTTGCATCTGAGCAATACGTGCTACCCCAGCATCTCTTTTGACGATACCATTTTCCACGTCGTTTCTTAATAATGCAATATCTTCTTGCATTTTATCTATTTCATATAACAATGTTTTGCGATGATCTGGTTTTTTGTATTTTGATTTAATCCAATTATCGCAAATAGAAATAGTACCTCTATATCCAAGAAACCTGGAATAGAGATACACTTCAATTATTGAATAGTTATCAGAAGCAAAAGCTAAAAAAGATTCTTGAGTAGCTGAATCTAAATTGTCAACCCAGTTCTCAAATACCTCAATATCGATATGCTTGAGTGGCTTGGCGTCTGTCTCTTTCTTCATCTCGCTCAGAGAACTCTTGTGCCTGACGTGCAGTAAGTCTTTGTTCTTCTGCGCCTTTTGTAATTGTTTCTCGTTCTTGAGCACCGGACTCCCTCATTTTTTCTTTGGATGCACCAACAGCGACACTAGATGCTGCACGGCCCAGGGGAACTTGAGCAGCTAAAAATCTAAGGTCGCTTTTAGTATCTTCATCAAATTTATCATAGCCAGAATCTGCAAGCAGATCTTCCATAAATGAGATTTCTTCTTCGTTATATGGATAAAAGTCTTCCATTAAACATCCTCAGCTTTTTTTGTGTTGTTTTCTTCCGCTGTTTTTTTTGCGTAATCGTAGGCAACCTGAGCCGCCTGGCGATAACGTTTTAGGTCAACACCTAAATCAGAATTATTACTAGCGGCTTGATTTTCCATTAGATCAGAAGTTGCCCATCATGCCAGCAAGACCCTGGGTCATGATATCACGGCGGCCTTCAACTGAACGTTGGCGTTGTTGACGCACCTTAGAACCTTCTAAACGACTAAGAAGATCTTCAAATTCACCAATGTCAAAAGATGCAGGGCCAAATTCAGAGTCTTGAAGAGCTTTAATTCTTTCATCAGCTTCTGTTTGATCTATTCGACCAGCGCGGACATCAGCGATAATATCATTAAACTTTTTTTGATATCCACTAAGATCCGTGCCTTCATAGGTTTGACCTTTACGATACGGGTCAGGAGTAGTAGTAGTGTCGTTTTCCATGTTGAATCTCTACTTTAGATAAACAAATTATAGCAACATTTAATTTAAAAACTAAATGCGCCAGCTATTTGTTGAAGCACGCCGCCTTGTGAACCAATCTGTTGTTTTTTGACATCAGCTTTTGATTTAATCTTTTGAAGATCTTTATCAATCTCACCCTGGAGATTTGTTAAGCCAGTGCTGTATAGGTATTGTCGGGTGTCACGAATACCTTGAATACCTTCTTCCAGTTCTTTAACGCTTCTCGCTTCACCAAAATAATTTTCATAATTTGGAAGTTTAATACCAGTTTGTTCTTGCAAGCCTGCCAGGTCCGCATAACCGGGTAATAACTCTTGATTAAAGGCAAATGTTCTTTTCTTTGTGCCTGCATTCTTTTCGTCTCTGGTTTGTTTGCCAAAAACAGTATCATAATAGTTCTCTAAGTAACTATCATTCATCTTATTTTTGTATTCTTCATCACTCATTATTGAGGATCGAATACCTGAAAGTCCTTCAGTTACAAATGCTTGTTGAAGACCTGAATACCCTTTATAGCCCCCTGTTGCATCTGCTTCAACAGGTTGAAAATAACGTTCCCTTTCTTCGTCAGTCATTTCACGACCAAGAAGATCTTGATATAAACGTTCAACGCCGCCTACTAGGCGTTGTGGTTGTAGCTGTTGTGAAAAGTATTCACCAACTGCTTTTTCTGCTTGTATTTGAGCACTTGGATCTAAATCATAACGAGAACCATAATCTTTAAGCCGACTAAATGCATCCAATTCAGTAATTAAACCACTTTGCAACTGTGACTGAAGCAAGCTTTGAAAATCAGGTAATCCTTGTGCGCCTGCAGCTTTTCTGGCAGCTTCTTTAGCTTCTCTTTCTGCTTTTTCAGCCGCTGCTCTTGCATCTGCTCGTGCTTCTGAACTTTGTATATAAGCAAGCATTGCAGCCATTGAATTATCTTGCTGCACCGGAGGAGCCGGAGCAGGCATATATACGGTTTTAGTTTTTGTTCTGCCGCCGCCACCGCTGCTCATGATTTAACTCCTAGTTTGCAAAAAGTCTTGACGTATCTATTGGTTGAATACCACCAAATAACATGGCATATTTACCAGCAAATGGTGCAAGTTGTTCTTTAATTCTACGTTGACTTGCTCTATCTTCTACATTTTGAAACGCTTTGCTTCCCTTAAGACCAAGCATTGCTCGTTCTTCAAACATTCGATTAGCAATATCTTTTGGAGCAAGAACATCTCTTTGAAACTTTTGAGCCTCAAATTGACGGCCAAGGTCTAAATCAGGCATCCAGGTACCAGCAGCTACTCGGCTGCCGATATCCATTGCCATGTTGCCTTTCATGGCCTCTCTGCCAAGCATTGCTTGCATTTGAGTGGCACGATCCGCAGCAGCTGTTTGAAGCCTGGCAGCTTGTAATTGACTCTTTGATATTTTATTAGCAGCGTCACGAGTAGCGTTTGCTGAACTAATTCCACCAAAAAGAGATGCACCTATGTTTGCTGCACCCAAACCCAAAGTCCAAGGATTCAAAAAACTAGCGGCAGCACCTGCACCACCTAAACCAGCAATAGATCCTAAATCTGGAAAACCACTTGAATAAGGATTCATGATTTAAATTTCACCTCATTAAAAATACGATTTAGGGCTAAAGCCTTGAGCCGTCCGTTGATAATTAGTTAAATTAGGAATATTACCTGCTGCATTAGCAATGATATTAGCAGCACCTGAAGCACCACTTGCTAAAGCTTGTGAACTTGCTAACTGGCCAGCAAGAGCAATTTCTGCCGGTTTAGTAAACGCATTCATGATTTGGCCTGGGAGAGCAAAAGCCAACTTATAAGGAGCGGCTTGAGCCATCTGCTCACGATCAAATCTAAGTTTATTTTCTAGTTGTTGCCTCTGAAATTCAGGAGACAACATTCTAAGAAGTAAACTTTCATCTCTTAAATTCTTTTCTTTAGTCGCTTCTAAAATTTTGTCAACATCTGACTTGGGTTTGTCTTCTTTGGTGCCAAACTGAGATTGAAACCATGTTTGAAAAGCTTCTCCGTTATCAGCTGATTGAACCGAAGGTAAGACAAGCCCAGGTATTCCTGTGGTTGCGTATTTACCAAAATAACCAGCTGTCATGATCAAAGGCTCCCTGGTGCATTGTATTGGAATGCAGAAGCTGCATAAGGATTAGGAGCGTTAATCATGCTACGAGTAGTTGCACCAGCTTCTCCCATGCCTTTACCAGTAAGTTGAGCCAGATAACGTTGCTGATTTAATCCACCAGTTAATTGACCAACTTGTTGGTTCAGTTGCATTTGACGTTGTAAATCATCATCACGCATTGCACGAACAGTTGGATAAGCTTGCTCTAATGCACCAGCGCCAGCTGCTCTAATCAATCTCTCCTGGTCTTCTGGTGAGAGTGCTGCAATCTGTTCACCGGTTAAACCAAGCAAACCAGGGGATTTACCTGCTTCTCGCTGAGCACCTTTTGCAGCACCAGTAACAGATTGTGCAATATTGCCAAGGGCATCGCCAGCTCGTCTAGCAATACCACCGCCAGCACCACCGGCTACATAACCCCCAAGGGCAGTAGTGGCTAGACCAGCAAGAGGAGCCAATACTCTACCTCCTGGTAATGCTTTTACTGCACCTTGAACTAAAGGTGAAAGATATTTGCCAGCTAAATTTGCACCTGCAATGCCACCTGTGAGTTCGCCAACGCCGCCTAAAACATCACCTGAAGCTAAACTACCCGCTGCATACAGAGCAGGAGCTGCAGAAGTAATCAAAGGATTTGCAGCAGCCGCTTGAATTGCACCCCTTTGTTTGCCAAGAGCGGCTAAGGTATCTCTACCTAAACCACCTTTACCATCTTTACCAGCTAAAAATTGCATCAAAGCGGCAAACTTGCCTCCATCATCTTGTCCACTTCCTGTTACAGTAGCCATCTTTTAAACTTATTCTGAATACTTTAATTTTACCAGGCTACATTTCTTGCTGATAATCATTTAATTCTTTTAACTTAGGTCTATTAGCTTCTGCAATTAATTTATTCATTAACGCACCAGCTGCCAGTCCTACTGCAGAACCTGCAGCTGTAATTGCAAGGCTTCTCCTGGTAGCCCCAGGAGCAGGTGTTGTTTTAACTTCTGTTTCAGCTGGTTTACCTTTTTGACTTGGCCTATTTATAATCGTTCTGTCTTTTGGCATTGTTTTCATTGCATGCCGCAATGCAGTCGCTCCTCCCACTCCCGCACCCACTGCTTGTAAGCCAATCGGGAACCCCACAATGCGTGCCTCGGGCACGCCCTCTAAGTTCTCAGGTGTAAATTTGACCAGGCCCATGCCGATAAAGCCTTTATCCTGGTAGTAATTACGCATGTAATTGCTATATCGTTCTTTTGTCAAATCAGGAATATCTTGTTTAGCTGTTTCATATTTAAGTGGTCTGCCTTGTCTACCAAGGAGTACACGTTCTGCTAATTCAATACCTGGTTGTGCTGTTTGTCTTCTATCATCAGAACCAGGTTCAGCATAACTCTGTGCAAAACCTTTTGCTCTGAATGCTTCCCCTGGATTAGTAATATCAAGATTACCAAGGGAAACAGCCATTGGACCACCAACCGCTAAACCAAGTGCTGCCCTACGAGTTGGATCTAGGTCTCTGTATGATTCTCCTGCAACTTTTTCGATAACAGTATCTGCAATTGCCATTGGATGGTTATAACGCCAATAAATATGTCTAGAAGAATCACTACCAACATCAGTTAGTAATCGAGTTGCATACGCACCTAAAAACTCACCCGGAGTACCCCCAAGGGTGATTCCCTTAATTTTTTCTAATTCTTCACGATATTTAGGACTAAATATACTGTAATTAGATACAGCGCTGAGAATTCTATTTCCTTGTTCATCCCTGACTTCACGTCTGGCTGCTTCATCCATTAAGTCAATAGCTGCTTTGGCGCCACGTTTAACAGATTCAGGCATGACCATGCCTAATGATTCCATTAAACCTTGACCAACTTTTTTACGATCTGCCATTATTACATCCCTCTTTGTGAAGATGCTAAAGCAAGTTCCATCATCATTTCTTCATCCGAGATTCCAGGAGAGGCTGCCGCATTATAAGCTTCAGGGTTATAAATAACATTTGGTCTTTGCATTAAGGCTGGTTCTAAAACAACTGGTGCTACAACACTACCGCCAATCATTGCAAGATTTTGAGCAAGACTTGGATTGTATACTTCTTTTATTTTATTTGCATCAACCGGTAAACCTGCTATTTGTGCAGCTCTTAAATCATTTTCTGAAATAACACCTGAATATTTACCAGCCAATCGTGGTGACTTAGCCATTAACCTAGCTGCACCCGCACTCAAACCAAAGTCTGCCGCACCAATAGCAAGTCCAGCCAGGGGGTTACCAGTTGTGATACTACCTAAAACGCCAGTAAGAATAGAACCAGGTAAAGCGCTCTGAGCGATTTCTTTACCTCCTTTCTCTCCTAATCGTTTTAAAACATTCCCAGCTAATTTCACAACACTTTATTCTTATATAAATTTATTATATCTAACCTTGATCTTCGGGTTTTTCCTCGACAGCTTCTTTTTGTTTTTCTTTGCCTGCAGGTAATTCTTTTTTATCATTGTTATTGCTACCTTTAAGCAACTGAGCAATAGACATAACACCTGCTTCTTCTCTACCAGCTCTGTTTTCTGCTGTCCGCATTAAATAACCATTGGGATCAGGGTTTGCCATTGTTGGCATTGGATTTTTTGCTTTCTTGCCTGGTTTTAAAGTTGGGCTGATTTTGTATGCATCAATCCAAAGCGGATTGTAATCTGGTTGTTGTTGTGGTCTTTGATTTGTTAACGCACGTCCTGTATTAAAATCATAATCTTCTCTTCTATTAAATCGACCGATACCATCAAATACTTCATAGCTAGAAGATGCTAAACCTTTGCTTTCATCAAAGAATGGTGTATTGCCTACAAATTCAAGATCAGGGTTTAATGTTCTCTTTCGAGTCATTGAACGCTTTAAAAGATCTTCCTCTGTAAAACGAGAAGGATTCCAAGGATATTCACCAGTATTTGCTTTCGATTCAAAAAGCTCACCAAAATCTAAACGTTTAGCAATATCACCCCTTCTATTAAAGGGGTTACGAACGTAACGACCTAAATCAAGGCGATGATCTTTCATTCTGCTTTAGCCTTCTTTCTTTTGTTTAAGCCTACCAAGGTTTGACGAAGCCTTGCTTGCTTAACTGTTTTTTCATCATATTTATCTGGATCAGCTAAAACGTTTTGTTGAAGCTGAGCAGAAGTAATGCCTTTACGTTTTGCTTTCGCTGTAAAGGTCCCTTCTTTTATTTTGGCTTCTTGGATCCACTTCTTATTCTTTTTTGTTTTTTTCTTTTCAGCCATTGCCTCAACCTCTCATGTTCTGTATAAATGATTTTAACTGAGCTTGGGCTCTAGGATTACCTTGATTCGCTTCTACTTGTAAAGCTCTTAATTCTCTTGAAGCATCAAAAGAAGCACGTCTTTCTAGTTCTTTAGAAGCTGCAGCAGCTGCTCTAGTATTTCCCTTCTGGGTCGCACCTTCTACAAAATTTTGTATTTGTTGATCACTAAGAGCAGAAAATTTACTACCTTTTTTCTCGGATTCCCCATAAGAGGGATCAGTTGGTTTACGATACGCTGCTTTGCTATATTCATAACCTAATGTGCCATATTCTGGAGTACCGTATTCACCTGCCTTTTTAATAGCACCAGGGGCATAAGCTCTTTCCAAACCATAAACACCAACACCTCCAAGAGATCCAAAATTAGGTTCTTCTGTAGGTTCTAATATTCTCCTGCCCTCAATATAAGGTTGCTCTTCAGGTCTAGGAGCTAAATCTTCTCTAGCAACTTTACTAGCACCTCTAATAGAAGTTTTACTTGCAGCTTTATCTAAAGGTTCAAGATTAACTAAATACTCAGCGCCTGCTTCCAGGGGTTCTGGAATTGGGTTGATATCTTTAAGATTAGAAACAGTATGAATCCCTTCAGGTGTGTCTAAATCATCAGGAACAGTGGTAGAAGAAACAGGACCTTGATATCTTGAGCCAAGTAATTCTTCATAATCTTTTGCATACTGTTGTCTCTCCCGTCTTTCCATATAAGCTCTAAGATTTTTTTCATGCTCTAAACCCGTAACCTTATCGTATCTACCTTGAGAATATTCTGGTTGAATTTGATATTTATATCTTGCTGGAACACTACGAACAGAAGCTAACTGCGTATATTTCCAGGCACCCTCAGCTTGGTCTGTTGGTAAACCATCCGGGAGTGAAGCTGCGACCTGATTGATTGCAGCATCTGCAAATTCTTGTGGTGCAGGCTGCTGACGACCAGTTAAATAATATTGTTTAGCCATGTCTTCCATGATTTCGATCTGACCTAAATCAAGATCTTCATTACGCTGCAAACTTTGCATCACACGACCAGTTTGCTGGTCAGCACCAGTATCTACCGCTTCGACTGATTGCTCAGATACCAGAGGACGTCTGGCATTTTGTTTTTCAACAAGAGTTTCAGCTTGAAGTTCTGCCAGTAATCTTTCGCCTTTTCCAATAACCTTGGCTTCTTGTGCCCGATCAGCTTGTCTTATGCGACGAATCTCTGCGGCTTCTCTTTCATCTAATAAAACATCAACAGGATCTCTTCCTTTCCTCAAAACAGAAGAAGGACCTGGAGCAACAGCACCAGTGCTTTCTACATAAGAACGAGGTGTCATTGCAGCAGGAAGTGCTGGTACATCCTTACCAGTACCTTTTGTTCTGTAGAACAAGTCAGCCATATCCATATTGCCTTGCAATATGTCTAATTCTTGGAATCTTTCCGGAGAAGTTTCTCTTGCCCTTGCTAAATACTCAGGCAAAGGCTCTTCACGTCCTGTTCTAGCTGAAATATCTACATCAACACCTTTAGGAGTGAATTGTGCATCTGCGCTCGTACCAGCGCCGCGAGGATTTCTACGAAGTGTTTCTTGAATAATTCTTTGTTTTCTTCCAACTGCTGTTTCTTCAGGTAAAGCTAAGGTTGATGGGGAAACTTCTATAGTAGAACTTAAATCTTGGTAAATATCTCCAAAACTTCCAGTCTTAGCTGTAGGGGCGCTAGTAGTAACGTCTTGAACAGAAACTTTCTGAATCGGAATATCTGTAGTTCTAGCTCTAGGGGCGGTTCGCGTCCCAGGAGCACTAGGAGTAACATCTTGAACAGAAACTTTTTCAACCGGAATATTTGTTTTATTTAAATCAACTGTTCTTACACCAGTCGTTGCACCTGCATCTTTTGGTCTTACTACATTTGCAAGTGCGTCTCGAAGCTTTCCAAACCTTCCACCAGTAGCAAGAGCTGCTGTACCGGCACCTAAACCAGCAACTAAGGCTGTTTTACCAGCCATATCAATAAAATTACCTCGATCTAACTCTTCTTTCGTAGCTGAAAGCTGTCCTTGACGAAATCCAAGTACTTGAGGTGCAATCTCTGCTCTTTCTTGCGCATCTCTAGGTACAGGAGTGCCAGTAGCTCTGCTGTAGGCGTAAAAATCAGCTTCAGATAACGGCATTTGAATTTATTTTTTATTTTTAACCTCTTTGTATTCTATATCTTAGATATTCATGTTTTATAGTAGAGAAGTGCAATAAAAGTTTTGTAATGGATGTCGAAACACGTAAGAAACGTGTGGAAGGTCTAGAAGCTATTAAATCAAAAGCTCTAGACATGGCTCACCAGGGTGCTGATTCGTTTGTAGTGCGTGACTTTATCACGGATGCGAAAAAAACCTTGGCGTATGAACTTCCAGATGAGGAGGCATTCCGTAAAGCAGTCAAGGCAACTTCGACTTATAAGGCACAAAAAAGGTAATAAATTAAAATTAACTCTTTCAAACTAATCGCCGGGGATAAAACCCCGGCTTTTTTGTGTGATTTTTGGGGCTAATTAGGGAAATATAGTACAAAACCAATAAAAGTACACTATTTTTTTAACAAAAGGGCCGTATATATACCCAAATAGGATTAAAAATTTCCTGACGGGTCTCACACACCCCCGCCGACCGCGATTGCGTATAGAAAAAAAAGAAAGCGGGGGATGGTACCACATGAAACTTTGGTGGCACACGAAATTCCCCGCTGAATTGTCAGGAAATCACCACATTTCCCGCACAAATTGGCGCCGGCTCCTCCCCGCTGGGTCTTCGGGATAGAACAGTTTGGACAAAGGGAAGAAGGGAGGGGTCAAGGGGGGTGCGCATCCTCACCACGCACACACGTCACACTACCAGGAGTTACTAATGACTCAGCAACAACTCGATCAACTTCGTTCTGCAATTGATAACCTTGCAGATCTTTGTCGCGAGACTCATGACACTGATCTCGAACTTATCTTCGACGATCTTTGTGGTTATTGGATCCAGAAGTCTGAGTTCTTTTCGGCAGATTAATGCTGTTCTGATAGCTGGTGCGAAGGGAGGTTCGATTCCTCCCATCAGTTTTGCCTACAGCGGAGATAGGCACCGCACAACAGGAGATACCCAATGGGTATGCGTCAGAAGCTTGCACTGTCGATGGCGATGGCCGCTAAGGCTTTGGCTGAAGATCAGAGCAAGGAGAAGTTCCAGGTGCAGATGGATCAGGCTCGCTACAAGTTAGCGAACTGGATTGCACCGAAAGGAAAGCTGATCCGTTGAAGCGGGTTGGGAGGTGCGAACCCTCCCACAGCTATTGCCCTCAGTGGAGATGGGCACCACACACTAGGAGGACGCTATGTCTTTTGAGGAGTTGACCAAGGATCAGATCCTTTGTGTCCTTGAAAACTTGCACAAAGATGCAAGTGATTGGCACGAAGATTTTGGTATAGCGTATGGGCTCAGCTACGACGAATCGTTGTCGTTGATGTTCCATCATTTGTGGGTTGCTTTAAAAAGCTGATCCGTTGAAGCGGGTTGGGAGGTGCGAACCCTCCCACAGCTATTGCCCTCAGTGGAGATGGGCACCACACAACAGGAGGTTCCTGTGGCAAAGTTCATACCTACTTCTTTTGAGGTGTCACTGACACAGGAAGAAGTTTGGATCTTGCAAGAAGCACTGGAGATGCTTCGTTCACATAGAGAAGAATCTATGCTGTTCACATCAGAACTTGTAGATCCTTTGCCTGTTGGTCGTCTTGAAACTCTTATCAAAGAGTTCAAGCAAGCAACAGGAAACTGAGTCCGTAAACGCGGCGCAGGGAGGTGCAAGTCCTCCCACAGTTATTGCCCTCAGTGGAGATGGGCACCACACAATGACTTAACTTCAATGAACACCTTTCTTATTCATAGCCAGACCCGCAAGTCTGGCTATTCATTTGAGATTAATTCTCAACAACAAGCTGTCAAAGTGAAGAAGATTCACTACGTGGATCCAAACCTAGATGCTGTAAAGTATTTAACTCTTCCTGATGCAAGGAAGTTTTACAAACTTCTTAAGCAAGAAGAGCACGAGAAGTTTGGTGACTTCTAACCAACATGGTGAAGGGGGGTTCGACTCCCCCCGTTGGTATCGCCCATCACATTATTCCCTTGGGCAAGGAAAACTTTAAACATGAATTCCACTACACATCCTGCTATTGGTATTGTTCTTGGCGTTGGAATCGGTATCCTAATTACAGTTGGCTTGCAAAGTATTATCAACAAGCGAACAATTGCAACTTGCTATGAAGATCCCCACCGTCAACTCATTCTTTTGCGCTCTATTATTGGCAACAGTTACTACTGCGTTGAGTCTAAGTACTTGCCAGACTGAAGTGTATCTCGCACATCAGCAGGAAATGCTTAGCGTTGAAGACGATCAAAGTCAAGGCTACGATTGGTGGCTTTGCATTCCAGGTTCTGCGCCTTCTGATCCATTTGAATCAGATGAGATTGCTACTGACAAGACACAACAGATTTGACTCTTGCACTAAGCCTCTTCGGAGGTTTTCTGCAGGACTCACCTGAGTTCTGTTTGTACTTCACATCACCTGACATGCGTAACTACGAACAGCTGCACTACCAAGAAGGTTGCCAGCGTCTGTATCGAGTCACTTGGTATGGTGGCTCAAGCAACCAACTGCACTTTCAGAAGTGGGGTATTGTTGCTACCCCATCATTTGATGGTGAGCCGGAATGGATCGAACTTGATTGCCGACCCATGATGGAGTTTCCAACCAGGGTTAAAGAACTCTGGCAAGAGATGCGTGACTACTATCATCACTGTCTCGAAATGGAATCGTATCGAGTGTTTAATTGACTCTTGCACTAAGCCTCTTCGGAGGTTTTCTGCAGGACTCAATATCCTGCTGTTCACCCTACTCAATTTATTCTCATGGTTAAATGGAGACTGAAGCGTGGGTATGGATCTCACGTTGAACTTGACATGTACACCAGAAGATCTAATGGTCCTGGTAACGCAGTCTTGTTTTTGCTGGCATCATCGGTGATGTCACTTATTATCAGTGCCGTAATTGGTGTTGATCTTACCAATGTCAATCAACAGTACCAGGAAGGAACACATGTCCAGCCTTGAGCATGACATCAGCAATCCAAAGCATGTTCGTACTGTTTTGAAAAATGGTAAGTTCATTGTCAATGTATTGACAGAAGATGGTATCACGATTGAATATGGTATTCCACTTGCTAAACAATCTAAATCTCAAATTGATTTAGATGTTGATGCTTTAAGAAACTTACTTGATCCAATTTAAATTAACTAGGGGGCTGCGCATCCTATAAACGCAGACACACAACACTTCACTTTACCGAGAACAATCATGTCAATGATCAAGACTTGGCTTTATGCTCACCAGTGGGCCATGGATCAGATCGACCATGTGTCTGACCTGGAAGAGCAGAAGCTTGCTTTGATGCAAGAGATTGCAGATTTCCAAGCGGAACAAGCTATGGAACAAGACGAACCAATGGAGGAAGTTCAGTGAAGAACTCTTTCAATCAAACCACAGATGATCTAATTGTTTGGATCATTGCCATCATTTCTATTATCATCACGGAGTTTATCTCATGCTTCATCCAACAACCGAAGCCGTCGCAAAAGCCCTCACAGGTTACGTCCCCTTCTCCGAAGAAGACGCGACGGAGCAGTTCCAAGCGGACTGCAACTTCGAACCAAAGCTCGTCAAGCTTGGTGACCTCAGCACCTACCCAAGAAACGGTTCAGTCTACAAAGACAAGCACGGAATCCTCCAGTGCTACTGGAAGCCCGAAGGTGGTAACTACACCGAAGAAGAGAAGGACTCCCTCCAAGGATGGTACGAAGTCCCCTCGAACGAAGACATCGAAGAGTGGTCGTTCGACAGCTTCTGCTTCACACCAGGAGACGATGAAGTCGAACCCGACCATCCCGATTCCTGGCTCAGCTTGCTTGGTTTAATCTGATTAGAAGGGGGCTGCGCATCCTATAAACGCAGACATCCACACTACTTCACTGACAACAACATGGATCGCACCAAACTTCAGAACAATTTGATCCAAGAAATCTTGGAAACCATGGACATAAAATGCTTGCTGCAGATTGCCGATGAAGTCCTGGAAGAAAATTATAATAAGCTTTCGGACGAAGAGTTGTTAGAAGAAGTGAAAGAACTCTATCCACATTTATTATGAATAGCAAGCAGAACTAATCAGAAGGGGGCTGCGCATCCTATAAACGCAGACATTCACACCACTTGACTTTAATTATGATTCAATTCAATGAATTATTTGATCTGCGTGAGTCTACTGGCTACGCAGATTATGTTGAATACTTTGATCCAACTCCTCAGTATCTTTATGACAATCCTTATTTATTGATGAGCTACGACGAGTGGCTTGAAGAAGAATTTGACGAACTCTTTCTTTCTATTTGAGGAATCAACTATGTATTTTAGGGGGCTGCGCATCTTACCAACGCAGACATATCTTCTTTCGACAACAACTACAGGAGTAATCATGAACTTTGTTTATCCGCTTAGAGCGGACCTTGAATTTGGAATTAACATGGATCATGTTATTTCCGTTAGAAAAGAATATGAAAACAAAGACGGTATGATCTGGTTCTTTACGGTAGAAGGCACCAGGCTTTTCTGGAGGTATCCCAACAACCAGAAAGGCTGTGATGCAGATTATGATCTGCTTTTAGAATTTATCTCATCGAAAAGCGACGGTACTTATCTCATGCAATGAATCTTGAGTCTATTAAACGCAGACACCACACTTCACTTTATGAGGAATCAACTATGTGCTTTAATCGCTTTGACATTTGTGATGCTTACTATTTGTTCTTTAGTAACTATCACTGGGGACAAGGTAGTTCTTTCTATGCAAGGTTAAGTGGAATGCTTGATTATTACAAGCCATCACCATTACTAAGCTATGAAAATCTTAGTGAAAATGCTCAGATGATTTACGATAATTTAGTTGATACAAAAGGAGAGGCATATGTTTTATAGAATCTATGAAGATTAAATAGTTAATGGAAGGGGGCTGCGCATCCTATAAACGCATACAAATCTTTGGACTTAGGACAATGTTTCTTCTTGAACTACAAGCACCTGAAAAACTATCGCTTTGTGAGTATCGACACAACTGGGAAGGATCAATGCAAAGAGCTAGAGAACTAGCTGAGTCTTATGGTTATCCAGTTGATATTAGAGATGTAAGAGAAGATGTTGCTTATGTAACAATTGAACCCGAGACAGAATAAAGTTTGCTAGTGTATGCCCGCTCGCACTGAGCGGGTAACAACCTATGATTCATTAGTTTTTTTTATGAATGAACACAACATACCTTGGGCTCTGCCCATGGTTACAAAACTCACTAGCTACCAGGAACTCCTGTCTGATATTGAAGAGTTTAAGTTAGAGGCTGGCGAAGGACCGAACGGTGGTCCAGCCAAAGAAGGTACGCGAGAGTTTGTTATTGATGGTACCAGAGATGTTGTGCGCATGAAGATACTAACTAGACCAAGCAGTAATAATAAGGACAAGATGACATGGGATATAAAGTACACAATGAATAATCTTGGTATTGGCAAAAGAGAATTAAAACAAGTAATTGCAAACCGTATTCGCAATCAAAGATTACAGCGTAACACCACACAACAATCTGTTTTCACATGACTGAAGTCACTACAAAGAAGAGAAGGAAGCACAAGCTTTCAGAAATCATTGACAAGTTTCCATGTGAACAATGCAATTCAAAGCAAATAACTTTGTGGGAATCTGATTTAATTATCAGATCCAAAACAAGGTTATTAATAAAGTATTATCGTTGTAGATTATGTCAAACTGAGTACGTTACTAAAGAAGAACTACTCAGTGTACAGTTCAATGAGTATTCTTATGAACCAGCATAAAGACATACGCAACGATGAAGACTACGATGATTGGGAGTATGGAACAGAGCCCCTACCAGGGGAACCATGGATTGTTTCAGAGCCTGAATTAGAGCTGGAGACAATGCCTGATGATCAAGTTAAGGTTTGTTTAACTGATAGAGGGATTACAGCATGCACTTATGTCAGCAGCATGCACTTAGTAGAAGACAAGCGAAAGCAACTCAAGGCAGCAATCAATAGACAATTTGAAGAATAAATGGGGGTTGCGAGGATCGAACTCGCCTAAGCCGAATTATGAGTTCGGTGCATTCACCAGATTGCTAAACCCCCTGGTACCACTAAAAGATACCACGCTTATGCGCTGCATACAGTAGACCTGCAGTAAAACAACAGAAGAACCAGGCTTGATATTCAATTAGTAAATCAACATCAATCAATTCCATGGGTAAGTATAAATGCTTACCCATTTATTTTGATTGCACTAATCCTGTGATGTTGTCTTTTAAATCACAACATCTTGATATCAAAACAAATCAAGGGGTTGTTCCATAGACAGGAACCCCCCCCAAACCCCCGAGAAAGACCTACCAAGATATTTTTTATTCTTATAGATAAACCTTCATTACTTCACTCCATGTCAACAGTTAACTTCCATGCTCCTGCAATAGAAACAATCAATGCAATACCAACAGCAATGAATCCCATGAGTCTTGGTTCAATTCATTGAATCTTACACAAACATTTCAATTCAACATGTAACAATCATGACTAAAAATCCTATCAACTTTGATAAAGACATCCATGGATTCAACGTCACTGAAAAAGGCGTTCGATCTTTTTCAAAACGCTTGAAGCTTGGGCCATTAGCTGTTACAGTTAACGTCCGCAGCTCAGGAGTCAGGGCTTCCATTTCGATCCCTGGCACTGGGTTGTCCAAGCAAAACATCACTCTTCTCAACTTCAACAAATGAACTCTTATCCAACTCGCACGCTCAAGATCAAGACTCCTGCTGGTGCCTCACCAGTAGAGCGCCGTCGTGCCACAATCAAAAGCTTGGTTGAAGACCGTAACGAATTACAGAAACTTGTTTCTGCTATGGAGAAATACGGTGGCAACTTTGCTAAATGTATTGCTGCTGCTTTGGTTGCAGCTGATGCAAACAACAGGGCTAAGCTTCTCTATTCTTTCCCAGAATTTGTAGAGAAGTATGGGCCTGGCGGTTTATTCAACAACTAAACATCATGTCACACTCCATTTCCAAAATCCTTGAGGTTCACATCGATGACGATTGCTGCACAGTTACTGCAATCATTGAAGACATGGTGCAGATCAGTCCTGCCAGTAGCTGGAGTGATCCTCCTCAACCTGCTGAGTACGGCCCTGCAACCTGCATTGGAGGATTTGATATCAATGATTACGTCCTTCCTGCCGAACTGGAAGGACGTGCTATGGAACTCTTATGTGAAAGTATAGACATGGGTTGGGAGATCTTAGAAGACTGAGATCAAGTTTGATTGTGAAGCCAGTGTTGCTTTAACAGCACTGGCTTTTTTATTTTCTATTTCAAAACTAAAGTTTTTCTGAGGTCCTTTCTTGTTCAACTCAATCTCTCTATACTCTTCTCGGAGGCACATCCAGGTAACGGGGGCAAGACTCGTCATCTTGAACGCAACCTGGTTTATTCGGCCTGTAGTCCAACGGCAGAGACAGAGGACTTAAAATCCTTCCAGTGTGAGTTCGAATCTCACCAGGCCGACTACCTCCTTCATTAATTCACTTGATTTACTATGGCTCAACGTATTTATTTACCTTGCAAAAATTGTACATCAGAAAGTATTGCACACTTAATGACAGAAAAGAAACCTAAATCAGTAATGAGATACTATGCTTGCAGAGATTGTGGTATCCACTTTGAAACAATAGAACACGTTTGTATTACTCCTGATGCTTTTTATTCTAGAGGTTCAAACAATCCTAATTCAATTCTTAGAGAGCAAGATGTTTTAAACATTAGAGAAAAACATAATTCTGGTTTATCAGTTACAGAGATTGCTGTTGATACTTGCATGAGTAAGAAAGCTATCAAAGACATCATCACAGGTAAAACATGGAAGCACGTTTGACTCAAGAGTTTACTGACGGTGAAGTCAGTCTTGTTTGGTGTACACCAAATGCAGAAGAATTAATTGTTCGCATGGCAAGAGTCTCTGCTCCTGCTAATGAGAACAATATGGATACTGCACCACGTTTAATTCGTTATTTGATTAAACACAATCACTGGTCTCCAATGGAAATGTGTAATCTTTGTGTTGAAATCAAAACAACAAGAGCAATTTCTGCTCAGATAATTAGACACCGTTCATTTTCTTTCCAGGAATTCTCTCAACGTTATGCTGATATCAATGAGATTGGCACAGCAAGAGTTCCTAAATTAAGGAGACAAGATCTAAAGAACCGTCAGAATTCAATTGATGATTTACCAGATCATCTTATTCAATTATATGAAAGACGGATTACTGAATTATTTGAAGAAGCAAGTCATCTTTATGGAGAGATGGTTAGCCATGGTGTAGCAAAAGAATGTGCAAGAAATGTTTTACCTTTGGCAACACCAAGTCGTTTGTATATGAATGGAACACTCAGATCTTATTTGCACTACTGTAACTTAAGATGCGAACAAGGAACACAGTTAGAACATAGAGATGTAGCAGAAGCAATTAAAAAGATATTTACTATCTTGTTTCCCAATCTTGCTAGTGCTATGTGGGAATTAGAATAGAAATGTAAACATAAGAACATAGACAATGGCAAAAGCCACTTCATATACTGTTGCAAACCTTAAGTTAAAACCTTTATGGGTTGAAATGTATCGCATTGATAAAGGCAACTGGACTAATCCAGGTGTTAAATATGCCCACATGCTTCGTTTAATTGCTGATCGTATCAGTCAAGACTATGACGAAGAACTCAATCCTCGCAATCAAACACCTGAACAAGTTGCTGAATGGTTAAGAGAACAAGCACTTAAAGGTGACAACCACGATAAGTGTAATTACCCTTGGCTTGACCCAAATTTTCTTTGATGCCTTCCAAAATCACGCCTGATCAAATTCTTGAACCTAAATTCACACCAGGAACTCGTGTCGCTGATCGTCCAAAGCCAAGAGGGCAGCTCTTCACTACTGAAAGAGGTAGGAAAATTTGTGCTCAGTTTTCAGGTCAACGTTATGGAGTTGTTGTAGACACAATAGTAAAGTTTCATAAAGTTAAAAACGGTAATAAAGAATTTAAGAGAAGAAGATTGTATGTAAATGTTTTGTGGGATGGCTTTAAATCTTCTTCACTCCATGATCAAAATCGTCTTTGTCACATTGATGAGTTCCAAGAAATTTGTAACAAATCTACCTTTGGTATTGACACAACCCATGCATCATGGGATTAATAAATAAGACTCTCACTTTTTGAGAGTGAGAGTCTTATTAAAATCATTTAGATCCAAGGACGTGGTTTAAAAGATCACGTCCTTTTTCTTTCTCTTTTCTTTCATGTTGTTTCTTTTGTTCCATTAAGTATGCAATTAAGTTTCGATCCATAGTATTGTTGCTTTCATAAGCAACACCCCTGTACATCAATTTCATTTTAGTATCCGTTGCTACAGATTTATAATACATCTTTGTTTCATTTGATGTAGTTCGTGCAGATACAGTCCACGTCCTGAGCATGACGTTAAAAGGTTCGAAACCAAACACCTTACTTCACTTCCATGACTGACTCCCAACTCCTCAAGTTTTCTACAGGCAACGGCAAGCTCAAAAACCGTTTGATCTTTTCACTGCCAGCTGGTTACACCTGTCCTCATGCTGGTGTCTGTAAAACTCTTGCAGATCGTAAGACTGGTAAGCTCACTGACTTACCTCAGATGACTGGCACTGAAGCACCAGAGTTCCGTTGCTTTGCTGCGTGCTCAGAAAAGTATCCAGTCGTTCGTAATGTTCGCTGGCATAACTTTGAACTATTAAGAGCATGTGACTTCAGCGATTACACTGAACTAGCTGCTTTAATATTCAATTCATTGATGGCAGCACCAAAAAAAGATCTAGTTCGTATCCATGAGTCTGGTGATTTCTGGACTGAGATTTATATGCGTGCATGGATCGATGTAGCACGCTTGCTACCAGATATAACCATGTATGCTTATACAAAGTCTTTAGGGATGTGGCAATCTCTTTATGATTACATTCCAGATAACTTTTATTTGACTGCTTCATATGGTGGCACACTTGATTACATGATTCCTCGTGAGCCTAAAATCTTTAAGCGTTATTCCAGAGTGGTCTACACAGAACAAGAAGCAGCTGACCTGGGCCTTGAGATTGACCATGATGACTCTCACTGCTTGGGTGACAAGCCTTTTGCCTTACTCGTTCATGGCACTCAACGGGCTGGATCAGAGGCTAGTAAAGCCCTGTCTCAACGCAAGAAAGAAGGAGGATTTGTTGGATACGGCAAATCAAATTCGCACTAATAATTAAAACACTTGCTCTTTATAAAAGGACAGATACAATTTATCTGTCCTTATTTCTTTTATGTCTTACATCATTGCTTGCTGGAAACAAGAAAAGCCTTATGGAATTTCTTGTGACAAATCTACAAACACTTTTGAATTAATTCCATTAGATTCATGTACAGCGTTTAACAAAGTCTATTCGCATCCTTATCGAGCAGGAGCGCAACAGATTTTAAATTGGATTAATAAAAATGTCAAAGAACTATCCAGTCAAAACCTCTCAATTCAAGATGAATGCCGATTCAGAAAATGAAACATGGTTAGTTTTTGACATAGAAACAGATGGACTTTATGATGCAGTTACAAAAACATTTTGCATCGTTGCACATGATATCTATAGAAAACAAACTGTTACTTACGGGCCTGATTGCATTGATGCTGCTCTTGACTATCTGGCTCAGGCTGATGTTTTAATTGGACACAACATTATATTTTATGACTTACCAGTATTGAAAAAACTTTATGAGTTTGAATTCAATGGACAAGTCATTGACACATTGGTCTGCACCAGACTTATTTGGCCCAAGGAAAAACTATTTGAACTCGACTCAGATCTTTATGAGGACAAAACACCATCGAATCTTAAAGGTGGTGCGAGTCTCAAGGCGTGGGGTTACCGTTTGTCGGATCATAAGATTGAATTCAAAGATTTTGATGAGTATTCAGATAGCATGCTTGCGTATTGTAAGCAAGATGTTAACGTTACCACTAAACTTTTTAATCTTATTAAAAAAGAATCTTATTCCCAAGCCGCTCTTAAACTGGAGCATGAATTTGCTCAGGCAATTAATAGACAAATTAGATCTGGCATTCCATTTGATGTTGATCAATGCATTGATCTTGTGGATTTGCTACGAAGAAAGCAAAAAGAATTAGAAATAAAATTAAAAGAATTATTTCCTCCCATTGAACACAAAGAATGGTTTATTCCTAAAGTCAATAGCAAAGCAAGAGGATATACAAAAGGAGTTCCATTTGAAAAGATTAGAGTTGAATTTTTTAATCCAGGCTCACGTCAGCAGATTGTTGAACGTTTAAAACTTAAATACAATTGGACTCCTAAAAAGAAAACAGATAAAGGAAATCCAATATTAAATGATGAAGTATTAGAACAACTTCCTTTTCCAGAAGCAAAGCTTTTGGCAGAATACATGCTAATCCAAAAACGATTGGGGCAAATTGCTGATGGATCCAACGCTTGGCTCAAGCTTGTCAACAATTCTGATGGTCGTATGCATGGTGATGTTATTACTAATGGGTGTATTACAGGCCGTTGTGCGCATCGTAATCCCAATGCCGCGCAAGTTCCGGCAGGTTATTCCCCTTATGGTAAAGAATGTAGGTCTTTATTCCATGCACCAGAAGGATGGGATTTGATTGGTATCGATGCCAAAGCACTTGAGTTAAGATGTCTTGCTGGTTATCTTGCAATCTGGGATGACGGTAAATATGGTGAGCTTGTAACAGATCCTAATGGAGATATACATACATACAACCAAAAACAATTTGGTGTGGCTACCAGGGATATTTCAAAGCGTTTGCTTTATGGAATGTTATATGGTTGTGGCTATTTAAAAGCAGGTACAATCATTGATCCTAATTGTAAAGATCAAAACAAATTAAAAGAACTAGGCAGCAATGCAATCAATGGTTTTATGGAGGGTGTTCCTGCGTTAAAGAAATTAAAGAATTTAATAGAAGAAACAATAGAAGATCGTAAGTATTTAATTGGATTAGATCGTAGAGTTCTTTATTGCCGTTCAGCATTCAAAGGATTAAATGTTTTGCTGCAATCAGCTGGTGCAATCTTGATGAAACAAGTTGTTATTAATGTTCATAATAACCTCAAAGAAGTTGGGCTGGAGTACGGGAAAGATTGGGAACAAATGCTAATGGTTCATGATGAAATTCAGATCGCTTGTGCTCCACAACATACTGAAACAATCCGTGAACAAGCCTTGAGAGCTTTCCCCCAGGCTCAAGAATTCTTTGGATTTAGATGTCTGATTGAAGGGGATTCCAGAGTAGGATCTAACTGGTTTGAAACACACTAGCTTCCGTAGCTCAGTGGAATAGAGCATCCGCCTTCTAAGCGGTTGGTCGCAGGTTCGAGTCCTGCCGGAAGCGTGGTCCTGGGTATGACCTTAAACTACCCTCGTTCTATTTATTTCACACCATGAACATTGTTTCTGTTTGTGCCAAAGTCAAAGAAGATCCTAGAGAAGTCTATGTTTCTTCTGATTCAACAGCTTTGCGCTGTTTAATTCAGTTGCCACCTGTAGGAAATAAAGCTCCTACAGTTATTGAAATGAATCTGTATGGCAAAACAGCTGATCGATTCACTGCCAAGAAAGATTCACTTATTTTTCTTTCCAAGTCAAAGTTACGCTTTGATCTGGAAAGCCGCAGCTTCTCTTTACATGGTGGTGTTATTGCAAACATCACTGATGAGTTTCCTATTTTTAATAGTGTTATTCTCTGTGGTCGTTGTGTTAAAGATATTGATCCTAATGATCCAAAACAATTTAAAACAACAGACAGTGGTTTAATTATTTGCAATCAAACACTGGCAGTTGTTACAGGTAAAAATCAATCTGATTTATATAATTTCTATGCCATCAACAATGTTGATGACAAAATTAAACATGCAGAACTGATGTGCAACTATACCAGGAAGGGTACAGGTGCAACCATTGAAGGAAAGTTAGTTACTGATGTATGGAAAGATAAAAACTCAAATGAACAAAAGTCTCAAAGTAAGATTCAATTGGTTCAAATGACTCTTGCTCCTAGGCTGGATGGCTATCAAAAGTCTGGAAACAATTACCAGGCTCCTGCAAAGAAAGAAGCCAATGATGCAAAACCTGATCCATATGGTGATAGCCTACCCACACTGAGCGATAAGTACAGCTCTCAACCTGAACTAGAAGAGGCACCCTTCTGATGAACAGCATTACTTATGAACTTGATCCTCCTTTTAAATTTCTTTATGAAGATGGAGAGTCACAAGTTTTAATTCAAATTAAAACTGCTGACCTATCAGATATCGTTCCAAAAATTTTTGGTTTCTTGACAGCCTGTGGCTATAAAGAAGAAGAAATTTTAGAAGCAGTATCTGCTTTGCTCAATCAGGAGTAATCTATGGTCCTGGGCATGACCTTAAACTGCCCATCATCAACTACAACGCTCTTTCCAATGCAACTAGCATCTTCTTCTCAAGCCACTTCATCGGCCCTTGCAACTTTTACTAACGCAAATAATGAATTGATTCTTCCAGAGGGGGATATCTTTGCTCTCTGGGATAATCCAGAATTTGTTGTTGGCATGCAAGCATGGTCAACCATCCAACCAATTGTTGGAGGAAAGTTTGGTGGTTACTTTATCAAACAAGAAAGTATTAATAGCTGTCAGTGGACTGCTACAGAAGAAGACTTTAGTCCTGGTAGTGTTAAGTACAACACTGAACATACTTTTTCAAGTGGCACATCAGATCAAGGTCACTTCTTTATCGAGCCTCGAATGCAGATCATTCATGCATCTGAGTTGTTAATTTGTGAGGCTGATGGTAGAAATTTGATTCTTGGTGACTTCAGTAAGAATGAAAATAATGAATACAATTTTCCAGTCTTACTTGCTGACTTTGAACAAGATAAGACAAGGCAAAAGCGTAAGTATGGAACACGTCGTAAGTACCTAGTTCGTCTTATGACAATGGAAGGTACACCTGCACATAACATTCCTATTGTTCTTACACTTAAAGGCATTGCCAGTAAGCGTTTCCATGATGCTTACTCAACGTTTAAAAGTGAAATGGAGAAATGCATTTGTGCATACAATGGATCAATGGCAATGAAGTACAATAACTTTTTCCATTCGACTTGTATTTTTATTCCTACCCTTGAGCGTGAAAACTATACGCCTGAAGGTAGGAGCAGCAGTGTAGCTGTTGTTGGTCTTAAAGAATATCTTCGTCCTAGCTATACCACCAAAGAAGAAGCCGGTGCATTTTTAAAAATGTTAACCATTGCTCGTTCGGCTTACCAGAGTACATTTGAAATTGAACAAGATCCTGTGATGCGTAACTTTGTTAACTATCACAGTATGTCTGACGCGAAGAAACTACAAGGAAGCTATGGTGTAGCTGAAGGTGTTTCAGTTATGCCAGCAACGGTTAAAACTGTAGAATCAAATCAAAATGCTAACGTTAAAGTTGAATACGATGCACACGACATACTTGAAGAAAAGCCAAGCCTGGCTGCGTTGACTGGCGAAGACAGTTTACTCTAGGCTTCTGTTACAGTAGGATTGGTCAGGTCTTCGGGCCTGACCTTTATTTCTTTTATTGTCCAAAGCTCTTTTACTAAACCACGAATCACACCTTGTCTTTGGGTTGCAATCCTTGTTAAAAGAATTGCCATCATTTGTAAGTCTTTAACTGAAGAAGTATTCTGAATTTCTCTTTTCAGTTTTTCTTCCCAAAACTTATCTTGCAATGATGGTTCAAGTTCAAATGAAGCCAATGGGGTAAATTCACTTTCCATTGTGCAATTTCTATTCACCACACTCTACCACAATGACACAATCTCTTGCACATTTTGCACCACTTACTGATGTTCAATCATACATATATAACCGCTCAAACTTACGCAGATCTTTTGAAGGTTTTGATGATACTGACATTGCAGGTATTTTTGTTCAGGGTGAGCATGTAATTGTTGTTCGTAATGATGGGAATGAAGAAGTATATAGCAAAGAAAAAGTTCAACAATCTTTTGTAAACTTTAACCACCGTCTTGCTGATTTCTTTTCCTACCTTGGTCCTAACTACAGACCTCCTAGCCTCTGGCACAACCATGGTTACATCATGTTTAAAGGCTGGCATTACCAGTCTCAACTTGGTAAAAATAGTTCCAATGCTCATTACCAAAGAGCTTGGGCTGATAAATTTATTCGCTTAACTGACATTGAAAAACTTAAAAGCCTTCTTCAATCAGATCAAACCAGCATTGGTTATCTCATTGCACCGTACGGGTTTCGTGCTAAGGATGTCGAGGTTTTCCATGATGATGTATTGGTTGAAGCAACCGAAGCAACAATTAATGTCGGAACCGGTCAAGCTTATTGTTCATGTGGGGCCTTTCAACGTCAGCTTACTAACTTTGATTCATTCTCCCAGGAAATCAAAGGATTTACGCCTTGGTGCAAACACCTTACTTGGTTCCATAAATGCAGAGAGTTCCAAGTCAAACGAGCCGATGTGATCACTAAAGCACGAGGAAATCAGCCAAATAAATGCTGTGCTTGGTGGTACGCTCCTCCTTCCAATCCATCTGATAAGGGGACCTTCCAGATTTTCCACACGTCCTATGGAGCACAGGCTCCTGCTTCTCACTGGCGCCATTACAAGCCTGAGTCTTCCTTTACTCAAGATGATGCGTGGGATTTATTTTTTAACATGCTTGATGCTGGCTACGTCCCATATTCTGGTGTATCATTGCCTCAGTTCTCCAAGAAGAGCTAGCCCTTCTGATCCCCGAGGGTGCCGTCCTGAGCATGACGCTAAACTGCTCACCTACTCACTCAAACATTTCTAATTATGATTGAATCCATTCTTGCAACTGTTCTTCCTATTGTTAAGGACATTTTGATTACGGCTGCTGTAGCGATTGCTGCATATGCAATGAATGCTATTCAACAAAAGTTTCAAATGATTTGATTGTTTGTTTAAAGTGTAGCCTGTAGGCTACACTTTTTTTATTTCACTCTACTAAAGCAAATGTCTTACAAAGCAAATGTCGAATTCAAGTTTGATTCTTCTTACGAACATACTTATGGTCCTGAAATTCCCGACGATTATTTTCTTCCAGAAGAGCATTTCACCATAAAAGCACCTGCTGCTGATCTTAACATTCAACAATATTTTAAATTGTTTGAAAAATTTATGTTAGGAATAGGTATGTCTCCCAGTAATATTCGATTAGGTGCTTTGTCTTTGGTTTTTAGTGATTGGGTTAACAAAGGAGAGCAAGTTAAAGCCTGTAAAGAATATGATCTAACTATGAATGAAGACTTGCCTGATAAATTTAAACAATGGAAAAAAGATGAAGAAGAGAGGATCAACTTAAGGCCTGTCGAAGATACTGTAGTTGATGGATGTTTCAACAATGACTGAATACAAACAACAACTCTATGATGTCATTGCTGATTGGTGGGATGAAGTATTTTCTCGCCCACGAAAGTTAGACAAGAATGATACCATCATAGATCTTGTTGAATCTATCATGGCATTACAAGCACTAGACAATCTGAAGAGTAAAAAAAGATAAGGAATGCTTTTATTTCACTCTACCCTTCACTCTACCCTTCACTCTACCCTTCACTCTAACCATGACTCAAGTTACTTCTGTTAACTTAGATGAGTTAAACATCATTGATTTATACAAGCATCATGCTGCCTTGGAGCACTCTCTTCCTTTGCTCACTGATGAATCTCGGCCAATGCTCCAGGCTGAACTGGAAGCTTGCCTTGAAACAAGATCAGAAAAAGTAGATCGCTTGTACTATGTCATGTCTAGTCATGAGCGTGACCTAGAGCAAATCAAAAAAGAAAAGGAAATGTTAGTAGCTGCACAAAAGCATGCTGAGTCTCAGATTAAACGCTGCAAACAGCTGCTAATATATCTACGAACGTTCTTGCCCAAAGACACCAATCACATTACGGGCAAGAATTATCAGTTCACAATTGTTCGTAATCCTAAATTAACAATTGAAATCGAATCGGATCCGCTCCTTTGGTCAGTTGAAGACCAACTTAAATTCTGCGCCATCGAAGAAGTTACCATTTCAAAGCGAACCGTGTTACGTTCAATGGAAGGAACAATCATCAATGATGATGAAGGTTCAGTCAAAACAAAAACAACTACAATCCCAAACCTCAATGCAATCGAATTTGCCTATCAATCAAGTCAACCCCTACCCCAAGGGGTTAACGTCAGACAACAATATTCAGTCCGAACAAAACGAATTGTCTCACGGGACCTGGATATTCAAGCATCCGAATCTACATGTCTCGTTCTTCCAGAAGGTTGATCCTCCTGTTAACCTCAAGGATGCCCAAATTAAAATGCATTGCCATGTTCAAACTGTAGAGGACATTGAGCTTCAGTTAGAAATTAATAAACTTGAAATTGAATTAACAGAAAAAGAATTAGAAGAAACAACTGACGACAAAATGACTGCGTACTTAGAAGATAAACTTGCAAAATTAGAAGAACATCGCTTACGTTTATACTGGGGCAAAAAACATCATGTCAATGCTCGCAATGCTTATTGGTATTATTTAGTTCAAGCAAACGAAGATTTAAACATTTAATATAAAGTATTGATATTTAACTATCAGGAGTCTCATGTCTGACGAAAAGCTTACTCAATTATTTAGTAGGTTTAGTGGAGATGGGACTCCGTTACCTGCAATAGTTGGTAACAAATTAGAGTGGGGTGTCACTATTCTTACTTCAGCAATGCTTGCCAATGAAAACCTTGCTAGTCAAATGACGGCAGAAGAAATGGTTGACGCTGCGATTAACTATTACAATGTTATTCAAGAACGGTTGGGGTACTATACACAAAACCAAACACATTCACTAGAAAAGCTTTTGTAAATTAGAATAATAAAAAATTAAAAACAAAGATGACTTTACTTAAGGGTAATCCCAACAAGCGTGGTTTTTATCAAACATACGATACTTTAACAGCGCCAGCTGCTGGCAGTAGTATTGATGTTCATGTTTATGCACCTTCTACCTATTCTTTAGTTACGACTGTTGCTTCTATTGATACTAATGTATTTGTTCGGCTTCAAGGTTCAATGGATAATATTAACTGGGCAACTATTACAAGTGAAACCATTACTGTAAATGGCACTCATCAATCAACAGGAACTGGTGCTTTTAAATACGTTAAACCCGAGTTTATTAGTGAAACAGGCGGAATAAATGCAACTGTTACATTTGGTGTTGGTGTTGTTTAATTTGGTTTATAATTAAACCATCTTAAAAACTTTGATGGACAAGTTAACTGTTTCCTTTGCAGTCGATTTAGAGCTTGACTATAATTCATTTACTGGTAAAACTCCAGACGACATAGCTTATTCTCTCCAGGATGAGCTTGATGATTTGCTTTTTGAAGCTAGTCAAAATGTTGTTGGTGTGTTTACTTCTATTACCTATATTGAGCAAACTGATGCCGAATGATTTGACAGGCTGGAATGTTAAAGAAGAACAGCAGAAAGCTGACTTCCTTGAATATGTTTATCATTGTTACAAACCAGGTAATGGTTTATACACTGGACTCTGGAAGCGTTTTTGTTTAGAAGAGGCAGGTCTTTATTGTCGCAATATGTATTTTGAAAGGATTGAGGGATTACAAAAATTTATTGAAGGACAAGAAAAGCAAGCAAAAGAGAGCTAGCGTAACCTTGTGACAACTTCACTCAATGACTTTCAAAAATTCTCAAGACTCTGACTGGTACACAGAAGAACATGACATCAATTCTTCAGCTAACCTTCCTTATGAAGTAGTTGAATTAAATGATCCAATCAGAGAAAAAATTAATGAAGAAAAAGAACAACTTAATCAAGCGCTTAAACAACAGCTTGTTGAGTATTTTTCTGATTGTTTTACCAGTACCCTTTCTCCTGAGGACATTGTTGATTGCCTCCGTTCCTCCTGTAGTTCCTCCCTTGATTACGCCAAATCTGAATACGAAAAATATTCTTTTATTGCTAAACAACTGGGAATAGAATAAATAAAGTTATATATTAAAGAAGTGGCTAATGCTTTTGATCACGGTGGTTGTATTTATACTGTTCGTAAAGTTGAAACAATTAGTGGTCGCCCACTAGAAGTTACTACTTCTCCTCTTACAACTGCTGTAGATGCCTTTGGTCGTCAAAGAGTATCTACAGTTTTTACTTTATTTGATTCTAAACATCGTTATTACGACAACGGGTCATGGGTAACGACCACTGGTGGTAGTGCAACTACTGCTTTTAATTCCAGTGGAGGTTTGATAGATTTAAATGTAACGACCGCATCAGGCGATAAAATTATTCGTGAAACAAAAAAAGTATTTTCTTACCAGCCTGGTAAGTCTTTGCTCTCCCTAAATACTTTTGTTTTTAACTCTGGTGTTGCTAATAGACGACAGCGAGTTGGATACTTTAGTGTAGATAATGGTATTTATTTTGAACAAAGTGGTATTAGTGGCGTATCAATTGTTAAGCGCGATTCAGTTACAGGTGATGTAAGAAATACAATTGTTAATCAAGAAGATTGGAATATTGATCCTCTTGATGGAACAGGTCGTTCTTCTATTACTTTGGATCCCACCAAGGCTCAGGTCTTTTGGTCTGATATGGAATGGCTAGGTGTTGGTACTGTTAGAGTTGGTTTTATTATTGATGGTAAAAAAATTCATTGTCATTCTTTTCAGAATGCAAATCAAATTGAATCAACCTACATGACTACGGCATCATTGCCTATTCGTTATGAGATTGAAAACTTAGATACTACAACTGTAACTGGACAGATGAAACAAATCTGTTCTACTGTAATTTCAGAAGGTGGATATCAATTACAAGGTCAATCAAAAGCAATTGGTTTACATCCATCTCAACCAAAAGATTTGCCAACGACGGGTGATCTTCATTCTATTATCTCATTGCGTCTTAAATCTGCTAGACCAGATGCTGTTGTAGTACTTAATCATTTATCTCTTGCTGGTATTACCAACAACGTAAACTATCGTTATCATATTGAAAGAGCTGGTACTTCTCTTGGTGGTACTTGGGTATCTGCTGGTGATGATTCTTCTGTTGAATACAACATCACTGCAACTGGATACACAGAAGGTGAAAATTTATTAGAAGGCTATGCAGCTGGTTCCAACCAGGGAAATGTTGTAGTTGATATTCCACAAAGTGAAGTCTTTAAATATCAGTTATGCAGAAATTCAGAAGCTGGTACAATGTATGAATTAACTCTTGCAGCAGAATCAGATACTGCTGGTGCTGATATACTAGCTACAATTACTTGGGAGGAAGTTTGATGTACACACCTTATACAGAATCACCGGAAGAACAAACACCTGAACCTAAGAAGAAAGAAACTAATATTAATAATTTTATTAGAGATCTGATTAAACTCTCTGCTTATGTTCACCAGCTTCAGGTTCAATCTCATCTGATGCATTTTAATTATGAAGCTGGTAACTTCTTGGGTGTGCATGCGTTCCTTAAAGACCAATACGAAGCACATACAGAACAATTTGATAAGCTAGGAGAATTTATTCGCTCCATGGATTACCTTATGCCTATATGCCATGAAGGTTTGATGGATGCTTCTCCTAAATTTAACCATGTAAAAAGTTATAAGCCCAACGATATGTTGGGCGTTTACTATAAAAACTTAGAAGACCTTGGCATGATGACCAAAAAGTTGGAACAGCAAGCTGCTAAAGTTAAAGCAATTGATGTTCAAAACTACATGGCTGAGCTTTGTGGTGAAGCATTTAAAGCTGCTTGGTTTATTAAAGCTATGCTTCGTAGTGAATAATTCTATGACAGTTGCAACACAAAGGAATACATTTCTGAATTTCATTTAATATAGTCTGCCAGCTATAACCTTTGGCTGGCATTCTTGAAACAGTATATTTTTTATCGTTTAAATGATGAAACTCCAAGACTCTATGATCTTGGAGTCCACAATGACTGCATGATAAGTTTTTCTTATACTCTAATAGTTTATTCTTTGTTTTCTTGTATTTCTTTTCTGTTTTCTCTAAACACATGTTCTAATGGATCTCTTTTAGTTTCAATAATAGAGCAAGCTCTTTTATAAAACATGCAATCTGTTTTATTTGCTTCCTCCAGGGCTATCTTGATCTTTTTCCAATTGTCGAATGTGTGTTGATCCATTTTCTTGTGGAGTCCTCCAAAAGTAGTCGTCTGTTTCACCGAGCCGACCCCATTTAGGAGCATGCTCTACATTAAAATAGCGTGTTGAAACTTTGAAATCAGGGTTCTTTAATTCATTATGAGTAAGAGAAGGATCCAACATACGACAACGGTTGTTTGGATAAGCTCCGATTTGTCCATTTTCTAATTCAATAATGTTGTGAGATTTGTGTTCATCAGGTACTTCTGAAAAATAAAAATCAGCCTCGTTTCTATGAGGATGATAGTTATCTATTGTAAATAAATACGTTCCTTTTAATGTACCAGATGATCTGGTCATTACTTCAAACTCCATATTATAAATTAAATTCTTTTCTACAACAGTAATTCCAGTATCGAATCCATTCCAAAACTGTAGATCCGTTAACGGGAGATCAGGAGTAGGATCCACGGGGCAGTCGGGATGGTCACTATCCCAAGCAAGAAAAGCACTAATAGGAAGTTTGTCATAAAGCGCACCATACTCAGTTAAATATGTTTCAAAATAAAGGGCACGTCCTGTCAAAGACTTACAAGTAACCCAGTATCCTGGTGTATAGTCACCATGGCCATCACGAAAATCTCTTAAATATTCTCGTCTGACCCACACTTTAATTGGAGGTACGTTTGCAATCAGAGTACTCATGTCGTCTACAAAAATAAAGTCAGGTTCAGGAATTAAATTTTCTAGGTCTTTAAAAAACTTGTCAAACCTTTCCTGTTCATTCGACTTCTTTGTATTCTCCTCTTCGCATTCCATCTAAATGACTCATTAGTTCATCCATAGAATCTAACTGATCTAACTTATGAACAATGTCTGAAAGAGAAACTAAAACAATCGGATGTTCTGAACGAGCCGCAAAAGCAATTGCTTCGCGCAATAACTTAGAAGCTTCGGTAACAGAATCTTTTACTTGTGTAGATAAACTCATCTGAGACTCTTTAACCACTAACATGAATGCATACTACATGATTTATTTAATCATTGCATGGATTTATTTTTTATGCTTGTGGGGAATGCCGGACTTTTTGTTCGGCCATAACAACCCTTGCATGCAATAAAAGATTGATTTAATTTTTTCGCACAATAAATTAAATTGAATCATCCCAAATCCAAGCAACTTGATAGCTATCTAAAAATGGTTTAATTCCTAAAGAATCCATGACTTCATAAATTAAACGGCCTTTACCAAGTCTAATGTCATTTTGAGAAATATTGTCATCAACAACAATAAGAGTACCGTTTTTTAAGCAATTGCGTACTGCAAATAATTCTTTGAGATGGTGTGCAGAAGCAGGCCAATCAAATTTCCAATTTTCAATGTTATAAGAATCTAAGTAAAGCAAGTCAATTTCACCATCAAGTGCTGAAAGAAATTCAATAGAATCAGATTCGGTAACCTTAGCATGTTTTGTATTTTTTCTAGTTAATTCACATGCCTTGGGATCAATATCTACGCTATAAAAAAATCCACCATTGAAATCAATGTAAGAATCAAATAAAAGTGTTGAACATCCATCACCTTCATAATTATTTTCTTCTCTATAGCAACCTGTTTCAACAATAATAGGGTTTTCAATTGTATCTAAATAATTAAAAATTTTTTCAAATCCTTCTTTTCTATTAGCAAGGCGAGTCTTTATTGTATTGAAATACTTATTCCAAGAGTCTGCCATTTATCTAACGAAATGTAGATATAAGTCTACAGCACTTACAAAAAAAATGGAGCCAAGGATAACGGCAATGGCGTTTGTAAAACCTGTCATTTTTTTAAAATCAGTTAAGATAATACTAATATACACACCCAAATGAAAAAGCTAAAAGAATTAAATAGATCTGCTGCACGTATCACATTAAATGGTAGGCGTCATTACACAACACCACTTGCTACCGGCCCAGCTCCATCAGTTACTACAATTATTTCTGAGACAGCTTCAGAAGCAAACAAAAGAAAATTAGAGATGTGGTCTAAGGCCAACCCTGGACAAAAAGAACTAGCAGCTCATCGAGGAACTTGTATCCACTATGGAATGGAACAATATCTTAAAGGCAATAAGAATCCAGAAATTGAAACGGAGTACCAGGAATTTTGGCAGGGTATGCCGGCTGTACTTGACCAGTTTCAAGAAGTACTATGGGCTGAGACCCCAGTTTTGGAAAAGTTCAATTTCACTATCGGTGGTGATGACGTTGCTCGTGTATGGGGCAGTGATGACGAGGGACGTTCGTGGGCTGGCGCTCCTGATATTATTGCAGTTGCTAACAATAAACTTACTCTTGCTGACCTCAAAACATCAGTAAAACCTTATTCAAGACGTTGGCCAAAAGATGTAGAAAAAGGTTCACAAGAATGGCGTGACTTATTAGGTGGTCACATGAAGTTTAAAAAAACATGTAAACAATTGGCAGCATACGATATCGCCATCCAACAAACGCTAGGGATCACAGTAGATCAGGCTGCAATTCTTGTTTCAACGCCATTAAGAACACAAATATTTAAAATATCAAGACGATTCTTAGACATCTTACATAAAGACTGGCTCAAGATTGTCGAAGAGTATTACAAACAAATTGAAAACTGTAATGTTTATGATCCTGATCTAATTTAAAAATGCCAAGAATAAATGCCAACTTTAGCTTTCAGCCCATAAAACAGGTTTAGATTGGCATTGCCCAAACCCCAGGTACCCCATGTTTTTTGTAAAAAAACTGAAACAAATACCTAGCTATTTTTTAAACACCTGGCTATAGGATAAAGAGATGTTTGCAATAGTCCCCATGGAAATCGAAATTTCTAGTGGGGAATGGATTTGTGCTTTGTTAAAAAGAATCGAAGAAGCTTCTGATGGTTCAATTTTTTTATTGCCTTCCGAAATGCATCTTCACGCTTTCTATGTTGCACTAGAATTATTAGCAACTAATAAAAAATTTACTACTCGACTCTTTTCTTCCCAGGAATTTCATGACCAACCAGAACCAACAAGCACTCAAGCCAGGTGAAATTAGACTCGATTTTATTCCTATTGATTTGCCATTAACTCCTTTAGGTAGTCATAAAGATCCTTATATCATAGGTTGGCAAAACAAACCATTTACAAAAGATGAAATCGAAGTAGAACTTTTATCAGGTCGTTGCAAAGCAGTTGGTCTTATGTCAGGCCCTGTTTACAACAAACCCTACGGTTTGGTTTGGGTGGATGTTGATGGATCTAGTGTTTATTCATTAGTTACTGATTTAGCAAAACAAAAAGATTTCGACAAAGCATTACCACCAACTTTAACTATTTGCAGTGGTAAGCCGGGCCGTGAAAGAAAATTATATAAAGTTTCTAGAGATCAACAAAAAGTTTTTACTAGAAATAAATACGTCTGGTACGCAAACGAAAGCAAAGAAAAACTAGAAGTTCTTTGGTCCCGCCACCAGGGGGTGTTGATGGGTTTACATCCAGAAACTGATGGTTATTACACAGCTTCTGAAATGGGATTTGAATTAATAAACTCTTTGCCTGATCTTCCCGAATGGTTATACGCAGCTATTACAAATAAAAATGTTAAGCAAGGTGTTCCCGCTAAACAAATCACACGTCATATTGGTCCAACATTTGCTGTTAATTGTGAAATTGGTTTAGAAAAAGACATACAAGATGCTATTCAGGCCATGTGGGAAGTGGTCTCTGTTGGTGTTGATGATTATGACATCTGGATTGCTGTTGGCCAAAGTTTGCATAGTGTTGACGATAGCCTTTTAGACGTATGGGACGAGTGGTCAAAACAATCTGATAAATATAAAGAAGGTGAATGTTATAAAAAATGGATATCTTTTGAAAAAGGTAATGGTAGAACATTAAAAACAATATTCCATTACGCAAAAGAATTTGGAGGCTGGAAGCCGCCACAAGATTATAAAGCTCTGCCCATTGATGACAAAGATCTTGATCGTTTATCTAAATTATCTGACATGGCTGAAGTATTAGAACAAGTTCATCTTGAAGAAAATAATCTTAAGGTCACCAGTAAACCTAAAGAAGGTACAGGTAAAAGACAACGACCAAGAAATTCTTCTTCCAATGAAATTACTGAGTTGTTATTACAAATCTACAAAGGTAATTTGCAGTACAGCCAGCAAGAAAATGCATTCTTAATGTACGAATATAAATCAAAAGGACTGTGGTCTAAGCTTTCTGATATTGAAATCAAAGGAAGTGTTAAGCAGAATTTAGAACTGTTGAAAGGTAGTCTGCCAAATGGTTATGGCATGAATATGATCAATGATGTTGTTGAGCAACTCAAAATTAGTTTGGTATTTGAAGATTGGTATGAAGATAAAGATTTACTTTTATTTACTAATGGCATATTAGATGTTGACACAAAAGAATTTTTTGATTTTAATCGTGATCTTTATTTGACTCAACAATTGCCTTATGACTACGATCCAAACGTAGATTGTGAACCTATTATTCAATGGCTTAAAAACACACAAGAAAACAGTTGGGGTCGCACTCAAGTCTTAAGAGCTTGGCTTCGTGCAGTTCTCTTGGGTCATTCAGAGATTCAAAAATTTGTTGAAATCGTTGGTCCAGGTAAGTCTGGTAAGTCTACTTATTCCAACCTTGCACATGCATTAGTTGGAGATGAAAATGCAATGATCTCTAGTCTTGAACATTTAGAAAAAAATAGATTTGAAACTTCTAATTTGTATAAGAAAAAACTTCTTTTGTTTAATGATGTTGAACGTTATGGTGGTTCCGTTTCTATCCTGAAAGCTATCACAGGTGGAGATTTAATTCGTAATGAAAGAAAGTTTCAAAGTAATTCACAAAAGCCATTTAAATTTAATGGCCTTGTAATTATTACCGCTAATGAGCCTATCCAAACTACTGACCCAACTTCTGGTTTGGCTCGTCGTCGTTTGACTTTACCATTTGATAGACCATTCAAAGGTTCTTCTGCAGAACAAAAAACTCTTATTGATATGGATGATAAAGGTCGTCCGTTCGGTGAGTTTGCTCCTTTGTTACCAGGTCTTGTTAATTGGTTACTTGATATGAGCGCAGATGAAATGCGCGAATATCTGATGGAAACAAATAAAAAAGTTCCTTTCTTTGCTAAACACCATCGTGAACAAATTCTTAAGTCCAATCAAATTATGGATTGGATGAGCCACTGTTTAATCTTTGATCCTGGTGTTTCCAGTGCAGTTGGTTTAGCTAAGTTTGCACCTGGTGGTACTGATATCGTTTATAAAAATTCTGATAAGTGGTTGTATGCCAGCTATTGTGAGTTTTCTCGTGGTAGCAATACAAACATACTTGGCCGTAGCAGATTTGAATCTTTGCTTTTAGATATCTGTATCCATCAACTAGATTTAAATGTTTATAAAATGCCGACAGGAAGAGGCTTTAGAGTTAATAACATTGCTCCTAGGGCAAGCAATGGGGAAAAATACAAAGATTTTCCTTCTATTATTGAAGTTGGTTTAAATAAAGAAAAGTGGATTAGTATGTATGGAGAAACTCTTTTTAATAAGAGCAATCAAAATATAGAAGCACCCGAGGAAGAATTTTGAAAAACGGCAAGCATCTTATTTTAGATATTCATGGCTGTGACCCTGAAATTTTAAATGACTATGATCGTCTTGAGTGTATCATGTACGAAGCATTGAATTTAATAGGCGCAAAACTTTTAAGGTTGATTGGGGAAAAATTTGATCCTCAAGGTGTAACCTTATTAGCTTTGCTTGCTGAGTCTCATTGCTCTATTCATACTTGGCCTGAATACAATTTTGCAGCTATTGATTTGTATACTTGTGGTAAAGATTTTGATCCAGTTGCTATCAAAGATATGTTTAAACAAAAATTAAATTCAACCACAGATGAAGAAAAAGATATGGGTTTATTTATTGAACGTCCTTTTCAGATTTCAGAGCTTCTTTAATGGTCATTTTATCGCAATAGTTGATATACGGCTTTTATCGGAATAGTTGATATACGGCTTTTATCGGAATAGTTGATATACGGCTTTTATCGGAATAGTTGATATCGCATTATGGCACATTTTTTTTAAAAAATGAGTATAGTATTTGAAGTTAATTAAAACAAATGGTTGATACCAAATCTAAACTTCTTTGGATTGGTGATGTAGTAGCAACTACTGGTTTTGCCAGGGTTTCTGAAAATGTTCTTAAACGACTAAAGGAAACTGGTAATTACGAAATTCATGTGCTTGGTTGTAATTGGCACGGTGATACAACTCCTCTTCAACAAGAGTATTATTTATATCCGGCATCCAACAGGTTTCAACAAGCTCCTTTTGGTGAAGATCGCATTCGAGAAATTGTTGAACGCATTAAACCAGATGTTATCTGTACTATTAATGACATCTGGATTATCAATGAACAATGGAAACGTATTCAAGATTTAAAAGAACAACTTAAATTTAAATTCGTGGGCTACTATCCCATGGATTCTTATGAATGGTATGCAGGATTGCTAGATACCATTAATAACTGGGACGCTGCTGTTTGTTATACCGAATTTGGAGCACAAGAAACAATTAATGCAGGCTTCCAAAAGCCTGTCACTGTGATCCCCCATGGTTTAACTCAAAACCAATTCTTTCCTATTGACAAAAAAGAAGCAAGAAAAAAACTTGGTTTAAACGAAGATGATTTTATTGTCTTCAATGGTAACCGTAATCAATTCCGCAAACGAATTGATATTACGATTAGTGCATTTGCTAAGTTTGCTGTTGGTCGTCCTGATACCAAACTTTATCTTCACATGGGGATGAAAGATATGGGTTGGGATGTCATGCCATTATTTAAACGAGAAATGGCAAGACAAGGTTTGGATGCCAACAACAGAATTATTATGACTACTCCCCAGGGGGGTGCTCCTGCTGTTCCTTTTGAACTGCTTAACGTGATTTACAACACAGCTGATGTAGGGGTAAACACCTGTAAAGGAGAGGGTTGGGGCCTTGTTAATTTTGAGCATGCAGCCTGTAAGGTCGCCCAGATCGTTCCTGACCATACCTCATGCAAAGAGATCTTTGATGGTACGGGAGAGCTAATTCGATCGCTCCATTGGGACGTAGACACGAACCTTGGACGCATCATGCCTTGTCCAGACGATAACCATCTGGCTGAAATTCTGGGCACCTATTACGAAAACAGAGAGTTGTTGGCTCAGGTCGGCCAGGCTTGCTTCGATCGCGTGACCGATATTCAATTTGATTGGGAGACTGTCGCGTCTCAATTTGATGAGGTCTTCCAGGAAGTATTGAAAGTGGAAGAGAAAGCTAAGCCAAAAATCATTAAACCTAAAAAGAAAATGGAAAAGGTCGCACTCGGAGTCTGATCTTTTTATAATCCGCTGGGTACTGGGGCGAGGGTTGATGGGCATCCATCAGCCCTTTTTTTTTGCCCATCAGTGCAGACTTGCAGACTTTTAGCCCTTTTTATCCTAACCGTGACGTTCCGTACATTAACAAAATAGTGTACTGTTGAAAAGATGCGTCCCTTTTGTATATTTAATTGTGTTAAAAAATTTCCCGTACAATATCTTTTTAATGTACGGAAGACTACACTAAAGAAAAATTACCCCCAAAGTCTGCATCTCTGCATGGCCAACCTCCACAGAATCTCTCAATCCTTGTCTTATGAGACTAATTTTCGTTATGATCCTGGAATGGCCACCAAATCTGAAGAAGAACTAAAGGCTTTGGGGTTTTACCAGGGCTTTCCGTGCGCTCATGGACACACCATCAGAAGCCTGGAAAAGCATTGGTGTTACTTTTGCGTGCAAAAAATTCTTTCCAATACTTGTGGATTTGATATTAATTATTTACATTCTTCTTATAAATGGAAATACCAAAAACTCTGGCGGCTTGTTGAAATTAATTCTTTTAAAGAATGCTGGGAAATTAAAAGCGATAGTGTTTACCTTCCAGAAAGGGTTAAGATGCCTTCCTATAGAAGTGAATACAGTAGAGATCTTTGTGAAAATATGAACCTACACAAAGCAATTTATCAATGTGCCTGGGGAGATATTGGTAAATATAGAGTAACAAAAACCTGTGGTAACTCCAGATGTGCTAATCCTTTGCATTTAATTTCTTCTTGGAATCGTACATTACCACCTAAAACAATTAATCAAATGGTTTTAGATTTTGATGCTCAAAAATTAATGGTATACGCTAACAATAAAGAAGATATTGATTTGTCAATGCAAGGAATGAAAATGAATATAGCTAATCCTTTGGAGCATAAGAACATTGCAGAATAGTAAAATAGAAATAATGATTTAAATATTTAAAATAAATGCCTCGTTTATCTACTGCACAAAGACAAAGAACACAAAACAATCCATTAACTCTTGGTCCCTTTAATCAGTTATCTATACGTTTACTCACTGGTACTCTCGGGCCTGTTAATAAAGTCGTTCCCAACGGCTATGGCGGAGGTTCTTATAATCATTGGTTTCGTATTGATATTGCATCACCTGCATGGATTATTCTTGCCAAAGGGGGGCAAAAGAAAAAATATCTCGACCTTTCTGTTTATGATTTAAATTTAGTTCCTATTGCAAGTCGAGGAATATTTGATCGAGATAGTGTCCAAGAAATAGAAAATGGTACTGTTTATTATCCCTATGAAGGACAAGTAATGAGTGCAGGTTCTGATTTATATAATAACTTTGATAGGTTAAGACTTGATGGCGGAGATGATCGTTATTTTCCCTTGCAAACAGGTGGTTATTTATTATGTATTTCATCAACAAGAAATGAAAAACTTGACTACGAAGTAGGTATGGTTGTTGAATTTCCTGCTACAACTTTTGATTTAATACTTGAAAACTTTGATAAATTTATTTTTGAAAATGGTGATTACATAAAAGCAGATACTGATCCTGGTTATGTAGAGTTAGATAGACATAACCATTCTTTGTCTGAATGGAAGACTGCTTGGGAAAGAGAACACCAACAAACACATCCTTTTCCTGCTATCTTGTTACCATATGCGACTAGACCGTGAGTGATGAGTTACAGAATAAAACGCAAAAAGATAACTCAATCAATAAAAATAAATCAGAAACAATTTATCAAGCTGCGCTTAATTCCATGGGTGAGGACGACGAATGGTTGTGTGTGGTTAGTCAGCATGGCCGTTTGCCGATCCAAAAGACAAGTAAACGATTGGATGCAAGAAAGAAAAAACAAAAGAAGCCGTCAATTGAGATTGAATTTGACAGGTAAAGAAGCTATGAAATTACAATTAATAGGCGTAAAAATTTTACGTGAGTGGATTAATTTAATACCTGCGGGAGATTCTTTGGCTTTTAGGTGTGACTCAGCAAAAAAAGAAAAACAATTTCGTATTTGGAAAAAATGGTTCCAAAAGAATGAAGATTCCAACTGGATAATTAAAGAAGATATAAAAACATTTTTTTACTATAAACCAATGCATATAGAATAAAAGAGTGTATGGTATTTTTATGGAACATTTAAATCAGTATTTAGAAGCATTGTTAGCAGTACATGCAACTGCCAGTGTTATTACTGCTTTAACGCCTACTCCCAAAGATGATGCGTTAGTTTCAAAATTTTATAAAATTTTAGAAACTATTGCACTTGTTGTTGGTAAGGCCAAACAACGTTAATTTTCAACAGGTTGAAACCAAAAAACAACACCTCCTTGTTCATCAACCCATTGTTTTGTAGCGTAAGCCTTGTCTTTATCAAGGGTTACGCATTTTTTTTCTTTTCCTACTTCCCAACAAATATTTACTTTGATTGGTTTATCTTTTTTAGGTTTCATTTTTTTTAACAAGTAATGCCCAACCAGTACCATTGCCATCGCATTCCCATCTTTTTAACCAATTTTTTCGACTGTAAGAAATAGCTTTTCCAGCAGCATAATCAGTATTGATATATCCTCCATTAATCATATCAGCATCGCCATAAGGATCATGATGAATAAAATTATCTTTGTCAAAACCAATCACACAGGTCCAATGCCCACCTCCTTGAGGTTTAGAAACAGGACCTTTGTGTAACCAACCAACTGCTACTGGTCGTTTATTTCTAATTTCATTTTCAAGTACCGCAGGATTTCCATTAGTAATAAATTTTGCGTTTAATCCTAATTGTTGTAATGTTTTTACTTGTGCAACATATTCAGTTGAATCTCCATGCTTGCTTCTAATGTGGTTATACTCATCATCAGTATCAATAACGCCATAATAACGTGCAATCATGGCACAAGTAGAAGAAAAACATTCTCTAAAGCCAGTACCTGATTTGTTGTCTAATTGATATTCATAAGGAATGTCTAAAACTAATTCATTTATAACATTTTCTAAGTTGCAGCCAGGTACCTGCAACTGTTTGTCCATTATTTGAATTAATTTTTTTGAATAATCTGGATCAGTTGCATAGCCTTCTTGCACTAATAATTCAGCGCATTCATTTCTATTTTTTGCTCTATTAACTCCTTTATAGCCTTTGTAATCTTTATACCATCTGTTTACCAAGTAGTTTACGCATTCGTCTAATGAATCAAAATTTAAAAACCCATCTTTAATAGTAATCCATTTATTATCAATAAATTCATTTGTTATACAGTCTGATCCACCAGGGCCTTTTAATCCAAAGTAGTTGTGTTGACCTGAAACATGTTGTCCCCATCCAGATTCTAGAGCCCATTGAGCAGCTACGCATTCTGGATAGATAGCACCTGCTTTTTCAGCTGAGTTAAAGACTGCATCCCAGCTATTGTCATCAGTATTATTTTTTGTTTCTCTATATTTAGATGCAAAAATATTTAAAATTTCAGGCGATACTTTAGTTTGTAGCCAATTCCATGCATCAATCTGATGCTGTTCAGCAGTATAATACTTGGCAGCATCAGTGAATTTAATTGTCATCTCTATTCCTTATCTCATCAATATTATATCAACTATTTTTTAAAGTATTGATATCAAAGTTGTTATCACGTTGTTCCGTAGAAAGGTTGGTAATGCTTTCATACATGCTGTCAAAGATTTGATCTAAGTGTGCGATATCACACATATCAAAAAGCTCTGCTTTAGTAAAACCAGTAGGAACTTTCTCAAGATACTCAACATCAACAATCGTGTCAAAATCACGAGTTAAGTTATTGCACGTATAAACAACGGTTAACTCCCATTGTTTAACTTTACCATTAGCTTTAATGGTTGGAATGGTCTTTGAAAGTGCTTTAGTAGCACCACTTGCATATTGAAAAGACATAAATAAATCTTTTTGCAACCTTTATTTTAACTAACATTATGGCTTTGTTGGCCAATTAATATTTCTTGGAAAACCACTTTGATTTGGTATATCTCTTAGCTGTTGTCTGTAATTAGCCCATGCTGTTTTATCAACACTTGAATCAGCTAACTGAGTCCAATCACTGTCTTTAAGTAAATCATTCCTAATTTCTCTTTCGTTTTTCTCAGCTGCTAATAAAACTTCTTGTTTTTGTTCTTCTGTTAATTCATTAAGTATCCAAACTTGCTTCCAGATTCCTTCTACGTTTGTTGGATTACCTTCTGAAAGAAAATGAGTTAATGAATCAAATTCAGGTGGATCGGTTGCTTCGACAACGACTACATTGTAAGCAGACAGATTAATTTTACTAATATCCTTAGGAAAGCTTGTTTGGGGAAATTTTTTCCTAAGCGCATTGATGCCAAAAGGATATTGTTCAACTTGTCCGTTATTAATGAAAGCGTAATTCATTGCTTTAATCTCCTTGTTTAAATAATAACATTAAATTTTTAATTAAAATCTATTGGTTTGATCAACTTCAATTCCTCCTTCTACGTTACTCATTGTAAGTGTAGTTCCAAAGCTTACAAAGGATGTTGCTGTACCGTACGACGGCGTATATCTGCTTAGAACCATACTATTTGCAGAGCCTGTACCTGCTTCATACGTAATAGTTAATGCATCTCCTGTAAATGTATTAGTGCCAGATCCATCCCCTGGTAGCTTGGCAACAAATACATAATCATTATTACCTGACTCATTCATACCTGCAATGTATACATTATCATTTGTAGCATGTATGGCATTTACATAAGTGTATGAACTTCTATCAATAAAAATATTTCTTTGCCATTGAAGGGTTCCATCTGATGTTGCAAATTTAGCAAGCCAACCCGATCGACCTGCATTAGTACTATTGCCGCTACGACCTCTTCCAACTACATAAACATAATTGCCATCGGGAGTCACAGCACAAGCTGTATGATATCCATAAATAGATTGTCCATTTGTATCATAATTTTTTTGCCACGAAATAGTACCACCATTAGGATCAATTTTAGCAATTCCTATATCTTGATCAATTTCAAAAGAAACATATAAAGATGTTCCATCTGAAACAATATTACCAAAATTTACACGCTTGTATGTACTATCAGATGAACTTGCAAATCCTCGATATTCAAAGTGCTGTTGTAAAGTTCCTGATAGGTTGTATTCCAATAAATAACCACGTTCTACATTATTTGTGTCATCATATGCTGTAACAAAAATTTCATCTGTTCCTGAATTATCATGGATACAGATGCCAAAAGCTTGGAAATTATCTTTGCTTCCTGCATATGTTCTTGCCCAATCTTTAACACCTGTACCTGCATTGCATGCAGCAATTCCCACTGCTTCATCGTTAAAAGCAAATTCTTCTACTCTTCCCGCAAGATAAACTTTGTTGCTACTATCTGTTGTTACTGCTCTATATTTTACATCTTTGTTTGAAAGGTTAGCACTAATAACATGGTCATTGGTTGTAAGTCCTGAATCTAACTTCACACATGCTGTTGTATGATTGCTGTGATAATAACCAGTTAAGTAAACATCATCATTGCCATCAACTGCTATATCATCAAAAAATACATGATAGTTTGTTATACCTAGCTCTCTATCTAATTGCAATGCGCCTGTATCATCAAGCTTTGCAATAAAATAATTATCTCTACCAATACCTGTATTATTATCTGTTGATCCAGCTACTAAAAGATTTCCATTTGAATCAGCTGCTATTTTAACCATATACTGAAAACCGTGATTAGTATTGGAATTATCTAAAACAACCCACCAATTTTCTGGTGATGATTGACTGCCAGCTTCAGCTAATAAATAAGATGCAAGCAAACTCATTATGCAAAGCTCCCGCCATATGCACCGTAAAGTGTGGTGCCGAACTTCCAGAATACTAGTATATCGTCATCAGTAAATGTTGGAGCACTGTTACCAGCAGAAGTAACCCAGGTAATTGTGGGCCATGTCAAAGTATGGCTTGAGCCAGAAGTTAAATGGACTAAGACAGATTCACCAGAAACCAGGGCTTCAGTAAATGTTGTATCTGCACTTACTGTTTTGTACTGAATACCACCATTAGCTGGATTTATTTCATTAGCTGGCATTGTTGCAGTTGTTTGTGCAAATGCATTGCCGCTAACAACACCTACAGTATCAACATAAATTCTTTCAGTACTACCAGCACCAATTCTAATGATTCCACTGTCTGTTGCTACGCCTGAAATATATCCAATAATAGTATTGTCGTCTTTCGCTAAAAGCCGTCCTGCGTTATGTCCAATGCAAATATTGTGATTTCCTGTTTCAGTCATTCTCATTGCCTGGAAACCTATTGCAATGTTGTAGCTTCCAGTAATATGATTTAATAAAGCTTCACTACCTAGTGCGCAGTTTCTTTCGCCAATAGTATTGTCTTTTAATGCACCCCAGCCATATGCAGCATTGTCTCTACCAGTAGTAGTGTTATAAAGTGCGTGATAACCAACTGCAGTATTATAATTCCCAATACAAGCGCTTAAAGCTTGATAGCCGACTGCTACATTTTGACTTTGACTTGAAAGACTTGTTAGTGCTTCATATCCCACTGCTACATTTAAATTTCCAACACTACTAGTGTATAAAGCTTTATAGCCAATTGCAGTATTTCCTGATATATAGGTGTTGCTATATAAAGCTTGATAACCTAATGCAGTATTAGCGTCGCCACTAGTATTTCTGCTTAATGCTTCCGAACCAACTGCAACATTAGAATTTCCACTGGTACTACCAGACAGTGCTCCGTAGCCTATTGCAGTGTTATCTCGTCCAGTTATAGTATCTCTTAAAGCAGTATAACCTACTGCAGTGTTACCTACACCATTAGTATTACCAGACAGTGCTTTGTAACCTACTGCAGTGTTATATACTCCAACTGTATTGCTATATGCAGCTTGATAACCTACTGCAGTATTTTGAAATCCAGTTGTATTGTTATATGCAGCTTGATAACCTAACGCAGTATTACGGCTGCCAGTAGTATTGTAATAAAGTGAGTCATAGCCTATTGCAGTA